>Ga0214545_1001720_pt1 | contig 41435 bp, 25 predicted proteins | sample CNSS4metaG_FD_160064 | JGI IMG/M metagenome (GOLD analysis project Ga0214545, IMG submission 160064) | Root nodule microbial communities from cowpea collected in UCLA plant growth center, Los Angeles, California, USA - CNSS4 | ecosystem: Host-associated > Plants > Roots > Nodule | place: USA... | reverse complement strand
ATATTATTATAATATATATATAATTATTTTATATATATATATATATATATATATATATATAAAAACGATTATATATAAAACAAATCAATTTTTATACATAGAGATAATGAAGTCATTTAAATGTGATGAGTTGTCTTTTCATGCATTTCTTTTCATTTTGGAGAGTGCCAAAATCTGCACTTCATTGGCAAATCTGCTTTCTCATATAAGAGCAAATCAGTAAAACCAAACACGTCTACAACTCAATTTCCATTAGCATGAACAATATTCATATGGATCCAAACACAGCATAGCAGTGGCGACCTTCCTTCAATCCATAGAAAATCCAAAAAAACTCTTCCCATCTTCTACCAATCTTAGTTGACTTTTTTGGAGATATTTTTATCCACACTTTGCATTTGTACATATTTTTATCAACTCTATTTTTTTAATCAACATTTTTTTACATAATTAGCAAAAATTGAAGACAAATCCTACAAAAATTATGTTTGAGTGAGTGGAACAATAAAACAAATACAACACAATAAAATATGAAATGTATTGAACAATAATAGAATAAAAATCTCACCAAATAACTTGCTCGACTTTAGCAACTTGTCAATGTTACCACAACATGTATTAATGATTTATCAATCATTGGTGCAAGCTTCCCAATATTTGAATCGAACTTGTCCAAGAACCATGTTGTGAAGGTGATTTTAGAGACAATTAATATGAAAGCAACAACTACCTACGTATCACTCAGCAAGGCTATAAAAGACCCTCAATTGAGACAACCTTTTTGTGAGCATCGACTTGTTTTAAATCTATGCTAGGTAATAACATGGTCTTACGCTTATGGTTAGTCAAAAACTACCAAGAATCAAGTTCCAAATAAAAAATAGTGACGAAGTCATGATCTTAAAACTCTTAATTGTTGTGATAATCCAAAGGATATATGTTGTAACTGTATTAACTGTAATATGATAGTTATACAGAGTTTGGTTTATATAAAAGTACTTATAATGTTTTGATTCATTAAGACATTACAATCTTTCCCTTCCTTTCATTAACACATTATTAAAGAAAGAGGAATGTGGTTACATGGCTTCTTATATATAATTGACATCTTCATGCCAAGAAAAGACCAAAAGATGATACAAATGCTAATGAAGGATGAATTGGGACAGTGGCTTTACATATTTGACATCTTCATGTCAGGAAAAACAAAAGCAAATGTCTCTTGTTACACCAATACTGCCAAAAAAAAGTGTTACAACATTGCCAAAAATATTTGATTCCAAGTATCTGGAACTCCAGGCAAACACCAATGAATGCAATCTGCATTTCGTGCGTTGACCCTTTCCTCCTCAGTCAAAATTTTGCCTCCAATTTCACTGTAAACAGAAGAATGACCATCAATTCTGTACTCTGAGATCTGTGTTATGTTGATCACATTCACAGGAACTTTCATTCTCTTCACCACTTTGGCCACCACACTCATCATATCCTTGTTAGACCCACTTCCCCAGTGGTTCTTCTTCTTCACTGGCTTTGTCTCATTGAAGCATTTGATACCATCCTTGTGGCCCCAGTCTGCACTTCTGAAAACATCACATTTGAATTGTTAGAATCATAACTTCAGGGTTTTTCTAACATGTTTTTGAGATTCACTTGACATAAAACTTAGGACCTATCTCTTATACTTCTTCTACCATCAAGATAACTTTTGAACTGTTTGAAACCATACAAACAAGCAGTTAATTATGAATTTAAACATATGTCTGATGATGACAGTTATGCATGTTGTAGTTTAAAACAAGAATTAAACTTGTTTTTGGTTCCTTAACTTTGAATGAAAATTGGAATCAGTCATTTTTCAAAAATTTAACCCAGTTTAGTCCTTCAACTTTAGAGATGTGTGGATTTAATTCTTTTAACTAAATTTTGTTAAGTTTATTTGACGTTTCAAACGCGATAGTATTTGAGTTAACATTGAAGCGAAAATGTGTCAATGGTGTAAACAACTCAAATACAATAATGAAATATGTTCGAAATATCAAATAAACTTAACAGAATTTGATTAAAATGACTAAATTCACGTATTTCTAAAGATGAAGGACTAGATTGGTTCAAAGTTTCGCGGAAGAACTAATTCCAAATTTCACTGAAAGTTAAGAACCAAAAATATATTTAACCATTAAAAGAATTAGATCAATGTAGAACAATTTTTAATCAACTGATATTATAAGAAGTTTTATTGGTTATGGAATATGCCAAAGCATGGAGTTTGAGAGAGAAATAGACAAACTTTGTGTGTGCAGGGGACATAGTTGTGAAGAAGACCCTGGTTTTGTTTGGATCAATAGTTGAGTCAACCCAATTGGCCCAAGTCCTCAAACCAAATTTGTAAGCAACTGGTGTATCCAATTCTTCATACCCTTCTTCTCCATTGGCAAATGAACCCCATCTGCAATAATTAAGCTAAAGTTTAGTTTTACATAATCATTTTCCTAAGTTTAGTTTAAAATCAAATGTTACTGAATTTTGACAGAAAGAAATGATCATGAACAACAATGATGAAAGCTTATACACCGATGATGATCCACCAAAGAGAACTTACAGTGCTTTTACTCTAAGGCCACTCATCCACCATACATAGGTATTGAAAACAAGGATATCCACTCCTGTCCAGTTTTTGGCACGCTCTGTGATTTCATCCACTTTTATTATTCTCTTCTTGGGGTCTCCTATGATATGAATGTCACTGTTGGACTCCACTAAAAAAGGTGCCCAATAGAACTCTATGGTAGCATTATATTCCTAAATCAAACACCACATGTAATACAAGAATTAGCCTTGGTTTCTTAGTTCTTGAAGCGATATCCAACATTTGACATGTTCAATTCAAAGGAAATATCCTATAAACAGTCTTTGTATTTATATTGCATTTACACGATTGTCTAAAAGTTGAAGCTAAGAGGTGAACATACACAGAATGATTTTATGTTGCATAGATAACACTATATATGAAGTGCTATCTACTGATATTCATTGTGTCATTACCTTGGCTTTGAAGACAGAATGCACACGCCCTCGTTTCATTGACTTTTTCTTCTCAGGTATCACACCTTGCACTAAACATACAAAAGATTCCCACTGGTTTCTTTGTAGTGAATCCCCTACAAATAATAGCCTCTTTCCTTGAAGCTTTTTGAGGGCTAGCTCTGGATTAAACCTACCAATTGTTGTAAGTTCAAAATGTGAATCACATTAGTAGGGCATACTCCTCAATGATACATAAAGTACAAGATAAATAAGACATGGTTCAACTATTACTTGGTTTATATAGTCTTTTTGAATTTTATGTTCAAGTTTTAATACAAAAAATCTACGAAGTTTTAGTTTCTACAGAGTTTTTCTTGGTAGTTTATCATCACTAAAACGATTTTGTAGCAGCTTTATACCACTAGAAATTCTTTTCGAGTATTAGTGTTCAATAACGAGAAGATACTACATCAATAAGAATTGAATTTATAACTTACATGAGATTAAAACCATTTTCAATTCAAAATCTTAAAATAATGAATAAATACAACTCTTTTTCCATATAAATAAATACTCAATTTTATCATTTTTATTTAATATGAGACTTAGACTCACTTAAATCTCCAATAATTTTAACTAAAACTTGTGGGCCAAATGATTTTGAAGACCAAATGAATAGGTTAATCATAAAACAAAATGTTAAGTGTGAGACTTACGGGGGCAAGGTGCAATCTTCTGGCTGCCACTCCCAATGGAGGTAATCAGAATCATTCCTTCCATTTTTGACACATGAAAATTGTCTATCTATGTATGGACAACTTGAGTCTGAGTACAAAGGCTTCAATGAACTGTTAAATACCCATTTTCCATTTGCAACATTGCACTCTTCTGGGTCAAAATCGAACCTATCATCAGTCCATGAGGCATTTGCAAACACTTCCTCACTTTTTTTATCATCTATTGACCATCACAAAATGAGACATGGCTGAGTTAGAACCAAATTGGTGAGAAACAAATCATGCAAAGATAATATGATATATATAATTAATTATGGAATCTGTGAAGCTAAAACTTACTAGACTTTGATTTGCTGTGCTTTCTAGAACATGTTTTGAACTTGAAAATGGAGGTTGAGTTAGGGAAACTTAGTCTCTCAGCATACAAAACTGCTATGAAGAGAAGAACACAGATTGTGGTGATAATGATTGGCAGAGGAAGCTTTACTCTGAGAGGCTTCATTGTCCCTGAAGGGATCATGGGAAGGGAACTGAGAGAGGATTAAAGATAGCCAAATGGGAAGAAAAAGTATGAACTAATACACATCACAACAGAATGATGGTGACATTGTTGAGACTTGAGAAGCTTTTTGAGTAGGAGTGAAGTCAAAGCATAGTATGCTTTGGATGTGAATAATCTATGTTAGAGGATACTGGAGTTTAAGTAATGATTTTGAAGGTTAAGATCTTGAACTTGTCTTATGTCTCCATCACAAAATAGTTTTTTAAGGTTTGTTGAATCTCTCAAATTCACACTCTTCCATGACTTGTGTTTTAGCATGATTACATATTTGTTCATACCAACTGTTAGATGATGTTTGTCCACAACAGTTAGAGAAATAGTTTTAGTTATTCTTATACATTATTTTCTCTTGGCCAATATTTTCACTTAATTTCTTTTATCAGGTTGTGTTCTACAGAAGTCCCATAAAAAAATGTGTTGCTGCTGCACCTGTGTCTTTCTCAATGTTCTATATTCATGAACTGAACCAAACATTTTTCTTAGGAAGCACAAACATTTGACAACAATTGTTGAATGTGTCTTGGAAATGTTGTTGTGTCATAGAAACATTCTGATTGTTACACGTAATTGTTTTGGAACACTTGAAAAAGAACTTCCTTTGCACTTTCCTACTTTGTTTGGTGCACCATCATTTTGTTATATCACAGTGAATTATAACCTTTTCTGTTCTAAACCATTTTATACTTTTCTTAACAGCGATTCTCTGTACAGATGAAGAACGGAAAATGACTTTAAGTCAATGAATACTCTTTTTCAAGTGATGTGAAATATTTTGGATGTAATAAATATTTATTTTATTTTATTTTATTTTGTCACATAAATGAATTGAAATTAGTCTCTCATTTTATGGCTTATTATTTATATAAATTAAAACATGGTATGTGATAAAAAAAAAAGGACCACTTTCTTACTCGGTAATATTTTTTTACTTTCATAAATTTTAGTTTATTGTATATTATCAGCGTGTAATGTACCTGGATAATGTATAATCTTAAAAGTGTGTAAGCTGTAATATTAGATGGTGATATTTCGTGGATAATAGATAATCTAATCACATATACAAAAATAAATTGAAATGTAAAATGACATACTTATGTTTTTTTTCTAAAATTGATTAAAATTATGTTATTTACTTAATTTAATGAATAATATCAAGTTAAACAAAACTACTTGTCTATTTGTAATGCATGAAAAAAGGGAGGCTCTTTTTAAATTAACGAAATTTATTATTTTCACGGGTATAACAAATGGTGACGGAAAATGAACATTTTTTTTATTATTAAAATTGGCATCGTGACATATTTTTATTTTTTTGGAAATAATTATTTGACTTCTATGATATTGCAAACAAGGAAGAAGTATGGTTTATAACTTAATATAAGCCCAAGAGAGAAAGAGACCATAGAGTGACTTAAGGAGATGGTGACTATCATGGATTTAGAGTACCAAAATTTTAGCATTTTAACCCACCACTTCAATCATCATTAGATCATCACATCATATCATTTGAAAAAATCAAAATAAATGATCTAATGGTAAATGAAGGAATGGGTTAAAAGTGGGTCAAAAAAAAGTAGGTTAAACTATCTTTATCCTATACAAAATAAATTGAGTATTCTTCTTTAAGTTAGAAAAAGAGTTGTTGAAAATTGGGAATATTTGATAAAAGTAGGTGAGGGATATGGTTTGAATGTACATGAAAATTGACATTAGATGAAATGGAAATAAAATAAAATGATACTTTTGAGTTCCTCCAAAAATAAAAACAATCAATTTCATAATCCATTTTAATATATGAATATTTTTAATTAAAAAATAAAAAATTGTAAGTTAAAGATTTCATCAATGAAAACCACCCAAAAGGTCTTGGCTTTAAACATTTCATGAAATAATTCCAACTTGATACAAAAACTATGGTTAGAAAAATGAAACCTAATCTTGAACTTCCCTTGCACTATAAACAATGATAACATTTAAATGAAAATTATCATAATAATCCCTTAAACAACCAAACAAAAACTGATTGGGCACCAGGCTTGGAAGTTGACAACTAACAAAACTAACACTAATCAAATCATTATTCAAACGAAACCTAAAGGCATTATTATTCACAACTTGCACTTTGGAAGCGATTTTGAACAACTCGTTACTTAAAACGTGGATTTAACCTAATACCATTATTTTGATTTTCCAACTGCAAGTTAACAACATTAATTATTTCCTCAAATTTTTTTACGGATTTGATTGTTTTTACCTATAGAAATAAATCATTTTCCATTGAATAAACTTGTGTGATAATCTTAAGTAATTTTAATTATATTTTTTATCTACTTGAATATGATGAGGCTTTAAAAAAATTGAATTTAGTTAGATTTGAATCAACTGTAATATTGGTTGGTTTTAATTTCTATATGTTTTATATTATGTCGTTAATCAATTAGAATTCATAGATCCAAGTCTATGTCTACTTGAATCAACTAGTTGATTTTATTTTTTTGTGTTTTATACTATTGGTACGATTTCCACGTATTTGTAGATTAAGCTGAAGTCATATAGAAGTGACACAACTTAGATTTTTTATATTTTTATTTATAATCTTTTGTAAGGTGCGATTTTTGTTAAAAAAAATTATTGCTATTTTATTATTAATTGTTTATATAAAATATTAGTTGTAAAATTTAAAAATTTAATATTGTGCAATTATAAATAATATTTATTTAAAATATATAAATTAATATAAGGTTTATATATGATTAGGAATAGCGTGGAAATTAAGAAGTTTAGTTTTGTGGAGATTAAGATGTTTAATTTTATACATTTATATATTTTGTGGAATAGTGGAAGAAAATGAAACTATAAATTTGACTGAAAAAAAAAAAGAGAGTTAATAATGCACATTGTAATTAAGTTAATGTCAACACTTTTTATAAGGATAAATGCTTTTATTATGACCTTTAATATAACAATATGGACATTTAAGTAATCACTCATTTAAGTTTACATTCCCTTTAAATTCGTATTTGAAAAGTAAAAATTTTTGGATCAATAATTTTGTAACTTTATTTAAAATAAATTACGTAAAATTATTTGATAACTATTTTCAATTTGTTCACATGTAATTATCGATTGACCATTTTGTAAAATGTGATGAAGGATAAAGAACGCACCTGACCTTGATTTGATTGATCTGATCATAAATAAAGAGAATTTTTTAACTTGCTCATATTGACATTGAGTATTTATGTTTTTAGAAATATCTTTCAATTTTGAAATTAGTTATTATCTTAGAATTAGAAAATCAATATTGAGATATTGTAAATATTTTATTACATTTTGTTATATATATATATATATATATATATATATAAAGAGAGAGAGAGAGAGAGAGTATATGAATAAAATAAAATAATAAGTTCCTCCATATAACATTTCTCTTATAATTATCATATATTTCATATCTTTAAAATTTCCAACACCCATAGTATTTAATATTATAATTATATGACCCTTAATATTTCATTTTGTAATTATATGACTCTTAAAATTTCGTAAGACCGCATCCCAATTAAATTCGCATTAAATTCCATAGATCAATATGCAGATTTAAGTGAATATTTACTGTATGTTGTGGATACAATTAGCAACTGATCTTTTTGATTTGTCACGTCATATGAGGGGGTCAAGTATAAACTTTGGTCTCATTTGAGGAAACAAATAATGTCCATTTTCAAGTAGATGAAATTGGACCTCATAAATCTTGTAAAGGTTGTTAAGGAACTAGATTGAGGCAATAAATGTTGTTAGTTGTAGATGACAATACAAAGAAACAACGATGACATGGGACAAGATATCTAAAGAGCATGAAAATGGCATAATCACATCATGATTCATTTTTTTTAATTGTTTATGACATAAGTTGGCATCAAAGTTGGGGAGTGATGATCTCTTGAACATCAAACTCTAAATTTTGTTGATTATACCTTTACACATGACGTATATCATTTCATTTGTCATTTTTTCTTAGGGAAGATAGTGATATCTTCAGGATACCAATGCTCTGCGTAACATATGATCTTGGTCCTTTGTTCAACATACTATGATTTTTTTCCCTTTCAAATGTTGTCTTAAAAAGAGCACAAATGAGTAAAGGTCGTGCTCCCATCAAAATAAAGTTTGTGCATTCGGTTGTTGTCATATATGTCATACTTATTACCCTCGTCCTATCTTTGAGTCCATTTTAACAATGGTATTTGATTAATTGAAGAGACTATTTGCGGAGATTGTGATCTTATAGCCAATAACTTTGCTTGAAGGGTGAGTTATTTCATTTAATAACTTGTGACAATGTAATAAATAAAATTACTTACATTTAGTGAATTTTTCATATTGCATAATGGAAGTTAAGGAATATAGATACCTATGTTCATTAGTTATCTCTTCAACTCTTACCTTTTGAACATTTTGCTGAAATTGTATGTAATATGTTGTATGCAATATATTGAGACTAGACCATCTCCTTTCCAACCAACATCTAGAGATTTAATACTAACAACATGGTTGTTCCTCTATCGCTTATCATTCATTCATCAATTCTTTTTGCACATTATATGCATGCCACAGTCTGGGGAGACCCAATACCCACACTTACACAAAAAAAAACTTTTAACGTCCGTTATTTTTGATCTTTGACATCTGCCCAAACTCTGACGTCGTATTGGTAATGTCAAAATTGACGTTGGAGGTGAAACACGATGTCCCTTAATGTCAATTAAAAATGAGGCCGACGTCCTTATTGGTAGTGAACCTTTCCTAGAACAGGTTCAGAGGGAGCATTAACCCTACTTCCCAAAACGTTTCCTTTTCATCGCTTAAAAATCTCAATCTCTCATACAACAGATTCACCAACAAACTTCACCTCTTTGTTTTTGAAAACCTAAAAAGCCTCAACCTTTCACACAACAACCTAAGAACTTTACCTTTGGGGTTCCAAACCCTCACCAATCTACAACACCTGAATTTGTAACATCCCGGTCAGATATTACTAATTTAATTAAAATAAAATAAGATATCATTAAATAGTTGTATTTAATTATTCATCTTACTCAAAACGCGATAAAAATTTTCACCTTTATTAATCGCGCCAAATGAAAACAAATTCCAAAACCAATATTCAATTAAAAGAATACAACGCTTGTAGCAATCCTTAAACAAATCCACCAACATGCTCTGCGTCGACTAGCGTGACCTCAGCGTCGCCTAGTGAAAATGACACAGGCCACCTAGCGAAACTTCTTGCACCGCTAGGCGCCAGCACACTGAAATTTATTCCAAGTCTAAAACTCGCGTAACCGCCTAGCGAAATTTCCCACGCCGCCAGGCGCCAACCCTCTGGAATTGGATTTAGCCCAATTTCACAACTTTCACATGGCGGGTCACCCTACACCGCCAGGTGCTAGCTCTCGGGTTTTGCCCAAAGCCCTTTTTCGTTAGCCTAGCGGACCACTTGTATGTTGCCATGCGCCATACAAGTAACGCTATTACTGGTTCTTTTTGGCAATCAAAGTTAGGTCCTAAGGGACCTAATCCTCCCACAAGCAATTTCTAGAACATAAGTTCATGTTTATACACTGATCAATGTTCAACAACATACCACATAAATATCCACATTCCTAATCAATATCCACCAAACACATGAATGCCTCTTTGATACTTGTATGTCAACACATGAAAATCATACCTTTGCTTTCATACATCCCGGAGAATCACAATAAATTCACTTAAAACCATCAAAACAAAGTGTTATACCCAACACACAATCCTAGAAAACCAAACAATATATAAAACATGGAAGAACACATAACCATTGTCCCATAATATCGCACAGACAATAAAACAGTAATGATAATAATAAAATTAACAACAACAACAATAACAATGATAATAATAATAACAAAAAATAATAATAATGGAAATAATAATAATAATAAAATAAAGCAATAATTATAAAACAATAATAATGATAATAAAATCATAAATAAAATAAAAAATGATAATAATAATAATAATAACAATAATAATAATAAAATAATAGTAAAATAAAATAAAATAATATAATAATAACAATAAAATAAAGCAATAATTATAAAACAATAATAATGATAATAAAATCATAAATAAAATAAAAAATGATAATAATAATAATAACAATAATAATAAAATAATAGTAAAATAAAATAAAATAATATAATAATAACAATAATAATAATCACAATAAAATAATTATAATAAAAAATAATTATAATAATACTGAAAGTAAAATAAAATAATAATAATAATAGTAATAATAATAAAAATAAAAATAATAATAATAATAATAATAAAATAATAACAATAATGAATAATAATAATAATAGTAATAATAAAAATAATAAGAATAAGAATAATAATAATAGTAATAATAATAAATAATAATTATTATTATTATAGTAATAATAATAATAATAATAATAATAAAATTAATAATAATAATAGTAAAATAAAATAATAATAATAATAATCATAATAATAGTAAAATAAAATAATAATAAGAATAAGAATAAGAATAATATTAGTAATAATAAAAATAAAAATAGTAATAATAATAATAATAGTAATAATGAAAATAATAATAAAAATAATAACAATAATAATTGTGATGCATTTAGAAGAAAAACTCTAAACATCACAGCAAGTAAAAAAAAAGAATCATAATAATCACAAGAGTGATGGAGTCACATAGAGAACTCAATATAACGAAAACCACAAGCACACACATACTATCTCTAAAATCACATATAACAAACATCAAGAAGTTAAGCGATAAAAGAATTTAGTTAAGGAGAAGGCTTTCATGCATCAATATATAATGCAATTGTATATAATATAATTAAAATAGGAAATGGCAACTCCCCTAACCTAGATTCTTTGCTCACGTTGAAATTCCAATTCCTTTCGTGATCGCAACCGCGTCCCACCTCTTTGGCTCCACTACTTCCCACTCTAAATGGCCCCTAATTCACTGTCAACTCAGTTTTCCAGCGCATCTTGTTGGTATATACCAAAAGGACTCTACCTCACCTTAATTCCACTCTTATTCTCACTTTCCAACCCCAATTTTAATTGCCTTAATGGATAAAACGAAATTACATTAAAATGAGATTAATGGTCATTCAATTGGTATTCCATGATGGTTTCCCAACCCTTCTGTCTTCTCCTCAATGCGGCTAGGGTTTTTGACCCCTCAAGTCGATCTTATTCACATTAGAAATACCAAGACCGATGTCAATTTAGTATAGGACATCGAGGAAGGATCTACCTGATGTCAATGTTGGCATTTTAATTACAAAAATGTCAGCAGTCATTTTTAATGTTGGAATTTTTTTGGACAAACGTTGAAAGGGTGACATTAAATGTCTTTTTGTGTCAGTGCCACTAATTTTTTGAAAAGAAAGGTAGAATGTGGCCTTGGTTAAATGAAGTTTTAAATCAATTGGGCACCTATATGTGAGAAACATGTTGTGCAAAATCATGTACTACATTTTCCACTCAAGTAGTCAGTGTTTGGTAGTTATACCTACAACATGTTATTCACCAATTTTTTTTGGACATTATGTGCATCCACAGCTTGGGTAGACTTAATACCTACTGATTTTTTAAAAAGAAAGGTGGACATGTGGCCTTGGTGAAATGGAGTTCAAAAATCAATTTGGCACCTATATATAGGAAACGTGTTGTGCAAAATCACGTATTGTGTTTGCCACTTAAGTAGTCAATGTTTGGTAGTTATACATGTAACATATTATTCACCAACCTTTTTTGGCCACAACCTAGGGAGACCCAATACCCGCTGATTTTTTCAAAAGAAAGGTGGACATGTGACCTTGGTGAAATGGAGTACCAAATTAATTGGGCATATGTATGTGAGAAACATGTTGTGCTTTCCTCGTGACTTTAAAAAAACATGGTCTGTGACAAGAAAATGATTAAAAAGGGTTTTGAAAAACTATTTACCAAACATAGTAAAAATAAGTGGCAAACACAGTTAAAGTTTTTATACAAAAAGGAATGTAGTTATTGAACATCTATATTTGGTTGAGTCACATTTTGTATTAAATCTGTGAAATATAGATAACAATATATGAAATTTATGTACTTCACAGAAGTCAAAATTTGTCCACAAAATTGTTATACCACAATACATAATTGCAATAGCCATACGATAATTCACCCTTCATAATCTACTTCACACAACAACTTAGAAACAAAAACTTGTGGTGCACTAAATATACACACGTCATTAAAACACAACATTACCATATACTACAGACTATTTACATTAATGACTATGATTCTTAATAGTAAAGTGCTTAAGTTCAAAGTCTTTGTGGATTTTATCTTCATCCATAATCCACTGAAAAATATATTGCTCCTTCATTTGTTATAAGTTTTCCTACAGTGTGAGTAGCTGAAGTCATAAACCAGTCCAATATGGTTAAAAAAAGTAGAAACCCCAACTTCAAATATAAGAATCCATCTTCTTACACATGTGTATGGGTACATCCTCTTCATGATGAACTTCAAAAGTTGACAAGGTCTTCTCACTATCCTTTAACAATAATGAAAACATATGTACGACATTATTGGACTGCAAAACATTAAAACAACCATGTGATTATTGTCCAATCAAGGCAACGAAATTAAAAAAATAAGAAAATATCACTATCAAAACTTACAAAGTAGTTGTTTATCTTCTTGCGACCTTTACATTTGTGACCAAGTGAATCCAAGATAAAAAATCTCATGTGTCTCACATTTAACAGCGTAACACCACCAATGGTCTTGATTAACAACTGGGAAAAACAACTGCTTCCAGTAACATGAAACACACCAATTAAAAAACTATTTTGAATACGATAGAGTAAAACATGTAACACCCTTGATGGATATTACTAGATAAAGCATATATCACAAAATTTCTTTTGGAATTAAAATATTATATAAAGTTCCCAAGCGTGGGAAAATTTAAAACTTATGTCGCTGCAGTTTAATCACACTGCTCCATCTTTATTACACGTTCATAATAGAAAAAAACATCATAAAATTTATTACAAAATGCATGAAAATAAAACGTAGAGAAAAATCCCTTATCGTCTGCCTCGCTCTGTCACTATGCATCGGCATTCTCACTTGGATTCACATTTTCTCCTGCATGACAAGTCACACGATAATCACCAAACACAAACAGAAAGGGTGAGCTGAGAAAGAAAAATAATACAATCAATACACAATAAGAATTAACCCTCACCCAATCTATCTTAGCTAATTTGAGTTTATTGACTTCTTTATAATGTTCCCCCCAATCTCATGACCTATATGAGATATATCTATTCACAACCTTGGTCCTTTGGGATTATCATGCTTCCACGAACTTACCTGTTCGTGGTCCAACTCTACGGACCTCCCCGCCCGTAGTCCAACTCTACGAATCTACCAGCTCGTAGTTCAACATGCGTGAACACCTACTTTGAACCTCCCCGCTCATAGCAGCCTTAAGTGTGAGCACAGAACATACGAACCTCCCCGCTCATATCCCCACATAAGAGTACAACAGATACGAACCTCCTCACCCACATCAATCACACATCTCTCATCTCCGTTACGAACCTCCCTGCTCGTAACTAATCCAACATATCCCTGACCAAGACAACAAGATCATCCATGCAAATCCATTTGCAATAGATCTCTGCCCCCAGACTATCGCCTACCATTACCTAAGCGCTGCCAGATGAAAACATGCTCTAGACTTCCTGGTGGTAATCCCCTGTCGCTAAGCGCCACGCGTCTAGGGACCCCTCTGTTTGTGGCTCATATCGTTGCATCTTATTTTAATTTAGAGTGTATTCAATTATCCAATTACGTGAATCTCTCTTCATATCAAAAGGTAACACTCCTGATTACCAATTATATTATTTTACTTTTCTTATATATACATATATTAATTATTTCATTGTCAAGAACGATATAAGAAAATAACAACCTAAATACCCAACTACATGCGGTCAATACATAATAAAACATGCCTTTGTAACTTTTCTTATGCCACCACATAACAAATGTACTAAAACACTAATCCTAAATATTAAAACCACATTTTTATATTAATCACCTTAATTGTATATTTATGAGACAAAAATATAATGCTAAATATATTTTAATATAACTTATATCCCTATAAACAATTTTGGATACTTAACTTTTACCCTCGTACATAATATCACCACCTTCCAATCTTAATCACTTCATAACCTAAAGATAACCCAACTGTAACTATAAAATTAACAAATCAACTCTTAAAACCATAAAAAAAAAACTACAGAAAGGAGTGGCTGCACTCTAAAATCACGTAATGTGATTTGTCCAAAACAAAGAAGACTACTTCTAAAAGGAAGTGGGACTCGCGACTAAATAAACAATTCTCCAATAAAGAGTGGGACCCATGGCTAAAGAAACCATACCATGCACCTACGTAAGAACCACACCAAACCACCAAAAGCTTAAAGTAAGTAAAAAGAATTGCTACGTAGGCCCCATGGTTATGCCATCACTTAAATAGCCTAAGAAATGTAACAATTAAAAGTCAAAGGCCAATTATTCACCACCAACCACTACAACAACATAAATGAGGAAAGAAAAAGCAAAGTTTTCTCTCTTGGGCCTACATGGAATATTTTATGAATTTTCTAATGGAAAGAGAACAAGTCCACACGGCCCCACCCTAAAGCAACATCCCATCAATTTCTTTTTTCTTTTGAGAATTCAATATTTTGAATGAAAGTCCAAATCAAAAGAACTCCTGCACCATACCACGACAGATTCACCTAAACGTAAACCACCCCTCATTCTCTTGAAATTTTACACGTTTTTACACCAATAACGAGAACGAGAAAATGAGTCCCAAAAGGACTACACAGAGCAACAAAAAATCACGTATAACACAATACTGTCATCATCACACAAGGCATATAAAAGATATGGCGTTAAATGATAATGGTAGTTCACAGATCAAGAAACCAACAACAAAACGCAACCACACTCATCTAGTTTTATATTTTAAACAACCAAAATCAAGAGTAACAAAAATAAAGAACTAGTTCTCGTCCCCAAAGCTTCAATTCTTGTTCCCCAATTTTCCAATCCAAATTAAATAAAAAGTCATTAAAACGAATTTAATTAAATTAAATGTTAATGGCCATTTAAATTGTGCTTTTTTACTTCCACAACAACGACCTCTACACTGCCCTTCTGGTTTCTTAGAGGAGCTCTAGAGTTTCTTGGTTTTTTTTCCTTCTTTAGCAAAAATATTAAACATGAAAAAGAATAACTCATCCTAACCAAGAACTCACACCCTTCCACTCACCAAGTCTATGCACATCCAACAAGCTATCACATGATTCCTGTCAATTCACACGCACATACAACCTTAAGCCATGTGTCCGCATTCACAATACATTTGCAAAATAAAACACAATTAAATAAACATACTAATAGCATACACAAGACTCAAACCCAAAACCTCTTAACATAACTAAGTACTCCTAACCACTTGAGCTAGTATTATTTCCTGTCTAAGACTTGTTAAGAAATTCTCTTAGGTTATTCTCAACCCATCATTACTTGTACTTTATTATTTATATGAATTTTTTGGGTCTCACAAAACACCATAAAGCACTTACAAAGTCAGCTCTCAATATGTCTTCCAATGAAATTAATAGAGTGTATAGAAAATTCATGTAGTCATTTGTAGTCCACACACATCTATCTTTCCTTTTCTTACTAGAATTTTCAATAAGCATGGTCTGCATTAATGAAAAATCAAATTATTGAATATGGATTCAGTACAGAAGACATTACAAATATAATCACTTTATGGACCAATAATTATACTACATAATGTAGACTGAAAACAACTCGCTTCACAGAACCATACATCCTTTTTTTGGTGTACATGAAAGTGTTCACCACAAACAACATAGCCTACACCAACAGTAATTTGGTAGTCAAATTCAATACTCACAAATAAATGCTTAGAAATTGAAATGCCAAAGACATGTATATAATTTTTCTATGTTGTCAACCTTTTCCCAAGGTCACAACTAGGGATGTCAACGGGGCAGGTAGGGTACGAGTAATAGCTCCCCCTGTACCCTACCCGTTAGATAAATATCCGCTCCGTATCAGTATCCATATCCATCGGATATCCATTATACGGGGTATCCGCATAATTTTTTAATATTCATGGGTACCCGCAGGTATTTACAAAAAAATTAAAATAAATATTTAACAACATATTTTAATCGTAAATTCAAATAAAATAAAATACATAACACTCATAAATTTCAAACAAAGTCCAAATAACCCATTTAAATAGTGTTGAATGACAGTTTACAAAGAAATGATTTTTTTTAAACTAATTGATAACAAAATAACTCGTTCAAAATCAATATGTTAATATTTTAATCATGTTTTTTTACTTTTCAATTTAAATTAGAGTATAGCGGGTATGAGTATCCACGAGTACGGATACTATGGTACTCGTATTCGCTCCATTAACATGCGGGTATTAAAAATACCCGTACCCGTTACCCGCAGGTATCCATTTACAATATTCATTTCCTACCCGTTGCAAGTTTTATTCGCGGATACCCGTGGGTACGAATTTTTTTAACATCCCTAGTCACAACCCATTACACTCCTCTGTGCACAATAGTTGTCCATTTATTTTCACAATCAAGAAGTATAAATTAAATAAGGACACCACAAAATTAAACCAATGAAGAAATTGGAGACTTTACAACTTTAATAAAAGACCAAGCATTGTATTTGTGCAGTTGCAATGTCCCATTTGTGTATAACAATTTCCTAACCAAATCCAATGAAATTGTTTTTGATTCATAGACGGGAACAATTGCTAGGTCACATCTTTCCTTTGGATTCGGTTGACAATGGAACTTATCAGCTTCATCTACACTCACTTTAGAAGGGGATGAGTGAGGTTTTTAACATTTAAAGAAATCTTCACGCAATTTCTTGATTTTCGCCTGCAAGTTATCAATGCGCCTACTATTTTTTTTTTCCAATTTCTATTTTACAAAATGGGAACATTCTCTATCGCCTCCAACATCATCAACACCTTCATCTGTCGTGCCTCCTTCAGAGAGATTCAGTGCAATCCTCAAAATAGCTTTTCTTTTGTCTTCTTCGGTTAAAGACCATTTCCAAACAATCTATAAATTAATAGATTAACCAAATATGATTAAAGCTAAACATAACAAATATTTCAACATAATCTGAACCACAAAAATTGAAGGTGGACATAAATAACCTTATTATTTTCAAATGTGAACTCAATGTTTGTTGTCCTTATGGTGAGAGATGGCCATTCCAAAATTCTAGGGAAACAACAAACCCGATCAACATGACCTAAGGGAAGATGCTTCACAACCAAAGCTGCAAAATAAAACACAAATTAATTTCTCCGTACTAATGAAAACTTCAAAAGACGTAACAAACACAAAGATTTAGACTTTTACCTATATCATCGAAATTGCCCCAACTATGCTAATGGCATGCTTATTTTGTTGTTACACGTAAACCTCATATCACCGACTTATGGCATCTATCAAGAAAGTATAAATGACACCACCCCAATTGTAGTTGCTTATAGATGCAATGTTATCCAACAATTTGAAAGGCAATGCTCTTATACTACTAGAGGTTATGGGAAAATATAAAACAACAAAACATATCAATATATACAACAAACAAACACCATCCACATCGTCCAACTCATCGCTACTTAGCATGGAATTGATCTTCCTAGTTATACTTTTAATTGTTACGGGCTCACCATCAAACAATGACCCAACTTTCCCACATAATTCGTAATCAAATTCAACGTCATCACCTACTACACTTAATCCGAAGCAGATGCAAACATCTACACACCTAAGTGGGATTAGGTTTTGCATTACATGAAAACCTTTAAATTTTGTAACCCATCGTCTTAGCATCTCCCTCAACAACGATTTCAAGATATCCACAACCCTTTCCAATTGAAAGGTGTACCTTCTAGCTTTGAACGATGTATATGTCTCAGTACACCATTCAATTCAACAATGTATTTTGTTTTAACAAATTCACACACCTGAATCTATAAATAAACATGTCCCAAAATAAGAAGTAATTTTTTATTCAACAGATAAAAAATTTCCATATGATATCAAATATTTTTGAATAAACTCAAATTTACCGTCTTCTCTAACAGTGTTGATAACTTCCGTTTAACTATTGAGACGTAAAAAAGAAATAAGCACACTTATTAAAATTCTTCACAAGTGAACTATTTCCCAATTCGCGGTTTCATAGACCTGCTGAAAACCAAATCACCACATTGCGTTGTAAATAACAAATATGATATGGATGAATTTTTAATAAAATGAAATTTACATGAATATAATGTTTACTTAAAACTTCAAAACAGTAAATAAACACAGAACAAAAATGTATTTACACACAAGAAAATAAAATAGGAAAGTCAAAATTAAGGGTAAAAATGAAGTTGTCATCCTAATAAAACATGAAAGACATCATTTTATGTTTAATTTTTTTCTTGTATTTGTAAGTTTCAATAACAAATAGCAGTTTTGCTTATTGAAGCATGTTTTTATTTGTGAGCACGAACTATTAAAGCTCATGGAGGAAACTTATTCTTTCTCATATATATTATTGCATGGTAGTAACATAGCCAATATTATTATATATGAAATAGTAATGTGTGAAAAATTAAAATAGAAGAAGCAAAATTTCAACATTATACATCATAGTAAGCAAAAAAACCAGTGTTGTTAACTTCAATCGCCATCCAAATATACCAAAACTTTTGGAGTACATACTCACTAGATACCTTTTAAACATAAAGCCTATAATTCTCGTAAACCTTCGTGAAAACCTAAATACACTCACAAAAATATTTTAGCATGTACCAAATTGTGCAATCTTATAATCACTCGTGCAAAACCACGACACCAACATACACAACTCATTGCAACACTAAAACAAAGCACTCCATTTATATACACATCGAACTGAACTTAAAAGGCAAACATTGAATATTTACCACACAATTTCAGGACCAAAAATTATAAACTAACCTCCATAAATGACTATCTCCCTTAATGGCGACATTCGTCAATGGCTTTGATTCCCAAACCTGTAAAACACCAATTACGCCTAATCAGACCCAAATCACAATGAAAATTGTATAGACCACGCACAAATCCCACTAACCCTAAAACGCCTAAAAAACCCACGTGGCCAAACTAAATTAGGGGTTAAGGCGCGATAGAGAAAAAACATATCATTTGGGAGTGCATGATGTCCAAGACAAAGAGGATGGATAACCTCGCAGATAAGAACGAAGACATCGAATTGCAATATACGAAAACGACCTTGTGGGACGGAACACAACCAACGAAAACGAAGGTGAAAGCCGCCACTTGCTACGAGGAAGGTTGTGGAAAACGCAAATGTGTTGCATAACTGAAGGAAGAAGAAGGGAAAACCACCAAACTCCAAAAGGAAACTTAAATGATGAACCAAGAAGATGCAACAAAATACTCACAAGTGGTTGAGACGGAATGCAGGCTACAATGAAGAAAACACTGCTTTTGAAGTAAATGAGTGGAACGAAAATGAAAAGAAACTGCCAAACTTCAAATTCATGGACCCTTGTCCTCTCTCCACATGAATTATTTCAAAATAAAAAATTAAACAATTAATGCGTGTCACGCCAGTTTGTCAACTTTGTTAATTTTTTTTGTTAAAGTATTACTTTCGAAAAAATATATCACAATTGCACTAACCCTCCACAACTTCATTTAAAATTAAATAAAAATAAAATTAAGCATAATCAAAGTCATGTTCAACTCACCCAACCACTTTTCTCTCATGTGGAACCAAAACTTCTCTACATTAAATCGTGTAATGTAAATATAATTTATCCATATGTGTAAATTAATAATAAAATTATCATAAATTACTTTAAAAAATAATTTTTCAAAATATTAAGACAATTAAAAATATATTTAGTATACACATTATTATTTTCATGGAAATGACAGCTTTATAACTATTATATTATATAATAAATTCTGATAATTTTAAATAAATATCATATTAAAATTATCATCTTTAATCATATTTAACGTATTTAACGTGTTTTGTGACGTAATCTTATATCTCGAAAACCAAGTAGTTTAGCAGTTACCGTTAGCATTAAACTTCATCATGATACCATATTGTTACAAGTATATCATATTTCCCTATCCAGGAATTTTAAAAACATGTATTTGCAGTTTGGTCTACTTTGATTCCAAAGTCTCGAATGCAAATCAAATTGAATTGGCTAGGAATAATTCAAATTAAATCAACTTTGTTTGATTATTATTCTTTAGATTGATTTTAAGTAATTTTATTAATTTACTTTTTAATGCTTGTGTCCAGTAAAAAAATGTTACAACGAGTTAAATTTTTTATTTTAACAATTATCTAATAACAATATTTCTTGAATTTTTCTATTTTCTTATTAGTCTTTAGCCTAATGTAAGTTATTTATTCTTGCATCCTCACACCTTCTTTCAAAATTCCTCATAATTTAAAAAGAAGACCATATAACACTTTTTTGTATGTTAAATTTTAGATTACTCTCTAAAAGTATTGAATTAATCTTTTAGATTATATAATATCGAAAACAAAATTATTTCATTACAATATTGCAATTATAAAATTGACAAACCATATTTAGACTATCTCAAAAAAGTGCACCCTATCATCAATTTTTGAGTTTATGTCTACATTAAGAATTCATTGGTAAGCAATAATACAATCCAACTGCTGAAAAATATCTAAACCAAAAACAAATGAATTATTTTTGGGTTATTAGGTTCGGAAAGAATCAACACAACAATAGATAACTAGAATAAAATACAGGGTTAGATATGTTTTCAGTATCTTGACTTTTGGTAAAATCTAGAATTAGTCCCTTTTTAAAATTTTGAACCAATTTAGTTTCTTAATTTTATAACTGCGTGGATTTGATCCTTTTAACCAAATTTTTTTAAGTTGATTTGATGTTTCATGATAGCACTTGCATTTGAGTTGTTTACAATGTTTGATACATTTTCGGTTCAATGTTAACTGAAAAACACATTTGAAACATCAAATCAACCTAGCAAAATTTACTCAAAAAGACTAAATTGATGCAATTTCAAAGTTGATGAAATAAATTGGGTCAAAGTTTTGAAGAGAGACTAATTACAATTTTCATGAAAAGTTAAGAGACCAAAAACATATTTAACCCCAAAATATATTATTATAAAGGTTTAATCACACGGAAGGTCCCCGTTTTCGTTACAAAATCTCAATTGGGTTCTCAACTTCAAAGTTATTACAATTGGATCCTATATTTTGAAAATTTGTTTCAATTTGATCCTTTTCGTTAAGGCATCATTGACGGCGCGTTAAGTGTGTGCCACATGTCAGCTCGTGGTTTTTTTTTTATCTTTTTTTTTAATTTTTTTTTACTTTTTTTTTTTTAAAAAACTACTGACACGTGTCAAATTAAGGTTTTGTCACGTGTCAGTTTGTGCTTTTTTTCATTTTTTTAAAATTTTTAAATTAAAAAAAAACTGTCACATGTCAAAATATGATTCTACCACGTGTCAATTATTCATGTGAAAAATTTGGATTTGGTCCTTGTATTTGTTATTTTGTCTCAATTTAGTCCTAATCTCTTTTTAAACAAAAGTAATTTCATCCCTTCCAAATTGAGACCAAATTTAACTTTTATATCAATATTATAATGATATTTTTATTATAAGATATTTTTAACCAAATTAATATTGAAATTTATTTAAAAAATTTATTTTAATAATTTCTAAACAACTTTATAAATTCAAATGTAAGCTGTTTAGAAATTATTAAATAAATTGAAATATCATTTGGTTAAAAATATAAATAAAATTAAGAGATGAAATATTGATATAAAATTTACATTTGGTAGAGATGAAATTACTTTAGTTTAAAAAGAGTAGGACTAAATTGAGACAAAATAACAAATACAAGGACCAAATCGAGATTTTTCACTTAAATAATTGACACATGACAGAATCATATTTGACACATGGTAATTTTTTTTAATTTAAAAATTTAAAAGTTTAAAAAATACAAGCTGACACGTGACAACCTAATTTGACACATGTCAGCTATTTTTTTAAGAAAAAAAATTTAGAAAATTTAAAAAATTTAAAAAATAAAATAAAAAAAATCACAAGCTAATACGTGACACACACTTAACGTCGTCACTGATGTCCTAACAGAAAAATCAAATTGAAACAAATTTTCAAAATAGACCCAATTGGATACCTTCTGTGTGACTAAACCTATTATAAATTATGAATCTAAAATAAGAAAAGAAGTGTTGTAAAAATGTATGACAAAAGGTACACTGTTCTCAAATAATCTAATAAAAACTTATTTAGCTTTATAATCATGAATTATCTTGTTTTTCAAGCTATATAAGTCGAAAGGATAATTCAATACTTCTTAAAAAGTCTAATCCAGAAAATAACATGAAAACAATATGGTAGTATAATATTTTTCTTAAATTATGGAGGTGGGAGAAAAAAGGTGTGGGGGTGTGGAAGAAATAGCCCCAATCGCATTGGCTTAGGCTCAAAATGTATCCGCTTTGATGCAGCACCCACTCACTCGTTGAGACAAAACAGTTAGCTTCTTTTTCACTACACCATTGCCATCGTTCGTCAATGGCTTCCCTCAATCTCTCTTCGTTGCAATCTTTCTCCTTCCATCGTGTACACTTTTCTTTTTCCCAAAATACCCCTACCCTTTCCTTCAATTGCCAACCAAAACCCGCGACGAACGCGCGCCCAATTTCTCTAAAACCCTACGTTTTAGAGAAGCCTCGTATGCGTGTGGTGGTGTTGGCCGTGAAAAGCCTTGAAGAAACGGAGGCAGTGACGGTTTCGCCTGAGAACGACGGCCCCGCCGGAGAATTGCCGTCGGGCGCTGGCGTCTACGCCGTGTACGACAAGGTAGGCGAGGTTCAGTTCATCGGTCTGTCACGAAACATTGCGGCGAGCGTTTCGTCGCACTGGAAATCGGTGCCGGAGCTGTGTGGCTCCGTTAAGGTTAGTTTTTATTTTTTTTCTGGGTTCTGAATTGTAAAGTGTGTGAGAAAGAGGGAGTTTGAAAAGAAACTTTCAATTGGTTATTCTTATGACTAGGAGAATTGTTCGTTTTGTGTGGTGTAACCTTTGGTTATTTGATTATGACTGATACTAAATCCAGTTATATCTTTATTCATTGGAGATAAAATTAGCATTGGCCATTAAAAAAGAAACTATAGATATCCTTGAAGTACTTTATAACCCTGTGAAATGCTTTGAGCCTGGACAAAGAGGTTTTTAATTTTATGATTTTGAGGATCCTTTCAGATAAACCTTTTCATAATTATTTATAGGGAAATAAAATAAGAAAAAAAAACAAAATGATTTTTTCCACTTATAATATAAGCTTATAATATATAAGCTAATTTGTAGATTTTTTTTTTCATTTATCTTTTCTAAAAGATGGATTTTAGCTCATGCGTATTTAATTTCAACATATGGGAAACTTATTTCATTTTTTTTTTATTGTTTTTCTTAGATGTACTTATGGAGAAGTTTATGTGTCCTAAGACTATGATAGGAAACTTGGAGGAGAGGATGGATGACAACTGTTTTACTTTAAATTAAGAGAGTTGTACAAGAAAGATTTGTTTTCAAATTAAGGGAATTGTACAATAAAGATTTGCACATTATGTTGATTTAATTAGAATGAGAAGTGTAAAGTTCTTTTGCATGGTTAGTCAATCATAGATTGCCGTATACTATAACATTGTTGGTTTTGTAATAATTACTTTGATAGTCATATTTATGGTGGTTTCTAACTTTCATTCATTAAAAATTAAAATTAATATCTTTTAACTTTATGTTAATTTATCACTTATTGTTTTATTTTGAAAAGATTATTTAGAGAATATTTTCCCGAAATGAAAAACTTTTTCTCTCCCCCTGTTCTCTTCACAACCTAATCCCGAAACATGGTTAAAACAATGGGGAATCCATACATAGTAGTATGTTTACTAAGTCTTCCTTGTAGTGCTGACAAGGTGCTAATCAGCACAACTACGTTATTTAACACCATTTCTAGACAAGGAAAACAAAATACCCTGATGGACGTTGATTTCTGCCTCCCCCTTACTTTATCTGTGGAGTATTGAACAACATTGAAACTTTTCCTCAATACTATGAAGTTTCTAACTAAGCCAACGTTAATGTTCATAGTGGCAGTACTATGGAATTAGCAATTCCTTTCTTGAATAGTATTTCCGTGGGGGAAAGCTAGTAATAGACATGTGGACTGTGGTTTGTGGAATACAATGTAAGAGAAAGGAAATTGATTTTTACAAATGTCCCTTAGCTAGTTACCTTCCTATTCTCAATGATTGAAGTTGGGAATTTCAGAGATTGCATTTCAAACAGGAAAAGTAGTTGAAACTTGAAGCATAGTACCTACCAAGTACCTGGTCAAATGATGAAAAGGGAAAATGTATAATGGTATTTTTTTGGGCGTAATGTTACTTTGACACTTCTATTTTTTCTCTTACACACAAATTAGAACTTCACAAATTATTATTTTACTATAATCTTTTATTTATATTTATTTTTATTATGTTAATATAATATTTTATTATAAAACCCAATTGTCAAATGAATGTAGAATAAAGATGTAGTGTCAAAGAACCTTTTTCCTTTTTTAGTTTGTTTGTTTTTTAGTGTATAGGAACGAATTGATAATTGTGCTTTAGAGCCTTTTGCATTCCTATTTGTTTGATTGATAGGCCATTCTAGATGAAATAATTTTTACTCCAACTGATTGTTTTCATCCTTTCACTGTTTTTGGTAGCGCACTCATTTGCCCCCATCCTTTTTAACCTTCTTCGTTTTCTTACTTTGGTTTATCATCTCAGTGCTTTGTGTTAATACAATAACTTTTTCTTCATTGAAGAAAATTTCTTCTACACGAACATGATCCCTTAGAATGTGCAGCACAAGATTAAACCCACATAAAACAGTGCTTGAGAGTTCAGATTTTCGTTTTACAATTTGAGCACTGTAGTATAAATTGTACTTTTTTTTTTTGGTTTCTTGTGATCTAGTCTGGATGAGGTCAGTATTGACCGAACCTTGTAATATAATTTAGAAGAGGTTCACAATGATGTTTAGATGCTTCATAGCAATTTTTCATGTGTAGTTTGTTTGGAGTTGCATGAACCAGGAACATCATTCCTTCCAACCTTGACTAATATTTTTTCATAATATTGCCATTTCTGTTGAACCATTTGAGTTACGAGCTTTCAGAAAGGTGATTTACTCATTTCCATGAACTACTTCGGTTAAAGAAATGGAAAACCATACAAATTATCAGAGTAATCATACTAATACTAGCTCGTAAATCACAGTCTGTGTAATTTTCTTTTTGTTTTCTAAAATTATCTAAGACCACAAAGTAGACTAAAAAGCACAGACGACAAACGGTTTTGGAGGTGATATGATAATATGATCTCCTGAAAACTCTTTTTCTCGTTTAACGCATCATAATAATTTGCTGTTCTTGAAAGGTTTTTAATATGACTAAGCATGGAATAGTGGGCCTGAAAAGATTTCCACTTAAAATACATTGCTGATGGTGGGCTTTTCTTGGTGAAAATTTTTGTTGCAGGCTGGGTTAGTGGAGGAACCAGACAGGGAAGCTCTAACCCAAGCATGGAAGTCTTGGATGGAAGAGTACATAAAAGTCAGTGGAAAAGTTCCACCTGGCAATGAATCAGGAAATGCCACTTGGGTCAGGCAACCACCTAAAAGGAAGCCTGATCTGCGATTAACACCTGGTCGCCACGTGCAATTAACTGTCCCTCTCGAGAACCTCGTTGACACCTTGGTTAAAGAAAACAAGGTAGTTGCATTCATTAAGGGCCCTAGAAGTGCACCATTATGTGGATTCTCACAGAGAGTGATAGCCATTCTCGAAAGTGAAGCAGTAGATTATGAGAGTGTAAATGTGCTGGATGAAGAGTATAACTACGGATTGAGGGAAACACTTAAAAACTATAGCAACTGGCCCACATTCCCTCAAATTTTTGTGGATGGTGAGCTTGTTGGCGGTTGTGATATATTGAGCTCCATGTATGAGAAAGGAGAACTGGCTAGCTTGCTCAAAAAATAATTGCAAGTTACCTGCATTTGGGCATTCTTTTTGAACTAGGAGGATGGGTGTAGGGAATGGGAGAGTATGGAAGGTTAATGCAGGTCATTTCATGCTTTGTTGTACTAATTAATCTTTTATATACTTGAGAGGAGAATAAAATGAAAATTAGCTATGTGTATTGCTTTTTATATAAAATGGTTGTCTTTTTCGGTTAAGGTCTGTGCACAAATCTGATTTGCATTTCATCCAGGACTTTGCAAGATAAATCCGAACTTGCTGGGCATATATCAGTGATTCCTTTCAAATCGGCGAGTGCAACACAGGTGTAAAATGTTACTAATATATTTCTTTTATAAGAAATTGTGACTAATATTAGAGAGAGATTTTGAACTAACATATATTTTCAGATCACTGATGCCTCAAACTTGTTTTTATTTGTAACTTGTACAGGAAAAGAAAGATGTCAAAATTGGTAACCTTCTTTACTATTTGATTTGTTTAGTTTTACTACTTATAATTAATTTATGTATTTTAACTTTAGTAAAAAAAAGAAGCAAATTGGATGTTAAATACTTTGGATGAAGATGATCATCACATACGGATTGGACTTTAAAGCCAGTTCAAAACAGTAGTTAGATAAGAAGTACTGAAGCCTGTTCTCCCTTACATGTGTGTGAGAAAGAGATATAGGATGTGGCTTGATTTCGTTCGTAGCAGCTTCATTTGACATAGGAAGAAATTTTGTCCCATCCCTCATTAATTTCTATCTTCTTTTTGAAATAGTCTCGAGGTTGGAAATTAGTGATTGGACAAACACTCCCAAAATTCTTTAATGCTACACTCGATGTCAAACTACTGAAAACACGCCTTTTGCCAGAATCTCACGGCAAAGACTTCTTAATGTTTGAAATGGAAACAGAAACTGTCCTTAATTTTCCTTTGTTGAATTTTCAAAGAGTTTTGCATGATATATTTATTGGTAAGAAGTGGAATGAAATGAGTTCATAGTTGCTTAGAAATGAGGTTGGGTGTGGTAATGAGTTTGTTGTTGTATTTTGTGGCAGTTTTAGAATGTGATGGGTGCTTGGAGAATGAGAGAATTGGTTTACTTCAAATCAAGAGCTATATCTTATCTCTAGGTCGGGATGAGCGGAATGAGTTGGAATTGGGTTCATGGATTGAAAATAGAAGTAGTGATTGTTGTGCTTGGAATAGAGTCAAATGTTCCAATATCTCAAGTCAACAACACGTAACACACTTGTTTCTGGCCGGTCTCAATTCAAGAGGTTCTCATTTGATAAACGGTTCATTGTTTAGTTCTTTCCAAGAGTTGCTTAGCCTTGACTTGTCTAGTAACGAGTATCAAGGTTGGATTGGCAAAGGTCAGTTAGTTTCTCCTTCATACTTCACTATTTCATCAAATTCCTTTTTCTACTTCAAATTTTTTATTCAAGAAAAAGTAGAATTTTGAAATGGATATGTTTCTTTGAAGGATTTCCACGATTGATGTACCTCTTTCTTTCTTTACCTTTTTATTTATGATCACAATTTTAAGTTTACATAATGAGAATACTTTCTTGGATTTTTCATCAATATGCTGTAATTTAAAAAAAAATTATGGAAGTTTCTTTCTTTCTTTATAATATGATTTAAATACTTTCTTTCTTATTTTCTTTTCTCATTTTACTAAAATATAAGTTTATTTTCCAGAGTCAATTAAGCCTACTCTATGTCGACATAAAATATTATTACTTTCTTTTAAAAGAATTAAAAGTGTAAAATTATTTTTAATTTTTTAAATAAATAAATATTTATATTATTATAGTTTAACTGAAACTAAAATAACTTTCTAAAAATTTAAGAAAACAAAAAATTACCTTTAATTTTTTATTAAATAAATATTTAAATTTAAACTGGTTTAATATATTTTAAATAAAATACTAATCTTAATTTTATTTTTTATTTTAGTTCGAGTTTGTTAAACAAATGTAAAATTTAGGGTTAAGTATGTTTTTAGTCCCTGAACTTTGGTCCAAAATTGGAATTCGTCCCTGGTCGAAACTTTGATAAATTTCGGTCCCTAAACTTTAAAAATGAATGAATATAGTCCTTTTAACCCAACTTTGTTAACTTTTTTTGAGGTTTCGAACGCATTTCTAAGTAAATATTGGAGTTGTTTACGCCGTTTAACACATTCTCGGCTAAATATTTACTAAGAAATGTATTCGAAACCTAAAAAAAAGTTAACAAAATTGGATTAAAAGGACTATATTCATTCGTTTTTAAAGTTTAGGGACCAAAATTTATCAAAGTTTCGACCAAGGACGAATTCCAATTTTGGATCAAAGTTTAGGGACTAAAATCATACTTAACCCTAAAATTTATGTATTAGGAATGGTATGTTATTAACAACAAATATGAAATTAATCTTTTTTTTCATTTTCTATATAAATTTCATCATAGTCGTCTTCTTCATTCACATTAATAATATATTCATCTTTTTTTCATGCACACTCATCTTCTTTAATCATATTTACTTGTTTCAACCACGCTCATCTCCTTAAATGTATTTATCCTTTTCATCCACACCTTCATTTGCATTTTTTTCTCATTTATTTCATTCACGTTCTTTTAATCTTTTTCATCCACATTCATCCTTTTTATCTACACTTATCTCTTTCATCTATTATAACTTATTTATTTTCTATTTTATTCGTTAAGATTTGTTGAACATAAAAATATTGTAAGAGATTTTCTTTTTAAAATTATGGTTATTAATGTTGACTAATTGATACAAATTAAAATAGTATTAAAAATAGATTTTACTCTGTTGATCAATGTTAAATTAAAGAAATTTTAAAATAAAAACATATTAGTATCAATTTATTTGAAGTTAAACTACTTTAATTGAAAAATCATCCCCTCTGTTCTCGAATCCATACCTTTTCATTTTCTTCTTCTTCCTCTTGTATCTCAGCCATACATCTTACCACCTTGATTTCTTCTCTTTTGAGACAAAAAATTTCAAAACTGTCTCCAATCTATATTCGACAAATGATGTTTTCTGAATTGATCCAGAAGTTGTGTGAAAAAGTAAGGATGATACACCTTATCTTCCTTTCTCATAGTTCCGGTCTCCGTGCCATCATAATTGTTTTAAGGTAGAATAGAAGTTAAGTAACCACAGGATGACCCATCAATACTAAAAAATTATACCAAATTCATTTATTTGTGACTTTGTGGATCCAAGACAACAATTTCCATCCATTCTGACCCTTGAAAAAAAAAATCTTATTTTTCACCTTATTGTACTCAAGCTTACCATTTTTAAAACAATTTTAATTCTTAGTATACCACAAAAAACAATAATTACATTGAGAATATCAGGATGTAAACTATCATGGTTTGAACACTCTAGATCTTACTAAGATGGCTAAAATTTAATCTAAAGAAAGCTATATATACCTATATGTATTTGAATGCAGTTAATAGAGAACCTATCTATTATAGAGAAAAAAAATAAAAGAAAATATGATAACTTGATTCGTCAACTTTTAAATAATAAAAACATTCTGGTACTATGTAATTTAATATGTAGTTTTGTTCATACGATTATAATTCATTCTAAAAAATTACTTTAGGATCTTAAGATTCATGATTCTCATACATAAGTCATAATAGGATATTAATATTGATCCATGAAAAATTCAATGAGAATGTTTTCTTCAATCTCTTTTCTTCAACCTCTTTTTCTCCATCTATCTCTTTGCTCTTTTCTCTCTCACACTCTCTTTTTTCTTAATAACTTACTATGAAAGAACCTTATGGTCGCACAGAGAGAAAATCTTAATCCCTTTTATAAATTAATGTCCATCAAGTTGGATTTGGCTTCATTTTATCTTTATTTTATTTTATTATAACTTTTTATAATAGCCAATAAGTTTTTATATTTTATTATATCACATTTGGTCCATCATAATATTTCAAATGAGTCACATAATAAAATTAATTTGTCAATTAATTTTAACATTATCCCACATAACTCATGATGTCATAACATTATGTGATTTAATACACAAACATAGTGTGCATTAAAGGGTATTACATAAATTGGTTGTATCATTGTTCATTATCAAAGATACAAAAATAACAAGAGTAATGATGGTTGCACATCATTCAGTCGACATGTTCCTTTCCATGTACTATTATATAATCTCTTTCTCCTTAATATAACTTTACAATGAGAAGTCCATAATGGGTTCAAACATAATATCATTTCAATAACAATAACATAATTTGTTTTCTTCATCATAATTTACATGCATAATAAAATAAAGAAGAAAACACAAATTTCAGAAACTTATACATCAACATTAATAACATTAAAATTTAACATTCACTAGTAGACATAATGTTCATATTCTTTACATGACCAACAAACAATTTTGGCGATAACCCTTTTGTTAAAGGGTCAACAATCATTAGATCAGTGCTAATATGTTTTATTGACATTATACGTTTCTAAACTTCTTTAATAAAAAAGTATTTCAATTCCATTTGATTGACATCTTTGGCATACTTGTCGTTCTTAGAAAATAAGACTATTGTGAATTCATCACAATAAATTTTCAGCGGCTTGACAATACTGTCTACTACTCCAAGTCGTAAAATAAAGTTTCGCAACCAATTAGCCTGAACCGTGACCTCAAAGCATGCTATAAATTCAACTTTTATTGTGAATGCAGCAATGACAGACTGCGTCACACTTTTTCATGAAATCGTTTACACATTACCAAATATAATCTTTCTTGTATCCATACAGTTGAAAAAGTGTGAATCTATATATCTGATCACCTCAAGGTGATAAGATTTTCTATAAGTAAGCATGTGATTCTTTGTTCCTTGTAGGTATCTTAAAACTTACTTTGCCGTTGTCCAATGATTCAGTCCTAGATTACTCCGGTATCTACCAAACATGTGAACTGCAAAACTAATATCTAGCCTCAAACAAGTTTGAGCATACATCAAACTCCCAACAATAAATGCATAAGGGACATCTTCCTTCTAAGTTTCTGCTCAAAATCATTCTTTGGACATTGAGACTAAACTTGCCTCCTTTTTGTATTAGAATAGGAGATGTTGAAAATTTATCCATTCTGAATCTCTCTAAAACTTTCTTAATATATGTTTTTTGAGACAAACCAAATAGTCTTTGTGATCTATCACGAAATATTTCTTTTCCTATCATATAGTATGTCTCACCTATATCTTTGATTTCAAAGTTATTAGACAGAAACCTCTTAGTCTCACTCAATAGACTAAGATCCTTAGTCGCAAGTAAGATATCATCAACATACAAAATCAGAAATATAAATTTGCTCCCATTGACCTTTAGGTATATATACTGATCAACATTGTTTTCCTTAAATCCAAAGGACATTATTGAACTTAAGATACCATTGTCGAGAAACTTGCTTAAGTCCATATATTGATTTCTTATGTTTACACACCATCTGTTCCTTCCATTCTTCAGTGAATCCCATTGGTTGGTCCATATAAACATTATCTTTTATATCCTCATTCAAGAAGATAGATTTTTAACATTTATTTAATGCAACAAGATCATATTGAGTTGCTAATGTCATGATAATTCTAAAGGAATATTTCTTAGAAATAGGTCAAAATGTTTTCTTATAGTCAATGTCATCTTTCTGAGTAAAACCTTTGGCAATAAATCGAGTCTTATAATGTTCGATATTGTCATGAGATGTCACGCTTAGTCTTAAAGACCTATTTACACCCAACTCTCTTGCATCCTTCTAGCAATTCTACAAGGTCTCATATGTCATTTTGTGCCATTAATTTAAGCTCATCTTTTATAACATATAATCATTTATCAAAATTATCACTATTAATGACTTCCGAAAATGAAACTGGATCATTATCAATACTTAAGTCATTTTTCGACTCTTATAGATAAACCACATAATCATTCAAAATATTAGACTTTCTTTTCCTATGAGATCTTCTTAATACTATTTCTTGTGGTTAATTGTTCTACTACCAACTCATTGTTAACTTCGGGATCATTAATTTCTTGTTCTTTTTTATTGTTGTGTGATTCTACAACACATGGAACAACAACTCTTAAGGAAGATGTACTAGCCAGATGAATGCACTCTAACATCCTTAATTTCCACATTTTGTGAACCTTTCATTCCATTGGTTTCTCCATTCTCAACGAACTGAACATATCCAATTTCAACGATTCTTGTACTATGGGTAGGATAGTAAAACATATACCCTTTTATTTTTCTGGATAAGAAATTAAATATTCGTTGATTGTTTTTTCATCTAGTTTCTTTTCTTGTGGATTGTAAATTCTTACTTTTGTATGACGACCCCAAACATCTAGGTGTCTCAAACTAGGTTTCCTATTTGTCCATAATTCAAAAGGAGTCTTTAGAACAACTTTACTAGGAACTCTGTTAAAAAAATACATGACAATCTTTAAAGCATACATCCACAACGATACATGTAAACATAAATTACTTAACATACTCTTAACCATATCCATTAAGGTTCGGTTAAGCTTCTTTGAGACACCATTTTGTTGCGGTGTGCCTATTATTGTGTATTGAGCACAAATACCATGTTTTTCAAGGAACTTAGCAAACAGACCATGGTGTTGTCTACTTTCATCATATCTTCCATAATACTCACCACTTCTATCTAACCTTACGATTTTCACCTTTTTGTCCAATTGTCTTTCCACTTCATTTATATAAATTTGCAAGACATTCACTGACATAGATTTCTCATGTAGTAGATAGATATTCCTATAACGTGAAAAATCATTAATAAATGTGTTGAAATACTTCTCTTTATTAAAAGAATTTACATCAAATAGACCACATATATTAGTGTGTATGATTTCAAGAAGTCGAGTACTTTTTGTGGTTCATTTCTTTGTTCGTTTTGTCTGTTTACATTTAATACAATCCACACACACACACACACTCAGATAAGTAAAATCTAAATTCGGAAGGATTTCATTCTTTGTTAATCTTTGCATCCTTTCTTTGGAAATGTGTCTCAAACACTTATGTCACAATTAAGCAGATCGTTCATCCACTAAACTACGTTTAGTGCAAAACTTGTGATGCAAGGTCATAAGAGTTTCAACACATAAATTATCCAAATTCAATTTATATAAACTATCATAAAGTGTACCAAATCCAATCAAGCAAGTACGTTTAAACAAACTAAAACATCCATTCTGAATCTTAAAAAGAATATCCAACAAAATCAAGCTTAGATAAAGAAATTAAATTTCTAGTGTTACTAAGTAAATAAAAAGTATCCATAAGTTCTAAGTGATATCTAGTGTCAAGGATTAAACAATAAGTCCTGATGGCTTCCAATGAAACTTTCTCTCTATTCCCCATGAAAAGGAACTTCTCATTTGGGTTATGGTTCAAGTTGAAAGGAATACTTGCATCACATTAGAAACATGAGTCATACACCTAAAATCAATGTGCCAAGTATTATAGGGAACTTTAGTTATGTATGATTCAAACCTAGAGCTGTCAAAGCGGGTAACACGGCCTGATCCGGTTCGACCTATCACGGGTTGATCACTTAGTGAGCTAACCCAACCTGACTCACTTATTAGCGAGAGAAAAAAAATCGAACCCGGCCTGGTCCACCATGGGTTAGTGAGTTAAACGGGTTGGTTTACGAGTTCATATAATTAAAAAAAAAATACAATTTTTTTTTATTTTTTTTAGTCAAAGCTAAATTATAATTCTAATTAAAATCTAAACAAATTTTAATATAATCCAAATACAAACCAAAATCACAAAAATACAAATTATCTATGTGTTGGCTAAAAAAAATAACCTAAAATGACCCAAATTCAAAGCCTGACTTAATAAAAAACATTGTGTGACCCTTTATTTGCGGGTTGGTGAGTCAATCTGGCTCACCACGGGTTCCGAGTGATCCGGGTTCCGGGTGAGCCGGGTCAAAAATCAACCCGTATTGAAATTTGTAAAAAAATTTCAACCTAATCCGATCTGAACCCGTGGTGAGCCGTATTGGCTCGCGGGTTCCAACCCATTTTGACAACTCTATTCAAACCAAGCTATACGCTTTATTCAATTCTTTTGGAAATTTCCAGACTTCCCACATAAATGACATTTGTCATTTTTCTTTTAGATTTTGGTTGAGGACTTGTGAATCTTTAATGGTCATTTACCCTTTCTATGTTTCTTTACAACTTTCTTTCTAGCTTCTTGACTCCTCATGTAATGAATGAAGTGATTTCCTAAGTTCTTGAGTTTGGTCTCCTCCTGAACCAACATATTATGCAATTCATGCACATTTGTCTTTCGTGGTGTTATAGTTCATCTGAAATGGACCATACTCAGACGATAATGAGTTCAAAATGAACTGCATGAGAAAACTATCATCCAGTGTCATTCCTAGAGACTTGAGTCTTGTTGTGATACTTGTCATCTCGATCACATGCTCATGCATAGTACACAAACTATCTAACTTCATGGTAGTCAACGTACTCATCAATGTCCCAACGAGGGACTTGTCAGCAGTTTGAGAGTGCTCTTCCACAAATTTTGTAAACTTTTTTACATTCTTAGTTTTGGGAAGAGCATACTTAATGTTGTTTTCTATGCTCATTAGCATAAACATCAGGCTAAGTCTATTTGACCTTTCCCAAACTTTTTAATAGGTTTCTCTTCATTGCTACTAGTACTAGTGATAGCAACAAGCTTTTCATCTTAAAAAGCCAAATTAAGATCCAATACACCTAAGTGAAATTGGACTTGTTCACTCTAGTCAGGAAAATTCAACCCATTGAAGATTAGAACATATTACACATTCAAAAATAAATAGTCATTCTATGCATACTAATATTCTCTTTTCGGAGATCCACTGATACACAAACATAATGATGTTAATCATATTATATAATATTATTGATAATTAAAATATACATCAACTAGAATCACCTACTACCTTATGGTACCTTTGGATATACAAGTAAAAGTAATGACACATACAAAATTATCTACCATCATGCTCATTAATTATAAGAATAATTGATCAATTTTTGAATGATCCTAAAATACCTTATGATAATGAATTTTAATTAACCTATAAATAAATTATTCATAATTTAACGTCCATATTTTTTGTATTTGAAAACATTCATAATTTGAAAACAAAAAACTTTAAAATTTTAATCACTAACAAAATGTGTCGGTGCTTGATTTTAAATAAATAAATACATTTAATTGTTATAACCATACGTAGTCTCATTAATTTTTATTTAACAATAACAAAACATTCATATTATTATAAATTTAAAAAAAGTATTATTTATATAATAAAGTTAGATTATTAATTGTAATTGAATATGCCTTTACATTATTGGGAAAAGCATCAATCCAATTCATTCACAGAAAGAGGAACTATGATGCATCATTCACTCACGTCATTACGTAAGAGAACATTTAATTAATTCAATCTAATTGCACAAACCCATAACGTGACAGATGTGCAATTTTTCATTCAATTCAAGCAACATAACCGTTCCGGTTCTTAAATTGCTTTGATGGACTTACTCACACTGCACGCGAGAAGGTAATGTAGCAAAACATCATCTTAGCGACAACATAAAATCCTTAAATCTAATAATTAAAATTCTTTAAAATGGAGAAAACATAAATTAGAGTGTAAATTTCATTTCATGGAGAAATTCCTTAATTTATAATTAGGGTTCATAATTTTATAAAGTTCCTAAATTCATAATTAGGATTTATCATAATTTAAGAAAATATATGTTGGAAAAAAACATTAGGAGAAATATAAATCTAACAATCAGATTTTAATATCACATGTAAATTAATTTGTGATTTTGCATACAATCATAATCTATTTTAGAAAATTATTTTAAGATCTTAAAATTTATTATTTTCACACATTAACACATGAGAGATCCAATAAAAATGCGTTCTTCAATTTATGTTCTTTAACCTTATTTTTTCAATCTATTTCTTTATCTTTTTTTATTCTCTCACACCCTCTCTTTCTTGATAGTTTATTCTGAAAGAACTTTATGGCATAAGAGAGAATTTTAATTTCCTTTTATAAATAAATGTTTTTATAAATAAATGTTCATTAAGTTTGACTAAACTTTATTTTATTTTTATTTTATTTTATGATATTTTCCTATAATAATCAATAATTATTTGTATTTTATTAAATTATATTTAATCACATCATAATATTTCAAATAAGTCAGATAATATAATTAATTTGTTGATTAATTCGGCTATATATTTTTTTTAACCTGTTATAAAGTATCTCAGACCAAAAGATACTGTTGGAAGTATATAATTATTCCATAATCTCTAGATGATTTGATAATTAGCTTCGAAAGTAGAAATATTGTTACTCTTAATTTCAACATCTTGAGAAGATTTTTTTGCTTAACTATATCCGGCACCGAAGGTAAATTTTATTAAAAAGTTTTTGTTTCCTAAAAGATTAAACAAATGAGCTCACTACTTTTAATTTACAATTACATAAAATATATTTAAAAATTAAAATAATATAACAATGAAACCATTAATCTATATCAATTCTTTCATAATATTATTCCGTCTCTTAACAATATGTTTTCTATTGCAGATATTCAAAATTTGCCAAGATTGAAAGTGTTAGACTTGGCTACAAATAATTTATACGGGTCAATAGAAGGTAATATCATACAAGTATACAAAACTAGCTTTGTTTCACATACATATAAATGCTTCGTATATTTTTATTTAGGATAAGGTAAAATTGTGATGTCTTAGCTAGTTTTCTTTTTATGAATTCCTACATATAAATGTTTATAAAAGAATACCTTAAAATAATAGTTAATGTTGTCTCTTAACCTTAATGTCTCCAAACATTTAATGGTGTAACATTACTTTTAGTTATTTTGCTCTAGTTAAAGTCCATTTCTCACTATAAAACCTTAATCAAAACCATGACTTTGTTACTTTATCACTTTTTCAGGATTATGTGAAATTCAAGATCTTATAGAGTTAGGTCTCAACTCAAATAGGTTTAGCGGTAAAATTCCCAAGTGTATAAGCATCTTCAGAAATCTCCAAGTTCTTGATCTTTCTCAAAATCAATTCAGTGGCAACTTTCCATCCTTCATTAGAAATATGACATCCCTTTCATATTTGTCTCTCTTTGGCAATGACCTACAAGGCTCATTTTCATTGAGCACTTTGGCTAACCATTCAAAACTTCAGGTTCTGTATATTTCTTCAACAAGCCCTAAAACACAAGTTGAAACTGAAAATGAACAATGGTTTCCAACATTTCAATTAAAGTCTCTCATCCTTCGAAGTTGCAAGTTAAATTTAGATAAATGAAGTCTTATTCCAAGTTTTCTCCAATATCAAAAAGAGCTCCAATATATCGACATCTCGCACAACAAACTGGTTGGAGCATTTCCAAATTGGTTGATTCAAAATAACTCAAGACTCATATTTCTCGGTTTCAAATAAATTATTTGATGGAAAACTTGAAGTGTCCTCCATCAGACAAAATATAACTTGGCTAGATATCTCAAACAACAATGTATCTGGTTCATTGCCAAAAGACATTGGTGCATTCCTTCCTGTGGTTAGTAGGTTAAATCTGTCAACAAACAATTTTGAAGGAAGTATACCAACTTCAATTGGTGAAATGCAAAAACTTTCCTCCTTGGATTTGTCTCACAATCACTTCTCAGGTGAAATACCGGATGAATTAGCAATGGGGTGCATTAGTCTCGTAGCATTGAGGCTTTCCAACAATCTTTTTCATGGGAATATTCCTAAATTTTCCAATTTTACATATTTATCACAATTGTTTGTCAATAACAACAACCTCAATTGCACTCTGAAAGAAGTATTTGAAAATTTGAATGGTAATGGATTGATGACAATAGACATATCCAACAATTCAGTCTCAGGCTCAATTCCTAGTTCAATTGCAAAAGTTGTCACGTGTGTGGGTCCTTCTTATGGGAAATAATCAATTGGAAGGTGAGATTCCCATTGAATTCTCAAACCTAGTAATGCTTTCTGTGTTGGATCTTTCACAAAATAGATTATTTGGTTCAATCTCACATCTTAATCCATCAATCTTGAGTTTCTTGTATTTGCAAAAGAATGCTTTCTCGGGCTCTATACCTCTCAGATTCTTTGAGAGCTCAAGCCTTAAAACTCTAGACTTAAGGGATAATAATTTTTCTGGAAATATTCCCTACATGATTGATAAACTGTCAGAATTACGAGTGCTTTCACTTGGCGGGAATAATTTTGCTGGTTACATCCCAATTCAATTATGCCAATTACCAAAAATCACCATTATGGATCTTTCGCATAATAAGCTCAAGGGTTCAATACCATCTTGCTTCAACAACATTTCCTTTGGACTAGAAGAGAATTATGATTCTTCGGACAAATCATTGGTATACTCAACCGTGTTGCTCAATTCACCAATAGAATCTACGATTAATGCTAGTGTGTCATTGTTTATGCCTTCACCTGATTATCAAAATGAAGACATAAACGCTATTGTCGAGTTTGGAACAAAAAATAATATTTACACTTACAAAGGCTTCATCCTTGAGAAAATGACTGGGTTGGATTTATCATGCAATATGTTAAGTGGTAGCATCCCTTTTCAAATTGGAGACATGCAAAAAGTTCGAGTCCTGAACCTATCTCATAATTACTTGTCTGGTTCTATTCCAAATACTTTTTCTAATCTTGCCCAAATTGAGAGCCTTGACCTGTCCTACAACAATCTCAGTGGTGAGATACCCTTTCAAATGGTCAAGTTGAACAACTTAGCAATCTTCAATGTGTCATTTAATAATCTTTCTGGAGTTGCCCCTAGTACTGGTCAATTTGGAACCTTTGTTGAAAACAGCTACCTAGGCAATCCTTTTCTTTGTGCTGAACTCCTAACGCATACGTGTGAAGCTTCACCTCCATCACAATTGAATCACATAGAAGGAAAGGAAACAATGATTGACATGGGAGCATTCTATTGGACTTTCACATCATCTTACGTAGTAATACTGATGGGTTTCACAACAGTGCTTTGCATAAATGCTTCTTGGCGCATGACTTGGTTTTATTTCATTGCTAAGATTATACATACATGTTTTCCAACTCTTCCTTTGTATTGAGCAAGGTCCATCTGGAAATTTCGAGTTTAATTTGCTATTTGTAACCTTCAAAGTGTTCAAAAAAAAAAAAAGACTGTATGAAAGAGTTTGAATCATGTTTCCATTTAATAACATTTTTTATATTGTCTCATAATTTTTTACATGGCACAACTATTTCAAGATTATTTTACATTTTGATGCCTTATTTATCGTACCCAATATTACAACAAAACCAGTGAAGTTTGTCATTATTTATGCTTTGAAAATAGAATTACCATTGATATGTTTATCTATTTATAATATATACCGATATATGGTATGACCACAGTACATTATGATGATAAATAGACCTATATATTTGAATATTGTGTGAATTTGTTCACGCATATATAATACTTAGGTTGATTGGATATGGCTAAATATTTATACTTTTTAACTTTTTTAAAATAGGTATAAGAATGATTATACAATACATATATATACAAATTTCATCTCATATTCCTTTTTATTTTAAATTACAAAAAGACTCTTAATTCATTTGATATTTTAGTTTGAAATTTAACAATTATAATTCTTTTATTGTTTTGATATTTGTGAAAAAAATAAGTATATCCTTTTAATATAATATTCTTGATAATAGCATGCTTTTTTTACATTAATTTTAAAATAATTATTTAATAAATATTTGAACGAATTCAAATATGAAAATGAATATATCGAAAGAGAAAAGGAGACAAAAATTTCATAACTATACATAAACACACATTAATTAAAACCCGCACCAATTGTTATCCATAATACACAAATTTTACTACTCGCATTTGGATAAGCTCCTCTAAATTTATAATGAATTCTAATATAGAAATTATTATATTGTCAATAATTTTTATCTCTAGCTAAAATTATAAATACACAGAAGAAAATTAGGAGCAAATTCTAAGAAAATCTGGACGTGTTGATGATATTAAAGAGATGTGAAATATTGATACTTTTTCCAAACTTCCAAATTTTCCCATGCCTTTATTCTCGAGAGCTAAATATTATTATTTTCGAAGTTTAAAATCAAGTGGTCCAAAATTCCAAATTAAGTCTCAATAGTAAACTTATATTGATACTAAATTATGTTTAATGGGTCATTAGCGATCGAAAGCATTTTGTCGTGAAAATCCTTTTTAAGTTCATATATACAGATGTCAAATAAATAAGTCTATGTAGATATTATCCGAATTCGTTCATGTTGTAACGAAGAATCTCCACATTAATTGGATATAAGTATGGGTATGGAGAATTTTCGACTTTTCAATTGGGTATGAGGATGTACATATATGTCCTGTCTCCCTCCCTGTCTCCGCTTAAATTATTAAAATATTCACAATTATTTAAGTAAATTTATATATATATATATATATATATATATATATATATATATATATATATA
>Ga0214545_1001719_pt1 | contig 41436 bp, 16 predicted proteins | sample CNSS4metaG_FD_160064 | JGI IMG/M metagenome (GOLD analysis project Ga0214545, IMG submission 160064) | Root nodule microbial communities from cowpea collected in UCLA plant growth center, Los Angeles, California, USA - CNSS4 | ecosystem: Host-associated > Plants > Roots > Nodule | place: USA... | reverse complement strand
TTTTTTTATTTGATTATTTTTTTAAATTTAATCATTATAAATAAAAATTAATTATAGTAAAATTATAAAAATGATTTATATTTAATTTTATAATTATAATAATAACAATAATTATAATTTTTTTATTCTTATATTATGATGGAAAAAGTGAAATACAATGTTTTTACTAATTTATATAAAATCTTTGAGATTATTTTTTTGGTTTCTATTTTCTTTCAAAAATATCAAGTTGGTCCTCCAGTTTTTTATATTTTTTTGTCTCAATTTAGTTTCGATTTTTAAAAACATGATGCAAATTTTTCATTTTCGTTAAATTTCTTGAATCAGATTTTTCATTAAAATTGAAGTTGAAAATAAGAATAATTATTTGATTTGTTGGTGTAATTGACATAATCTTAATATCAATTTTTTATGAAAGATCTTTCTTCCGCTTTAGAAAATTCAACGAAAAAAAAAACTAAAGTCAAATTGAACGAAAAGATAGACCAAAAGAGTAATTCAACCAAAATTTTGGCACCCCCAAATTTTTGGCTGAAGATCCGCCACTGGTTATATACAATTTCACAATTCAAGATGCATATGCCAACCAATCATGTTATGACTTTTCAAACAATACACTAAGACTCAGACACGACTCATCCGGATACATATAATTTAGTTGAATTCAACGGATGCTTGCACTTGTGGTGGATTTATCTGCTCATCCCCGAGCTGAGTGTTACAAGTGTTACAATGTCTCAATCTCTCACACACAAGGTTAGCCTTTAATGAGTTTCAGGCCTCCTACTACTCTCACCACAAGAGTCAGTCCACTCTATGTGAGACTAATTGACTCCTTAGAGCGTCAGGATGCAACCTTACCTTGAATCCTTACCAAATTATATAAATGGGGCACTACCATGAACTCCCACTAACAGGGGTCATAGAATTACGTCCCGACCACTGAAGCACGACCATGAGGTCTCACCTAAAGGCCTATAGAATTACGCACTGACCATAGACCAATCATACTCAATCAATCAAGTAATATTTATCATGCACATAATCTCATGCCAACCTTTATAACCCATCCTCATTTATATCCAATGTTGAATCCATACCAACTCAACCTTCCAAATCATGAACATAGAATTGTATTTCATATCAATACCATGCCACTTTGCCAACCAACCATCCCATATAAAATCACATGTTAAGATCATACCAAATTTATCATTTCCAACCCATGAGCCATATCATTCATGCATAATCATTTTCCTCATGCTTTTAAAAGTAATTGAATCAATCCACAAGTTAAAGTAAGGAATTAAAATTCTACAGCAATTCTTGCTTAAGCTAGACTGATCTCGCTTAAGCTAGAAATTCTCGCTTAAGCTAGATTGATCTCGCTTAAGGTAGAAATTCTCGCTTAAGCTAGACCGATCTCGCTTAAGCTAAAATCCCTTGCTTAAGCTAAACTGACAGATTTTCACTGGTTTCAACATGTAAAAACACAAAATCCCAAATAGCAAAAATTTAAGAAAACACAAGCACGTTGTATAAAACGTTGGCATCATATTTCATGCTTTAAAAGAGTAAACAAATCAATCATGGGAGATACAAGCATTTAACAACTGTCAATCTCGCTCAAGCGAAAAGCTTTCGCTTAAGCGAGATTGAAAACAGAAAGTACTTCGAGTTCTCGCTCAAGCTATCCCATCTCGCTCAAGAGAGAGGCCTTCGCTCAGGCGAGCACTTGAAACCAAAGGGGCGAGTTACTGCCATTCTCGCTTAGGCGAGAGCTTCTCGTTTGGGCGAGAAACAGCTTGCTTAGGCGAGCATACAGATCTCACCTGCTCTCACGCATGCAAAGCCAAAAAAAAAATCATCCAGAAACAGTACACAGATTATTTTCACACCATCAAAAGCATATCAAATCATCAAGAGCACCCAACAGAACCAAAACAAGCACATTATTTATAAAAGCATGAAAAATCCCAGCTTCCCTCAGCTAGACAGATGCTAGTGGAAAGCACATGCACCTACGGCAACGAACCCAACAGCTCTAGGAGCATACTCAAGAGTTGAGAACAGTTGCACAGAATGAAAACGAGATTACTACGGTGAACCCTAACAGGAACCACGAAAACAAACTGGAGAAGAAAAAGCATGAGCAGAAGAACAACTTACGTGGAGCAGAGATTGAGGTTGAGCTGGCTTGAATCTGAATGAGCTTCGAACCCTAGCAGAGCACTGTTTGAGGGGAAAAGAGAAGAGGAGATTTTGGGATGATTTTGCAAAGTGGGCAAAACATGAGAGGGTTAGGCTGGTTTAGAGGTTTTGGGATACCCTATGGGCTAGCCTTAGGCCCAACTGACTAAGAGAGGTCCTTAAATTTTAAGACAGAATTAAAGTGGGTCTTACATATAATAATAATAATACTATTAAGATTAATAATAATATCAATATTACTCAAATTTTATATTTTAAATTTGTTTTCTAAATTCATAGAATTCGAAAGATAATATTTTCTTGTGATCTTTAATACTTGATTTTCTATTTTTATGGTATACTCATTTTTTTTTATATATATATATATATATATATATATATATATATATATAAAATGTTGTTTAAAACTTAACTTTATAAAATAAAATCTTAAATATTTTATAATAAAAAATAAAAAGTATATAATTATTTTCATACAATAATTTTAGAAATTAATCATAAAATAATTAAATTTTATTTGAATATTTTATAACTAAGTTAGATATTTTATATATAAAAAAATATTTTGACTTTTTCACTTAAAAATTATCCGGTAAAATACTGATTGTAAAATAAATTTAAATTTTCTTATTTTATTATATGTAAAAAAATTAATATTTTTATTTTGTATAATATATATATATATATATATATATAATTTGGTAAATTTAAACAATTTCATAAATTTATGTATTCATTCTAAAATATCATTGAAAAAATTAGATAAATTAGGTCATAGGAATTAAAATTACTATAATAGAAATATAAAATATATGTCAATATCATTTTAAATCATTTCTTCATTACATTAATGAAATAGAAAATACTTTATACATAAGATTTATGTATGTTTCATTCTTGTATTATTTAGATTTATAGATATTTCATTCTTATTTTATTTTATTAAAACCTAATAATTTTAATTATATAATAGAATTCATATTTGTACATTATATTGCAATAAACCTATATTTTTTTAATTTTTAGTTTTTAATTTATATTGAAAGGATTTTAGTTTTATATATTCAAAGTATTAATAAACATTGTCAATGGGATTCGATGTTAAAGTTTATAATTAAAATTTAACTTGAATAATGAGTAAAATATATTTATTTTTGTTTATATTAAGTTTAAAAGTAATATTTTACAATTAATGTTTTCAAATTTTTATCTAAATATTATTTCACAAACTATTTCTTAAAATTTATAATTAAACTTATAGAATAGGAGATGAATCCTATTTTTTTTTTACTGAATATCAAATCAACTTTTCAGGACAAATATTAAAAGTAACATTAATATTAATGTCAAGATTTATTAGTGAAAAAGGTTGAAAATACATAAATTCTTAAACTCATATGGCACTCAGAACTAATAATATAATGTGAATATATATTTTTTAAATAATTTAATAATATTGTTTTTAATTTTTTGAATTAATTACTTACTAATTTTTTATTAAAATTAAATTAAAAATAATCTTATAATTCATTATCTTAAGTAATTAATATGAAATTTTTTTTTTCTGTAATATCAATCAGCTTTACAAATTCTGAGCCTAAACATAATATATCAATCAACTTTACAAATTAAGTAAAGCCAATGCAGTAAAAGACATCTTGTTCCTCAATAACAAGAGAAAACAGCTTTCAACTAACCCCCATAATATAATATACGCTAATAAATCAAAGAACCATCGAAAACAAGGTCCAAATCCAAATCATTACTCGTATATGGCCGGCCTAATGATTATTCTTTGCATGTAGGACTTTGTCAATGCCACCCATCAGACATTGAATCTTAATATGCGCATTTTTCTCTCAAATTCTGAGTACTCTCTTGTTATTTGTCTCATTTTCCCTCTATTTCCTTTCTGTTCAACCAATAACCCTTTTTGCTTCTTGTATGATCAGCTAAACTATGGCTCATAAAAGACCGTATCATTGCCTTGTTATGCTCTTTGTGTTGGGAATTTGTTTTGAGGCATCGCTGGGAGACACAGATGCTCAAATTTTGATGAGGTTCAAAGGTTCCTTGTGGAATGGCCAAGCCTTAAACAACTGGGGGAGCGAGTCTAGTTTATGTAGCTGGACTGGGTTGTTGTGCCGCGAAAACCAAACATTTTATGGGTTGAGACTAGAGCATATGGAACTGGGTGGGAAGATTGATATAGAAACTTTGGTTGAATTGCCAAATTTGGTAAGCTTTAGTGTCATTAACAACACATTTGAGGGTCCGATGCCGGAGTTCAAAAAACTTGTGAGGTTAAGGGCATTGTTTCTGTCCAATAACAAGTTTTCCGGTGATATTCCCGATGATGCTTTTGAAGGCATGAGAAGACTGAAGAGAGTATTCTTGGCACAGAATGGCTTCACCGGTCCTATTCCAAAGTCACTTGCTAACTTGCCAAGACTCTGGGATTTGGACTTACGCGGGAATGGTTTTGGAGGAAACATACCAGAATTTCAACAGCAGGATTTCAGAGTATTTAATTTGTCATATAACCAATTGGAGGGTCAGATACCAGAAAGCTTAAGCAACAAGTATCCAAGTTCATTTGCTGGTAAATTAATATATTTCTGGTTTTTCATCAACTGGCACAGTTTTTAGTTCGTTTGTTGTTTCTCATTACAGATTTAATTTATTTTATTTGTTTTGAAAATCTATGCTTACTGATATTTTATTTCAACCTTACTTCTTGGCGAAACTAAAACCGTTTATTTTGATTCGTGGCACAACTTGCTACCTATATCATACATAAAATTCTATAATACATTTGAAACTCTGTCATCATTAACCTGAATTTAAATTACTTACGCAGATTTATTGTGTTGTTTAATATTGTGGAATAAATGTGGTTAAAATTACGGTGAGGGAATCCTAAATAATTTATATATGAAAATATTTCATTAACAATAGATTTATCGATATTATAATGACCAATTTAGATATCCATTTACAAAATAAAAAATTATTGATTACTAAAATAGTTACTAATATGAATAAAAAAATATAATTGTTTTTAAATTTAGCTATCAAAGAAAATTGATCTTTAAACATTAGTTATTAAGATTTTTTCTACTAAGGAAATTGATATCTAAAGTAGTCTTTAATTAATTAGTAATCAATTTAGCAACCAATTTAGCAACTAATTATAATTTTGTATTCATACTTACCAAAGGAATTGATTTCTAAATTATTTTCTATTTAATTAGTGACCAATTTAGCGTTTATTTATAATTTTTTATTCATAATAGTAACAATTATAGTAGTCAATAAGTTTTTATTTTATAAATTAGTATTTACATTTGTCATTATAGTGACTAACAATTTTTCATCACTAAATTAATTTTTAATAAAATATTTTTTTATAATATATATATATATATATATATATATATATATATATATATATATTACATTCTAGTTATTAGTATATCTTTATTCACAAATAAGAGTAAACTTTTATTCAATATGATATTTTTCATTGTTTGTCACTCATGGCCGTAGATTCTCCTATCATCCAACACACACAACCATTGCCATTTGATCATCGACGGTTATGAAAAAAAAAAAGAGTTAAGATTTGAATCTTTGTTTTTCTTACTAAAAGGTGGTATAAAACATGTTTATGAAAATTTATGTGATTTAAATTCACACTGCGGACCGTTTGGAATTGTAGATAACTCCCAAAACAAGTGCTGTGGTCTGCAATTGATAATCCTTCAAAGGATTCCACGCATGAAACTTTATAGACTCAACTTCATGGTAGAAAAGTTACTAGAACTGAATTCAGTTAAATGTTGAAATTATAATATATGGTATGCTTACAAATCTAGTTAAGATAAATCTAGTTAAGATAAATTTTGATAACATCTTGGTAAGTGAGTTTATACCTAATTAGTTAAATTGAGTTTTTTTTACTGGTTGAGAATTCAAGTGTAAGTTTAAGTTTTATATTGAGTAAAAATAGAAAGTTGAATATCATATAACGATCGAGATCCATTAATTTATTGTCTAAAGGTTTTATGTTCGAAATGGTGTTAATTTCTTTATGTGTATTTTAGACTCATGTCATTAGTGTTGTCTTTCTTTGGTAATCTTTATTCGAAAGATTTATCATTAGAGTCGAAGGTTGATCTTGGTGGTCACTTTAGACAACTCTATGTCTTGAAAGTCTTCTCGATGGGAAAGTCATGTAAGTGTGTCTCATTTGTGAACGGTAAGTTAAACACCATATATAAAGATAAAGACCTATTGACTAAAGAGTTTTGATTAGGTATTGTTATCTTTATATGAGTTGGATTCATGTATTATTGGTGTTGAATAAATCTCCTTGAAAAAACCCATCACTCATATTATACTTTATTGATCTCAACAAAGTTTATACTGAATACCAACGACTACTTAATCTGTCTTCTTATTTTTGACTTTACATATATATATTTACATGTTTTTGTGCAACACAGGCAACGAAGGCTTGTGTGGAAAACCTTTAAGTTCCTGCAATGGCAACGAATCTAGATCATTGAAACCAAACCTTGCTTCTCCTCACAGCAAGGGAAAGAAGCATGGAGTCCTTATAATTGCCATTATAGTCGTCACAGTTGTAGCTTTTTCTTCAGTAGTTGCACTTCTATTTATCCACAAACACCGGAGAAAAAGGTCTAAACCCGGAATATTACCCAAGCGGGGTACTTCCCATAAAAGTGTAGGCTTCAAGGAGTCACAATATTCCGTTGATCTGACCGGTGATTTGAAGGGTGGAGATGGCGAATTGAACTTTGTTAGGGAAGACAAAGGAGGATTTGATTTGCAAGAGCTGCTTAGAGCCTCAGCAGTGGTTCTTGGTAGTGGGAGTTTCGGGTCCACTTACAAGGCTATGATTTTGAGTGGACCAACAGTGGTTGTGAAGAGGTTCAGGCACATGAACAATGTTGGGAAACAGGAGTTCAGTGAATACATGCAAAGGCTTGGAACTTTAACACACCCTAATCTTCTTCCTCTTGCAGCATTCTACTCCAGAAAAGAAGATAAGTTCTTAGTTTATGACTTCGCTGAAAATGGCAGCTTGGCCAGTCATCTACATGGTATATATTTATTTTAAACTACATTATTTTATAGTGTTAACATATATGCTTTATGCAGTTAAGATTTTAGGGTAGCTCATAGCAGAAATTTTCTACAGCTTTAGATTTAAAGAAAACTTACCATGAATACCATTTTTGTGCATTGAGTTACAGGTAGAGATGGCTTTGTTCTAAATTGGTCCACACGTTTAAAAATCATAAAAGGGGTGGCTAGGGGCTTAGCCTACCTATATGAAAACTTTCCAGGAAAAACCCTACCTCACGGTCATCTAAAATCCTCTAATGTGGTGTTGGATAATTCATTTGAGCCACAGTTAACTGAGTATGGCCTTGTGGAGGTGATGAATAAGAGCCATGCTCAGAAGTTCATGGCAGCGTACAAGGCCCCAGAGATGAACGAATTTGGTAGGCCAAATGTGAAAAGCGATGTGTGGTGTCTGGGGATCCTGATTCTGGAGGTGCTGACAGGGAAGTTCCCAGCAAATTATCTGAGACATGGGAAGGGTGGGAATAACTCTGACTTGGCAACATGGGTGGATTCAGTTGTGAGGGAAGAGTGGACTGGTGAGGTGTTTGATAAGGACATGTTGGGGACAAAGAATGGGGAGGGTGAGATGTTGAAGTTGTTGAGGATTGGGATGTTTTGTTGCAAATGGAATGTGGAGAATAGGTGGGATTGGAATGAGGCACTGGCCAAGATTGAAGAGGTGAAGGAGAAGGATGGTGAGGATGATTATTCTTGTTATTATGTCAGTGAAGGGGATTTGAATTCAAAGACTATGACTGAAGATGACTTCTCTTTCTCTGTCACTAATGGATGAGTTTCACCTTATATTTTCAACACTGAAGTTAAGCTTGTGGTAACTTTACACTTGCGTTTGAGATGCTAATTACAATCATTGAGGCCTTGAAATTGCTTTTGTATTTGCACAAAAATGTCAATTACATTTTATAGTTATTGTAACTATTAATATTTTCTTCATTTATAATTTTCTACATATTTGTATTTGGTTTTAAACTTTGTGTCAATTTCATGAATATAAGATTTATATGTTCATTTATTATGTGAGCTAGGAGAATATTGTAATTCAACAACTTCTATTAGTTGTTAGATATGTCGTTTTGTTAGAGAAGTAATTAGTTTTTATTACAAGTTACTATATATTGTAAACAATTGTTTACCATAGGTACGCTAAAGGAAGAGGTGAGAAGTCAAATTTTCTTGCTTGAAAATGCCAAATACAAAAAGATATTTATAGTGTAAGAAGTAAATGAAGTTTTAGTCAAGAATGAAGGGTTTGAATTGGCCCTTTTAAAAGAATTAGATTCAATTTTCTATTTGTGAAAATCTTTTGTTTGAATTTGATTGACAAAGTTTTTAACAATCTACCATTTCTAAATCACAAATTTTAACTAATTAAACACAAAGTCAACAAATTAAAAATACTAATAGTGAGTATTCAAAGAAATCCGCACAATTCAATTGATTGAAAAATAGGATAAAAAGATTGAATTACTGATAGTAATATGTAGAAAATTCAATTAACACAAGATTTCGAATTTGATCAATTTATCAGTCAAGATCACTTTCAATTAACCGCAAAAGCAATGTTTTATCAACAGATTATACAAACATGTAGAAATTACAAAGAAAGATTGATTAAGTTGATTTTCATGATGATTTTACCAAATAACAAATTAATATTAAAAAGTTAATCCCATGTAAGTAAATTTTTATATTGGTTCACTTGTAACTGAGTTACATCTAGTTAGTCAAGGCAACCTGAGCATGACTTTCCACTATTTCAAAAGTTTTACAAAATCCATAGAAAATTACACTTTTGAAAATAAAAACAACACACCAAGGCTCTTGAATCCCACAATAACCTCACAAAGAACAACAAGAGCCTTTTCTTGCAGATCTGGAATCCCACTAAGAACACCACAAAAGCTTAAGATTGTGTCGGCCAAAAACGGACACCACCAGCTCAAAACCCATGATAAAAGGAAGATTGCATCGTCCAATGACGGTAAGCTTGTTTGTGTCGGCTAAAAGGGGTCGAACGTTTGCAGCTTACTTATGGTTGACTTAACCGACGAAAGGGGATAAAAATTATCATAATAGTTTCCTATGCGTGGGCCAAGCCCACGAAAGACTCATGAGGTTTGTGTAGGCTAAGCCGATGAAAAGGCATAAAAATATAATACTAATTGCGTATGTGTGGACCAAGCCAACGAAAGATTCAAATAATAAAATATTTAAATCGAGAATTTAATGCATTTGAGTGGGATTTGCATGGTTTAAGCCGACAGAAACTATTAAAACTTAATCATTAGCGTCCACCTTGCATGGGTTTGGCCCACACAAATGCCTACGAATTTTGGCATGAAACATTTGTTTCTAGACACATTTCAAAACATGCATCTAATCTCATAACTTACATCCAAACACATTTCAAGCAATCTAGTAATCCAGAATATCATTTCATTCACTTAGAATTGAAATTACAAACACAAAATTAAGTACATTTTGACTTTTATTAGATCAAATTACAATAGTCACATAAAATCCATAAGTCTAAGATCCAAATAAGACAAGTCCAGTGGTATTGGCATTACATTCTAAATTTTAATACTTAGCCTATAGAACATAGTTAGAAAGCAATCTAGGCAACTCTAACGGTAAAGTTAGAAGGCACTTAGAACCTTCAAACCTTTACCAACTAAGATGCATTTTCAATATAGTAAAAAGAGGTTCTAATTAGGATATGAGATTGAGCACCAAAGACTTCCTCAAGACACCTAATTAGGTTGTGACTTACAAGTGCAAAAACAAGAAAATTTTACAACTCAAAATTAATACAAACAAAGTAAGCAAAAACTAACAAAAATAAGGCAAAAACTACACCATGGTTTTAAAGTGTTTCACTCTATATTTTCTTGTCTCCTTTTCATGGTTCAAGCTTCAATCAGATCTCCACCCCCTGAGAGGCTACCTCGAGGATTGGCTCACCTAGAAAGAGAACTCCTTCATAAAAAATAACCAAAAATTGAGAGAGAATGCAAGGAGAAATCAAGAAAAATGATTAAAAATGAACAAGGCTCATTCAAAAGGAATTTATGTATGACAAAACCAAGAATGGCAATAAGACAATCAAGAAAATAAAAGCTATAAATGAAGGTTTAAGCACACAAAAGATTCACTTAAAGAATGGTACTATAGTAGATGAAGAAAACCTAAAAAATTACTAGAAGAGAAAATGAGGTGCTTCTTGTCTTCACAAGCTATGAGATAATGGTGAACTTAGGATACTCTTTGAGCATAAAATGTCGAGACATATCCATTGAATTGGTCCATATTTAAAGCTCAAAGTAGTGAGCGAAAGTGTACCAAATAAAAATTCACCAAACAAGCTAGTGGTAATGGTCAAGTGCACATAAGTTTCATACTTTTTCTAGGCTCTTTTTATACTTCTTTTATGGCCTTTTCTTTTGAACTTTATCTTTCGCTTTTTTTGATTGGCAAACCAAGAGCACTACTCACCCAAATCTGAATTTTAAAATTGATTTTCAAACTCAAACGGTTAAGACGCACAAAAAGAAGAAAATCCTACTAGAAGCAAAATGACTCTTGAAACCCAAACAAGACATAAAAGAAGCCTAACTCAAAGAAGCCTAACTAATGGTCTAATAACCAGCATGAATTCAAATTTGTAAAAGGAAAAGCACTCAAATGGCACAAATTTTTTTGGTGATTAAGCAAGCACAAGGAAAATTTCCAGTGGAAATTAAGATAACTAAGTTATCTAGATGTGAATGTTCATTTCCAAGCTCCAAAAGAGAAGAGAACTTCAATTAACTCACTCAAATGCAGTAATATAAAACGCAAACAACAAGCTCAATGAGAAAAAAATGATAAACATGGAGTTTATGAAATATATGAACTAAGTATGACTCTAGACAACATGGAAGGATTTAAAAATCAAAATGACTCAAAAAAAACATATATAACCCAAAACATAAAGTGAAAGAAGACTCAATAAAATGAAAAAACACATAAACACACCATGGTATGGGTTATTAAGCCATACGTCTAAATGGTTCTAAGAGGAACAATGATAAGAACCATGAAAACCAAAGGTGATAGATGGTGACATATTCAAGACAAGAAAGAAACAAAGTGACCAACAAGGAAATGGTAAAATGAAGGAACCAAAGAACATAGCTCTTGAAGACCAAGATGACCAAAGTTATTGATATCAAATGATGGCTCCCTCCTCTAGCTAGGTGCAACCAAAGCATGGAGAAGAGATCCATGGAGATGAGCAAGTGTGGAAGCATGGATGACGTGGGTTGGAAGCTCTCTGTTTCATGGTGAGAATGGGTAGAATGGTGTGTTTAGGTGCTTTCAAGTGAGGTAGGGCCAACACTCAAGGAATGGTGACTAAAGGAGACCACATGGGATGTTCTAGCCAAGATTTTGGAGTAAAGTATGTAGGTACAAAATAATTTGACAGCATAACTCTACTAATCTCAAAGTGAATTTACGAGAGAGGAGACACCTATATTTATAGCCTAAGGTGTCTCCAAATTTGGAGATGCAAAACCCTAAAAACTATAACTTAGCTAGCTTGGATTCCAAGACATAAATTCTCTCCAATAAGAGGAAGAAATGTGGTCATTCAAAAAAAATGGGAAATACTCTCCATTCCTAGAGTGCCATGTGACCACTCAAGAAGGTGAAAAATACTTTTCATTCCTAGAATGCCATGTGGCCACTAGGAAGAAACCTCTCCGATGAGAGCATGACACATGGTCACTCAAGAAGGTGGGAAATAATCTCCAACCTAGAGTGTCATGTGGCAATTAGGAGGAACCCTCTCCAATGAGAGCATGACACATGGCCACTCTCTCCCATAGGAGATAAGTCTCTCATTCGCCATCCAAGCTATCCTTTTAGGTGCATATTGACTTGAAAAGTTAATGAAGAATGTGTTCTACAATAATGGGTTTTCTAAGGCCCAAAAATCTATGCTACTTAGCCCATTAAACTATGCCCAAAACAAAATCTACACTACTAAGAGTGCTCAAAGGGCGCCTAAGAGAATAAGAGTTTAGGTGTTTCCCTACTCTTCTTGTGGCTAAGGCGTTTGCCTTTAGAAAAGGGAGAGATTGTGATGGCGAAAGAATATGGTTGTAAGAAGGAAACCTGATGACCTAGTTTTTCCTTTTATAGCTCAAATCAATAGGAAATAATAAAATTATGCTTAAGTAATCATGTTCCATGTCATAACTGATTATTCTCTCTCATTCACACGTGTCTCGCCTGCCTTGACTAGCCTACCCCCTCTCTCTCTCTCTAAGCACACACATTGCCTAACCTCTTCTCATTTTTCTATTGTCTACATCATGATTTATCTATCGTTTGATATTTATGACCTCATAGTGTCTGATATTTCTAAGCACTCATCATCTGATATGTGTAAATACATATCATTTATCATGTACCTAAAGGTATCATACAGTTTGTGTTATTGTACTTATCGTTTAATCCTTTGTGTTCAAATAACACTTGTCTACCACACTCCCTTTCTTGCGATTATATACTTAGCCTATAATTGCACTAGTGCAAATATTCCTCTTAGTTAGCCATGTAGGCTACAATTTTAAGGAAAAACACATCCTATAAAAACACAGTGACATTTTTGCAATTTTTGACTAAAAGTACCATAGCCTATACTTTGGTAGTCATAACCGTAGCCTATACTTATAGAATATGATTTTATAGAGAATTGTAACCTATAACCCCTTGAATATGGTTAATTTCTTAAATTTTTTATTTGGCTCACTCATAACATTGTTTCCTCCTACCATTCTGAATGCTTTTGTTTTCAAGTTTTCTCTCTCATTTTCTCTTTTGTTTTCTTTCTACTTTTCTTCCCTCATTCGTAAGTTCATCATTGACATGTTTAAAGAGCTCTTTCTTGTTCTCTCCATTCAAGTTCTTTTCCAATCCATTCAGATATGTTTCCTCTTCGTCCAAAATCATTTAAGGAGTTATTTCTTTGTTGTTTTCATTCACTAGTTGTTGCGTGAGTCATGGTGTTTGAGTATTTTTCCACAATGACCACCATTGTGGACTCAATTCTTGTTCATGCACTACACTCCCAGTTTTGCATTCCACTCCTTACCATTCCTCTTTTCACCCTAAACCCTAAACATTATATGATGATATATTAGATTTATTTTTTGTTGTATGTATCATAATAATTTTAGAGGATGATAAACCCTAAATCCTAATTTTTCTATACATAAAAGTATGAGAAATGTAAAATGTAAAAGCATGAAACACTAGAGAAAAATTAGAATTTTTTGAGTAGTATAGGTAATAAATCTCTATTAAAATGTAGAAAATTAGGAGAAAAATACTTCAAAAAATTAAAAAGATATAGTAAATGGTGGAATTTGAAAAAAATTGGGACCCATCCTCCTTTAGACAGTTTCCAACAACTTTATAGTTTAGCACATTTTTATCACATGTTTACAACAAACGTTTTTGATCATTTCATGTTTTTTCTCCCTCAAATCTTGCTAAAACATAACTTGTAATAAATATGTGCAATATACACACTGTACAAATAAATATATAATAATAGAAGTTAATACACCAAAAAATGACTCAAAAATCATTTTTTACATATTTCTTGTGATTTTCTGACAATTATTACTAGTGGTGAAAATTGTATTGTTTTTTTATGTTGCTTGTTTATGATTCAATAATGATATCTGATGTTGGTAAATCTTTGTTTAATTTTTTAGGTTGTTTAATAGAGTGTAGGAGTTACTAAAATTAAAATATTTCTTTTTAAAAAATCATAAAATTAATAATAAATTTCTAATAAAATGTTTCATTTTATTATTTAATTTGATATTTAGAAAAAAAATATAAAAATTAATTTTTTTCGTATTTGTTTTTATTTTCATTAATTACTAAAAATTAAAGAAAAAGAAAAGAAATAGATACAATATGGTTATTGAATAAAACGTGATAATTCAGCTCCTCGATTATCCAATTCTGCCTTTAAATAGTGTTAATTTTTTTTAATATAGATTTGGTTTGTGTTTACTGTAGTAAAATATTTAAGAAATAATATTTGGAGAAAGAAAATTCAAAAGCTATTTGCCAAAAATAGATTTCTTAGTTTCTAGTACGTATTTGAGTTTGAACCAAAGGAGATCTTATTTAAATCTTTTTGAGAAAGAGTAACAACCATGCCAGCCTCATAAGCTACGTGGGGCCATAAAATTCCTTCCGTAATAGTGGAGGCAAATTAAAACGGTGGTAATGATATCAGCAGTTATTAAAAAACTGGGCTCTGGTTGTTCAAATTGCTCATTGTTGGGTGTCACTGTCCGTGTTGCTTCTGTCTTTACTCGTCCATCTTCCTCAAATCGAAAATGAAATGGGATATGCAGATGGAAGAAATCGAAGCCATTCTCGAAAAAATTTGGGACCTCCACGACAAGCTCAGCGACGCAATTCACTCGGTTTCCAGATCCCACTTTCTCACTTCCCTCAAAACCCTCAAAAACTCTTCGCCGCTTCCCAATTCCGCCGCTAACGCCGCTGCTGACAGCTCGGGTTTCGTCTTCGTTAAGGACTTCCGACCAGCCGACGACGACGACGACTCCGCCGTTCGCGAAGCCAAGAGTCTCAACGCTATACGGACCGCGCTCGAGAACCTCGAAGACCAGCTCGAGTTCTTTCATGTGAGCTTTTTTTTTATTATTTCTCTTTGGCTTTGTTGTTTTTGTTTCGTTTTGCTATAATTTCTCTGCTGTTACGGTTTGAAAATTGTTGAAATTGGATGTTAATTCGTTTCCGGTTGTTGTCATTTGCTTGCCGCGTATTTTTTTCCCTCAAAACTGGGCGTTGTTACCGAGTGAGGGTGGTTTTTTTTTTTTTTTTTTTTTATAAACTCAAAATGGAAATCCTAAATTGAGCACTAAATTTGCCCTAACTTAGATGCCAGTACACAATGGAAACTCAAGTAGGCAACCAGTACCACAGAGTACTATCTTACAACAGGCTTGAGGTTGTTTTAACTTGATGAGTCTCGGATATGCAGCTTCTGGAAACAGTCGGAGAATTTTGCTAACTATAATGGTTTTATCCTCTTCGACCAGGATTATTTTCCTTGGAACATACTTAACAAAAATGCAGAGATGCACACTGGACCATGTGTGATTATTAATTTATTTACTTTTTGGTGTAATAATTCAGATTTTGGTATCCTGGACCGTTATAGATTCAGGTAAAGATGGTAGGAGCAAAGCTCCGTAAGCCATTGTTCCCTCTATTTGCAAACTTGATGTTAAGGGAACTGAACTTTTTAGTGGTTGATAGTTACAAGATAAATGTGGGCGTGTGTTGGGGTTTTTCATCCTTTAAAATTTGAATAGATATTTGCATCAATGATCTTTGGTTAAATACCATTAATGGTATTGCGAATTAGTTTTGCTGTGTTGTATCTTCTTAAAAATCAGAGGCTTTTTCTTTAAATTGCGACAGTTTTGATTTGGAAAATGCTTTTTATGTATTTTTGTACCTTTATTGAGCCAGTTTAGTTTGAGTTGGAAATTTGGACAAATGGACATGACTCTTAGGTGTGACTTGAGTAAAAGAAGGAAGAAGCATGTTAAGAACCAGATTTTATTATTAAGGTTCCATTCAATTATTGAATAGTAAATAAAACTTTTGCCCTTAATGCAACTGTTTATGGACTTCGTTGTTTTTATGGCTGCATAGATATTGTTTACGGATGTTTATCGCTTCCAAGTGTTCAAACTTTATGTTCTGTTTATTGGAAATCAGTTTTGAAGTTAACTGAAAGTCACTTGTTTCATTCTGTTATGTAGACGTTGTACTACATTTTGGTGATTGTGTCATATGTTAAATCTATTGTCATGGTTCCCCAATCTTTGACCATTTGCTTTAAGGTTCCATCCATTATTTGCCACTTCGCAATTTCAGTCCTTTCTGTAACTGCTTACTGCCTCTGTTTCTTTCACTCAATGATTTCTCTATAATTAGCCCCTTTTGTTCTCCTTTTATGGATATTATGTTTCTCCTGAGCAAGTGTTATGAAATACCAAAGAATGAATTTGAAAATCTTTTTAATTAGGTTTGTTGCGGATTTTAACTCCTTTCTGTAACTTCTCACGAATGTCACAAAAACAAACACTATAAATAACTGAAGAATAAGAAACAAGAAGGAAAAAAGAAAAAAGAGAGAACACAAGAATTCAGGAAAAAATTCCTGAATCCTATAAAACCAATTTGTAAGGTAAGGTTCACCCTTTACTTATATATTATAATTTGGTCTTAGTTTTTTAGTTAATGCGGGATCTCCAATACTTGACAGGGCCTTCAACTACACATAAAGTGAACCACCAATATATAAACATGCAATAGGCATCGTCTTTCCGTTAGTTTTTCAAGGAACTTCAGAAATCTGATTAATCAATTAAATACAATCTTACCTTTTTTAGTACCACTTTTGTTTGGGCCTTATATTGCATGATATTTTATGGGAGTCTCTAATTTGGAACTTCATTCTATATGTAGACTATTCAAACCCAGCAGCGTGTTGAGAGAGATGCTGCAATTGCACGCTTAGAACAGAGCAGAATTGTTCTTGCAATGAGGCTGACTGAACACCGTGGTAAAAAATATAAAGTCATTGAAGAAGCTCTTGCTTTTATTGGAGATGTGCATGATACAAGCTGCATTGTCGCTCCTGATATTTTTCTTTATGGACAACCAAACTGTTCGGCTGAGAATTTTGCGACTGTGAAAGTGAAGAGATCTAATACTCTTATCAACATTTTTGTCTCAAGTTTCAATTTTGTGAAGAGATCTCTTGGATTGGATCATATGGGCGGAATAGTTGGAAATGCTGCTTTGGTTGCAATTAGCATGATAGCTTTGCTTCATTTACATCAGGTAGCTAATCATGAGCAGCCATATAGGCCACAAGATAGAGTTCACAGCAACAGAACAACCGTGAGAAGAACTAAATTGGTCGGTTCTTCATCTGATGCTCATTCCAGTAATTTGGATGTATTGTTAGCTAGAGGTTAGAATTAACCTCTATCTCTGATAAAATGATGATTGGATTATGTTTTCGAGTGTTATTTTGTTCTTTCTCCATTTTTGTGCTCTTGGTCCTTTATTTTTTTCCTGGGTAGCAAAGGATACCTGAGACTAAGGGTAAAGTGGAGGCAAAGCTTGTTGTCACTTGAGCTAAGGCTCTCGAGCGTCGTCTTGGTTTTTGTTGCCACTGGAAGCTTTAAAAGTGGCATAGCAGCTTGGGTTGTTTCCACCTGAAAAGTTGCAATATATATAGGTCCTGTTTGCTGGATTCCTTGTTGAGGTGCAGATGCTTGAAATGTTATAGTTAGTAGCAAACCAACACAAAAGATTCTTCTTTCTGCTACGTAGTGTCATCTGTCATAAATTCCTGCGCAATTTTCGTCAGCTTTAGTTGAAGGAATGTGAATGCCTTATACCTTAGTTTTTCTTGTTATGATCTATTTTGTGAATACTTTTATGTTGCAATGAAAGAAATATTTTCGGGTTTCATGTAAAGAAATTGATCATGCTACTGATGGCGAATGGATTTGGACTTGAATCGACCCTTTTTGAGTTTTGATTACATTTTTCTTGGCTTATTGTATTCATTGCAATCGGAATTAAGAGTTGTATTACGCCGAGTTTAAAATTAAGTACTTTCTTATATTTAATTCACAGCTTAGAACTTAAAACTTATAATTTCAAGTAATACAAAAACTAGAACTAATATTTTAATTTTGTTGTCTTTGAGCTTCATGGAATAATTATTATTGGACAATCTGATGCTTCTTATCATTAGCCACGTCTCATTACGCCGTACCTTGAACTACTATTTCTGTGTGACAATCTGTTTATAAAGTTACAATTCAAGTTAGAAATATGGCTTTTTATTTTAATATTGTATCTATTCTGAATAATCAATATAAAGAATTAGTTGATTTTAATATTACAAAAACTATTAAAATCGATACTAGAATTCGATTAGCGAAACATTACGAATGCATTTATTTTTTTAAACATAAATGTTGATTTCTTTACGTTTATAATTTGAGTCCAAAATCTCTAAAATTTAATAAAGTATGGTTTTAATCTCAAAATATAGTGCTAAAACTTATTTTAATAACTCAAATTTAGTTTATATATATATATATAACTCAAGCTATATAAAAATATCATTAAGCCTCGAATGTTCTTTGGAGATTGAGAAGAGGAATTTGGCTTTTGGTATTGACCATTTCTTTCATGCACCGCCATGTTTTTTTTAACTTTATTTCATTCTATTCTTTTGTATATTTAAAATAATAAAAAGGTATAATTACTGAGTTGGTATAAGTTCAATTTAGTCCTCATACTTTTAGTTTATTCAATTTAAAACCTAATTATTTAAAAATATTCAATTTGGTCATTTCTGTTAAGTTGAAGTTAAAGTAAGGACATGTGTCAAGTCATAAAATTTTTTATTTTTTTAAAAATTTTAAAAATTTTTATTATTTTTTTTGTAAAAATTTATAAACTGTCACGTGTCAATTTACTATTGTGCCACGTGGTAGCTTACAATCATGACATGTGGCAATTGTAATAGTTGTTTTTAATTTAGCCCTCTATTTAAATTTTTTGTTCAATTTAGTACCCAATTTTTAAAAATGATCCAATTTCGTTCTCTCCAATTTGAGACCAAATTAGTAAATAAGCTTAATTACAACTTATATATACATGTTACCATAACTTTTTCTAATATATATATCAAATCATTTCACCTAAATACTTAAATTATTGTATTTTTTTACATTTTTTACCTTTGTAATTTTTTACACATGAAATTTTTTACACTTGTAAAAAATAAAATAATTTGAATATTTATGTGTAGTGATTTGATGTATAAATTTAAAACAATTATTTTAACATGTATATATAAATTATAATTAAACTTAGTTACTAATTTGGTCTCAAATTGGAAATGATGAAATTTGATCATTTTAAAAGATTGGGATACTAAAGTAAACCAAAATTTAAATAGAGAACTAAATTGAAAACAACTATACCACTGTCACGTGTCATGATTATAAGTTGTCACGTGGCATGATAGTCAACTAACACGTGACAGATTTTAAAAAAAAATTAAAATTAATTTTTTTTTTAAATTAAAAAAAATTAAAAATTTCATGACTTGACACGTGTCCTGTACGGACACGATGTTAATTCCAACTTAACGGAGATGATCAAATTAAATTTTTTTAGATAATTGGGTACTAAATTGAGCAAACAAAAAATATGGGGACCAAATTGAATTTAACCAAAAAATTGCGATACCAAATCAATATTATACCTAATAAAAAAGATTCAAACTTATTATAAGTTAATTAGAGCTACCAATATAGAATCCTATATAAAATTATTACTAATCACGTGGTCTACTGCTTCTATCATCAAATTGTCTACTCCTAGACTATTAAATCAAAGTTCAACACACCTTTTATATGTTTCTTATAAAATCTATAAAATATTAATATCAGAAGTTAGATGTTTGGGTTTGACGATAGTTGACAAACCTAGTTAGAAAGCGAGTATGTCGAGAGGGATAAACCTATTAACGAGACAATAAGTAGGTGGAAGTCTTAAAAGTTGGATGAGCCATAAGACTAATGGTCCTTAGACAAGCAGTAGATGTCTGAACGCGCTAGGCATTGTGGTGAGCAAGCATTAGACGTCGAGGGTTTCTTCAAGGTATATGTTGAGGGGCAACACGTATCGAACGATACAAGTAGTTGCCCAGACCAGATGTTGTAAGATCCGTGGAAATTAATTATTAAATAATTAATTAATTAATAAATGCGAGTGGTGGGAAACTTTGAAATCATTAAATGTTAATTGTATGATGTGAAAAAGTACTAGTTCAAGTGGATGAGAGTATTTAGTTGTATGATAGGACTTGGGTTCAAGTCCTTTGTATGTCTTTTTGTGTTGGGTTGAATTATTCCTATTTTGTTTTGGTAATATAATTGTGACTGGTGAGTGATATTATAGCCATAAGACTATAATGGTTATCACTAAATATGAATTGGCATAATGGTTGTGCTTTGGCCTTATGAGTAGGGGGTCATGGGTTTAAACCTTGTTAAGAGGTGAAATAGACTTTATTTTTGCTAAATGAAGTTGTGAAATTGAATGTGAAAGAAAGGGCAAAGGTAAAATCAATAGAAGGGGCAGCCAAGGGGCTGGAAACCATTATATAATGACCCTTAATAGAAATTAAACCACCATAAAGCCTATTTTCGTTTTTACTTTTAAACCCTTAATTGAGAGACATATAAAAGGTCATTTTTAGGGAAAAAGAGGGTTTTGACAGTGTTGATAGTGGACCCTTGAAAAGAGCACGAATTTGAGAGTGAGAGGTGAGTCTTTGGGTGTGCAAGGGCTGAATTGGGAGAGGGTGAAGCAAAGCATTGGTGAACCAAGGAACCTCCATTTTCTTCCAAATTTTAATCCAGAATTCAGGTTAAGAGAGCTGTCCTTATGTGCATACGAATTTTGTTGTGATTCTATGTTTGTGTTATTCTCAATTTGATTCTGCATAATGTTAATTTCGTATTATAGGCATTGTGATTGAGAATTGGTGAAATTGATATTGTGCATAAAGTTTTGGGGTGATTTATATGAATTGGATGAGGGTTTTAGAACTGTATTGGTTAATTATGGCCAAACCTTTAGATTTGGTGATTCAAACCTGTTTAAAACCTATTCTTGTGGTTGCTTGATCAAATGGAGTGCTTGGTAGTGATTGTGTTGGTTTTTGGGTATAGTTTTGGTTGTTCTCGTGCTTGAACAGTGGCGAAACTCTACAAGTTTCGCCAAAGCGACTCCTTCTCTCCTAGGCGAGAGTTGCAGGAGTTCATTCAGGGTTTAGGCTCGAGCATTTGGCTCAGACGACCAAGGTTTGGGTTGAGCGAAACGAAGTCTCGCTCGGTCGAGAGTGGCTCGCCTAAGCGAGGACGCGAAAAGTGTTATGTGTGGTTAAGCGCAAATCCTCGTCCAAGCGAGGAGATTTGGGTGTTTGAGCGAATGGGTCTCGCTCAGGCGAGAGGGGCTCGCCTAAACGAGACAAGGTGGTGCAGTCAATGTTTCATGCTCGCTTAGGCGAGGTGGACTAGCCTAAGCGAGGCTGATGGTTTAGCTTGGGCGAGGGTCCTTGGCTTAAGCGAGTTGCTGCGACTTTCTATGTTTGTATGTGCTTTATGAGCTAGTTTGTTTACTTTTTCCTAAATATAGGAAGTTATATGCATGTGTTTGTGGTGTTTGGACTTGATGGACTGAGTCCTTAGGATTTGGGATGTGCTTGGTTGGAGTCACGAGCGAGGAGTTCGTGATGGGTGGACCGAATGCGAAATGTGAACAGTTTAGTTCACCGGAGGTACCCTTGTTGGGATGAATGAGCGAGGAAGTTCATTCCATGCTCAACTTGGGAATGCTATGAGCGAGGAGTTCGGATGACGGACGAGGAAGTCCGTGAAGCAGGACTACAAGCGGGAGAGGCTTGTAGGTTGGATCACGAGCGAGGAGGGTCGTGGAAGCACATGAAATCCCAGAGTTAGAATACATGCATGAACTCATATTGGTTATGAGTGTGGGAATGTGGGTGTTTTTGGAAAATAAAAAAAAATGATTATTTATGAATGGGCTGGGGATTTAATTTCATATTTGATTATATTTATGTGCATAGCTCACCCTATCTGTTTGTGTGTGGCGATGATCGGGTAATTTATTATCCAGGAGCAGATGATGTTATAGGTGAGCCAGGAGACGCTTAGTGGCGGAGAGTGGGCTCAGTGCACGAAGGGATTTTTATAACTATTTTTGGTTTAATTTACATGTAATTTGATTACAGTTTTTACAATTTTAGAATATTTGGATTCTTAATGTTTTAAAGTTTTGAAATTTCCCGCATTTAGGGAAATGGTTCATTAATAAATGAGGTATTATTTATATAAATTGTTATTTTATTATTTATTTTAAGTAATATCCTACCGGAATGTTACAAATGTTATGAGCTTGAACAATATGCACTTTGTTAGACATTGCATGGTTATGCTTATTAGACGAGGTCTCATACCTTAAGGAGTTGAGTGAGTCTTAGAACATTCAACTATTCTCTTGAGCATAAAGAGTGAACGTAGTTGAAGAAGAAAAGACGCGTGGAAGAGAGAGAAAAAATTTGGTGGGGGACATGGGACCTAAACCCTTGATACGGTGCTACCCTTTTCAAAGGGATAAAGATACGCACATATTATACCGTGGCACGATGCTTCTTTTTGTTTGAGAGAGAGAAATATATTAGGCCAAGTTACAAGGTATCAAGTCTCATATCACCACATTCTCTTCTATCATCTTTCAGTTAGCTCTCTCCTTTTTTCTGAGTCTTCCCTTTCATTCTTGGGATGCCAACACCCGAGTTATTGTAAGTGACCCTTGAGAGGAGAAGTTGACTTTCTCACCCCTTTGGAAACCTAGTATAGAGCTAGTAGAAAACTTAGCTTGAGTGAGGGAAGCTAACTGAGTCTTGATGAGTGTTTTATGAGTCGAACTATGTTCATGTCGTTAATTGTGTTGTTAAAAGAATATTTGTTTGATGAGAAAGATATGACATATGTGTTTTCCCTACATATTGTGAGTTTAATGTTTGGATGAATGAATGTAAATAATGGTGATTCATGCACATGAATGTGCTTGTGGAAAAGAGAACAAATGTGGATGGGTTAAGTAGAATCTAAATAGGAATATGCCAAATCTATCGAACATTGCCAGATACATGTATGCTTGTGTTGGTAGCCCTCGAGGGATAAGTAATACCTTGTGTGGGCTTAACATGTGCTTTGACTAGGAGTCTACTATAATGACTATATTAAAGGTCTACTAATTACTTGATTCACTTAAAAGAGCATAACTAGCTGGTGATAGCTGAAGGAGGTCTTTATTAGCACTAGTTGCTTGAAAACCCCATTAGACGAGTCTAACAAATAGATTTTGATGATAACAAAATCTATAATGAAACAAGATAATTAAGTCAATTAGATAATGTTCCAATTTTGCTAAATATGATTATATAATGCTCCTAGAGAAGCACTGAACATAAGAAAGGTTAGTTAGGTTAAAGACCTCATTACACGCAAGAATATAATTATTAGACAACCATGTTCTTTAGTATGAACATGTGTTTTTATTAAACTAATGTGTGTTGAATGAGTGTAAGCAAAATCATAAGAAAATGAGCATCATAAATTAGATGATGCTTGAAGTCTGAAGCAAACATGAAAGAAAGTGAATCTTAGACGAGCTCAATAAAAAATATTGGTTAGTGAGTCGCAAGTTGGACTAGATGACTAATGTTGTTAGACGAACAAGTCATCAGAAGACTCAAATAATGCATACTCAATTAAACTCAATTGACAAGATCATTGACCATATGAGTCAACATAATGAGGCAACGCATTAGATTGCTACAAGCATTAGATTGCTACAAGCAGTAGAGTAGTCAAAGAAAAACGTTAGACAAGTCAACACAAGCATTTAAAGGTACCAGACGAGTATCACCTTTAGACGAGTAAAATTCAACTCACTAGGGTGAATGTTGAATATCCCTATTAGACAAATACTTCCATTATACGACTCCAATAAAAGAATGATTAGACTAGTAATGCTAAGGCACACATTACACGAGCCAACCTCATATCAACAAATAACACAAAAAAGATTCATTAAAACACCAGTTGATATGAAGATCAAGTTCAAATTGATTAATGGAATATGAATATTGAAATTGATGATCAAATCAATTAAGAGAATTGTGATGCTAAGCTTAGAATTATCTAAAGATATTCTTATTGAACATATAATCTGAAGAATATAAAAGATTATTGATTAGATATAAAAGGAAATCCTTTATGATTAAAAATCACTAATGTTGTCATATATTCATCAACTAATCACGAGAAAGGAAAAAACCTTGCAGATCAAAGACTGTAAGAGATTCTTCAAAAGATTAAGTCCATAATGTTAAGTTTGAAATTCAAATTGTTGAATGGCAGAAAAGGAAAGAATAGATAACATCAAGAACTCTGAATGAAATATTAAGAACTTCCAAAAATAAAGAAAGAAGAAGAAATTTGAAGATATGAAGAATATGCTTAATTGAATATGCATCAATGGTAAAATGACACAACATGATTATAAGAATTGGGACCAAGATGAAGAAGACAGGTATAATGTGAGAGAAATATTAAAGTGCTTCAAGAGAAATAAAAGTGAGAATACTTTGAGTGTGATTGTAATCTCCTGCATGAGAGATTATTTTGTTTTTGTAATTATTAGTTCTTAATCTCAAGGGGAGATAGAGAAGGACACTAAGTGATAGTATGAATATTGAAATATTGAGGAGCATGACTTTACACTTGATTTTTTAGATATATCCCAATTGCTCCTTCCACCCTCTTTGTTGCTTAAGATTTGAATCATTTTCTATATCCTACCCTCTACCTTGGCCATGTTATAATCTTGGCCATGTTATAATCTTGATTAAAGTCCTATTGATCTTAAGTTGTGTTGGTAATGAGTAGTGGATGTTAGAAGCTCTTCAAGCCTATGTTAGTGCTAGTTTCATGATGTAATATGCTAAGAGATAAATTTTATCTTGAAACACATGAGAGGATGAGAGATACACTAATTTGTCAGGTTGTGATTTTGATCGAAGAACTGATTTTGAATAAATATTGGTTTACTTGATTTTTTTGACCTATTTTCAAGCATGTTTGATGTTTTAAAGCATTGATTGTACTTCTTTTTGTGCATAACAATTGTAGTTGAGTAGTGAGATGAGAATTCATTTGAATTTTGGAAATTGCTTTTAGTTTCTTCTTTTCTTATATGTTTGCCCAAAAGTGCAAGGGCAGTGTGGAGGTATGTTAAGTTCCAGTTTTGACTTATTTTTCATAGCTAATTGCATCTCTTTTAGGTAGTGTTTTGCTTTAATTCTTTGATTCTAGTCCAGATGTATTATTTCTTGTAAAAGTTAGTGTTTTGGTGAAAATGTGTTGATAAAGTGTTTTTAGATTTTTAGTTTTTGATAACAATGACTCCAAACAATTGTTATGGAAACCATCAATCACAAAACCTATATCTAAGAGGATAAATGAAAATAAAGCTTCAATGATGAAGACTCTTCCATGTTAGAGAGTAGAATACCAACAAATCTTTCTTTTTTGCTTAGTCTTTAATAAATTGTATATGTGTATATTCTTTCCTTGTAATTGTAGGATTATATGGAGGCATTTGTACATGAGATTTTGGTCATAATTGGACCTTATTTTGGGCTTAAAATGTTAGCCAAGAACCGTAGAAGTTAATGCCTGACACTTAGAGAAGAAGCTTATAAAACAAAGTCCCATATAATGTAGGATATGCTAAATTTAGTTTAATTTTAAGTGTCACTTCTCCATGTGTGTAACATCCAATATTGTAGTTTCAATCCCACACTAAAATGGTCATGCTTGCGACGAGAGCTAGGCCATCTATATATAGAACCCCTTGCCTTATGTATTAGTCACCTTTGATTGAATGAGATTTCAAATTTGCAATTAAAGGGGGATGAATAAAGCCTTAAAATCCTTTTTCACAAATGAATTTGAAATACTAAACAAAAAGTAAATCGAGCATAAAAAATATTTTATATTAGTTCACCCATCGAGTTATAACCAGTTCTCTCTTAATTACCATGCTTAAAAGGTTTCACTAATAATGAAGGATTGAGTTGGTTCATTTTATGTTTTTGAATATGGTGATGAGTTTCTTAAGAAAACCTAGTAAATATTTCCACTGGACATTAAGATAGCAAGATATCTAGATGTGAAGGTGCACTATAAAAGGTTCAAAAAGAACGAGAGTGATGAATTGAGTTAGAATTCACAACAAAAAAGGAAACACAACATGTAAACCAAATAGAAGTAGAAGAAAACAAAAACAAAATGGAAGACATAAAGAATGGTAATGAAGATGAAGCACACCAATCTTGGAGGGGCCATATGGCTAACCAACTCTAGAGATGAGTGTATGATGTTGCCACTTGCTAAGCAAGATAAGGCTAAGGTACAAACTCCACCCCTATGGAGGAACCTCGTGGAGGAACCTCATGGTTTTGGTTGAACAACAGAAATGTATATTGCTCAAATTTAGCAACCCTCTTACAACTCCAGGAGCACCCCTTATATAGAAGAGTTTAACGACTTTTAAGCATATAAAATATACATAAGGATGTCTCTACAAAATCCTAACCCAAGCTTCTAGAAAATAGGTCAAATAATGTTTACAAAAGTGAGAGAGAAATGAGCTAACTATGGTGTGTACAATGCTAATTTCAGTTAAGCTCTAAAAGAGATCAAGAAGGTGTCTCATATATCTCCAAAAAGTGGCCAAAATGTGCTAAAAACAAAGGTACATTTACTTTACGCTTTTTACTTTATGCTTTTGTCTTTTCTCTCTCCTCCATCTATGCTCCATATAATCTCCACTAGGGTTGCGCCACATCATCCACCATACTTAACCTTAATTAAACCTACGAAACACATAAATAAGGATTAACATGTTGGCTTAAGTCAAGTTAACTCTAGTCAACAAGTCAAACTTGGTCAAAGGTCAACAAGTCAACTAAGGTTGAGCCAACTTAGGGAAATTCAAACACAATGAAAAATAATGAAAAGGGATGAAGGACTAGTGAACTTCCTTTTTAAACATACTTAGTCTTCTTAAGCATGTGTCTCCATCCTTGATTGGGATTAATCCTTCATCAATTAATAAAATACAATTGAATATAAAACGAGTTTAACCTCACCTAGTATCATAAGCACACTCTCTCTAGATAACACGAGCATCAATCTCTCCTAGTATGTTTCTCAATCTTCACCTCAGATTAAGACAAATGCCAATTTGAATAATGAGAAAAACACTTTCAAATACAAAAGTACAATCTAAACTCAGAAGGTAAACTTATAATTGCTAAGCTTACAATGCACTATTTTTGCTATCGAGACTTTTCTTCTATATTTGAAAGTATACACTCAAGTACAATAGTTAATAATATTTCTCTTTTATGAATATTCAATCCAAATTCATTTATAAGAATCATTTTATTTATTTAAAAATTATTGTGATATTTTTTTATTTTTTATTTTATAAATTGAAATTATTTTTAACTTTATTTTTTTCTTTCAAATTTAAAATTGTGATATTTTTTCTTATTTGTTTTTTAAGATATGAAAGTCATCTTTAATTTTTAAAATTAAATATATTTGTTCATTTTAAAAGTCATGACTTGGTGGTATACGGGATCATTTGCTTTGCAATAATGATAATGATATATTGACTAAGTGAATATGTTACCAATTTTGACACAGTGAGGTGGCATCTATGTGACAATTATTTGTTTATATTTTTATTTTATTTTTTCAGGCACGGTGTAAATGGGAAATGGAGGTTGCATAGTTAATTTGAATAAACCAAACTATCACATTCTCTCTCTCTTTGACCCCTCTTTTTTATTTTTTAAATTAAATTAATACGTTTAAATTTAATTAAAATGCACTTAATTAATAATTTAGTCATATATTTGGATTTATTTTTTATATTTTTTATTTGATTAAGTTAATTTTTTTTTAAATTGAGTTAATGTGATTCTTTTGTTAAATTAAAGTTAAGATTTATGTGTCAAAATCTTGATTAACTATAAAATCTTTCTATTTTTTTTCTTCAATTCCTTTCAACTCCCTTTACATGATAATACATGTAAATGATATTAGTACTGATTTAATATTGTCTTTATTTAAAATATAAAGATTCAATTGGATAGAAAACATAAATAGTTTTAAATTTAAGACCTAAATTACCAACTAAATAATTAAAAAATATATTAATAAAAATTAAGGCTAATCTATTCTAATTGTTGATCTCTATATTGTACTACTAAATTAATTTTTAATTCTAATTAGGAAAATAAATAAAAAATCTTAATCTTGTACTAAGTTAATGATGAGAACTTTTGTTCATTCAAACAAAACAAAATCAATTTGGATTGCATCTCACGATGATAAAATAAAATAAAATTTAAAAATTTTACTCTTTTTAGTTTTTTAAAAAAGAGTTAACATCAATGAGTTATAAAAAATTAAAATATCACTTTGAATCCAAAATTTTAAAATATCACCTTTTTTATTTTTGTTCTCCAACCTTGTATTGCTAAAACTCTAATTGGCGTTACATTTCCTAGTAACTGTCTTTCTGTTTAACACTTTTTATACAATATTAAATACAAAGTGATATACTTAAATGGGAGCTCCAATTATGGCTGTCTGCCAATATAGAATGTCACTGGATTATCAGTAGATTCTAATTCTGATGCACGTTAACCATTTCCATCGTTGTAAACCAAATTAACCAAATACCACATGGTTTACCGTAATGGACTTGGTTAATGTGTATCAAAATTAGAACTTACTAAATTAAATAATTCAATGACATTCCATGTTGGCAGAAAATCATTACTGGTACTCCAATCCAATATCTTAGTATGAATATTTTTTGTACAAAAACTCTAAATCGGGAAGACAATTCCTACTTAAGGTCATTTTAGTTAAGCTTTTTTACCATTAATTATTTGATTTATGTGGATCCAAATTACAATCAAGTGAAGTAAAAAACCCAACGACATTCCATGTGGGCAGAAAACCATTATTGTTGTCCCAAACAAGTATCTTACTTTGGACTTTATATTTGATCCAAAAATTCCAAAAAAGAAAGGAAGTTACTATTAAAGATAAACCAATTATGTTTTTTTGTCATTATTAGGTTTTTTAATGTGAAGTTTATTAGATCATACTAAACTAAATAACCCACTAAATTTCATGTTGACAAACAACCATGATTGGAGCTCCCAAATAAGTATCTCATTTAAACGTGATATTGTACAAAAGTGTTGAAAAGAAAGATGGTCACCAAAGAAGGTAACACCACTTAGCAATATGGAGTTAGAGGACGAAAATAAAAAAAGTGATATTTTAAAATTTTGGATTCAAAGTAATATTTTAATTTTTTATATAATTTTTTTATAATTAATTGGTGTTAACTCTTTTTTTAAAAAACTAAAAGAAGTAAAATTTTTAATTTTTTTTATCATTTGTGAGATGCAATCCCAATTGATCTTGTTGTATTTTAATGACCATAAATTCTCATTATTAACTTTGTACAAGATTAAGTATTTTTTTTCTTATTTTCCTAATTAAAATTAAAAATTAATTTAGTAGTATTATAGAGATAAACAATGTTAGAATATATTAGCCTTAATTTTTATTAATATATATTTTAACTATTTAGTTAGTAATTTAGTTCTTAAATTTATGACTATTTATATTTTCATTGTTTTTATCCAATTGTATTTTTATATTTTAAATAAAGGCAATATTAAATTAGTATTAATATCATTTACATGATGTATTATCATGTAAAGGGAGTTGAAAGGAAATGAAGAAAAAAAAAGAATAAAAGAATTTCATAATTAATCAAGATTTTGACACATAAATCTTAATTTAAATTTAATAAAAGAATTACATTAACTCAAATTAAAAAAATTAATCAAATAAAAATTTTAAAAAATAAATCCAATTACATGACTAAATTATTAATTAAGTGAATTTTAATTAAATTTAAACGTATTAATTTAATTTAAAAAATAAGAAAGAGTGAGGAGGAAGAGAGAGAATGTAGTAGTTTGGTAAACCTACTCTTAATTCAAATCAACTACGCGCCCCCCTCCCCCATTTCCCAATTCCACCGTGCCTGAAAAGTGCATAAAAATTGGGTAACACATATTATAGACAGAAAAAGAAAGATTTATAAATTGGTCAAAGTGTAAAGTAGAAAATGAGAGAGATGAGTAGGGAAGAGAAGACACGAGTCATAAAGAAAAGTTATCAGATGCTTCCATTCAGTGCCACACATTCGTTTTAGAGAGAGCCACGTCACTGGTTTTTAGTATCCTTTTGCCAAAAGTCTGATATTAAAACGTGTCCAAATAACTTTTTTTTTTCTCTGAAATGTTATATATATATATATATATATATATATATATATATATATATATATGTGAGAGTTGTGAAATTCTAAAATTAATTATAAAAGAAAGAGAAAAGGAAAATGTAAAAAATATAGTTTAAATAAAATGGAAAGAGAAAGGAAGACTTAAAGAGAGAGAAAAAGAAGAAGCAGAATTAGTATAACATTGATCTGGTCCACACTTCTTGTTTGTTAGATTTTTTAAGTTTCAAGTGTGTTTTTTATTATTATTATTTTTATACATTTTGCGAGTTTCTTTTTTTTATAGAGAATTTCTTTTTTGTTATTTATTTTTGTTGATGTCAAAATTTTGTTGGTTAAAATATCTTTTTGGTCTCGATTTTCGTCAATTTTTTTTAAATAAGTCCTAATTTTGGTTTTGTGTTCAAATTGTTAAATCAGATTTGTCTAATAGTTTAACCCAGAAGGGGATTTAAATTGATTAATTAGTCTTTCACTTGGTTAAGTTGAATCTTGAAAGTATCTTTAAGTCTTATAACCCAATTAACCAAATTCGCAGTTCTATGTTAATGGATTGTTTAAAGCAATCAAGAAAGATTGTAAGAGAGAGAGAAACAAAGAACACAACAATTTATACTGGTTCGATTCAAGATGAATCTACGTCCAGTCTTCTCCTAAGTAATCCACTTAGGAGGATTCCACTAAATCAATAGAGATTCAAGAATTACAAGAGCATCTAAATAATTCAAGACCTTAAAGACAAAGGAGCTTGATCTACAAATCAAGAACTCCCCCTAGATGCACTGCATCCACACAATTGCACCTAGACCTTCACTTTACACAGTGAATCAACTCTGAACAAAAATACAATAAGAGAGAATCAAGAAACGAATACACCTAGTGTTGTGCAGATTTGTCAATTGACTCCTAGATCCAAGCTTGACCCATCAAGGTTGAATCCTCCATCAATCTCCTTGAATCTTTACTTAAATGATCTCTCAAGAATGCTTAGGAACTCTGTAAATCTCAGAGGACAGTTTCTCAGAATGTTTCTCAGGAATTCTGTAATTTTTCTCACACGCAAAACTGATTTCAGAAATTGGTTTTATATAGAGTTCTCTGCAGTCATTAATGGATTAGGAATTTACCTAATAGATTATCGTGAGTGTGTTTTCACTGCCTTAGTGCAATACCCTCAGCTAATCTATTAGTTAAATAGCTAATCAATTTATGAATGCATAAGCAAGAGTTTGATGGTTAATACAACTCTATGTAAGCTTGTTTTACATATGATATTTTTGCTCTAACACTAATGCACAATCTAACAAAACAGAACTAATTCTAAACTAGTAATTCACATGATGTGTCGCCTTGGACATCATCAAAATCATCAAAATTAACTTCGTTGGAGTTGAGCAAGCTCCCATTTCAACAATCTCCCCTTTTTTGATGATGGCCAATATGTGTCCTGCAACATAGATATAAAACAAACAACATTTCTCCCCTTTTAGACATTAGCAAAAAGAGCATAGGGGTGTAACACAACCAAACCAACACATACCAGGAACATCACAGATTAACAATACAAAGTATGACAGTATTGACAACGCAGCAAGTGGAATACGTATCACAGGTTCACATCAGAGTGCAGACAGCCATAAATAAAATCAGCATTGCAATATCAGTGTAAATCAGCAGTTCAAAAATTAATGGAAGTGTAGAGCAAATAGAAACCAAGACCAATGGGATGGATAAACATATCCAACAACAGGAATATCAGAGTGCATACAGGCAGTTAAGGATTTCAGTACAAGTAGATGACTAATCTAATGAATTATGTAGTGTTGAGAAGCAAATGAGCCATAACAGGAAAATGATAATCGATTAGAGAATTACCTAATGGATTAATTTATGCAGAAATATGAAAAATGCACATTTTACTTCCTTTTTAGTGAACAAATATGCAGTAAATTCAAAATATGAGAGTACTTCAACCAACAACTATACTTGATCACAATAGAAGAGGAACTTTTCACCTTGGCAATGCCTAAAATTTAACCTTTGTTATTATCACCTCTTGTAACATGACCATTAATTGGCTTTGTAAGATATCCTGTAGAAGTTCTTCTCATCTCCTTTCATGTGTCTTGAGCATCCATTATATAGAAGCTACATTGCTTTCCTTGCATCAAGACAACTGAAACATAGATTAAAGAGAAGATGAATGTTGTAACATGCCGTCAGGATATTACGGATTTATAAATAAAATAAAGAAGTAAATAAATAACAGAGCATTTAATAATACCTCATTTTCCCAAAACGCGGGAAAATTTAAAATTTATTAAATAAGTAAATAATGTTCATAACCATCAATCATAAAAACCAAAAATCAAATGTTATAATATCACCCATAAGGGTTTACAACTGATCCCAAAACCAGAGAAAATAAAACATAAGATTTCCCTGAGTCTATCCCTTCTCTGCGACTAAGCTTCACCTGAGCCACCTGCATCAATAACATCTGCTCCCGTGTACTGCGTACACGATCATCGCCAAACACACGTAGATAGGGTGAGCTTAACAGATAAAACATATATAATGTTGCAGATATATATATACATATACACATGTCACTATACATAACTTAAACATCCCACATTGTTCCATCTTTTAATTCCTACCATCTGACCCCCAATCAGATTATTCGTGTTCTACATCGTCTACGGATTACTTCAAGGTGACTTGCTGCCATACCTATCGGCCACAACTGATAGAGCACGTGCAGGAAGCAATGCTACGGATCATACACCGTAACGCCAAGTAGAGTTCCCATATACGAACATAGTCTATATCGTCCCAAGACTACCAAACTCGTTAGCCAACAACTGAGGAGGGCAATCTATCTGGACCCATCCGTACTAGCCACAACAAGCACACTCACACCGGCAACACTCGCCAACCCGAGCCACAACTCAAGGGTTCCTCGTGTTCATCCGTCATCCCGAGCCACAACTCAAGAGATGCTATTCCGAGCCACAACTCAAGGAATACCACGTGTTTAACCCCTATCCCGAGCCACAACTCAAGGGATACGTTCCGAGCCACAACTCAAGGAACACTAGCAATCCCACCTTTAAAGCTCCACTAGACGCCTTGTAGATCACATATGAGAAATCACAATTCCAAGCTGCAGCAGTACAATTCGCCTGGCGGGGGACACGTGCCGTAAGACGCTACCAGCTCCCAGACCGCCTGACGGGTGTCGCGTATCGCCAGGCGCCAAACGCCTCGAAACCCGTAACCACAATTACTACTGCCTGCGGTTCCGTCACCACTGCTCGATGCCAACACTCCAGAAGCTCACTGTTCCTACTCCGTTCGCCTGGCAGGATCTTCCTCTCCGCCAGGTGCCACTCGCTCTAGAGGCCCTCTGTGTATTGGCTATTGCCTGGCGGTCTCAACCTTGCCGCTAGGCGCCATATCAGTAATCTGCACAATAATGACTCCCAAATGATCCAACCAGATTGCACTAAGATTCAATTAACTAAACCTCACCACATAATTTCTTTCCAATCCTCTTGTACTCACTCCCAATAATTAACTCATTACCCAAGTTCTAGACTTTCATTTGGTCTTGCTAACCCGACTTATAAGAGGGTAATTTGGTTTCACCTCATTATTTATCATATCAGACGTACTCTTATGCATTGCATACCTCTGTTACTCTCTGATTTATCCAGCAGTGAATGTAATACTACCAAGGTCAATATCCCCCACCATTACACTTACTACCTTTGCTCTCAAAACTCAAAGTTAACATTACCAATTAACCTTAAGGTTTCACCATTCAGTCATTCTTACCCAAAACAAAGCTCTGGTTTATCTAACCTAAGATTTATTAATGCAACATTCACTTTATCCTACATAACCATAACACCTCCTTCTGTTTACATCTACTCCTTCCACTCCTTCCAAGTCATCTAGACCCCTCCCTTACTCGTTTTTCACATCTTTCCTCTTTGCCCTCCTCCACTTGCTTCCCAATTCAGCTATCACCCTCACTGTTTCACGCGACCACACACCTAAGTCCCACTGTTGCGGGGGCGCCTGACGACAAGCTCCGTGCCGCCAAGCGGCACAAAGAATTCTGGGCATTTCCCAGTCTCACAGCCCATGCGAAACGATCCTCTTACAATTTGAAAGCTCCCTTATCCCCTTCACAATCCATTTTCTCCAAGAACCTGATGTTAATGCCACCTGACACTACATAGTCTAATTTCCAACAAACCAGTTTCAGTATAATTAACTTTTGTAATCCTAACTCTGCTAATATGCCAATACCCAAACCCAAACCATTTCATTACACTGTTTCATCACATTAAACCATACACTTCGCTGTAATTCAATGACAATCAAGTTAAATCGTCCCTTGACCACTACCCCCCATGTATTCCTCAATCAATTCCCTCCAGGACGCCCAAAATCACAGAAAATCAAGCCACGCAGACTTGCATCGCCTAGCGGAAATTCATCACCGCCAGACAGTTTAACAAACAAACCTAGAATTTAGTTACCTGCTTGCGTCGCCTGGCGGTACAGGGCTTCACCTCCAGGCGCTGCCCCCAGAAACACCACAAATACATACAATTGACATAAGCCGCCTGGCGGCTATATATAGCCCGCCAGGCGGTTTCTGGAAAATTTCCAGAAATCAAAATTTCACAACCAAAAAGAGAATCATGCATTCACATTATCATATCATTCATGTAATTTGATAAAACGACAAGGAAAAACAGAGTGCAACTCCCCTAACCTGGATCCTTTTGCTAACAATTGGTTTACTTGGAGAACTCCAATGATCACCACGTTCCCTCCTCTTTTGGTGTGCTTTCACTTTGACTTCAGAACCTCACCCCAACCTCACCAATCTCTTTGATTTTCGTGCCTAACTTTCTGGTATAACCTCAGTTTTGCAAAAACTCTAACTTTAAGCCAAATCCTTCTTTTTAAAGGGTGTCTAAAACTATGTTAATTACCTACACGAAAATTAAGTCATAATTGAGTTGGTAATGCAATTTACCACCTCCTTATGGCCATTTTCGAGCCACCTTTCTACTGCCCACTCTAGGGTTTTCTCCCCAACCTTTCATATTCAATTCAAAGCCAAAACACCAAAAAAAATTAAGATTTTAGTTTGGGTTCTCCAAGGTTTAAATCCATGACCACTCAATCACAATTTCAGAGTATAACCAATTCAACTAATCATATTTCATGCTTAACAAACCCAATTCAAACATCATATCATTCCATAACATGACTACATAGATTTAAATAATAAAACAATAACACAAAAGTTAGCATACATAGGACTCGAACCCAAGTCCTCATACACAATCAAAGTACTCTCAGCCACTTGAGCTAATACCTTTCCACGTCATACCAACTATAATTTAATGTCATAAATGATTTGCCCACCCGCATTTATTAATTAATTATTTATTTAATTAATTAAATTCCACGGGTCTTACACATGTACCCAATTGAACTTGGGTCCTTTCATATTAGTGGTTTGAGGTGTTCCTTTAGTTACGCATTTGTACTCTCCTTTAGGAACCCCACAATTTCTAAAATAGCAAGAATTTGATGGATGACCAAGTTCAGAATAGTAGGAGCAAATAACAGATGTTGGTTTACTCATATTTAGAAAATTTCTGGTGCCTAATGGATTAGATTTGCCATTGTAACCTATTCCTTCTTTGTTAAGCACACTCCTTTGAGATCCTAACACTGCATCAAGGTTTGATCTTCCCAAGGTGAATTTTGAGAGAGTTTTCATTAGGTAATCTATCTTTTCTAGCTGTCCTGGCATTTTTCACATTGGGGAGAGCTTGTGTCATCTTTGGACTTAGAGTGTTTCTTAGATTTTTCTAGTTTTTCAAGACTTGTTATCAGATTTTCATTTTCCTCTTCTAGTTGCTTTACTCTACCTTCAAGCCATTTAATTTCTCCTCTACGCTTATTATTTGACTTTTGCAATTTCGTGGCTTCCTTATGCAATTCATTAAAAGCATCAATTAATTCATAACACTGCATCAAGGTTTGATCTTCCCAAGGTGAATTTTGAGAGAGTTTTCATTAGGTAATCTATCTTTTCTAGCTGTCCTGGGCATTTTTCACATTAGGGAGAGCTTGTGTCATCTTTGGACCTAAAGTGTTTCTTAGATTTTTCTAGTTTTTCAAGACTTGTTATCAAATTTTCATTTTCCTCTTCTAGTTGCTTTACTCTACCTTCAAGCCATTTAATTTCTCCTCTACGCTTATTATTTGACTTTTGCAATTTCGTGGCTTCCTTATGCAATTCATTAAAAGCATCAATTAATTCATAACACTGCATCAAGGTTTGATCTTCCCAAGGTGAATTTTGAGAGAGTTTTCATTAGGTAATCTGTCTTTTCTAGCTGTCCTGGGCATTTTTCACATTGGGGAGAGCTTGTGTCATCTTTGGACCTAAAGTGTTTCTTAGATTTTTCTAGTTTTTCAAGACTTGTTATCAGATTTTCATTTTCCTCTTCTAGTTGCTTTACTCTACCTTCAAGCCATTTAATTTCTCCTCTATGCTTATTATTTGACTTTTGCAATTTCGTGGCTTCCTTATGCAATTTATTAAAAGCATCAATTAATTCATAGTAGTTATTTTCATCATCATTGGATTTGAAATTACTCACACTACTCTTAGAAGAGCATGTTCCAGCCATAAGACAAAGGTTAGTTTCTTCCTCAATGCTTCCATCAGATTCACTGGATGAGCTGGAGTCATTGTTGTAAGCTTTCATTTTCTTCTCGTGCTTGTTTGCCGCACCTTTCTCTTTTTGCTTCAGCTTGAGGACAAGGCATTCAGGTTTGATGTGTCCCATTTTTCCACACTCATAGCAGGTTGGAACAACATGTTTTTCTTGCTTCCTAGAGGATCTTTTAATTTCTACAGAATTACTATTAGTTTTGTTCTTGTTTTTCAAAAATTTTGAGAACCTCTTTACCATTAGTCTCAAGGCTTCACTGTCAGAGTTATAATCATCATCATCATCTGCATATTCAACCTTTTTGGAATTAGATTTTGCAACAGATTTTACAAAACTTTTTAAGGGTATAATGTGCCTCTTTTCTCCATCATCTTCTTCCTTGAGTCTTCCAAGCTCTAATTCATGTTCCCTCAAGTTTCCAAAGAGAGTGGCTATGTTCATGCTAGTTGTCAACACCCAATTTCGTCCGGGTAAAAAAATAATAATTTTGTTTTCAGAAAATAATTAGGAAAAGGAGGAAATAAAAAAAACACAAAAGAGCAGTGAATTTTAAATTTATTTCAATCTCATTTTAAATTTAGTTTAATCTTGTTTTAATTTATTTAATCTTGATTTCTTTAACTTGTTTATTTTATGTTATTTTATCTTTTTTATTTTATTTTAATTTTAAATTTTTGTTTTTATTTTTTTTAATTTTGATTTTAATCATATTTTGTTTACTATTTTTTATTATTTTATTTTATTCCTTGTTCAAAAAATATGTATATAAAAAATGAAATGAAAAAAGAGAAGACCAAGAGGTTAACGTAACGTCTCTGATAGTTAGGGGTGATAGCTAGCTGGCCATGGTCATGATGGCTGAAGAAGGAAGGAGTAGGAAGCAACATCTGCTTTTAGCCTTATCCCACGTCTCGAGGTGGGAAGGGAACAGACTAGAGGCACAACAAATATCATCAGAGTCCCTTCATTCAGGCTTCACCTTCTTCACTCATGGAGGCTTTCCCTCATTCTGTTCTCAAAAAAACAAAAACAGCACCTTCATCCTCACATTCTCAACACCACATAACCCAGCCCAATACCACTGTGAATCATCATCACCTCCATAGCCTGTCAATACCACTATGCATCATCACCACCTCCATTAACCATCATCACCGTCCCCACACTTCTCCATTATCATCCAACGCCTCCATTCCCCAATCATAATAACTCCAAACCAATCATAAGAATAGAAACCAACATTGAAATAGAAAATAGATAGCAGAGGAAGAAGAAGGTTGAATGGCCAGATGAAGGAGGATAACCAATTGTCGGCGGCATTGTCAAAGTTTCAAGCGAAGGATGAAAGCGTTGTTATGGCAGTCTCGGTTAGAGGGAGGAGACGCGGTCAATCACGGTGTTGGTCTTAGGAGTGTCTCGCGTAGAAGGAAACAAAGGTGCACGGTCGCCGGCTCCAGGCCGTGCCGGTGAGGGTGAGCGATGGCACGAGAGTCGGGGATGTTCATGCAGATTGCTTTGTGCGAAGCAAACCAGAGAGCGACGTAATCGTCGGTGGAGCTCCCGACGCTGATTGGCGTCATCGCCGGAGGCTTGGGTCGGGGCGGCCGTGTGGAGTTCACCGGAGTTGGGGAAGATGACCCTTGGTCATCACGTGCCGCATCCATGGAGGGAAGAAAAGGGTTGTCTCGGCTCCTCTTTCTTGTTTGAAGGAGGGAACCCTAAAGATGGGGATGTAAGAGATCTGGGCTGAGGCTGGCCATTTCTTTGTGTACCGCCGGTTATTAACTCATGCACCCCCATATTTTATGTTTCAGGCTTGTTTATTTTATTCATACACCCCACTGTTGTTAATCCCACATCCATAGGTCCCTATCATTTTCTTCATGTCATCAATAGATGGGGGAAGCCCAAAAATAGGGTGCCTTGATACCAAATCAAACTGGGCCAACTCCTTAGTCAGTCCTCGTCATCTCGTCCAACCCCTTCTAAGCCATTGGAAATTTTATGCATGTTGTTTAGATGATGCTTCAAAGGACAATAAACTGATTAAACCAAAGAATTGATTTAAAAAAAAAAACAACAATGTCTCAGGAAGAGGGGAACTCCCTGTTATCTTACCAAAAGTAAGGGAAAGGAAAATAAACCAACTAGGAAATTCTTTAAATCCAATCCCTTCCATATATATCCACTATCTTTTCTGACACAAAACTCATACTTCATTTAAATTCTTCTCGATACGCCAAAATTGAGGTAACTTTGTGTATTTCATGAGTTTCTCGCCCTAACATTCACGTATCCATATTCTCAAGCACTTGTTCTAAAACACCAAAATTGGGGGTAACCTTTTTGGGAACTCTTGTGTTTTTCGCCTTGACATTCACAAGTTACTTCTCCTTTGAGCGGTGTGTGAGGAACAATGTACCCATATGGCTACCTCAGTCTCCTTCAAACTCTTTCTAAATGTTCATGGCTTTTCACTCACTTGTGAATTCAAGCATGTTATACTAATGTCGCAAATTAGAAAATCAAGGATATAATCATTTTATATGTTGGACCTCGAGATGTGTGACATCCCTCACTTTCATGGGACATTCAAAATCAATGAGTCTGATGATTGCAAATAAAACAATTGACTCAGGCATGCATAGAAAAATCAAAAGACAAGACACAACTAACCCTTTTCTACCACGCATTCAGGCTTTCATGCATATCAGGGTTTCGACACCCTAGTTTTGGCATTAAGGTTTTAACACCTTGAGTAACGAGAAAATGAAAAGGGTTGTACATACATTCATCATTCATGAGTTGGCATAATGACATGCATCTTGCACAAACAACCATAACATATGTTGTCCTCAATCCAAAAAAAATCTTTTGGATAGAAGCCTTTTTCATTCGTATGAATGGTTATCGAATCCTTCCCCTTCAAAAACACAAAAGGATCAACATACATTCATGTTTCCTCCTTCAAGTTACAAAATCCTTATCAATCAAGTTTTTCTAGCATATTGGGGTTCTGACGCCCTAATCATTGCACCAAGGTTTTGACACCTTGTTTTCTTCTGCATATCGGGGTTATGACACCTTGATCCCTGCAACAAGGTCTTGACACCTTACTCCTCCTGCATATCTGGGTTTCGACACCCTCATCCTTGCATCAAGGTTTTGACACCTTGTTTCTCTTGCATATCGGGGTTACAACACCTTGATTCCTGCACTAAGGTTTTGACACCTTGTTTCTCTTGCATATCGGGGTTACGACACCCTGATCCCTGCACCAAGGTTTTGACACCTTGTTTTCTCCTGCATATCGAGGTTACGACACCTTGATCCCTACACTAAGGTTCTGACACCTATTTCTGATGCATATCGGGGTTACAACACCGTATCTCTGCACTAAGGTTTTGACACCTTGTTTCTCTTGCATATCGGGGTTACGTCACCCTGATCCCTGCACCAAGGTTTTGACACCTTGTTTTCTCCTGCATATCGAGGTTACGACACCTTGATCCCTGCACCAAGGTTTCGACATCTTGTCTCTCTTGTCTAAGTTATGGTTCCTACGCTTTGCCAAGGTTCTACATCTTGTTTTTCTCCTTATTAAGTTGGGGTTTCAACATTCTGTCAAAGTTTCAACAACTTGTTTCTTCTCTTTGAAAACATGGCTACCAATGTTTGAACGCCTTGTCAACTATCTCTTGCAATCAATACTCCATTTCAAAATAGGTTGATTTTCATCCTACATATCTCCACAATAATGAGTTTGATGATTGAAAAGAGAACAATTGACTCTAGCAAATTTTCAAAAGGCAGAGCATAACAAGTTTTTCATCATGCATTCATACATTTCAGGATCTTGATCTCTACAATAATGTTTTGATCCCTTGTGCTTGAAATAAGAAAACATGCTTTTTATCATGAATAACAATTTGCATGATATATCATCGTTCATGTATTGACACCAGATTCGAAAAGCAAAAACCTTGACATCATGAACAAGCGAACATTTTCATGCATCATACATCTTCAACCATTGTTTCTTCTAAAGGAATCA
>Ga0214545_1001711_pt1 | contig 41498 bp, 25 predicted proteins | sample CNSS4metaG_FD_160064 | JGI IMG/M metagenome (GOLD analysis project Ga0214545, IMG submission 160064) | Root nodule microbial communities from cowpea collected in UCLA plant growth center, Los Angeles, California, USA - CNSS4 | ecosystem: Host-associated > Plants > Roots > Nodule | place: USA... | reverse complement strand
TTTAGGAAGTCCAGTGGAGTGTGCGAGTTGTGGCTCGTACGGCGAGGTTTGGGTGATTGCCCTCTTCAGAGTGATTCTGATAGAGTTTTGGTAGTCTGGAACAGCTACAAACTTTATGTTTGTTTCGGGAAGCTCCACTTGGTGTCACGGTGAGATGTTGTGGCAAAGTTATTCCCACGTGTGGACTATCAGGTGGTGGCCTGTAGTCGGAGGGGCGAGTAGACACTCGTGCAGCAAAGATCGATCATCGTTCTCACCTAAAGGGTATAGAAATGATAGACGTCTAATGAAAGTATTGGAAATGGAGAAGTAAGGGAAGAGGGAGAAGAATACTAACCCGGGGTTTAAATGTTTGATGTTGTATTTCATATTTTATTGGTTGATTTTATTTAAATGAGCTCACCCTATCTGTGTATGTGTGGCGATGATCATGTAACTTGTTACATGGGAGCAGATGTTGATGCAGGTGAGCGGACATGTGCATAGAGACGGAGTGCGGATCTCTTGGGGATTTTCTCACTAGTTTATCGTATTTGGACTATGGTGTTATTGTAATAATTTTATAGATCATTTCAATTGTAATACAGTCTTAATGCGAAACATTTTATCTGTTTTTAGCGCGTTAAACGTAAGGTTTTAAATATTTCTCCCGTTTTGGGAAATTGATGATTAATAAATAAGGTTGTTTTATTGAGTTTTATTTTTGTTTTATTTTAATAAGTAATTTCCGGCTAGGACGTTACAATAGTCACTATATCATCATCATTCCCTCATTCCTAATACCAAGCACAAAATCTAAAACATTCTAATAGAGCATAAGGTCTAAACCATAGTTTAGTTAAAACATCAAAAGTAGAATATGAACATGAAAGTAGTTCTAAGGTTAACTGGTGTTAGCATTTGATGAGGAATGATGGTCACTAGAACTTTGTTGTTGCTACAATAATAAAAGTTAAAGAATAATTAATTATTTCTACAAATATATTGAATTTTTATAGTTAATCATGGGATATGATAAGAAAAACTTACTATAACATCAAGAAGTTCAGCAGGAACCATCATTGATGAATGCCTTAGCAGTTGAGAAAGAAGTGTAGCCATTGTTTTCATATTCCAATCCTTTGTCTCTATTTGATTTTTTAACTCTTGAACTTCAATCTTAAGTTCTTGAATACAACTAGTAGCAGTAGGAATGCCACCATATCATGGGTTGGATGAACCAAAAATTTGGGATCGACAAACTCTGTCTCCCACACCTTGTACTCGACTTGGATATTCTTTTCCAGGCACATGATCAAAGGAATCATTGGGTGAGATTTCCAAAGAAGTAGTTCCATGATTCTCTATCTCAACAATCTTCTCCTGTGTAATTAAAGTTACGTGATATAGATATAGCTTAAAAAAATGAACCGAACATACAAAAGATTAATCACTTACACAAACAATTTAAGCCTCTTCATTTATGTATGTCCCATCAGCTCTCATATAAGTATGAATATAGAAACTACCTCTCCTCACTGGTTGGCTAGTTTCCATCATCTATTTATAATAATCATATTTATATTTGTTAAGCATATCTAATTTACCAAAAAAAGAAAAAAAATAGACTGGATTTATTTTTAAATACTTACAATCTCTGCTCTTTTTCTTTTGAGTTTTTAGATCCACCAGTGTGATTAATCTTGAGTTTGGATATATTTTCAGCATTTCTTTCGAACATTTTCTACAAATACACATACACAAAGAATGAACTTTATAATCACGTGCAACCAAATTATAAATATTGAGTAAGAAAAGTACCTTTGTGTTTTCTTTCAATCTATAGTCTATGAAAGTTGTCACTCAATTTCTGGAATTGACAATTGTGGGTTATTTACATTTTCATCATAACTCTTTTTATCATCATAGTAAGTATAAAACAATTTTAGCCTATTCTCCTTCCATTTTTTGCCTATGTCTTTCATCATATATACTTTTGTTGTAGTTTCGTAGATTGGATCCCACCATAACTTAATATTTGTAAGTAACAATAAAAGTAACTCTTTATGACAATATATAAAAGTAACAATAAAATATGTACTATTTACCTTAATGACATTATTCCATGCTCGATTTTTGTAGTTGTTAAGCCCAAAATGCCAATTGTTAAAACATATGGGAAACATTTTAGAATTTGCTGCCAATCGACCTAAAACTCCTCGTAAAAGACCATCTACATTTGTGACACTTGGTTGGTTTCCATCAAAAGGTATCACAACTTTATCTCCCAATGGAAGGTCATAAATTTCTTTAACCATTAAACCACGTTCTTTTATCTCACCTTCATTAGTTATAAATAAGAAAAGAATTGTTAACAAATTATTATCAAACCTTTCAAGTAATGCATAAACAAATATTTAGATTAACAAATGCACATTATTTGACTTACTTCTCACTTGAATCATCCAATATTTTCTTTTTGATTTATTTCTATGCGGATGGGATGATAGTTCATCATGATGATCATTTAGAAATGACTCATCATTGGCTGAATCATGAGAATTTTGAGGTGTCTCCATATAAAGAAAGTAGAATATACCTATTTACCATAAAAGATAACTCATTAAAAGTACCATAGAAACATAATATGAAATATTGTCTTCTCATTCTTGATGAACCTGCAGCTGCACAAGTATATTAGAAAATATACCTTCACATTCTTCTATTCCTCATTGCCAAACTTGACTTACAAAATAATATATTTATGAATATCCATCCAAAAGCATTTGAGTTTAAAAATATGGATAGTAAAATTTAATCCAAGACAAACAAAAAATGAAATTATTATGACTTTAATTCAAGACTAGACACCTAATCAAATTCTACATTTACACCGGGCCATGACATATGAGTTTCAAAATTGTCATCTAAACAAAATGAGGCTAAATGTGGCTGCAAAGACTCGCTTTCACTCTCGACTTTAAGTGAACTGGGGTACACCATCCTTCATCTTTCTTATCTTCCACATAATACACAAGTTGAGCTTAAGAAGCTTGAATGTGTGTTCATCATCCTCCTTTTCACCCGTATGAATCAAATGAAAAAAGTGATTAATGTGAACCCCAATGCATCTTTTCTAATATATCTAGAATTTGTAGTGTTACTCCATTGGCATTTAAATAAATGCACCATGAATCAACCATAGTAATTTAATTCAATAATGTCAACTAGCTTCCCATAATATGGCACTAAGCCTTATATTGCCCTATTATCACTTGTACTTGCATAACTTTTAGTTCCAAAGCTACAAAAATACACCACTATTTTGAGTTTTCATCCCTTGCTCACGTTGCATTGTTAGAAATTTATACCCATTAATATTATATGTAGTAAACCTTTTGGCTTGTTGAAGTGGACATTGTGCAAGAGCACGAATATCATCAGAGTAAGCTTTAGGTTTATTGTTCATTATCTATTTGAAAAACAAAAACAAAAATCATTAGCAATTCATATTAACTATTTAAAAATGACAAAAATGATATTTCATTACTCGCATGACATTGAAACCACTCAACAATGCATCGATGAACTTCTTTTTCTATCACACTTGATAACTTTGTTCGATTTCTTAACCTCCTTTTCATAATAATTCTAAATTCCCTGTATATAAAATTATGTATATAACATTGAAACGACTCAACAATGCATCGATGAACTTCTTTTTCTATCACACCTGATAACCTTGTTTGATTTCTTAACCTCCTTTTCATAATAATTCTAAATTCCTTGTATATAAAATTATGTTAGTAATATATATAAATATTATTTACATTATAATGTGTGTGTACATATAAGTTGCTTAAGTAAGGCTTACTCAATGAAGTGTTGTACTTCTTAATTAACACATGTTGATGTGCTTCAAGCAATTCAATTGGAGTCAAAGTGAAATAAGATGAACCTCCAATAGGTTGCCTATATTGGGAAATAGAGTTGATGAAGACTCAATTGGAACATCATCAACATGAATTCCTCAGTTAAATCTTGTCTCGATTGCATTACCCAAGTACCTTGACCATAAAGTTAGTATCTCTTTAGAAGGCCAACCTTTAGCTATCGAGCCTTCAGGTTGTGCTTTATTATGCACATAAGACTTTAATTTCCCCAAAAATATACAACTTGGAATAATTTATTACATTTAGGAACTTCAAAAAAATAGAAAAATAAAGATTTGAACATGTTAAAGTTTAGAAATCGTAATACCTTTCTATCGAATACATCCATCTCTAAGGTACTGGCCCTTCAAATTTAGCTTCATCAACTAGATGCACCATTAGATGAACCATAATTGTGAAGAATGATGGAGGAAACAACATCTCCAAATGATACATTATAAGAATTTGTCTAGTTCATCATGGCTTAACACTGTAGCACATAGTAACTTAAAAAATTTGCATAAATCAACCAATATAGTTGCAACTTGGACAGAAAACACATTTATAATGGACAACGGCAACAACTGCTCCATTAAAATGTGACAATCATTGCTTTTCAACCCAAAAATCTTTCTTTGATCTACATCAACACATTTATAAATGTTGATTGAATATCCATCTGGCACCTTAACATTTTTCAATGTGTACAACAAAATGTCTATCTATTTTTTTTGTAGTGTAAACAAAGCTACAGGAACCTCTTTCCCATCATTTGGTGGCCAAAGTTCTCTTCTTATACCCATTGCTTGCAAGACTTTTCGATCCTCAACATGATCTTTTCTTTTGTCTTTGTCATTTACCAATGTGAAAATTATATTGTCACATACATTCTTTTCAATATGCATCACATTCAAGTTGTGTCACAATAAATTAAACTCCTAATATGGAACTTTAAAGAATATACTTTTCTTCTTCCATTGTTGTGTTTGATATGTAGTGGTGTTTTTTCCACAATTTCTCTTTCGTTTATCTAATAATTTCGGTTTCTTCCCAAATGTGATGTTTATATCTTGACTTGATCCAAAATTTCCATGCCAGATAATTATTTTGGGGGGTCCCTATCCTCAATGTTTCCATTAAACTAGATTCGGTTCCATCAAAATTTATGCCCTCGAGACAAAAATCGTCGATGGCCCATAAAACACCATTTATTACTAAATGGAAGCCGGAATGAAGTTGCATCAAAATTACAAGATGGACAAGCTAGGCCAGTATACGTAATTCATCCTGAAAGCATCCCAATACCAGGAAAGTCGCTAATGGTCCATAAAAGACATGCTCTCATCATGAATACTTCATTCTTTGAAGCATCATATGTTTCAACACCTTTTTCCCACAATTCTTTCAACTCTTATATAAGTGGCTGCATGTAGACATCAATGTCATTATCTAGCATTCACTTTCCATGAATTATGCTTGAGAGAATAAAGTTTGTTTGCTTCATACACATCCATGGAGGAGTGTTGTATGGAGTGATTACTAGTGGCCAAATACTATAACTAATGCTCAATGATCCAAAGGGATTAAAACTATCACTAGCTAAGGCCAATCGTACATTTTGAGGATGCAAAGCAAAATCAAGATATTTTAGATCAAAAGTCTTCCAAGCCTTTGAATCTCTAGGGTGCCTCATCAACCCATCATTGTTATTATGCTCAATGTGCCAAACCATACTCTTAACTATCTTTGAAGACATAAACATCCTTTTCAACCGTGGGATTAATGGAAAGTACCGTAAAACTTTTGCTGGCAATTTATTTTGTTGCTTCTCAATATCACTAGTAGTTTCATGCCCCTTTTGCTTCCATCTAGATCTCTTACATGTTTTGCATTCCTCTTTACCTTCATCCTCTCCCCAATATAACATACAATCGTTAGGACAAGCATGAATCTTAGCATAATGAAGGCTAAGCTTATTTAAGAGCCTCTTTGCGTTGTAATTAGATGAAGGACCATGTCCATTGCTTTGTTGCTAATTCGACAAAAAACTTTAATGTGATACAATTTCACCAAGAAAGACAATTTTGAAAACTTTTCACATCCATCGTAGAATGGTTGCTCCCCATCTTTAAGTAAATCAAGCAACTCTTGAGACATAATATTTCCTCCATGTTGTGATTCTAATACACCTCCTTCAACGTCATCTATATGTTCAAATGATGATGTAAATGACTCTTCATTGGTGTACATGTTGGACAATCCAAATGCATCATTTATCATTATTTGCATTGGATCTTCATATTCTGTATTTTTCATGCCATCTCCATTTACCAATACAAGCTCCCTCGATATTGGCTCTTCGTGACGACACCAAAATGTGTAACCTTAAGGAAAGGGTTTACAAAGCAAATGGTCATATACTTTTTCTCGAGTTCTCCACTTCCTAAAGCCACATTTACTACTGGCGCCATATTGAAAGACAAAATCCAAAAAGTTATTTAGTCCCACTAAATACTCTGGTGTATTACGTGGCAACTTAATCCAAGATTTATCCATCTCTAAATATAAACACATGTAATCATTAAGTGAATATAGAAATAAGAGATATAAGATGGTGCAAAACAATTTAAATTACTTATACAAAAAACTTTATGTCATACATTACCTCAATCTATAGGTTAGCATTGTATTCGTGTTCCAACGCACCTAGTAGAGCAAAACCTAGTATAATATAAACCATATAATTAGTTTTTTATAGGCAACAAAAAAGTCAAAATATTTTTGGCATCTACAATATTGTAGTGAGATATAGTATCTTTACTTATAAAATATCTTTATTTTCTTATTAAGAACAACAAATGTAGAGAAGAAAAATCTGAGAACAAAGCTATAATAATGGGGTTGATGTTATTCTTAAATTCAAACTTAACCTGGAATTAGTGCAAACCTATTCATGTTGCACTCAACTTTATAAGGTAATGAACAATAGAAAATGATTTTGATAAAGTTGCATTGCAACTTGTATTAAAAATTCAAATCCCTGGATAGAGGTAACTTGTTTGATTTGATGACTAAAGAAAATTCAAGCTTATTAAATGGGTTTTGTTTCACTAAACTAAACTTACTAGATATGGCAAGTAGCAGACAATTATTAGCAAATAATAAATATATTAGAAATCAAATAAATGCATTTGAGCTAGGAAAGACCATCCTCTTCATTTACACAATTAATGGATGGAAAAATGTACATTTGTAGGTTTTTGCCTACTAAAAGCCGTAGGAGAATGAAGGAGAGTTATAGAGATATAAAAGCTTCGCTCAAGGATATGATTTACAAGAGAAAGCACTAAACGCAGGTGAAACAAGTAATAATGACCTATTGGGTATACTTTTGGAATCCAATCAAAAGGAAATTCAAGAATATGGAATTAGAGACAATAAGAATGTTGGAATGAGTCTTGAAGATGTTGATTTTAACATAAGTTGTTGGTGTTATTATTATTTTAGAATATATATATATATATATATAGGCTATGGTAATTTCCCGTATCCAGAAATAAGTAGTTTTATTAGGAAGAATATTTTGTTGTATGAATCGTGAAAACACTAAAATCTTAAGAAATCAATACTTGAAGAATAACATAAGAAAATGAGTAGAAACCTTGGACATAATTCCCAATAGTAGCTGTTGATAATAAGGATCTAGGTTTTTTTTCGTATTGGGCAAATCACACTACATAATTATGAGAATAGGCAAGTTTTTAAAAAATTACCAATTAGGCAAATCGTGTTGGTATAGGACATTTTCTCATGAAGAAATTGTGAGGACCATATGTGTTTTTGGGTCAAAGGAAGAAATCATGAGGGGGGTTGGAAACATGTAAGAAGAAATCGTATGGGGCCAGTGTGTTTTCAGCTGAAATCGTTTAGGGGGTCACGTTTTCTAAGCTGTAATCGATTACTTTGCGATTTAATCAATTACAAAATGAATTGCAGTATTTCTAGGTTAAATGTAATCGATTACAAATATATTGTAATCGATTACAGTTGTAATTTTTTTTAAAAAAAAAGTTGATTAAATTTTAATTGGATACAAAGGCAATCATAATAATAATGTCGAATATGAAACTAAAAACAGGAGAGAAAGTAGAAAAAAACATTATAATTAATTAAAGTACTAATATAAGAAATAATAATGTCAATGTGAAGTACACGATGCATTAAACAAATTGGCACCGCACGTAAGCCATGTCTTCCTCAAGTTGACCAACCCGAGAATCCATACTGTCAAATCTTGAACCAACAAAAGCCTAAAGGTCGTAGATCTCGTGGATAATATCATTGAGCATAGTAGTAGATGAATCCAGGATAGGCTGAAGGAGTGGAGATGGTGTGCGCTCATCATGAATAGATTGACCTTACAGATCTCGTTTATGAACCCATTGATCATTTTGGTTTTTTACAAAACCAAAGGAATGAATTACTTTAGCACCAATTGTGGTTGTTCTCCAATTAACCTCCTCAAATGGTTCATCTTCAAGAGGAACATTAAACTTAATTAAAATGTCAGTAATGTGGTTTGCATATGGTAAATGAGCATTGTCTCTTAATGCCTTTTTCATCTGATATCTAACCACATGACCCCATTTAAGCTCCATTTCGGTCAACATTGCCCACATTAATATAATGTCTTCTTCCATAGCTTGGGCAAAGTCAGTTGTTCGGGGCAGCAAGCATCAACATATGATGTAGTGCCAGATACATGTTTCTACTGTCATTTGCCCTTCCTGTATTCTTCCTCCAATATTGACATTTTCATGACAAATCATTAATTTTGCATTGTGACTATAATAGTCATCTCTCCATTCCTCCCCATATTCACTCAAAACAAACACTTTGAGTCCCCAACATAGTTATACGATAAAACATATTTATATCCATTCTAATCGGTATATTATTAACTTCAGTAATAATAACCCCTTCAATAGTAATTTGCAAGTTGGAATAAAAGACACTAACTAATTCCGAATAATAACATTGACGATTAGACAAAAAGGTAATAATCCCAAATTATCCAGTATATAATAGAACTCAAAGTTTTGCTCGGCAATAAATTCATCAGGGTATCTTGGTTCAATTTTATCTCTGTTGGAAAATTTGGAAGAATACCTTTCATATTGTGCTACAGAAGAGAAGAGTCTTTGAAGTTGTGACGGGGTGATAATTTCATCAGGTTCATTGGTGGGGACGCCACGATGGCGGGCACCAGTTTGAGTCTTGCATTTTCTTGAAGATTCAACCATTTTTAGGGGGTTTTTCACGATTTTAATCGGTGGATTTTGTAGAGAATTGAAAATACGAAAGATTGCAATGAACGAGACGTGATTTGGTTAAGAAGCGAAGCAACAATGTTGAAAAAATGGTGCAGGGAGTGGGGGGCACGTGGAAGATGACCTATAATTGATTACAAGGTTTGTGTAATCAATTACAGGCGTCAATCTTTTTTGGAAAACCTATTGTTAATTGATTATAGGCACAATTTAATCGATTACAGTAAGTTGTAATCGATTAAATGAAGTTTTAATCGATTACGGTTACGTCATATTAAAGAAAATTAAGTTGTAATCGATCACAATATGTATGTAATCGATTACAGAAAGTATTTTTGCATCACAAACCTACTGTTAATCGATTACGAGGTCCATATAACGATTACATCATTACATTTTCTTTTCCAATGATTTTTACTCCATTAAAAGGGTCCCTTAATGAAATGCGTTTAAATTCATTAGTTAGATTGGCAAGTGTCGGATCCATAAAAAAAATTCAAGATATTCCACTAATTAAATAAAAATAAAATTATTAAGAACTTCCACATTACTTAAAATCAAAAGCAAAGAAAATAAGCAAAATCAATTAGGGTAACCATTTGTATTTTATTCTCCCACCCTTATGCACAAACCATCCAAAATTGATATCTTCGTATTCTTCGGCAGGTGTTGGTGGTCTGATATCTCTAGTTTGGATGAAAAGCTCGATATGCGAAGAAATACAGGGTTTCACAGATTGGTCTAGACTTTGTACGTGATTCCAACGACTGATCATCTGTGATACGTCAAAGTCACATTTGATTTTCACGGTGTCATGCACTAGTCGCCTGTTGCGTATTATTGTAGGACGACGATAGTCAATTTCTTTGACAATTCTATGGTCACCACACTCCACTAATTCAGTTATAGTTTGTAATAATTCATTGTAGGTGCAATCATGTTTGATGGAGAAGGTTTTTGTGGCATCCGAACCGAACTCAAGACCGAAACCATATGGACTCTCTGTGATACTAGCGCCCCTTAAAGGTCCACCATAGTAAATAATAGTTGGTGAAGTTGAGACGGAGTTTGAGGATGACGATGAGGTGTTTGTAGTTAAAAGAGAAAGAATTTCTTCAACTGATCTTGTAAACGTGACATACAACTCAATCATTGTGTTTAAAGGAAAAGAAGACATACATTGCAATATTTGAAAAACATCTTCATCCGTTTTCAATTCAAATGCGTCATACATAGTATGTCCTTCAAAAGTGACTGTGGGTCGTATGAAGTAGAGGTTTGTTTATGGATGTGTTTGAAAGGCATGGAATGGTTGCACAAGCTTTTTGTTTCAGCACGTTGTTTGTGTAGTTGTATGGAATGCAAAATATTTTAGGACTCTCACATATGAACTTTACCTCATCTTCACAGAGTTTCATTTCTCGATTTGTAAATAAGGTCATTATGTAAGAATTGGTGAAATCCTGAGACTTGGTGATGCCAAACATTTCAGTGGAGAAATTATCCATGTTTGTGTTGTGAATTAAGAAAGAAAAGGTAGAAGGAGATGGCAAGGAATGGTAATGTTGGAGACTTGAATATGTGCAATTGATAGAGTGTGAGGGGGTGGTATTTATAACCATAATGGTACTATTATTGAGTGAAAAGAAAAAAAAATTATTGATTGCTTTGCAAACGTACATATGAAGTGGTCAAATTTAAATAGTATAAAATCATAGTACAAGATGGTCCCACAATGAGAAAATTCTATTATACAATAACATTCTTTAGCGATGGCCGCATGTTCCACATGGTGGCCTTCGTGTGGGTCTTCGCGGTCGTCTCTTTGGTTGTGTGGGAGGAGGCGGTGACTCACTTTCGTCATTAGTTTCTTTCACTTCTACAGATCGAGAACCTTTATCCGAAGCATGAAATGGAATTTCCGGTCTGTAATATTGTTGTGAAGATGAAGGCCCTCGGTATGAAGATGGTGGAATCATTGATGATGTCTCAAACATTTGTGATGGACCACCCCCATAGCTCGGAAATTGTGGACCAGATGAACCACCATAAAACTGGGATGGACTCGTTCTAAAGGTAGACGACGGTGGGAAAAATCAATACGAAGTGGGGACCTGATGAGAAGATGATGGAGGTTGCATTATTTGATCCCAATTTCCATAACCCAGAGTCAGATTTTGTGAATGAAGGAGGCCAGAAAAGGGTCTATCCGTACGAAGCTGGTGATGTGAAGGTGGATTATGATATTGTTCAAGCATGTCATACTGATACAAGAACAATAATTAGTTGACTTTTTTGAAATTCAATAATACAAATTATAATTTATGAAATATCAAAAATAAAAAATTTTTACTTCATCATCGGATGATTAGGCAATAGGCGAAATGTAACGGATGGTATGATTGATGTACCATTGCATGTACGGAGAGTTATCACGCAGATGGCCACTCTTGCTGAAAGGTTCGCTTTGAACAACGGAATTATGACGATTATTACATAGTATTATATATCGATGATGATATTGCCTCCAATTAATGTCCACCCTTACTTGAAGATCAATTCTGTGAACCTCATCCAGGTTAATCGGGTCGGCTAGGATGCTCTGTTGCCAACCAAATTTTCTCACGACTCAATATACTTGGTGAAATTCCACAATTGCAAAACAGAACAGAGGAACCAATGCCTGACTTATTGGAAAAACATTTATGATGATCAAGCGACTAACCAAGGGTTGTCGATATGGTGTCCATAAGAACTACAAAAATTAAGGTTAATATTAAACATCAGGAAAAACAAAGCGAATTTGTACAACAAATTAGTGGAGCAATCGTGATAATGAACTTGTTTTGGTTGAATTTTATCAAATTTTTTCCTGAACTCGACCATAGTTGTTTGGTCATGGAAGATGGAACGTGTTTGTCGACACCACATTACGCTTAAGGGGAAGGCAAGGCCAACCACAATCTCGTCATCCTTGACTTGTTGTATTTATAGAGAAATACATGTGAATCTTTCTCACGCCCAACATTGCAGTAGTAACATGCATCCACCGATGTTGTCTTGTTGGAACTTAGTACCATGATCCAGTGCACGATACAAACAAGTCAACACTATTGATCCCCAACTAAAGTTTGAAACATTAGCTAAGTCTCTTAACAATGGAAAGTACATAAAATGCACGAGACTAGCTGATGTTTCTGCCATCAACATATTGCCAATTAGTATGAGGATGTGAGCGTGTGCATACTGTCCAATTGTTCCTAGGTTGGCGTCAGCTGGTAATTCCCAGAATCTGGTATTTAGCCACGACAACTTTATTCAGTTACCTGTTCCTAGAACTAGAACTGGTGATGGGTTCACCATCTATTGGCACCCCCAATTGGAGTGAAAATCCTCCAGGGTTACATTTGTTTCGTCTAGTGGCATGTGAAAGATGTGACTTTCAATCCTCCACCTTTCACAAAGTGATATTACCATGAGGTGATTAATCTCCATATTATCCACCTTCAAAACGTGGCCAAAACCAGCTTGATCAATTAACATTCTGACCCTAGATTCAATCAGATCAATATATTTCAAAATCCAAATTGAATGGCGTCTTGGCCGGAGTACTCTCTCGTTTCCTTCCCAGATCTGGTTTGTGATGTCATTTTCTTGATGACGCAACACTGACATGTTTGTTGGAAGGTTGTTGATTTCAACTATAATGAACTACGTAAAAACCAAAATAAAACCATTAACAACACACTTCATCAACTAAGGGCAAAATATAATTATTTTTTTCCTTACGCTAATAGTAGTAGTTGCAACTTGAAATATAACTTGGAGTATGAGAAAGATTCTATGTTTGGTTGCCCATGGTGCAAAGTGTATGCTTATTTATGCATGTTTTAGAACAACTATTTATACCCCATGATACATTATAATATATTTGGACCCACCACCAATCAATGATAAAGCTGCCTTTTCATTTTTCTGTCACATAAGTCAAGCTTTTGCATAACTTCATCTCTCTCATAGGCACCTATTTCTCAACCACGCATGCATATATTTCCAGCTGGCAAATTGCTTTAAACACACCTTGCAAATTCAATGAATAATAGAGGTATGAGAATCTCTGCAATGGAACTCATTGGTGTAGTGCATGAATAGTCATAGGTAGAGATTCCTTCATTATTTTCAAACTGTCAGGGAACATGAATGCATAATGTGCAAGGTGTGAAAGGTGAATAGTATTATGGCAAGAGAAAACGTGAAAGAAGAAAGGTGCAGGGGTGGGTATGGAAAACGTGGGGTGGGGCATGTTTTAAAAGAAGAAAACATGAGGGGGGTCACGTTTTTTAGAGAAAATGTCAAGGGGTCACGTTTTCTATTTGAAAACGTGTGGAAGCCCTACGTTTTTTAGAGAAAACGTCTTGGGGGCACGTTTTTATAGTTTTTTGTTTTTTTTTCTTTGTGCACCTCCCATTCGTCTATTTTGGTTTTGGGTCCTCATATTCCTTTGTTATTAATGCTATGTGAACTTGCTTTTAACTGCTTCTATATTGAAACACATCACCATTTGTTCTTCTACTAAATTTTCTCTACATACACGACTCACTTGACATCTCTTATCTCTTACAACTCATTTTCATATCAACATTAACATAATGAGTTCATGGAATTATGGAGGATCTTCTTCGTCTAATCCAATCGAAGATGAATCTATCATTTCAAACATCATGGACGAGTTTACTTCTGATGATATTTATGAAGACAATCCAGACGATCAAAAAATTGTTCCGGTCCCTACTATGGATTACAATCCAAATGAGGAAGTCGAATTGTGGGAACGGATGCACTTCGATTCAAAGGAGGCACAATGTCTTCAATAAAACATTATCATATCTCCAATGGATACAACTTCAATGTTTTGGAATCGAAACTCCATGTTTACGTTGCACGATGCCTCCATTACAACAATGGATGTCAATGGCATTTGAGGGCTAGTTATAGTAAAATCAGACATCATTAGGAAATCAAGTCCATTGACGGTTAACATACATGTTTCTCTACATTAATTTCACAAGATCACAACAATCTGGATTCAACTCAAATTGCTTCCATTGTTTTTCATTTGGTCCGAACAAACCCAAGCATTCGCATCAAAAGCTTGGTCGCAGACATAAAAAGTCGCTATGGATATACTGTGACATATAGAAAAGCATGGATAGCGAAAGAAAAAACAATTACGATGAAGTATGGCGACTTGGACCAATCTTATAATGAAGTTCCCAGATGGTTACAAGCTACCCAACACACTAATCCTGGGACAATTTTCCAACTTTCTGGTCCTCTAGTTAATGTTGATGGTGAGGATGTGACATCTACATACATTATGGAATGTTGCTTCTGAGCATTTGGACCATGCATTGAAGGTTTTAAGTATTGTAAACCTATGGTTCAAGTTGATGAAACATTTTTAATAGGCAGATATCATGTCACCTTGCTAACTGCAATTGCTTAGGATGGAAATAGAAACATATTTCCTTTTGCATTTGCAATAGTAGAAGGTGAGACAAAAGAGACATTGATTTGATTTTTTCAACTACTACGAGAGCATGTAACTCCTTAACCAAATCTATGCCTAATTACTAATAGAGGCAAGGGCATTTTGTCAGCCCTACGCTCGGAAGAAGTTGATTGAGAATCAGACAATCTTCATTCTGTCTACTACATACGTCATCTAGCTTCCAACTTCAACAACAAGTTCAAAAATACGGATCTGAAGAAAGATTTCCTTAACTTGGGTACTACATTTTCCTAACCTTACATTCCATATGTAGAAAATTTTTCCTTCAAACTAAATATTATTTCATTTAATTTTATATTTCTTTTTTAGAACTTGCGAAGTTAAACAACCTACAGTGCAAGCAAAACAGTTAGCTATGAGGTCCCAATTCCCGCAAGCAATAGCTTTGAATTGATAAAATTCCCTTACACAAGTGGTCTTAGGCCTATGATGGGGGCCGAAGGTACACCCACATGACAACAAACTTGGCGGAGTGCATGAACTATGTGCTTAAAGGGGATTGATCATTACCTATATGTGCACTATTGAAAATAACATTTCAAAACATAAATGCGTGCTTTGTTAAACGTGGCCTGAAGGCAGACTCTATGTTAAGAGCAGGTCATCAATATCCAGAAGATGTCACTGCCTTGCTCCAACAAAATCACCATAAATCCACATATTGTCATGTTCAACGCTACGATCGAGATAATTCTGAATTCGAGGTGCAAGAGATATCGACCCCTCATCAATATCATCCAAAACCAATCTCATTCACTATCATATTAAATTATTGGTGGTGTGATTGTGGTCACTTCCAAGCTAGTCGGCTACCGTGTCATCACATCATAGTTGTTTGTTCTTTTGCTAATTGCCACTTATAAATTTTATCGATCCAGTTTACAGTCTTAATTACATAAATAAGGCTTATCAAGTCCAATTCCACCTACTACCAAATGAGGACTATTAGTCAACATATACAAGTCCTAATTTCATTCTAGACCCACAAACTTGGCGCAAGGGTTCCGAACAACCAACAACAACAAGGATCCATAATGAAATGGATCAACTGATTATGGATAAACCAAAAAAATGTTCTTATGGTCGCATTGAGGGTCATCATAGGGCCAATGACCATTTCGCCAATAATTTGTTCATTTTTAATTTCAATAAATTTACTTTTCAATGTTCTATTCTTCTTTCTTGAATGTCAAAATTAACACAAATTTTATGACATTACCATATCTTATGCGTTCATCCACTATAATTTCATATACTTTATTCTCTGATGGATTACAAAAATCTATAAAAACAATTAAAATTATTATGATTGCCTTTGTATCGAATTAAAATTTAATGAACTTTTTTTAAAGAAATTATGACTGTAATCGATTACAATATATTTGAATCGATTACATTTAACCCAGAAATACTACAACTCATTCTGTAATCAATTACATCGTAAAGTAATCGATTACAACTTAGAAATTGTGCCCTCCCAAAACAATTTTAGCTGAAAACGTGTTGGCCCCACACAATTTTTTCTTACATGTCGCCAACCCTCCCCCCCCCCCTCCATGATTTTTGTCTTTGACCCAAAAACGCACAGGGGTCTTACGATTTCTTCATGAGAAAACGTCTTGTGCCAACACGATTTGCCTAAATTGGTAATTTTAAAAAAAATTGCCTATTCTCGTAATTATCCGGTGTAATTTGCCTAATACGAAAAAAACCCCGTATCTAGTTCAAGTCTAGGCTCAAAGCAAAAGTTAGTAACATGCATAGAAATTTAACAATACTTTTTCAATTGCATTAACTCTCGAATCTTTGTTCTTTGTTTCATGACTGTGGGATGGAGCTATTATTAATTAGAGTAAAAAAAAAGAGAAAACCTATTATACCTCTATTTTTGAAACTAAATGTTTTCCCTACTTTTTAAGGAAGACACAACAAACATTTTTTTAAATCCATAATCCTTGTATACTTTATAACTTAACATATCTAGCAATTTCATAAATAGGCATAATCTAAAATAAAATAAAAAAAAGCATAAAACCATGAATCAACTTTAATCAACAACTGATTATCACCTGAATACAAAATTTCAAGGGAGAAAACACTTACGATAAGGATTTTCACGAGGAAATGAGTGGAGATGATGGCTCTAACAGAAGAGAAAATGATTTGAACTGTAAGAAGAGATGATGATTTGTGCATGGAGAGATGAGCGGAGAGATGATGGCTTTGTAGCATTGTCATTGTGGTTCGGTGAGAAGCTCATGCACAGAAAACTCAATAAGAAGGAAGCATCTCACTTGTTTGCGAAGAGAGTGCATTATTGAAGGGTGTTAGGAATCCAAGTGTGATTCTAAGTCCCACATTGGCTAGAATAGTGAGATGTGGTTCTCTATTTTACTATATAAGAGACTCTATGTAAAGCTTTAAGATACACCAAAAATACAAATACTTTCTAGTGTAGTCGTGGACGTAGGCATACACATTGTACGCCGAACCACGTTAAATTCTCTGTGTCTATTTTTCTCTCCTTTATTCTTTCCTTTATTGCCTTGTTCCTAACAATTGGTATCAAGAGCCATTTTTCTTAGTATGCTCTGTGGTTGCAGCATTGTCTGATCTTTCACATCAGAAAAGATTTGGTTTCTATTTTTTCTTCTTGGGGATCTCAGTTTAGAGAAGTAGTGGGAGCTTTGGTCAAAAGCCGCAGCAGGAGCTTTGGTCAAAAGCCGCATCAAGAGCTTTGGTCAAATGCAGCAGGAGCTTTGGTCAAAAGCCGCAGCAGGAGCTTTAGTCAAAAGCAGCAGGAGCTTTCGTCAAAGCAGCAAGAGCAATGACATTGGAAGAAGGGAAGGTGAGGATTGAGAAGTTTGATGACAGTGACTTCGGGTTCTGGAAGTTTGAGATAAAATAAAATATTTATGTAAACAAATAAAAAAATAGAAATAAACTTGTCAGTTTTGAGATGACCACAAATAAATATTTATGTAAATTTAACTTTTTTTAATAAAATAAAGTTAGTTTTGATAACAGCTTGAAAATGATTGATGCTATTAAATATTTTTTTTTTCGTGTTAGGATTAAAACGTGTGCCAGAGGGGATGCTTTCCAACCTTTTTGTCGGTAAGAATTACTGGTCCAATTGTGCGTTGGTGAACTATGGAGTAAAGCAATTTATATACTTAAGTTGGTTTCACTCTTTTTTTTTTTTAAATTAATTGTCGGCCTTTGGTTTTTTCTAAATTTTCTTGGTGGCTATTGCTTTCCAATAGTTTATTATTGTTATGCATTGGATTCTAAGTTTCATGTCATTGTTAAATAATCCTACCTCTTTATATCGTTTTATAGAAGAAGTAGAGAAGTAACCTGATTAATAGTGATAAAAACAATTTAGTAGGTCGTCTTAATTTTAACTAATAATACCACTAATTTATAAATATTTTAAAAAAATAAATCATAGTATTAAATGGTTTGAGTGGTGATTATATTCACATTGTAATTCGATGAACATACGCAACTTGAAATTCTTGAAACAAAAAGGGTCAGGACTCGAACTTGATGCCTTGTAAGTTATCAGTGAACATAAATCTGCATGCTTTAATGTCAATTATCATTTACTAATATCATAAAAACTTGTGGACCACCTTTGCAATTTTGTCTTAGTTTCACCTTGATTTTAAGCAATGCCATTGATTTTGCTTACGATTTAATATATAGGCTTATGCTGAACTTCTCGACGAAGAAGGCATGGAAATCCCTGGATGGTTTTCTTTTATTGCAAGGATGAAAAAGATGTGGTTAGTGGTGATTTTATCTTTGAATGTGCTTCAATAGCTAGCTGATTCATGCAGACAAATTGTTGTTGCAATTGGATTCAGGACCGACACTGTCGCTTTTGGTTTTTAAGAAAAAAAGTTTCAATTTTTTTTTACTATTAATATTTTTTATTAAATTAATTATAATATTTAAAGATCTAACTTTTTTAAATAAAATAAAGTTTGAAAAATAAATTTTAAATAGAAGATCTTTTTTTTTTTAATTTATTTTATACTTTTCAAACTTTTGAGTCTCCCTGATCGCAGATTGGAGTTAAGTGTACTGCTTCCAAATTTATTCATGGTTTGATTTCATCTATCAAGAAGGTGCGTCATCTTTACTTGTAAATGTGAATTTGAAGTTCTTAATCTGAGCATTGTTGGCTATAACTTTTTTTATCCTTGGTTCTTCATATGATCTTAACTTGCAAATTCGGAATTCGAATGCTTTCCAGAGCTTCCACTCTCCATTAAGTTCAGCGATCAAATTAGTACCGACGTAAAATGCCCTGCAGTGGTTTAGTTAATCTCTGTAAGAGAATGGAAAAGAAAATTTTGCAAGCACTCACTTGTCATGGGGAATTCTGTAACGTCCCATTTTAATAAATAGATTTAATTAAATGACACGTCACACAAACAATATTTCGAATAAAGGTTTGGAGTATAACTCACTCCTTAAGAATATCAAAGAGTTTTAAAAGAAAATCATAAGACACATCACGATAATATGCACAGGATACATAATCCAACCGTAATACAATTAAGATTGAAAACAAGTTAATACATAGGCTATAGTCCTAAGAGAAAATCCACTAAGCGGGAACCAGCCCTGGCGGACTAAGCTGCAAAGTCACCATTTCCCTGTTGATTGCGAGAACCTCTCGCATCTGCTCACATCAATAAATTGATGATCATCGCAAAAGGAGAAGAACCGCATACAAGGCAACCAACAAGCAAACAGAGTAAGCTAGAGTAGAAAAAAGTTTATCATATAGTCACATGCTATTACACAATCCAAGCAGTCTATATCATCCAAAACATGTTATGACTTCTCAAACAATACATTAGACTCAGATTTGACTCATCCGGATACATATAATCTAGTTGGATTCAACAGATGCTTGCACTTGTGGGGGATTATCCTGCTCACCCCCGAGCTAAGTGTTACAAGTGTTACAAGTGTTACAATGTCTCAATCCCCCCCACAAGGTTAGCCTTTAATGAGTTTTAGGCCTCCTGCTACTCTCACCACAAGAGTCAGTCCGCTCTATGTGAGACTAACTGACTCCATAGAGTGTCAGGATGCAACCTTACCTTGAATCCTTACCAAGTTATATAGATGGGGCACCACCATGAACTCCCACTAACAGGGGTCATGGAATTACATCCCGACCACTAAAGCACCACCATGGGGTCTCACCTAGAGGCTCATGGGATTACGTACTGACCATAGACCAATGATACTCCATCAATCAAGTAATATTTATCATGCACATAAATCTCATGTCAACCTCTATAACCAATCCTCATTCCCATCACATGTGGAGTCCATACCAATTCATCCTTCCCAAACCATGAATATAGAATTTCATCTCATACCAATACCATGCCACTTTAATTACCAACCATCTTATACATGCTACATGCCAAGGTCATGTTAAACTTATATCACAGACCATAAATCATTCTACTCATACCCATTCACCCAATTCATGCTTTTAAAAGTAATTGAATCAATCCACAAGTTAAAGTTAAAGTAAGGAATTAAAATTCTGCAGCAATTCTCGCTTAAGCTAAACTGGTCTCGCTTAAGCTAGAATGGTCTCGCTTAAGCTAGAAATTTTCGCTTAAGCTAGACTGATCTCACTTAAGCTAAAATCTCTCGCTTAAGCTAAACTGACAACTTTTCACTGGTTTTAACATGTAAGAACACAAAATCCTTAACAACAAAAACTAAAGAAAACACAAACACGTTGCATAAAATGTTGGCATCATATTTTCATGCTTTAAAAGAGTAAACAAATCAATCATGGGAGCATACAAGTATTTAAACAACTTTGTTGTCAATCTCGCTCAGGCTAAGGAGCGCTCGCTCAGGCAATAGGGGTCTCTCGCTCAAGCAAAAAGCTTTCGCTTAAGCGAGATTGAAAACAGAGAGCACTTCGAGTTCTCACTTAAGCTAGCCCATCTCGCTCAAGCGAGAGGCCTTCACTCAGGCGAGCACTCGAAACCAAAGGGAGGCGAGTTACTGCCATTCTCGCTTAGGCGAGAGCTCCTCGCTTAGGCGAGAGCTTCTCGTTTGGGCAAAAAACAGCTCGCTTAGGCAAGCATAGCAGATCTCACCTGCTCTCACGCATGCCAAGCCAAAAATCCATCCATAAACAATACACAAATTATTTTCACACCATCAAAAGCACATCAAATCATCAAGAGCACCCAACAGAACCAAAACAAGCACATTATTTATAAAAGCATAAAAAAAATTCTAGCTTCCCTTACTTGGAAAGAGTTAGCCAAAAGACTCGTATACCCAAACAGTGAGCACCACAACTCTGAGAACAACTTACTAAGCTGGAAAAAAATGGTAGAACATAGGAAAACAAGGTTACCAAGAGGGACCCTTGCTGGAACCAAGACAACAATGTTAGAAAAAAAGGAAGTACGAGATGAGGGATAACTTACGTGAAGAAGGAATGAGTTCGAACTAGCTTGACCAGGGTGGTACCGAGCCCTAACAGAGTTTCTGTGGAGAGGAAAGGTAGGAGTGAGAGCACTGATTTTGGCAAGTGAGTGCAGAATGAAGGACCTTGGCTACTTTAGGGGCGTTGGCACCCTATGGGTCAGCCTTTAGACCCAACTGATTAGGGTGGGCCTTTAAAAAGAAGGGCAGAAAATAAAGTCAGTCTTACAAATTGGAGGCTATGGGGAGCCAAAAAGGATATAACTAATCATAGTACATGCAGCTAACAGATAAATAATCTCTTCCCATGATTATGATCTCATTAATCAGTATGGCCTAAGAAAGACAAATTATATGGAAGAGGTTGTTAATTTCTTTTCTCTTATACTCCAAACTGGGCTGACATTTTCTGGTTACCAATTACTGTTGTTTCACTTTCATTTAGGAGCAATAGCATGATTCAATATTACTAGAATTTTCGCCATGATTCTAGGACTTGAATAAATCACAAGTTTTACGCATCATAATTTCTTTAAATTCTTCAATGTTAGATATTTAACTAGAAATATCCTCACGGGACCTGTACCTACATGGGAAGAGAAAGAAAAAAAAAAATGGGTAAGTTTTATTTCGATGTTTTTTTTTTTTTTTTTTTTTGATTCTTTAAATTAAATGGTTAATGAGTTCTGAAGGGAAAGAGATTTTATAAGCATATCATTTGGTGTCTTTTATCTTCAATTCTGTTTTCTATGTGAAAAGTCAAGTCTTGGTTGTATGGGTTCTATTTGTATCAGTCCTTGATCACTACCTATGCAGTTGTGATTATTGCACTCTTTTTGGTTTATTCCATTATGTTTCATACTCAAAATTATGTCATAACCCTTAATGTGTTAAGAGCTTATTTACCTGAAGGCACCTTTGAGTTACTGTACTAATTGCAATAGATTTTTTTTTGTACTTCGCAGTTTCATGAAGCCTATTTGTTTTGCATGATTTTTTGAATCAAATTTTATAATGCGAACCATAGATCTTTCATGCAATAACTAATTAAAACTTGATTTTCTATAATAATGCAATAGAAAATTTTTGGAATCAGTCTAATAATTAATAAATACTTTTTGGAATTTAAATTTTTTTAAAAATATACCAAATATTTTTTTATAGTTTTTAATTGTTAAAATATTATGTATTTTGTGGTGATTTTAACTGTCAAAATATGATAGAAAAAATCAAATTAGACCACATTTTGTAGTGATTTTTAACCACTATTCACTAAAGAATTCAAGTAAATAGCATCGGCCAAAATCCGATACCAATAGTCCAAAGTCGACACAAATTTATATCTATTGTCGGTCTAGCCTCGGAAAGCCAACCACGAAAAAACCATGGAGGCTAATTTATATGTGTCGTCCAACACACGCAAATTGCAGTGTAGTAACGTCGTCTTGGTGACACAAACAAGTATAGTTAAATGAATAAAAAATGTAAAGTATAAAGCTTTAGCGTTGGCCAGGGGACACTACATACTAAAACTAGCGTGAGCCATATGACAATAATAGAAAATAATAATTTAAAATGCTCGTTTAATGTGTGAGCTACTCGACGTTTTATATTAAATGATGTGTGGGCTAGTTGATGCTAATAGCAAATAATAATTAAAAATGCTTGTTGAATGCATGGGCTAGAGGACGTTTAAAATTTTTAAATTATTAAATAGTGCATGGGTTTGCTGATGCATATATTGAGGGTTGGACGACACTATTACAGTTACCCATGACAAGTTCGATTTCTTTTGCTCTCAACCCAAATTTTATCTACAAGCATGTTCACAATTGCATAATCAATATAATCTCAATTATCCATCTAGAAGCCATTCCAATTAGAATCAATAGTTAATTAAACTACATTCATCCTTTATTGAGTCATAGATATCAAATTACAAAACACATAAGTTTATAAAACCTAGGCAGGTGGATAACGTACCAAAGTGTACAAAGTTCAAGTCATAATTTGTTTAAAGTGTTCACCATAAAAATAAGCCTACTAACTAAAACTGGAAAATGAATTTGAGGAAGTTGAAGTCATGGTCACTCAACTCTACAAAAAGTCCATTGAAATAGTACATGTGAAATGAAAAATCAATATGTAAGACATAAATATATAAAACATACAAATAATGTACACCCTATAACACTACTTGATTCTTATATTATATGGGATTTCTCTTGCAAATTTGTTAAGAAAATTTGCAAGAAAAGACTTTTTTCTGTCATTTTTTATAATATTATTTCTTACAAAATTTGTTGCGAAAAGTGTTTTATATAAAATATTTTGCAAAAAAATTGGTAGCAATTTCTTGCAAAATTATTTTCACAACAAAATTTGTAAGTATTTCCTACGAAAAAAATTTCAAAACAAAATTTACAAGAAATATGAGTTTTTTTAGTAGTGTAATTAAGCAATACAAGTTGTAGAAAAGGATATAAAAAAAATTTAACTTTAACAAAGTTGTGATACACATCAAATATTGAAATTTAACTAGGACAAAGTTATAGTAAAATTTACCTCATCAAGTCCATGTTCAAGGGATGGGTTGATCATCCAATAAGGGATCATAATGTGGATGCATGTTACTAGTACTTATTGAAGTGTTTGGACTCTATCTTTCTAACACTAAGGCTAATTGTCGCTTCATCAACTTTATTTCTTCTTCCATCATAGCACATTTCTTATTTGTTTCAACCAAGCCCTCAGATGTTGTACCAGCTTTCTCATCAGCTGTAGTAGATTTTTGGGTGACTTGTCTTACTCACTATAAGAAATCTATAATTTACGGACGACATATTACTAACAGAATATAAGTCGTCTGCAATTTCAAATTATCGACAGATTCAATTTGTCGGTAAATTCACATAAATAATTTAAAAAAATTTAAGATTCATTCATCACTTTCTCCCAACCTTTCTCTCTCTCGTGACCCCTTCTCCCCCAAATCATGTGACGTATCTCGCTGTTGCCACCACGGCTGCCTTGCCACTTCCTTATACATTGCCTTACCATTGTCGATCGTCGTCGTGAGGCTGCCTTCTTCTAGTAACGCTCACGGGCTCGTGACATTGCATGCCCATCATGATAACGATAGAGAAGCAATGTAAGGGCGATTTTGGTTTGAATAGATCTTGTACCAATCCAACATTTTAATTCATTGTTAAGATTCATTTTGTTGTTGAAAGTTGCCTCCGTTTCTTTTGGGCGAGAGGGAATTTGTGGCCTACATAAGGCATCTGCATGAGTTGAGGGGGGCTTGTTGTTGAGGGAGGCTAGTTGTGTTTGCTGCCACCCCGACTGTCGAGGCGCTTCGACCGTAAGGGGAACGTAATACCTTTGGTGCTTTAGTACTACTGGGTTGGTATCGAGGTAAATGGGTTTTAACAACATTGTTCAAGTGTATTTAGCAGTACTTTAATTTTCTTTCCTACTACTATCATTTTTGCATATGAATTGAATTTGATAGAGTATTGTGATTTGAACCATACTTTTGTCCAGAGAACTTGTCTTATACATGGTGGTTGTCTATGTGCTAGGTGAAAAATGGCAAGTGCATCGATCGCACATAGAAAGTAATAAATATGTCGTTCTCTCCACAGGGACTTGTGCAACACATAACAAATCTTACAATTCACAACTCAAATAGACAACAAAGCTCACAAAAGCACAAAGAAACTCTTTTGGTATTTTATCAAAAAGTTTGTGTGCAACAGAAATTTATCATAGATTATATACAATTGTTGTAAGACCCGAGAAATTTAAATAATTAATTAAATAATTATTTAATAAATGCAGGTAGTAGGAGCCTTTAAGGCATTTAATGCAGATTGTTATGATGTGGAAAAGTACTGGCTCAAGTGGTTGAGAGTACTTAATTATGTGAGAGGACTTGGGAGTCCTATGTGTGCCAAATTGTGTGTTACTTAATTATTATTTTTTTTAATAATATGCTAGAGCATGTTGAGTGATAATATAATCATAAAATTATATTAATCATCTCGAAACATGAATTGGTTGAATTATTGTGTATTGAATTGGCATTGGCATGGTTATGGGTTCAAACCTTGGTGAACCCAAATTAAACTCTCTTTTTGCCAAAATTTCCTTTAGCTTGAAGGTGAAAGGCCATGGAAACCCTAGAAGGCTAAGGAGAAACCAAGGCCAAAAACAAACTATAATGAACCATTGAATGGTAATTAACATTACCATTAAGCCTCATTTTCGTTTTTGGTCATTAACCTAGCATTAAGGCACCATTAAAAGGCCAATTTTAGGTTAGATGAAGGGTTTTGCAAGGCTATCATTGTGCTTAGAAAATAGGGTACGAAAATTAAGAGTTTTGTGAGGATTAAGTGAGGAAAGGAGCTGCATTGAGAGAGTCAAAGGAAGATCATTGTTGATCAAAGGGGAACTCACAACAATTCCAAATAAGCTAAGGAAATCAGGTTAGGGGAGCTGAACCCGTTTCCTTACCTGTACCATTTATTTGTATGAAAAACATGTTAATTGGATGTATAAATACTATTGCAATTTATAAATTTTGGGTTTCTAGAATTTTTCCAGAAACCGCCTGGTGGGTGATGAATTCCCACCAGGCGACTTATCAACACTATGTTAATTATGGGTTCCAAAGATGGAACCGCCTGGCGGCACTAATTGGCCCGCCAGACGACGCGTGTGTACAACCCAATTTTGGATTTTCCCTGATGAAAGGCTTGGCGGCAGTGGTTGAGCCGTCAGGCGATGCGAGCTCCTTGGCTCGATTATGGGTATTTTTGTGTTGTGGGAAAATTCTGGTAGGAGCGAAATCAAGTCCTACCTGTTTGTTGATGAATTGACGTCATACGTGGATAAAATCACTTGTGCTGGGAGAATTAAGTTGGAAGAAAACATATGAACATGGCTAGGGTTTAGGCAATTGGGAATTTCACAACATTGGAAAGTAATTTGTGAAGTGCATTGGTTCAATGTAGGTTTAAAAGTTAACTTGAATATTTAAGAGCATGAGATGAAGGTTGGCCAATTGAATTATGGTAGTTAATGAAGGAACGCACTCTGGGTAATATGGGAAAGTTAAGGATTGGATTCGCGCAATGTAGGAGGAAGTTCTGGAAATTCTAGAACTGATACGCCGCCTGGCGGGGCATATCATGCCACCAGACAGTAGGCGCAAAATAGTGAGAGTGAACCTGAGCTTGGTAGCGAGAGTGAAATTGCATAATAGGGTCAGTCCTGGTACGCAAAAATAAGACTGAAAACTATTGGATATGGTATTAAAGAGGGTGGTTTATGTATGAGTTAAACTTGAAAAAAAATAGGAATGACTTAGTTATGTTAAATGAATTAATTATAATGGTATTGTGGGTGAGGTGTAGAATATCACAGTGTTTGGCAGGGGTTCCCATAAGCGCAATCAACCAAGTTGAGAGTTGATTTAAGGTATTTGGATTAATTGAAGTTTAGTTAAACATATAGTGTGTTAATGATAATGTAGGAGAAATATAGTTGTGGTGTTGTCAGAGATGAGGTATTGAGGATCCAGGTTATAAATGATAAGTGTGAAGGATTGGGATTGTATTAAGAACATATTTAGAGAATGACCTCACATGGAAGGTGCTATGACGGCTGGAAATGTTGTAGGAATCCATGCATTTATTACGGACATCTTGGAATGGGGCAAGTGATAGTGGACTGTGCAAAAGTGCCTGGACGAGAGCGAAAACCAGTACTGCGCAAGTACTGGTGTGGTGCTTGGCGGTGGTGATTGAACTGCCAGGCGACAGCAGAAAAACAGTGGCTCTGGATCAAAGTGGCGCATGACGGTGAGAAGGATTCTGCCAGGCAAAGTTTGCATGTCAGTGGGTTCTTAATGTGGATGCGCCTGGCGGTGTGTGTCCCCCGCCAGGCGGTCTTGAAGCGGCAACGCCTGTCGGTATGTGTCCCTCGTCAGGCGATTTTGCTTCAGTAGATTGGTGTTATGCTTGCTATGATGTGTGTGATCTACAAGGCTTATAGGATATCTTAAAGGTCGGCTTGTTGGTGTTCCTTGAGTTCATCTTGGAACGTATCCCTTCAGTTGAGCTCGGGATAGGGGTTAAGCACGTGGCATTCCTCAAGTTGAGCTCGGAATGGCATCCCTCGAGTTGAGCTCGGGATGGCGGACGAACACGGGGAACCCTTGAGTTGAGCTCGGGTTGGCGAGTGTTTCTGGTGTGAGTGTGCTAGTTGTGGCCAGTACGGATGGGTCCATATAGATTGCCCTCCTTTGTAGTTAGCTGACGAGTTTGGTAATCTTGGGATGTTACGAACTATGTTCGTATTTGGGAACTCCACCTGGTGTTACGGTGTATGATCCGTAGCAATGGTTTCCAACACGTGCTCTATCGGTTGTGGCCGATAGGTATGGCAGCAAGACACCTTGGGGTACTCACTAGAAGACGTAGAACATGATTGACATGGTTGTGGCCATGTGGTGTGGAATCCAGGGAAGGGATTCCTTTGGTGTGTTTGTTTGATATATATAAATGCGTTTATATTTATATGTTTATTCTGTTAACTCACCCTATCTGCTTGTATTTGGCGATGATCGTATACGCGGTATACGTGAGCAGATGGTGTTGTAGGTGGATCTGGTGAGGCGTAGAGTCGGAGTGGGGCTAGTCTTGGGGAAATTTTCTCAAAGTTTTTACATTGTCTTTATGATTTCAAATCGGTTGTAATTATTAATATCACTTGATTATTTGATATTGGTAATAATAATTATATTCAAGGATTTTGGAATTATTATTGAAGTAAATAAAGTTTTGAAATTTCCCGTGTTTTTGGAAAATGGATTTATAATTAATGAGATTTTATTTTATTTTTATTTTATTTTATTATTTAAACCCGTAATATCCTGACAGGATGTTACAATTGTCAAGACTAGATTTCATTCACTTTATTCTCATGCATTCACAAACATTTCAATTCCAATTTCATGTTAAATTCAACTCACAAGAATACTCAAATCCTATTCCTAGTGACTTTGAGTCTATGAAAACTCATCAAGTTCCAATTCCTTGAATCCTCAACATGTGAAATTATGCATTAAGATCAAGAGTCTTAAGATAACTAATGAATCATGTTTTATCCCTAGATACAAGCTCCATTAGGCATTCAATTTCAGTTCTAGGTTCAAAAGACATTTTCCAACACCTCAAGAACCACTCATCATGCATGGGTGGCCAAACCAAAGCAAGCATTAAGCATGGAAATTAAATACTAACATAGAAATGGAAAAGCATATGGATTAACATCACACAATACACAAGAATTCAGTTCATTACATCTAATCTCAATAAATAGGTTTAACTCACCATGGTGGAGAACCTAGGTTTTACAAATTGAAGAGATAGGGAAGAAATGGAAACCAAAGAGAAGATGCAAGCCCTCTCCCAAGGTTCTTGGCAATTGCTTCATACTCCAATTGTGCCTCCCATTCACGTCTCTATCACCCATTCGCAACCCATCTTCCTCTCCAACCCCAAAAAAGGGAAAAACCACCATGAATGGAGGAGAAGACCCAAGGAGGAGTGAGAGAGATTCCCAACACTCCTAGCAACCTCCAAAAGGTTCTCCAAGGATCCAAAAGTGTTTCTTTATTATAAAAAATGAGGAATGGCTTAAACCCTCGCACGAAACAAGATTAAAAGCCCATTTTTTGACTTGTTAGTGACGCCACCGCTCAGCCTTGTCTCAGTAGCGCTCAACGCCATATTTTAAGAATTGAATTGTGCTCAGCCCCACTTTCCACTGCTCAGCCTTGTGGCGCCCAACCCCAATTTTCCACCGCTCAGCCTTGGGCAGTTTGACAACATTATGTATTTGAAGCACTAGGCATGATTCCAGTGGCGTCTAACACATGTATTTACTTCAAAATCAATATTTTCTTATCGAATCATGCTCCTTTGAGTTCTTGCTTGTTTTCCTCCACAACAAATGTTTCCTATTAACATATTTAACACACTTAAAAGAGAGATTAGAAGCAAAACAAGCATAAAACAATTTAAATAGAAAACAAAACAAAACACACTAAACTTAAGGATATAACAAGATAAAAGTTAGGAAAGAGTTGATTTATTCATGACAATAAACACACAAAAAGAGGTAAAAATGAACATTATCACTATGCTCGAGTACTTGGCATTTTCATTTGGAATTTAATTATGTGTTTAAGGCCAATTTGATGGATCTAATTGAGTTTTCTTCCTACTACTATTTTATACTTGTTTGTTGTTGTCATGTGATAGGTTCATGCATATTTGATTTTAGTATGCATGCTGTTGCAATTTGAATTTTGTTGCCATTTCCTATTTTCAATAATCATTTGTGAATCTGTTAAAGTCCAGTGTTTTAAGACCGTTAGTAATGAAACACATTGGAAAAATGAAACATGTGACTCATCATTGTCACTGTTTTGACACGTTGGTCGTCAAGCAGGCAAGGAGTTTACTCATTGGTTAACTGATGCTAATTTCAAATCTACACATATCCATGTGTTAATCATTTATGTTGAAGTTAAACCATACCTTAAGTATGTTCTAATCTCATTCTCTACACTCTAATTAAGAAATTTCTATACTTACTAATTGTATTCTTATCTAATAGCTCATTCATTGTGGATGAGCAAGTACTTGAAGGAACTTATTATCTAATATCTAACAACTTAGAGTTTCCTAATAGTTCAAACATCAAGTATGTATTGTCCTATTTCTTAAACAAATTGTTGTTATCAAAATTTGCTGCTTAACTATTTATTGTCGCATATTTGTAGGTTTATAACACGTCATTAAGTCCCAAGAATCAAGAGTTAAAGGATTTGGAAAATTGGCCCATGAGATGCATCAAAGAATGGCATACATACTTTGGCAATGGGTACAAGTTTCACACTAATGAATGGTCCAAAGGAAAGAAGACAATTAAATGTGGTTTGTGCGTCAAGGGCCTTACAAAGGGTGGTGATAATGATTTTTGTGGGATAATTCATAAAATATATGAGTTAGAGTACAACAGTCATACTTCTCCAAAGAAAGTACTTGCTTTTTTATTGTGAATGGTTTGATTCTTCAAGAGATGGTACAAGAGTTCATCCTAGGTATAATATGTTGAACTTGAAATGATTAAAAGATACCGACCATTTGATCCATTCATTCTAGCAAATAATATTAGACAAGTTTATTATGTCCCATATCCAGCATCGACAAAAGTGGTTGGTGTGTTGCAATACAAACTAAGCCCAAGGGTCGCATTGAGTCAAATGAGGTGGAAGAGGATATTCCCTATCAAGTTAATGAAATGTCACATACACATTAAATAATTGAAATTGAAGGTGTATCTACATTGCTTGACTTTGATCGTGATGCTAAAGAACTTGAAGGAGAAATACAAGAAGAAGAAGAAGACGAACAAGATCTAGATGACCAAGAAGAAGAAGAAGAAGAAGATGTAGATGATGAAGATGATGACAATGATGACAAGTATGACGATGATGACAAAAATGATTAGGAGGAGGTTGACGATGATGATTGTATTATGTGGTTATTTGTGATATGTTATTGTGGTTGTTGCAATCGTTAAATTTATGTAAAAGATGTCTTAATTATGTTTTGGCAAACTTTAAATATATCACTTATAAAAGTATTATTTTGTGGTTGATATTGTAAAATAACACTTATCATTTGAAACTATAAAATAACTATTTGCTTGATACTTGATGTTGAATTTTGTTTTTTTATAGCCTTTGATTGTTGCAATGTCACCTAGACGTCCATCTTGTTTCGATAAAGGAAAGAAGATAGAAAAACCAAGAAGGCAGCCACACTATATCATAAAGGTTCTTGAACAAATACCACTGAGTGCACTCATTCAGGCACCATCCCCTATTAGGTACCCACACCACACCCTACTATGGCTACCACACCATCTACATCCACACCACAACCTTCCCTTACAGGACCAGGATACAGTACACCCATTCAGTTACCATCCCCTACTATGGTTCCTACACCACACCTTATTATGGTACCCACACCACACATTACTATGGTACCCACACCAGGCCCTACTATGGTTTCCCCACTATCTACATCCACACCACAACCTTCCCATACAAACCATCCCTTATTATGGTTCATACTACTTCAGGACCTTCTTCATCCTCAAATCTCTCTCCTAGTATTGCTAATACATCATATGCTCCTGATTTAGCTGCTGATGATATTAACCCTACTCTCCATGATCAACCAATGATTGAGCCTTTTAATCGAGGGTAATATCCAATAATCTTAAAAACTAATTTGTATTAGATGACTTGTTATTTGCCTTGGCTTCTTTTTTATGACTTTTGGGCATTTATATTTATGTTTGTTCATTTTGGAGTTGTTTCTCAAGCCATCACAAGATCTATTAAGCATCAATTCCTTTCATCTTGGCCATCATGGGGAGCAATACCTCCAAAACACAAAGAACCTTTTTCGCAGCGATTTAAGATAAAACGTCATGAAACTTATTTTCATTCTTTGTTCATATATTTAAGTCTAATGCAAAATAGATGTTCACTACTATTAGACTTTAAATTCCATGCATATTGTGTTGTCAAGATGAAGCTCAAATTAAAAAAAATTCCACAATAGAGCATCTCATAGGTTGTATGAGATGTTTAGAGATGCTAGGAATGTATGAGAACACTCTTATTAGATTGGAGACCGTATCTGGAATCAATTGCTAGAACAATAGAATTTTCCCAATCATCGCCATAAATGTGCTATAGCTCAAAGGAATAGAGCTTCAGAAAAGGGTGGGACCCTACACATTAGTGGTTCTATTACCACTCATGAGCATTCCCTTCGTATGGTATAAACCTTAATTCCCTTTATTTACATATTATGATATAAGTTACGTCTTTTAAAACTAGTGTACATATATATAACCTTGTATTTTGTTAAGGGCAAAAGAGTTGGGGCGGGAGGCGTATATTGATGAGGTATTTTACCAAGCTCATCTTTGCAAGGGATCTGGCTAGTTTGTTGATGAAAGGTCTCGTAAAACACATGTAAGAAAATACTTTTAGTACTATTTCCTCTAAACTTAACCATCATACCATATTTACCTAATTTATCATTGTTTTGTTTAAACGGAAGAATTTTCAAATAGACTCTCACAGGTCAGATTTGAGCAAGGGTCATGTGCTAATGCGTCTAAGCATAATGATGATGCTGATCAGAAATACTTCACTAGGACACAGTGCTGGGTTGATGTTATCGGTGGAAAAAATAAAGGAAGACTTTATGGGCCTAAAGAACTTGGCAAAAGTTACAATGTTGGAATAGGTATCCACAAACAAACATAATCATCTTCAAGCAGTGCAGAGAAGGTCGTGAACTGACTCACACAACAACTAGAAGAATGTGATCAGACTTATGAAAATTTGAGCCAGGAGTTTCAAAGCCTTCAAAATCTAGTCATGGCCTTTCTGTCTCCTGATGCCCATACTCATCTTCAACAATACCAGTTCAGCCTAACACCATCCCAACAATAACCCATTATAGTCAATCCCACTCCTGTTCAGCCCACTCCAATCTAGCCCACCGTAGTCCAACCACAGTCCCAACAATAACAAGATCCTAAAGAAGAAAAAAATCATTTAGATAATTATGTAGATTATTAGGACTTCTTTTTATATTACCTTTCTTACTTATTATGTCTAGATCCATTAGTTGGAGAACACACACTATGAAATTGTGATTGATGTTTGTTTATATTGTTTTTACTATTATTTCTAGACATTTAGAACCTTGATGTTTGTACGGTATATGTAGACATATATTGTATGATACTTGTTTGGATTACCTGGCTAGGATTAATTATGAGATTGCGAAGTCTGATTGTATATCTGTGAGATTGCAGGTCTAATATTGTTTATCTGAAATTGGGAAGCCGAAATTGCAGAATGCACTGGAAAATGACATTGAAAATACCAACGGATAAATTCCTCACCACATTTGTCGGAAAATTCACCACTTGACGCAGGCAATTATCGACAGATTATGCCCTTCGGTAATTATTGACGAATATAGTCTAGGGGTTCGTGAAGTTACTTAAGTAAAATCACAAAACACTACAAGGCCACAAAAAGGGACCAACTCCCCCAACCTTATGGTCTACACCACAACCACAACCACCACCACTCCAACATTGTTGGGCCACCACTTGGACACTACAATGACCCCTCTTTTTCAGTTGGCCTCCCACCACCACACATTCACTTGGGTAAATAAAAAAAGCTGCTAAATAGGGTATTCAATTGGGAAAATAGCTACTAAACAATTATTCAATTAGTTGCGAAACAAATTTCTTCAAATAATAAATCTATTCAAATGTGAGGGATTGGAACTCACTAGCTCCTTTCATAGAGAACGCGAGAAAAATATTGAAGCCACCGTCTTTCTTTCAGTGTCCACTACCCACCTTATCCAACACCGAAGAGAACACAAACATGAAGTCAGTTTTGGGTTTAGCGCCAACCAAAGAAGATAAAGAGGAGACTCTCATATTGAAACTTGGTGAACAAAGGGATTGAAAATGAAAAGATAAAGCAAAATGAAAACAGAGATAAAGAGGCACTAAGCGCACGAGATTGAAAATGAAAATGGAGTTAAAATTGGTAAAGTTAAAATGAGATAATTGGTAAAGTTAATATTTCCACCAACTTCCCACCTACTTCTTTAAGCATTAGCCAACTCACGCCAAGCCATCTCGGCAAAATTAATTTTTCTTTTTTATTTTTATTAACTTGTGTCATCTAACTAATGATATTGATTGCATCCACATAGTCGTTCCTACCATCTTCATCTAAAGTGTTCCATTATTTTTTTAAAATAAGGTAAAAGCATCGAACAACCCACATTATCCTCTATTAAATAATAGTTAACTTATGTTGGCTAACTGGCACTATTGATTGTCTTAATTTACCTTTTTCCATTATTTTTTAAAAATAAGGCAAAAACGTCCCTTGAGCAATGCTGATTTAAAATACTATTGTGTCCTCTAGTCGTTGCTCTAAAATTTATTTATTATTTAATATGTTTTTCTTTTAATACAACAACTAGCGTCCTTCAAGGTACACTAAGGGTGATTATGTAAAGTCGCACAACCCACGCTAAGCTTCGCATTTTCTTTTGTGTCATTTATTTGTCGTTTTTTTTACCCTAATGGCGTGCAAGATAAAACTGACGTTAATATTTCAACTTTAACTCATTGAATTCTTGTAGTGACTATTTATTTTAAATAATTTTTGACAGTTTTTAATTGTCAAAATGTAATATATTTTGTGATGGGTTTTAATTGTCAAAATATGAAAAAATATAATTAAATTATACTACATTTTGTAGCGATTTTGAAACGCTACTATTTTTTTTCTCCTGTGACAACAATATGGACAATTAAAATACTTTTTTCACAAACCATTTTTGACATGGGTAATCGTGAAAATTTTCATTTTGATGACCACTAAAATTTGTAATTATACACTTCACAAATACCAAATTTTTGTAGTGACTAGTAAGAATGATCATGCTTTAAAATTTAGATATTGTTGATTTTGTAACATCCTGACCAGATACTACGGGTTTAAATAATAAAATAAAATAAGAAAATAAAATCGCATTAATTATAAATCCATTTCCCAAAAATGCGGGAAATTTGAAATAATTTATTTCATAATAAAAATAACTCTAAATTCAACTTTCTCAAAATTCAACAAAATACTAAAACAGTCTCATAATAGCTTACAACTTTATTCCAAAACCATAAGTGATAAAAACTCAATAAAATTGTTCCCATAAGTTTTTCGGGCTCCGTTGCTAAGCCGCACCAGATCCACCTGCAACAGCATCTGCTCTTGTGTACCGTATACACGATCATCACCAAACACAAGCAGATAGGGTGAGCTAACAAAATAAAAAAAAAAAAAATATATATATATTTATATATATATATATATATATATATATATATATATATATCTATGGCACAATTATACACATAACACAATCACACCAAAGGAATTCTATCCTTTAATATCACATCACATGGCCACCACCATGTTATTCGTGTTCTACATCTTCTAAGGAGTACCTCATGGTGTCTTATTGCCATACCAGTCGCAATTGGAATCGCGATGGGAAGGCGAACCGAAAAACGAAAACAAGATTAAAAAGAGATTTGGGAGTCGCCACCATCATTATTCTGGAAAACTATGGAAAACCATGAAGATAAGACAAGTCTGCAAAAAACTAGATTTTGGATCCGGGAGTCAGTTACGCGTAGGTAAGGTGTTAACACCCTACAACGCCCACCCGAAGGCGGTACCTTTAATTAAAAATGAAAAGTTGATGTGGTTTTCAAAATATTAATTTTCCCCAAAAATAACAAGACAAAAATTTTAAAAGAAACAAAAATATTTTTTTTATTTTTTTTTGCCTGACAAGGATTGACCTTGGTTCTACGTATTCTCATTAAAAAATGAGAAATCAGGGTTATGTAGTTCTTTAAAAAGATATTTGAAAAAAACAATTGAGAAAATGATTTGATTTATTTAGAGGTGGACCTAACAAGGACTGGCCATGCTCCTACGTATCTCATAGTGGAGAATCAAGGATCACGTAGTTCTTAAAAGACTTTTTGCTTGAAAATGTTGTTATTTTTGTATTTTGAAAATTTTTTATTTTTTTTTGGTATTTTTTGAATTACTTGAAAATATGTGTCACACGACGCGAGCGGTCGGACAGACACTAAAAGGGAAAGAAAATTATTTTTGGTATTTTTTGAAAATGAGTGTCACACGGTGCGGGAGACCGGACAGACACAATAAATCAAAAGAGAATATTTTCATTTTTTAGATTTTTTTTCTATTTTTTTGTAATTTTTATAATTTAAAACATTTTTGTTTTCTCTTTTTTTTATAAGGAAAAATAATAATAATAGATAAATAACAAAAAAAGGATAAAAGAAAATTTAATAACAAAAAGGACAAAAGTGAAAGAAAGAAAATAATAATAATAATAATAATAATAATAATAATAATAATAGGGTGCATGAGTAATGTGTGAGGTGCATGAAGCAAGTCAGGTGTACAATAAAAATGGGAGTGCAATAAATAAAATATAAAACAAGCCCAAAAGTGACAATAAAAATGCAAAGGGCGTGGGGGTCAGTAAATATGGGGTGCAACAAGCAATCAGTGGAGGTGTGTGTAGTGAACATGGGCTGAATTGAGTAACAAGAAGCAAGCGAGTCTAAAACAAACAAAGGACATAAGAGTGTGTGGAGATTAAAAAACGGTGGTGCGCGAGGATAATAAGAATGGAGGTCTGGGAAGGAAACAAACATGACCACCAGGCTCAATATACATGGGAGTGAGAAAAAAAATAAAAAAAAGGTATTACCCGGAAAAAATTGGGTGTTGACAATACCTATCGGCCACAACCGATAGAGCACGTGCGGGAAACCATTGCTACAGATCATACACCACTGAGGAGAGCAACCTATCTGGACCCTTCTGTACTGGCCACAACCAGCAACACTCGCCACCTGATTCTAGAGTCCACTTACTTTACGTTGTCGCCTGGCGGGTTAATCACCACGGCCAAGCGCCACACCCAATCCTTCAAACTTATCATTTATAAACTGGATCCTCGATATCTCATCCCTGACAACACCACAACTATATTTCTCCTACATTATCATTAACATACTCTATGTTTAACTAAACCTCGATTGATCCAAATACCTTGATTCAACTCTCAACTTTGCTAATTATGCTTATGGGAAGCTCTGCCAGGGATGTACTGTCAGGTGGTTCCTCTTCAGAACCCCAGAAAACACCAGGATTAACATAAGTCGTCTAGCGGCTATGAATAGCCCGTCAGGCAGTTTCTGGAAAATTTCTAGAAACCCAAATTTCAATGCAATTAGAGAAGAATCATACATACACATTTTAGCATAGATAAAGTTTAATTTGGTTTCACCAAGGTTTGAACCCCTCACCATGCCAAAGCCAAATCAATGTTCAACCATTTAACCAATTCATGTTTCGTGATGATTAATATAATTTTGATTATATTATCACTCAATATATACTGTGGAATGATGAGGAAGATGATTAATCCAATGATAAAGAGATATGTCTCTTACTTCATTGCCAAACCTAGTACGAATCTACTTTGGGCCTTTCAAGTTGAAATTCCCATCCCTGGATGAAGTCACTTAAATGGAATGCCCCTGGATGAAATATTGTTATGTACCTAATTTGCACAAATTAAAGCATCATGAGCAAATTTAATTGAAGAGGTGAGTTTCATTTTCATTATTGGTTACGATAGAGCAATTCATGTTATTTGAAATCACTTTGTCGTTATGCACCTTAAAATCCTGATTTTCAAGCCATGATATTCGCATCTATTCACTTTTTGGGGTTAAAGCTTCACCATATTTTATGTCCAAATTATCTATAACAATATATGAAAATCAACTACCATTGAATATACCTAACTACTTCTTCTTAAAATTTTGACAATTGTCCAAATAAATGGTTTTTAAGTCATTTCCAATTTTCATTTTCCTTTAATACCCATTCAAATATTATGACACCTATTCTCAAGTGTGGGTTTTCTGTCATTTTCAATGTTTCCCAACCAATGGACCATTTTATCCTCACCTTCACGTTTCTCATGCCATTATTTGTAGTGGTATTTCTGTATTTTAATGTTTGGTGCTTCTTCCCTTCCGCGTTTGAGTTTGATATCACTATACTCGATGGACATGAAGAAAATGATTGATGGATGTGCCCAACTTAGTTTCCTGCTCCTTCCTTTTCTTTTTAATATCTTCTGCTTCTTATTTTTCCCAGTTTAGGTTAGGTCTTTTTGAACCCCTTTTTGTTTTTCGTGTTATTCTCCTTTTTTCTTATTTTTGTTGTTGTTCTACTTCTTATTCGTTCCACATAAGGTTCAAGTCAGGTCAACAACTTGTAGAATGTGGATTTGGTGTGACAAAGTATTCAAATATACCATCCTATGATCTACATAATATAACTGTTATTTGCCAAATATAAATGACCGAGTTATAGAATCTTACACACTGGCATGACTACATAATTAACTTTCCAAAAAAAAAGAAATACAAAGAAATTTTCTGAAGTATAAAATTACGACAGGAGAGTTTTGCTGAGACTTGTACATAATAATTGGGCAATTGTGGTGATTCATTATACTTGTACTGTAGTTAAAAATTTAGTTCATTAATCTCTTTTAGAAGAATGGACTAGTACCAAAAAAATATGTGGCTGCATTAATAGTAGGCTTTTGACGTGCATAGGCCTTTCGATAAAAAAGTTTCTTGGATGGTGAACGACTTGCCTTGCTGCAAGGATTTCATCAAGTCACAGACTTTAATCCATTAGCCCAAACAAATTGTCAAACAACTTAAAAAAATTTCTTAGATAAGAGGATGGAAGCAAAAACTCATACATAAAGGTATCGAGAAGTTTGAAACAGTTTCAATTGGCTTGAAAAGCATCACACTATACCAATATAGTCTCCCATAGCCTTATTATATTCATGAACTGAGAACACCTTTGTATTAATTCATAATATACTTAAAAAATCTCATATCAGATAGCAGAAAGAAATCAGTTGTTTAAAAACATGTTATGTCTTTAATTTAATCTCTTAAATTGTGCTTATAGAATATAATCATAATGAAACAACTAAATATGTAAAGACAATAACATGTGAGTAATTGTAACAACCATTTTATGTGTAATATGCATTATGTGTACTTCGCCTTGAAGCACTAAGGTTTCCTGAAGTTCACTACTTTGGCTTGTAGAGATAATGATTCTCGTTAATTATTTTACCCTACATTGGCTTGGGTGTTAACTTTAGTTGGTTTGTTTAAGAAATAAATATACAAAATTTTTGAAAAAGGTTACTATAATTATTATTTTTTGAGATTTAGAAAAACGTACACTTCCAGTTTCTTGAACAATAAGTTAAAAAGATTTTCTTTTGAAGATTCTAATTCTTTTTTAAAATATTTTGTAAGTAATTCCATAAATGGAGAAGCGTTACTGCATTTCCTAAAATAATGGCTTTTGAGTAATATAATCTGAAACAAATTGGGTCTTAATTAAAAAAAATTGAATTTGAATTGTTAACCCATGGCACTGAAACAAACATATTTCTTGCACAAATGATAACAAAGTCAAAGTACTAACCTGTGTGTTCGATAGCCCGTTCAGATTCATAGATTTCATGATCATTTCCACCCTGCACAACAAAAATAAAATAATTATAGGACATTAACCAATCCTTCTACCCTAACAATGCTTTTAGAGCCAGAAATCTAGTAGTGAAAACAAGTGAAGGTTCACCTTGAACAAGATGTTATAATAAGAGAAGTCTATCAATAAATATAAAAACTAAGCATTAATTTTGCTGAATAGTTTGAAATATTCAAAATGTAGAAAAGGACTCATGTAACTATGTTAGTAATTATATTGCCAATAACTTGCTTACTACAAAAACTTTTGAATCCAACTCATCTAACTATATATTGATTTTAACTATGCATTTTAACATCAACTATTAGAAAGAGAAAAATACATGTACTTAGTACATCCATTTAAACAAAAATATTTATTTGAGACCATAAAAAGAACTAAATTTTGCACAACAATTACCATAAATTGTATTTGGATTCATCAGTTAATCAGCATACCCAATAAATTAAGCTAAAATTAACAACTCAAACATTTTTTTATCACCTTTGGAGATTGTGCTTCAACAAGAGCTTGAAAATGCTCCAATTCTTTATTGTCTAGAAGAAATTTAAATTATAAGATATTATACCAACAAGAGACAATTTTTCTTGAACATAATGTATAATTTGACACTTACATGTATTTCTAGTTCTTGAAACTCACAAGCCTCTGTTTCATTAAACCAAACAAATTCTGATAGCCATCAATTTTAAACATATTCCCTTTATCAAGACCTTTGTTTTCTCCATCAAGTCTGACATAATAACTAGGGCATAACCCCACATCCATCCATATCTTTGTGCTTCCCAAACAACTGGAACACGAAGTCATCTCCCATATACACTACGATCTGAAATGAACCAAGACAACCACACATTTGTCAAACAACCTAAAATAAAAAGTGAAGAACAAAATTTACATGGACTAAGAACAATAAAGAACTATGTATAAGAGTTTCATACCCTCCTCTAGTTTTTCTTCTTGATACGAAGCATTTCCCCTGTGAAAATAAAGTGTTATAAGCATCTTACTAAGTCCACAACTCAGTCATGTATTTCTTCTCTGTTTAAGAGAAATATATCAAAATTAAAGGATAGTAAAATGTCTATAATAGATAACCTACTAGTCTAATGATTAACGAAAATAATTCCAGTACTTTAACTTGCATTGCCAGAGGACTGAATAAGGCACCCAAATCACCTTAGAATTACTAGATAAAACATATAGAAGTTAGTACAAATGTCATGCCAATTCTAGAACTAGCACAAATTACAAAATAAAGTAGTAATATGAGTATAAAAGGAAGACATATGCACAAGGATTCCACCATTAAGCATCCTTCATGTTAGCCATTACGATGGAAGCCAAAACATGTGAAAAGAAAGATATGAATTGAGTTAGAACTATGAAAAGGGAAATATGAAGTGGTCTTCTCCAATGAAAAGAACATGACTAGAACAAAAACAAATTTGAATTGAGTGTAGGAACGAAAACAAATTTGAATTGAATGTAGGAACCAAAACGAAAGCACCCGAAGCAGTAAAACATTGAATTCAAAATTCTCACGAAGAACAATGAACGAAATTAACTAAGATGAGCTTTCGCCATGGCAGCCTCCGCCGAGCTCCAACGCCTCTTGCGCCACCACCTGTGTGCCACCACCTTTTGTACTCAACATTTTTTAATGATTCTTTTTTTGTATTTTTCGTCTGGATGTTAACTAAATGAGGCAAAAATCAGATTGAATTTTGGTGCACTGAGTTACTCACAAAAAATTAAAAACAGAGACT
>Ga0214545_1001704_pt1 | contig 41612 bp, 32 predicted proteins | sample CNSS4metaG_FD_160064 | JGI IMG/M metagenome (GOLD analysis project Ga0214545, IMG submission 160064) | Root nodule microbial communities from cowpea collected in UCLA plant growth center, Los Angeles, California, USA - CNSS4 | ecosystem: Host-associated > Plants > Roots > Nodule | place: USA... | reverse complement strand
AAACCAAATAAATAAAAAAAAAAAAAAAAAAAAAAGAAAAAAAAAAAAAAAAAAAAAAAAAAAAAAAAAAAAAATTAAAAAAAAAAAAGAATAAGAAGACAAAAGAGAGAAAACCAGTTTGGAGCGTTGGTTAAAGGCTTTTCTCCTTTCGATTGAGATCAACCTCAACAACACCAACGCTGTTCGAATCCAACAAGCCCCCCCTAAATCCACGTCCAATCTCACCGACCCATCTCCTTTCTATAGCATTCTTCACCGATCCACACTTCCTAGGTCCCTTTCGCTCCTTCTTTCTCTGCTCATAATATCTTATTATTCGGTCTTTGATTCTTGATTTGGGAGTGTTATATGTGTGTTTCTTTGTCATGGTGGTGTTAATGCAGGTGATTGTAGCGAAGTGGACGTAAATTTGCATGCACTGTGGTGGATAGCATAGGACACACACACACACACACGCATATACATACATACGTGAGGTGTGAGAGTTAAGGTTGGGTGATCCATGACGATGAAGAGGCTTGTGAGAGTGAAGAGGGATGCAATTGCAGCATGCATGACTTGCCCGCTTTGCAACAAGTTCCTCAAGGAGGCCACTGCCATTTCTCTTTGCCTTCATACGTGTAATTAATCGCTTCCTTCTTAATTCTTCTCACTCTATCCCTTATATTACTCGTTCCCTTTTGCCTTTTTATTCAGTATCATCTGAATTTTCTCAAATTTTTATTCTTTCTGCGTTTTCCATTCATGGGGTTTGTCCCGTTTTTGCGTTGTTCATTTGGGTTTGTGGCTTGTTTAACTCAAGATGGGGAATATTTGGTATTTGTTTAATTACAGATATGGGTGTTTTGTAAGTAAATACTTTTGAAAATTCTATTTTTACTCCTGTGAGTATACCCATGTTACACACCATTGAGAACGTGGTTGTTACACATTAGGAAGTTCTGTGTGTCACCGGCTAGTTTTTCTTTTCCGTGATAGGAACTTTTCTTGCGTCTGTACTTTCTGGTGGTTTTTTTAGCTTATAAACTTCTTATATTTTTTGAATGTCTAAATAGTATATTTCGGAAAATCGTATCCAAGTCTATAAACCATTCAAGAATAGTCTTTCTTGATTTACTTGGCTTCATTTCTTATGTTGTTAATTGTGGAGGTTTATACGGTAAGTAACTATGCCTGATGGTTTTTCTCGATTCTTATGGACATTGTGATGTGAGATTTGTGTTTATTATGAATGCTTCATGGATGACCAGACAAATTGATCCCGTAGAATTTTATGCAGTTTGCAGGAAGTGCATTTATGATAAAATTACAGATGAAGAATTGGAAAATTGTCCAGTATGCAACATTGATTTGGGCATTGTTCCGCTGGAGAAAATGAGGTCAGTCCCTTCAGATAATTGTGACTAATCCCTTTTTTGTTGTACTTTTTCTTCAAAAAGAAGGGGAGGGGGAGGGGGAGGGGGGAATAGCTACAAAAATGGAAGGTGTTGATTTACCTTGGTCTATTGTTCCGGCAAGAGATTCTGTTTTGCATGTCAATTTTTGAAAGCTGCTAAAATAGAGATACATGATAGACCGTTTCATTTAAAAATTGAATTTATTGTTGATGTGTCTAAATTTGCACTTAAAAGCTGTCTAATACTGCTAAGTTGCTCAAACATTTATTGAAACCCCATTATGGAAAGAAAAAGGAAACAAACAGGTGTATTGGATCAATCATGCTGCAATCAGATCTTCCTCTAGGTTGGTATTACATTGCAACATCACGCAAGAAAGAGAACTGTGATGTTGTGATGTGGCCATCACATAAAGTCATTGATTTCTTAATTTTTGGAAACTTGCTCCTGACATTCACTTGTGGCATCATAATAACTCGTTGTAATGTTCCTGCAAGTGAACTATGACATCCAAGGGAATAAAATACATTCAGCTTGTCGTCAATAGATAACATAGCCTACTATTTTCATATTATGCTTGCAGTTTATTCTCTGAATTTTCCATTCATGTATACTTTTTACGCGTCTGATGTTTGGCATAGAAAATATCAAAGTATTTAAGATGCATAACCAAAACATAAAGCAAGAGAAAAATTTAACAATTGTGCTTTAACTCCATCAGATGGAGTTAATCATTTTTCATCTGAAATATTAGCTTGAATCAGATAAGGACTAATCATCAAAATAGTTGTGATCCCATTAATAGATGGAATGGCTGACATAATTAACCCCATTATTTCGGGTTTAGAATATTCTTTAGCTGAGTATATTTAAGTTCAATTTATTAGTTTTGCTTTGTCTGTAGAAGATTCCATTCCCTTTTATTCCGAGAAAGGATGCCCTATTTATTGGTTTTAGTCCATTCCCAAAATTGATGGATTTATCCTATTAGCAGAGGAGCTTGACCATAAACGACCAAAGTACTGGACTATAAGAGCATATAATGTTGAACTTGGATCAAACATTGCAGGCATTAGTATTGGTGAATTAGTTAGAGACAATACATGATAGTTTTGCAAACTGTCTCAAGTCTCAACCAGATGTGAAAAACTTGCAAAACTTAAATAATAATATATGCTTTATATTAATTGCCTTCATCACTATTCTTTATATGAATGCCTCTGGCATTGAAGCACACAACTAAGTTTTTGTTTTTTTTTTTTTTCTGAAATAGCTTTTCTCTTTTAATTTATTCCACGTTTTTCCTATTCCCAGGCCAGACAACAGTTTGCAAGATTTAAGGAACAAAATTTTCCCTTTCAATAAAAGAAAGCAGAAGGCAGCTGTAGCTATCCCTTCAGTACTATTACCAGCTAGAAGAAAGGAAAGATCACTTTCATCTTTGGTTGTCAGCACTCCAAGGGTATCTACACAATCAACCATGACAGGAAGAAGAACAAAACCAACAAGAAAGGCACTAGGCCTGCAGGGCTCTGGTTTCTCTGTTGAAAAGCTCATTAAAAAAGAAGAGGAATTACTGGAAGATCGCCAAGATAGTTCATGCTCACCTGACACTTCAAACAAGTCTGCAAAGAGTGCGGGACAGGTAAGAAAGACGATGATGCTCTTCTCATTGTGCTCACAATATATGGTTCTGTTGACTTTGTTTTTTTCTTTTTGTTTTATCTTGGTGTATTTGTTTTCCCTGATGGCACAATGTGTTTTTCTTATTGGTTTAGAGTTTGTCACCTTGTAAAAATAGTCAATCCATATGCAATAGAGGACTGCAGAATGGTGCTGAAACACAGGAAGCAAAATGGGATCTTTGGAAAACTTTGAACTATTTAGCAGAGGCTGCAAGTAGGAGCAAGTCTTTCAAGTCTAATGTGCAAGCATCTAATGCTAAACCAGAATCCGTGAAAGTAAATGACACTGATACTAAAGTGCTGAAAGCCAAAATTAAGGAAAATAAGCGCAAGGCAAAAGTTGCAGATGAAAAGATTAGCACTGATCATGTCTCTCCAGATACAGCAAAACCCAACAAATTGCGAAGAGTTCGCCCAAAAAAGGAACATGCTTTTGGAGAATCTAGAATATCCCCTCAGGCTGTTCTGGATGCTAATGACAGTAACCTCTTATGGAATGACTCAATTTGGTTCTCCTTAGCAGCTTCCGAAAACCAGTGAGAAAACATTAGCTTTGAATCTTGAATTAACAAATTCTATCTTGGCATCCAGTAATTATTATATGTATTTCGTAAATCATATTTTGAATATTTCTACTTGTACTAAGTTCCCACTAATGTTTCAGGGAAGGAGATGCACCTTTACCCCAAATTCCTTCAAGTTATGTAAGAATAAAGTAAGTTCCTCGTCACTTTCTGGACCAATGTAGACACCGTGTTACAACTTAATTATATCTTTTAAATGAAAATATTCTACTTAGCTATTCATTAATATTTATGTAAGCCCATCCAGACTAGGGTATAGATTTTGTTTGAACAAACTTTTTCGTAAGCCCTTTTAGGAAAGAAAAAAATGAAATTAATTTCTTCATAAGCTCAAATTAACTTGTGCACAAGTTAAAAGAAAATAGAAATGTTATATGAGAGAACTTCTATATGTTAGTTAACACATGAGCTAGTTTTAGCTATGAAGAAGTTAGTTTTAGTTTTTCCTCTTGTATCATGAGCTTATATTAGAAGTTTGTCCAAATAGACTCAGTAAAATTTCATGCAACTTACCAAATAACACCAAAGGAAGTGATTGGTTTGACCTTTGGCTGATTATGCCTCTGTAGTCAATGATCTATTATTCCATCAATTAGACAGAGGAGAATTAACCTAATAGGAACATATGCATATCAAGGTAATATGTTAGCTATTTTAGCATGATACTGGAAAAAGGAAATAGCAAAAAGACAAGCTTGATAAAAATCCATGACTGTCGAGAAAGGAAAGAGGCCATGGATGCATGAAATGATTGACCACTTCAAATTTAAAGAATTCTTTGAACAATTCTACTGTGATGTGGGGATGCATACCTCCCTCCCCTCTCATCAATAACTGTAGTAGCACTATTAGTGTATAATAATGTCTCTTTCTCTTTTTGTACAAGTTTCTAGTTATCCATCTGGAAGAATGCTTGAGAAACTGGTTATGCTTTCAAATATAGAACTAACCGAGCTCTGATTTCTCATGTCTATCTATTCATCTTGCTCAAGGGACGGAAGCATACCTGTCTCATTTATCCAAAAATTGTTAATGAAGAAACTGGGCCTGAAAAGTGAGGATGAGGTAAGTCTTTGTTGGATATGTAGAATACATTCATATTTATGCAAAGGGTCAAGGACTCCGGTAACTTGGTTCTTCACTAGGATTAATTTTCATCAAACCTTCTGGGTTTTAGCATTTGCAGTTTTGTTATCATTAAAGTTTTCTGCTTGTCTTTTTAGCGCATGACATGTTGCACTATTATATCTTCTAAGACGTGCTCTTGCTTATAGTCTGAAGTTACTTCTGTTGCAGGTTGAGATCAAATGCATGGGACATCCTGTGCTTCCTTCACTACAGGTACAGAATTTAGTTGAATTGTGGCTTGATACGGCATCTACAGGCCACAGAATTCCTGCAACCATAGGATCCTCAGGGAAAGATTTTGTGATGATCCTAACCTATGGTCGGAAGGTCCAACAACCTTCATCATGAGTTGCCAATAGCTACACTATGTAGCAGGATAATAGACTGAATAATTATGAGGAATCTTCTCTCCTTGTAGAATGCTAAATGTGGAGTAGCAGAGCATGATGTTGAGTTGGTTATGGTAGTGATTGATTTTTAGAGAGCATGCCTTTTTATTTGCACACTGGCTGCCGCAGATGTTTTCTTGAATATTTGCCACAGTTGGAATTCACATTATATCATCCTGTTAAAGAAAAAAACAGTACCGTGTCTACAAATTAAGCAAAGGCAAAAAAAAGAAAAAAAAAAAAAAAAAAGAAAAATCTTTTAGTTAGAATGACAATGTGGGCCGCTTTGTCCCGATTTGACCCACCTGCTTTGGTCGGTATCAAATCGGGTTGGACAGATTCCTCTCACATAAGAAATGTCGGATAATTTTTTTCATCTGTATTGCATAATATTTGGTTTGTGGGAGATGGTCCACATAAAGAATTATTTATTTTATAACGTTCTTTTTTAATTATAACATGCAAAATGTCGTGGTATAAAATTTTAATAATTTTATTTGTATTTGATGAAATTAATAGAAATAATGAATTTTATAAGTTTTTCTTAAAATAAATAATATTTATAATTTAATAGTTTATAATTTTTTAATGACAAATCTATTAAAAGTTTTATAATAAATGTAACTAAATTCAAGTAATTAAAATTTTCAAGTAAAACTAAACACATAAGAAAGACATTTTTGAAAATAAATTTAATCAATGACAAAATTCTCACGATACTCATTAGTGGACAAATCCATACAAATGGATGAGTTGATCTTGTTGGTTTGCATAGGTTGTAAGTTATGCAAGATAATCTAATGAGATTAATGGACCAAAATACTCTATCCATTCTGTAGTATTACCCCTTTATGGTAGGAAGGGTAACCTGTTTGTAGATATTTTACATTAATACTTATAAAAATGTCTATTGATATTAACTATTCATACACATGACTTTTTTTTTTCATGGTTGTATATTTGGAAATATTTATATTAATTAAATCTATTTAATTATTGCTATACACAAATATGATAAAAAGACGAATAAAAGTGTCTATTGGGGTTTGCAAATTTTCATGTCTGATTGAAATGTTTTTTATTATTAGATTTCTAAAATTTTCATTGATATTTGTCTATTGTCATGAATCATAAATATTTTTTTAGAACTTCACTTTATGTGTTCTCATGTACAATACTTAATCAAAAGAATAAAATTTTGTTTGAATATTTTTCTTTTTCTTGCTCTTATATATATATATATATATATATATATATATATATATATATATATATATATATATATATATATATATATATATATTTTTATCATTTGGATTTGTTATATCTTTTTATGAGCAATAGCAAATTCATCCAGAGTTTCATGCTAAGATTCAATTGATTATCTATTCTTCTTTTTCTTTAGTTTCTAAAACAAAATTCATATTTTCTATTTCATATTCATCTTCATATTTTCTATAATTATAATTTTGTAACATATAAAAGTCCATAAAATGAAATAAAAAAAAATTGTAAAGTTAAATAAGAGTACACGATGAAATGGACAAACAAAAATATACTGTAACCTAAACAAGACAAAATGATGGAGCATGAAAATAATCTTTTTAGATTTGGTAAAAGTTTAATGTTGTGTATTACTTTAACTATTTCAGTATTCAAAAAATTAAAAAGAATATGATCACAGATGAAAAAGAATATGAAGATGAAAATAATAAAGAAGAAAGTACGAGAAAAAGAATTTGTAGTTATAGTCAAAAGAAATAAAAAAAAAAACTATAAAGAAGAATTGCACTTGTTGTAGTTGCTCATGCTTAATTATAGTGATAATAAATAAGATTAAATAACAAATGAATAAAATAAAAAATTATAAAAAAGTAAATATAATTAAATATATCTTAAAAATAAGTTACAAAATTAAAGATAAAATTCACATAACATATGTGGAGATGAGTTGATTTATCAAAAATATGGGTAATTGCCATTTATAAACATTTAATGCCCAAGTAATTGCCAAACAACTTTTTCTCTTAAAGCTCAGAGTGATAGTCCTGCACATACGAAGTACATACCAGGCAGTACTTATACACAGAAACTCCTATCCTATTTGTCCTCTTGGTACGTCTACAAAGACTTTTTTCACACAATAGCTTCTAATAGAATTTAGAAAATAATACATACATCAACAATCTTTATCAAATATACAACTATTAAGTAGAATTTCAGCACAAGATCTTTAACATGATAGTAAGCATGTCCAACGAATATAAATTACCATAATTAATTCTATTTTTAACATGATAGTATTAGTAAGTCTGTCAAGGAATCACTTTTGAGGAATAATCTTCAGGCGAAAGAATCAAATTTTCTAAGCAGAACAGTCTAGTATGGAGGTAAGTGTGCACTAGGTTTTATATGATAACCATAATATTATATGAAAAATGGACAGATTACATATATTTTATATCTGAATAACCAATAAATATTTGGGAATTTAAGAGCCAGCTTCAGTTTGCGGGCAAAAATGTTATACTTCATTCCTGTTTTCACTCATCAATACAAAAGTGCTATACCATTCTCACCAATTTCCTGTTTTTGAATAATTCCACCAGAAATAGTGAAAACAATAAAAAGCTGTTTGCACCATTTCCTATAGACATATTTTAAAAGAAAGTGAAAAATTTATAGTTATTAGTAAAACAAGAAATGAAAACATATTTTTTAACATATCCAATTTAGCCATGACTCTAAGAACTACAGATCCAAATGCCTCCTATCCTATGATGTGAAAAATCAGGAAACCCATGTCAACATCCCAGAAAAGAACACAAAAGAGTACTTAAGAATGGATTGAGAGAAGAGTTTCAACCCTCAGTCTGAGATTGCTTAAGCTTTACATTCTGTCCTTACATGTTTGTGAGATTAAATCTCAACTTCCATCCAACTCTCAAACTAGGTAACCAAAATGAGGCAACTGGCATGGATTAAATTAGGTGTCAGCTAAACATTTAGGCAGTTACTTTGACATATGGTTTCACTAGACCATAATAAATTGACAATTCTGTGGTTCTTTTTTCAATTATCTCAAATGTTGTTGGACACTAGAACTTAGTAAGTCTCAATACTTGATTCACACAGGTGACTAGAAGATCAAATCTCAAAACAACTGTAGTCAAGCCACTCCAAAAAGCACAGCATTACACAAGAGGAAGCCACTAAGGAATATATGTTCTTAATTTAATCATATGATATACTCACAAAAAGGGCCAGAATAGCAAACTGAAACGATCACCACACACGTAGAAACAACAAATGAGTAACCAAAATGGTCCACTCTTCAGAGCAACCAAAATCTATCTATACTTGCACTAGATAAAAAAAATCAATTCTTATCCATTAGTGCTAGCCTATTACAAATGCAAAAAAGCACACCAAACCAGACCATAAACCAAATTGGAACTCAATACAGAATTTGAAAGCGAGTGCTTCAAACTATGAGTACTTATTCAAGAATTTACACGAATTCAGCGAACACGAAAAAAGGAAAGGGCCACCATCGAACCCATTCCATGCTAACAACACGGTACGTAAAAACTATCATATGGACACAATTCACATTTCCAAGTGACCAAAACCTAAAACTGGAGCCTCTATTTTCTTCGAATATATGCAATGCAAGTAATACAACAACGATTAAACGAAACAAATTGTTATATATACCACAGCCAACTATATTCTAGTTTGCCCTGTTCGTTTCGTTGGGCTACCGCCAACAACCGAGACCAAACCCCCATCAGAAACTTCCAATTCATCCATATACAAATCATCGGTGTTCCGAAACGCCGCATGCAGTGCCACCACCGCCGCCGCAACGAGCACAGCTGAAACCACGTTCAGCCAGACGCCGGTGAGGACGAGCGCCGCCACAGTGAGGGCAGCGAGCGTGGCAAGGACGAGGCGGTCGTCGAGCGTGCGGTGGAGCACGACCACAGGGCCGTCACGGAAGAAATAGAGAAAGAACCACGCGATGAAAACGGCGATGAACACGATGAGGGAAATCGGTTGCCAGAGAAGGCTGAGGAACAGGACGAAGAGCGCGATCATGGCGTAATTCACACGGAAGTGTCCAAGATTGCGCCTGAGACGAAGCGTGGCTTCGCCGAGGGAGTAGGGGAGCGTGAACGAGCTAAGCGCAACGAACTCCTCCCATGGACGCCGAGTGGAAAAGCCGGTAGGAGCGGTGGCGCGTGACATGGAAGGGATTGAATTGTAACCAGAGGAAAGGGGCGAGAAGTTAATGGACGACATTGGGTGGAAGTTCGAAACCCTAACCCTAACCGGAACGTGAAGACGAAGTTAGTGTTCTGTTCAGGAGGAACGTGTTTGAAGAGAAGGTGCTTCGTGTCGTTTCAGTGTAACAGAAGTTTTTTGTGATTGTGACGAAGCCCTGTTAAGTACTTATCAACTACTCAGTGCGAAGCGAAGGACGTCGGTAACGGGGTTTTGCCATCTATAAAGGCGCCAAAAAGTCAAAACAATTAAGTGACTTTCATTTGACTATTGTTTCCGTTATCTAAAAAATAATAAAAACTTTTCATATGGCTTTTTATGCCTTTTTCTACTAAGAAACTGATCACTATCTAAATGCATAGTGGTATCTTATGTTAAGCTTTTAAGTATAAAAAAAAAGGACGGTATTTATAAAAGTGTTAATAATGTAAAAAAAGCTTTCATCTATAAAGTCGGGCCATGAAAAGATGTTGACTAGTGAAGCCTTGTGCTCCTCCAATTATCTTAACAATGATGTAAACTTGCTGGTGGTTGAGACAATGGCTAAAGTTCAGAACAAACGATTAATAGGAAAAAAATGAATTCTGTATGTAAAAGGCTAAGAAGAAAGCTCCAGAAAATACAGTACATGACCTCTTCTACACCACTTTAATGAAATTATCACCAACCATGATGTTTCTTAATCTTTATAGCGGGATCAAGACTATGAAGTTGCTGATTTGGGAAAATAATGTATTATAAAAGTACAACTTAGTCCAAAATCCTCACATATCATGGAAGAACTTGTAGTTCTTGATATCTTCCACTATGAGTCTGACTGCACCAATGCAACCCAAGATAGCAACTAATGAAAAGCAGGTAGCTATTAAAATATTTAATGGTCGCAGGAAAGGGCCAAGTTTGGAGTTATTGGGCGCTCTTCCAGCCTTAAGGTATGCTAAAGCGGGGAACACAAAGTCCAAAGGAGTAAATCCAATTGCCCCACAGATGGACACAAAATCTCCAAAGAAGGGCACTGCAGCAGCAATAAGAGTAACAAGAACCATGTATATGGAAGTAAAAATAAGTCGTGTTAGGCGATTTCTGTAGGGAAAATAGGTAGTAGATTTGTTAGACTTCAACCCTGTTCCTTCCTCAAAATAGCCATATGTTGGCCTGCAGTATATCTGACAAAGGAACTCCATTAGCAAAGGAACTTGAACCATGATATAAGTTTCTTAATTGGAATAACAAAAAATTATTAGGTCACCTCATATCATCATAATATTATTCATTCCTTCTGGTAAATTAAAAAAGAACACCAGTGACATAAACAGTGACTGACCTTAGAAATGTTATGATGTATAGCAGTGATAACCACAGAGCAAAAGACTAACATTCACTACTCTTTGACTCTGCCACAAGATGTTTCAAACAAGTACTCTTATATTGAAGTGCTAGAGAGGTACCTGAAAGCACCCAGATATTTGAATTGCTGCAAACAAATTTGCCATAACAACAGTCCATTCTGGAATAGACAGTGAAGCTAAAATATAAGGTTGGACTTCTGATCCAAATGCCCAGTATCCAGAGAAGGCCAATTGCCAGTAAGTCAATACTATGACAGTATATGCTGCTGATATGCTTTTGTACATATTCCTCTTAGCAGGTTCTCTCACCGTATTCTGGAAGAGGAATACACTGTCAGAAAAGGCCAAGCCACCATTTACAACATCAAGGTTTTTTGAAGTCAATGGTGACAATTGTTATTGGCCACATTTATCCATAATTTTCCTCAACAACACCAGGGATCATGGTGATACCACAACCGCAAACCAAAACCTTGTTTAGAATAGCAAGGCAAAAGAACACGTGTAACAATGTAAGAGACTTAGAACTAACAGGTACCTGTATTTCTGGAAGCATTGCGTCTCCAAATGAAAAGGCAATGGTCCCAAGCGCATTGAAGGCTTTGAAGAACTTAGAAGCAGAGCTACCGTGCAAACTATAACTTACTGAAGTCCTATCAATCTTCTTCCCTAAGAGATGTTGGAAATCAAATAGTCAAACAGTTTATGTGCGTGAAATAAAGAGGAGGAATCAATCAGGTGTCGAGGCTTTGACAGACAAGAAAAGGAAGATCCATCACCAGCTTACCATTGTAAAAGGTAACACCAATGGTTGTTCCAGCAAAGCCTATTGTGCTGAAAGTACACAGTGCGTTTACCCATCTCAGTGAGTGAATATCCGGGAGCTGGGAGAGAAGGAGTTCAAAGATTCCAAAGAAAATAATAAAATGCTGCAGGGTCAATGTTCCATTATGATGATAGTGCTTGTAAACTGCCTGTATAAACATGGAATTAGAACATATCCATAAGAAGATTTATATGAAAAGACTTGAACTTAATTAAAATCTGAGTAGATGCATAACCTTAAGGCTGCTGCCAGCTGCAATTTGAATGGCAATGTTATTTCCCAGAGAAGCTACCTGCTGAAAAATAGCAATAGACCAGTACCCCCACAATCCTTCAGGAATCAATAAACAAGAAATTAGACTATTGAATATCAAAGTCACCATAGCTATTAATGCCACAAGCAGAGAAATTAAATAACATGTACATACCGAAAATACTATGTGCCAGATGTCTATAGGTAAAGTGCTTCTCCCCGTTCCATTTCCACAGAGAAGCGATCAAAAAGCTAGAGTACCAGGTGGCAAGTGTTGCACTCACGAGACTACTCACACCTGGAACAATTCATTCATAGAGAGAAATACCAACAAAAAACCAGTTAACTAATTATTCAACATATGAAGAACAAAACATATGAAAGTGTCCCCATTTGAAATGAATAAAATATATAAAATTTGATGAGGACCCTGGTGGATACAAAACGACACTACTGTAGAATTTAATAAAAAAATAAATAAGAAATTACCAAGAGGCCAACCGAGAGAAGCAATAGCAAAGGGCAAAGGGGCATAAGCAGCAGGTGTGGCAATGGTGGTGGCAACATGGAAAGCTGCTTGCTTCCATGTTCCTTTACCACTCTCTGCTTCTTCTGAATCACTTTTCTCTGTCTCCAAGTCTCGCGTTGACCCCATTCTGTTTATGCTCCTATTACTTTGTTTATAACTTTTCCCACTCTCTATCTATACACAGATTTCTAATTCATTTTATCTTTCTGTTCTCGATCATGTTGTAGTTGGAGTTTAGACTATTCTTCTCCACGTTTGTTCACATTTTTCTTTGCCCGTAGTTGAAATCATGGACACACAGAAAGCGACATACTACTACTACTACAACCTTAGTGGCAGTTAAAAAGCAAGATTTCATGATCCGACGGGGAAATGAATTATAAGAGCATGTTTAGTCTTTTAAAAAGCGTCATGAGATGAGAAAATTAAATCAAAATCATTTATTTCATAGCAACATACCAAACCACCATTTATTATTTCCGTTTTTGCAGTAAGCAAACACATTGGATTTTTTTTTTTGAAATCACCGTTGTGAGTTTTTGGGTTAAGGAATTGATATTTTGTTTTGTTTTTGTTGGTCCTAAAATAAGACCATTGAGACTGAAATGCTCGGTTGACAGATCATTATTGTCATTGAGAGATGATGGTATATAACTTGTGAGTTAGGATTAGGCTAATTATCTTAAACCAAGTTTGAGTTTTATTTTCTGTTTGGTCTTCACTATTTATAAATTATTGATCTTGAATGTAGGTAGTATTAGAGTTGAAAATGTTGATTGAGAATCAAGAGTTGGTCCTAGGAGTCATTCTTTAAAGGCAAAATTGATATCTATATTGTGTAGGTCAATTGTTGCATCACTGTAATCTTCATTGGCAACTTTTAATAAAAAGTGGACATCTTTTTTATTACAAATAATGCTTGTTTCATATTAATGAAGTTTTTCGTGGTGTATATGGTTTAACATTTCAAATTTTCTTTTGTTTAAAACAGAGTTTTTCTTTCATTGTCAAATTGAGACAAAAATTAATTTTGTGGTTATCAATAATTGTGTTTTCTGTCAACATTGCAGGAGAAGAAGTACATTTAGCTTAGGTTTTGTTAGAGAAGTCTAACCTTGTTCCATTAAGTATCACAAGTAACATAAGTTGTAGATTGATTACTTAAAAAATAGAACTAGGTCATTATTTTCGTATGATTTTTATGCAATATGATTGAATGACTTGGTGGAAATGAATAACACTTAATTCGTGTGTTTTGTGTGTCAAGTATAATATTTATGTAATACACGTGATTTAGAAAGATGATTTGGTGGGTGCTTTATGTTGAGGTAAGTTACATTAAGTGATTATGTGATAAGTGTTTTGTGCACGAATGATAGTTGTTCAAAGTGAGAAGAATTGCATTGAAGTAAGTCTGAGTTTCGACATTGTGCTGACTTGAGTTATGTATTTAGGTAATAAATATGAGTGCAGTCAATGAAGGTTGCTGATGTGCATACACCTGATTCCACCCACCCCAAGGATTTTACTGAATTTGGCGATTTTGGTGAGAGGGGTCATGTTGACATGGCTGATTTTGCTGACAATACCTCAGATCAAGTTGCCCAAGAAGAACATGTTCCAAATGAGGAAGCAGAGCAATCCCAAGAGAGCAATATGTAAGTGCGATGAAGGGATGATCCACATATGCATGTCAAGAGTTTTGCCATAAGAACTCCTTTTGTGACGTATAACAGAAGGAAACGCCATAAATAGTTTATTTAGAAAAATTGTTTGTTGTAGTTAGGATTTATATTGTTAACTTTGGTAATTTGGAAGTGTAGACTTATGGAACTAATTTATGGGAAGTTCTTATTTCCTTTACTAATTGATTTATGAATTTTTGAGTGGTTTATGTAAAGTTATTGTTTGGCTTATTGAGTGTTTGTGTGGGATACAATTGTTGGTTTATGGAAGAGTATGGTGGTGGATATAGGTGAATGTTGTTCATCCTCATTTGGATTGAGTGATTTTTTTTGAATTATTGAACCATATGTAATAGTGTGGATAAAGCTTATAGCAGGTTAGTAGTTAATATGTATGTGGTCATCAATTCAGTAATATTGGTTTACATGTTCAAACCCTTACCACACATACCACAGATAATTAATTATGTGCAAAATGTTATTTGCAGGTCAACACTTAATACTTTAGTGGTCTGCATTTAAAATTACTAGCTATCATATCTGTCATGTTTTACCAATTATCCCACACCAAGTTAATATGTAATCTGTGTTGTAGGATTTGTGAACCAATTATCCCATACCAAAATTGATGTTCTTCAAAAAATTGATTCTAACCTTATACCAGATTTTGTCAGGATGTGCAAATTATTTAGAGCAGGTTAATATTTAATAGTTCTTTGGTCATCATATAATGTTTGCAGACATAAGAATGTTGTACTTGTAGACGAATTATCCCACACCAAGTTTCATGATGTTGAATACATTGCATATACATAATTAAGGTGTTTAAATTCATTAAAGATGGGGTCCATATTGACACCTTTACCAAACATCACAAATTATAAGTGCGTGCAAAATGTGAAGCGCAGGTCAACACTTAATAGTGAATGATCAGTATTTAAAATTACTAGAGTTATCATGTATGTCCTGTTGTATCAATTATCCTACATCAAGTTTGGTGAAGTTAACTCTGTAGAATATATGTTAGTAAGGTTTTTTAATTCAAGGAAAGTGGGCTACATCTTCAAACCCTTACCATAGACCACAAATTGTGAGGGTGTGTAAAATGTTTAGTGTATGTCAACACTTAATACTTCATTGATAAGCATTTTTTATTGTGACAATTGACATGTATGTCATGTTGCACTTGTGCAACAATTATCCCACAACTAATTTCATGATGTTCAATATCTTGCATTATATCTTATTGAATTTGTGTGATTGACTATAAGTGGTGTAAATATTGAAACCCTTTCCAAAAAGCACAAATTTTGAGGGGGTGCAAAATCTTAATTGTCGGTCAACACTTAATAGTCCATACATAACCATATAATATTTCTAGAGTTGAAATGAATGTCCTATTTTAGGTGTGGACTAACCTCATCAACGTCTATTCTTTGAGTAGTAGTGAGTTACATGGATACTAAAGTGCACAAAATAAATTCAATACCATAGATGTAGTACATCCTTCCAAACACATAGTGTCATGAAACTAAAAGTTCAAATTAACAACATAAACTAAAAGACATTAAACAATCATGAGTTACGTAAGTGATATATTATCCAAAATAGAAGATCCAGCTTTGGAGCTCTCCCCAACCTCAAAATATGGAATATTGGTGGATGGAGGAACCATCCTCTACAGTATATCCTCCACATTAGTAGTGTTAGTAGGCTGCACATTGGGCTACATAATAGGCTGCAAATTGGGTTCCATATTTGTGTTTTCATTTGCATTCGGATTGGACTGCACACTGGTTTAGACATTGGCCTCCACATTTGGTTTGACAACATAGTTAAGTCGCACCACAAACATAGAAGCCTTAACTTCTTCTTTAGTTGGATGACTTATGTCAAACTTGAAAATCTATTCATGACATAAATTATTATATTGTGTGAGTTGAAGCAAATCTTTGAAATGAAGAAAAGATATATTTGTGTGAAGATTATTTATTTGCCATAAAAATGTTTCTAATTGTGATGTTGAGGTTCCCAATGGGTCTGAATATGGCAACCTAGTCAATGAAAATGTATAAACTTTTATGAGTAATAGTAGGTAAAGAGGAAAATCAATAAAGAGACATAATTTCATAATTTATTTACTTCAACAATTCCTAAATAACATGCAAGTTCGTTAAAATTCATCAAACACATATGTCAAAAGGAACACAACTCATTATAAATTGTACAGATGCACCAAAGTTATTCACCACATTCACAAGTTATCATTACTATAACATGAAAGATCCAAAAATTGAGTGATACCACATGCTTGCAAAACATGTTGCACAAGTTATCACTTGTGTGCACATAGGTCATCACATTACATCAGACAGTTTTAATCAACTTGGTTATGCAACAATATGAAAGACATATCTAGAAATGAACACAGATGCACAAAGTTAATCACCACATTCACAAGTTGTCATTGCTATAACATGAAAGTTCCAAAAATTGAGCGATATCATATGCTTGCAAAAAATGTTGCACATGTCATCACTTGTGTGCACATATGTCATCACTTGTGTGCACACATGCACCATAGGTCATCACTTGTGTGCACACAAGTCATTAGCAAAAAATGCAGACAGTTCTGGTCAACCTATTCAGTAAACTAGTATCCATGCACCTATCAAAGTACTTGATTCATTAAAAAGCAACTTCAACTTCAACCAATTTTACACCAAAAATAAACCTAACGAACTCCATCACAGAAAGATACCCACACAAACACAACAAATAGAAACCCTAGAATAAACAATCATCTAGTTCAAATGGAAAAAAAAAATCAAAACTTTGGGTGTTTTAAACACTAAAACACACCTTAACGTACAAAAGTTCTCCATACCTCCAATGTCATACAACAATCGTGGTTCTTAGAATTGCAACCTTCAAAAACAATGCCCGAACAGCCCAAACCCAATGGAGGAACCGCTTCACCTCACTGATTTAAGAAACTGCAATGCAAATCCCTGTCGTGCTTTGGTCGACACAGAAAACGCCTTCGTCAACAACACTTTCACCTTTTCTCCATCATGTCGTTTCGTGCTTTGCGAGAGAGACAAACAACCTTCGTCAACAAAATCAAAAACTCTTCTCCCTAACCCTTTCCAGCTCTACCCGGGAGAGACAATATGAAAAATTGCTTCACCTCTTCTCCTTAACCCTTTCTCCATCTTTGTTTTTTATCTTCCTTCGTAAAAACCTTACAAACTTCGCACAAAAAAAATTGTTAGGGGTGAGAAGAAAAGGAGAGTATGTGTGCACGAGAGAGAAACACATAAAGACTCCAAAGAAAGTGAAAGTGGGAAAGTCGGGCTGCTCACTCCCCACCACTTCTCGCCTCAGTATTTTTTTAAAATTATATTAAATTCAAAAATAAAAGTCACCTCACCTGGCCACGTCACGTAGTCACATTGGAGTAAAAAAAAATAGAGTCATACTATCATAATTCTTTCAATAAATATAATAAGGATAACAATGATATAATGATGTTGAAGATGACATAAATATTAATTATAATAATAATAAAATTGTAGTAATAATAAAAGTGAAAGTAATAATTATGATGAAAGTATTAAATGATTAGATGATAATGGTAATTAAAAATCAATAGTGATGGTAAACGTGATAGCAATTGATAAAAATAGTAAAAGTTATGCCTTAATATAAATTTGAGAAAATTTAAATGAGTTTTTATCAAATTTTATGTTTTATAGAGTGTTTTAGTAAAATTATATTTTTCAATTGAGTTCCTCTTTAATTAATTGATGTGAATGCTATTTTGTTTCACTATCTTGTTGACTTGTGTAATTTTATACCTTTTCGACAACTTCTCTAACGAACTTCTCATCAAATATTATTTTGAGCTCATCAACCTCTCTTGTAACACATTCAGTGGAGGAACACTTATTTCCATGAAACGTTGCAGAATCTACAGTATCTTTGGTTGGACTCCAACAACATTCATGAAATCCTACTTTCGTTATTATGAATTGTTCCTCTCTTGTGCAACTCATCGCAAAGGATAACACTTTCAACATACTTCTTCCTCTCATCATGGGAACCATGTCGAAGCTTCAGGTGCTTTGACTTGTGAAACCTACTTTCTAGTTCAGTTCCAACTTCCACATTTTGCAATGTGCACCTGCTAAGTGTGAATGCAACAATATTTTGGAGGTTTTGGATGTTGAAGACAATTGCATTGTTTAGATACGATTTTTCTTGTGGTTGACCGATGTTAAAGTCGTTTAAGGCCCTTGACATTTCTTAAAACTTCTTTACTAATTCTGAGCCAATAGATAGGTGGCCAAAGATTTTTATAGTGAATAGATTGGAGAAAATTTTGAATATTTATTTATATTGTCAAATAAGTAATAGTTAGATTATGAGGTAATAAAATTATAAAAGTACATGTAACGACGAGGCAAGATAATTACCACATCACCCATTTAGATGTTACTTTTACATTACATAGTTAATAGGAACTTAATTGGAAAATAGAAAAATATAAATTTTTTTAATACTCAATAAACTATAAACTATCAGATATTTCAAACTTAATTAAGTCAAAATTATTTATTATGATAAGGAATGGAATATTAACAATAGGGTTAAATATGCTTTTTGGTCCCCTAATTTTTAGTGAAAATTGGAATTAGTTCATCTTCGAAATTTTGGACTAATTTAGTCTCCCTAAAATATGTGGATTTAGTCCTTTATCATTCAAGAGTGTAGAGAAAGAGAAAATTCGTACACCGATATTTTACATTGGTTCGGATCAACTTAACACTAAAAATAAACCAAACTAGCAATCATAGAAAAAATAGTTTAAGGTTTAGATAACACCTTTCTTGAAGACAAAAAATATAAGAGACATCTTCCTTTAATCACACAAGGAATGAAACACCTCCTTTGAATCACACAAAGGATGAACAATTTCTCCTCGCAACAACAACAACACTCAATTCCTCAAGAACCCACTTAGTGACAATTATCACTCTATCCACACTAGGTTTTCCAAAGCCTGTTTTTCAAAGCCTCTTTTCACAAACATAAAGATTTTCTTTTGCAATCACAACATTGAACCACTTGGTAAAAGTTATCGCTCTGCCCACACTAGGTTTGTTAAAGCCTTTTTTCACAAACACTAAGATTTTCTTTTGTAGTCATAACACTAAACCTCTGAATGAAAAGTTATGTTTGAAATAAGTCTCCCAAAATATAGGAATTCGAAAATTAAGTCAAAAAACTAAAGACATGTTACAACTATTGCTGATAATCGATTATTCAAATAGAAAATCGATTATCACAAAAAGTTCTCTGAAAACATATTTTTGTTGTGATAATCGATTATCACAGAAACTCTCATGAGAATCTTAATTATTATTTTTTTGTGCATGTTGCTTTATGAATTTCTAAGTTATGTCCCACACACAAAATACTCACTAATATATACAAAGACTTGATCATATAAATATATGACTTATTACAAAGATACCTTCCTTGCATCGCATAAGGAATGAACCATCTCCTTTGAGTCACACAAAAGATGAACAACAACAACAACAACAACCAATCCTCAAGAACCCACTTGGTGAAATTTATCGCTCTACCAGTGTTATTGATATTGAATAACGAAAAATATCGGCGATTCCAAAAACCTTTATAAAGTTATAACGAAAACCATAATGAATTATGGCAGAAATATTGCGGTAAAAAATTATAATACCACCACATATAATTTTAATGAAAAAATAATGATATTATGTCTAAAAATTCAATTAATAATAAAATCATATCAAAGCACCATAAATTTAAAGTTCAAAATATATAATAACAAAAAATCATAAAATATATGTATTAAGTTTTTTTCTAATCATCGAATTCTTCTTCAATTCCAACATAATTGTCTTCAATGTCATCATCCAATGGGGGCATATCCCTTTTCCTCTTCTGCTTTTGAGAGAATCTTGTCAAAGTTAAGTAATCTTTCAAACTTGGAATCAGAACTATCACACAATTCATTTTGAACTTGAATTTGAGTCTTCTCTTTACCCTTTTGGGGTTGTGTTGGAGTTGCACCTTAATCTTTCTTAGAAGCATGGGAAGATCCAATAACAATACCACCACTTTAGGGTTGCTTTCTTTTATTAGTTGTTTGTCTCCTTGTATAAACTACCAGTTCTCCAATACACGAAGCTTCATAAACAGTTGCTCATTTAAGAGTGGGATCATCATAAAAAATTAACTCATTACCCCATCTTCATTATCGTTATCATCATCAACTTCTTCCACTAACCACTCATTACCTTCATCAATGTCATTCAATAGAATAGGGTCTATTTCATCCCTAATATCATATCTTTGAGCAAGTTGTTGATTATACTTTATGTAAACCAGATCATGCAACCTTTTTGTGGTCCAACCTATTTCTTTTCTTTGAATGAATATGCATTATGAATAAGTAATATGTGAATTAATTTCTTTCTACACTTTACAAATAAGATAATAATGAAATGAATCATGTCTTATTATTTACTTAAAAACACTCCAATTTCGCTCACATCCCGATGAACTATATGTCAAACTTAAAAATCTTCATTGCTAGCTTTTGTAAGTTCGGAGTTGCATGCCCATAATTCTTCCACCATTGAGCTACACAATCAAAGAAAGTAACTTAGAATGTAATCCATTATATCTTAGCGCAATTTAAAAAATGTTTAAGTGTCTTACCTGGGGTTGTGGTATTCCTTGATTCTTTGGCAAAATCATCACCAAAGAGTCCATTTGCACTCTTATAAAGAGGCAACTTAGTTAAATTTTTTTGCTGCATATCTTTACTTGGCATCAACCTCCTAATGTAGTCATATAATCCATTTGTAACTTCTAAATCATATTCCATGTTTGGGTTGGAATAAAAGAACTATGGATTCAAAAAGTGACCAGTAGCATGCAAGGGGCGATGAAGTTGACATGTCCATCTGTTATTAATGATTGTAAATACATCATTGCATATACTTTCATCGTTGTTGAATGACTTCATTATTTTTTTCCTTGGGCTTTCTCTATTGCAAGACACATACACAATATATATATATATATATATATATATATATATATATATATATATATATATATATATATATATATATATATATAACCCATAATTGCTTTCCTTTCCCCATCCACTAGACGAAGCCCATGAACAAGAGGAGCCATGACTTTGAGAGTGAATACAACTTGATTCCAACATAAGAACAAGGTACTAGAATGGCTTTAGATAAAGACAACAAGACTAACTCCTGTTTGAATTGTCAGAATGGCTATAGATAAAGACAACAAGACTAACTCCTGTTTGAATTGTCTTCTTTATCAAAGGAAGCTTTCCAATGTCTTCAACCATCAAATCTATACAGTGGGAAACACAAGGAGTCCAATAGAGATGAGGTCTTTTCTCTTCTAACAACTTACCAACCAACATATAATTGCTCCCATTATTTGTTATAACTCGAACAACATTTTGTCTCAATAAAGTCAAGGTACTAAAATGGCTATAGTTAAAGACAACAAGACTAACTCCTGTTTGAATTGTCTTTTTTATCAAAGGAAGCTTTCCAATGTCTTCAAGCATCAAATCTATATAGTGGGTAACACAAGGAGTCCAATAGAGATGGGGTCTTTTCTCTTCTAACAACTTACCAGCCAACATATTAAATGCTCCCATTATTTGTTATAACACAACATTTTCTTCTCCAATTTTCTCTACAAGGGAATCAAGCATCTCAAATATTTTTTCTTCTGTCGTCACAAAGTTAGAACCATCAATGGACTTGACAAACATTGTCCCTGTAGGGGAGCTCACCAAAAAGTTAATCAAGCATTGGTGCTTTTGGTCAGTTTATGCATTTGACATAATAGAACAACCATCTTTGCTCCACTGCAATTTATAATCCTGCAACAACTTATCAATGTACTCAATTTCCTTGTTGAGAAGTGGAACTCTAATTTCATGATAACTAGGAGTAGGTAAATTAGGTCCATATGCACCTATGACATCAATAATATCTTGAAAACTTTTCAACCTCACAAGGTTGAATGACAAGCCTGCTTAGTACCAAAATCAAGCAATATATTGATGAGTCGAGGCCTTTAAATTTTTGTCACATGCCTCTTTGATGTTAACTTGCCTTAGTTTTTCCTTTTTTCTCATCTCTATTGCACCAACTGGATTTCTACAAAACATATCCATTGGTCCTTTTCTTCCACTGTTATTTCTCCCTTTATCATTACTAGTCATGGAAATTTCAACTTCATCTTCACTCTCATGGTTATCATTAGTTGTGGTATATCCAAGATTGACGGAGGAGCTGTCTTATTTTTCTTTATATAATTTCCAAAGTTCTTCTCTCAAATTTTTGGGAGTCTTGGTGCAAGCAACAACATTGACCTTCTTTGCATAAGATGTTCTTTTGCTCTAGTAACTCCTCCTTTCATAACTTTCCACAATAATTGAAACAATTGTATTTAAATTTGACTCATCCATCAGATGTTCCAACCCGGGTCACTTCTATGAGATGTTCTTGAAGGATCCTTATCATTGGCCATTATTGTTGCTAGAAAATAGGTATATTTTGTACAAAATAATTATAGTGAAAGTAGATAAGTAGAAAAAATTAAAAAATTGAAAAAAAGGGTTAAATATGTTTTTGGTCTCTTAACTTTCAGTCAAAATTGGAATTAGTCTCTCTTCAAAATTTTGGCATAATTTAGTTCTTTAACTTTAGAAATATGTGGATTTAATCATTTTAACCAAATTTTGTTAACTTTTTTTTACGTTTCAAACGTGTTTTATGATAATATTTGAGTTAACATTAAAATGAAAATGTGTTGAACGACATAAACAACTCAAATACTATCATGAAATGCGATTTAAACGTAAGATAAACTTAACAAAATTTGATTAAAAAGACTAAATCCACACATTGTTAAAGATAAAGGACTAAATTGGTCAATAATTTCGAAGAGGGACTTATTCCAATTTTCACTAAACTTGAGGGACCAAAAACATATTTAACAAAAAAAAATAGACTTGGTGGTGGCTAGCGGCAACAGTGGTGGCGGTCAATGGTGGCGCGACGACTGGCGGTTGGCAGCTGCAATAATGGCTGGTAGTGACAATTGATTCACTAACGTTAGCTAAGAAAGAAGTTAACGTGGGTGGGAAGCTTTAGGTTAAAAAGTTAAAGAAAAATACCTGGTAGGAAGTTAAGGTAAAATAATAAAATAAGAATGGAGAAGAATTTTTGCAAGTAGGTTAGATTAAATAAATGTTTATGGGTCAGGCCCAGTTTTAAAAGAATATGAAAATGGTGGCTAAAGTTAAGGTAAAAGAATAAAATAAGAAAGGATGAGATCTTTTGCACGTTAGGGTAAATAAAGGTTTAATAAGTCAGACCCAATTTTTAAATGAATTAGAAAGTAAAAGATGCAATTAGGTTTTGAATGTTATCTTCTTTCTCCCACCCATTTCGCCGTTCCCTACTCCCGTTTCTTCTTTTCTCCTCCATTTAAGATGTTGGTTTTTTTTTTTATTCAGTCCAATTTTTTCACGACAACCGCTCTACCACCGCCACCCGCCATGTCCAAAGCGGCTGCCATGGAAAACCCAATTCACCTCCATCTTGTTGTGACAACTAGCTGGAAAACTGCTACCGGTTTTTGCCATAGCCGATATTCAATAACATTGTACTCTAATCACACTAAGTTTTTCAAAGTCTTTTTTGACAAACAAAGATTTTCTTTTGCAATAACAACACTAAACCTTTGAATGAAAAGTTATGTTTGAAATAAGTCTCCCAAAATATATAGATTCAAAAATTAGATCAAGAAACTAAAAAAGACATGTTGCAACTATCCTTGATAATCAATTATTCAAAGAGATAATTAATTATCACAAAAAGTGTTCTGAAAACATATTTTCACTATGATAATCAATTACCAACAACGATTATCAATTATCACATAACATAACTTGAGAATCTTGATTTTAATTAGATAATCAATTATAACCATCAATTATCACAACTTTTCTGAAAACTAAAAAATTCTCTTAGGAATTCATTGTGCATGTTACTTTGTGACTTTCTAAGCTAAGTCCTACACAAAATATTCACTAATATATGACTTAATACAAAGATTTGATCATATAAATAAAATGCTAAGAATTCCAATATCTTTTGTCATCACTTTAAATTCTTAGACTTGCTTTTATCGTCATCAAAACTCCTAAAGAATGATCTCAATATTCTATTTTTTGCCGCAATAATAATAATGAAATGGATAATAAGAAATTATGAAAATAATAATGAAAGTAATGGCAATTGTCATAACAAATTTAGAACTCTAACAGTAGTAATATTTGAAATAATAAGGATGAAAATGGTCGTAAAAAGCATTGCATATGAGGTGATAACGGCATAAAAATAATCGTAAACGATAATGACGTGATGAGAGTAATAATAATCATAATCAAATACTAAAAAGATCAAGAGAAAGTTCAAATATTGTATACCTTATTATCTCTTAACTAAATTTTCTTCTTAAGATAAAAAGAATATATTGCATTGACAAGATATTATAGGCAAAAGGATAAAAAGAAGTTATTATCTTAAAGCTACACCAAACAATTAATTAGCAATGTTATGCACATCGGTTACGAAAAGTATCAAAACCTAAAATTCCTTTATGAAAATATATCAAAAATCATAATGGGTTATAATGAAAGCATTGCGGATAAAAATAAAACTAAATATATACATAAACATGATATAAAAAAGTAAAATATATAGTTATAAATAATTTTAAAAAATCTTAAAATATTAATAACTGATAATATTATGTCTAAGAAATTTAAATAAAAACAAAATCAAATGACATCACAAATTTCAGATTCAAAAATTAAAATACAACAGAATATGAAGAGTTGCACAGTTGTTGTTGCTGTTCCTTTTGCCATGTCCATTATGCAACGCTATTATGTGAAACCCAAAGCAGCCACCACAGTCCGTCATAAAAAAATTCACAATGCCACCTCCATGTTATAACGATAAACTACAACTGTCATTGATTTTCATCATACCGCTATCATAGCGGTTTTTCTGATAACATTGTTAATTAAAGAAGAGTATCTGTCTATCTACTAAACAAGTTCATAGGTCCATATTATTTTATTTATTTAGAGTAAAAATTTGTTAACCAAAAGTCACTTACATACACCCCTCCACTAGTGCTAACCCACTAGTTTCACTAGTTGATAAGTGATAAATGAAATCGAATCAGGATAGTAGGAGAATAATTAAGATGGTACCTTATAGTCTGACAGTTCAATGAATTCTGGCGACATAAGAAGAATAATTTTTAAATCAGTATGGATCAAACATAAAGCATAAAGCATGTACGAGAGACAATAAATGACTTGGACGATACAATTGGTCAAAATCATCTGATGTGTCAATTCAACACATTTCATTTGTTTCAAATATTTAAGGACTATATTATCCATAATTAAATGAGTTATTAACTTATTATATATGTACACTATAAACTCCCAACACAGTATCAAGTACATAAAATATATAATTTAGTAGTCGGTATAAGATATGTACACACATCATATCTGGTAAGCCTCAGCAAGATATGGAGCCTCACGGTACTAATATATGGAGCACACTGTTTTACTTGCCACAGTTTCTTTTTTTTTTCATTGGAAAAACATTCCAATTCTTGACCAAAAGCTCCTGCATAATTTTAGACAACAGCCTTAGGCAAACGCTCTAAGAATACATATTGATGTAATAGATCTAGAAAATGCAGAATATTGAAATAAAACTATTAGAAACCAATCATTATGTCCCTTCACCCATTTTACTAAGAACTGTGTCTGAAAAACAACAAAAATAACAATTTTAAGAAGAATTGCATTCATAAAATAAGCATGTAACTAATGCAGTTATGCAAATATGTCAGACAAACTAACATTTAATTGTTGGAAACAACCATTTATACTCATGCAATGCAACCATTCCAAGTGAGAGTAAACAGGGGAGAGCGTCTCACAAACATCACACTGAACCCGATAAACTTCAAATGATGATGAATCACCGTTATCTAAGAGTTAAATTTTCGTCAATAGCAAAAGTATAGTGACTGTCTTTATCAGCAGGCCTCCAGTAGTGATTCATTGCCAGATATTCCCAATAAAACACAGATAGATAAGCATGATATGGAACCACTACATTTCATCATTTTCAACCTCTTGGGTGGTAGGAAGAATGCAACTGCAACCCCTCACAAATTAACATTTCAAAACTCAAGCAAACTGTTTCCATCGCCTAAGGTACAAACCAAAATAACAACAAATGCATACACGGTAACCTCATTCTATTTATAAATTCAGACAGTTTACCTGTTTCAATATGACTAACCTCAATTTAATTTAATTTATTTTTTAGAACAAAAAAGGCTTATCGTTGAAATCCACCAAACTTTATCATTCGTCCACATATTAATCAATTGTCATAGAATTGAATTAAGAACACACAAGGCCACTTCTGCAAAGAAGGTAAGGATCATTCATGAATTCAATGTTAAAATGCAAGCGAAACAAATGATACAGAGAAGAAAGAAATAAAAAACCTTAGGAGGAAGAGGAGGTATATCCCAAGTTATAGTAATAATTTTATTCAATCACATCCCATGCAGTAAGTAGAGTATAGCAACTCTTAATGCATGTTTGTTCCCCTTCCATTTGATCAGCTATACATGCCTTTACCTTTCCTCTTATCCTTTTGATGCCTATTATAACAAATATCAGGACCAGTTTGGTGGCATCCAAATGCTGGAGCAACTTCTCATCCATAACATTATGAGAAATGAAAAGTTCACAAAATTCACATGCACGAACAAATAACAGTAAAAGAAGTTGCATAATGCTAAATCTCACCCACACCCATAATGACTAAAGGTATAAAACTCATAATCTCTGCCTTAATGAATGAACCGAGCTGGCAATCATTTCTTCATGATACAAAAACTGAGGTGTTTCATGTAAAATTTCCAAGGGTTTAAAATTTAGATTAACTTGCATCATACAAGTTACATTGAAGGATTATAGTTACAGTTAGAACCTCAAAATGCATCAGTTAACCATAGCCCACAGATTTAGCATCTCCATTATGTGCTCTGCAGCAATGAAATGGTTTCCTCCACATATTTCTCAAAATAGAATAATGAGAAAGTACTATGAGAAAAAATAGCCACTTCCTCAGTCACTTTCTATGTCAGTCTCATCACGTCTCAAAGTATTATGAGTTGCTCTATTACCAATCATAACATTTGCCAATTCTTGAATTGCATGGGAAGTGCTCTGCCTCATTTTATCAACCAGTATTTCAATGTGATCTAAAAGCCCTAAACCCAAGAGTCGATTTCTCAGTAGCTCAACAGTAGTAACATAAGGTGGTATTCCTTCATCAATCATCATTTCAAAATACTTACATGCCTCCTCTAGTTTTCCTTTCTTCTTACAAAAACCATGAATCAAGACAGAATATGTTGAGACAGATGGAAAAAAATTTTTGTCCACCATGTTCTCCCAAACTTCAGCTACCTTATCAAACCTTCCTATCCTGATCAACAATTTGAGGACCATGTTATATGTATGGCGATCAGGGAGACATTTATCTTTTTCCATTCTAAACATTAACCTCAGGGCCCTATTGACCTCACAATGATCACAATGGTAAGCTTGTATTGCATTATAGCTCCAAATGTCTGGTTTAACTCCTCTCGAAATCATTTCATCCAACAATTGATAAGCTTCTTCCACAAGTTCATTCTTACATAGTCGCTTTATAATACAATTGTATGTAAAAACATTAGGCAAAAGGTTGTACCTTCTCATTTTATCAAGAACCCTGAAAGCTGATTGCACATCATTTGCATTGCAATACGAGTGAATAAATATTGAATAAGAAAAAGCATCTGGCTCAACTCTTTTTGACAACATATCGTGAAAAACATTCTTAGCTTCATCCACACAACCACCTTTGCAAAGAGCACCCAACAAATTGTTATACGCAAGCAAATCCACTGGACATCCTTGTTCAAGCATTGCTTCAAACAGCTCACGGGCTTTATCCGAATCACCAATCTCACCCCATCCACTTATCAAAATGCTGTAGGTTTTAGCAGATAAAGAGAAACGATTCTTAGCTTTGTCAAAAAAATTTTGAGCCTGCTGGAGATGCTTCCTTTTGCATAAAAAGTACAACAACTTATCCAAATCCTGAACATTTGGCATAACTCCAAACTCATCCATTCTATTGAAAGACCGAATTGCACCATCTGGTAAATTAGCCCGGCTATATGCCTTGAAAATGAGCCAGAAAATCTCACTGTTGATTACATACGAACGAGAGTCTCTCATTTCTATGAGAAAATCCCATAGTACGGCAAACTGTTTGCAACTTCCCAAGATTTCCACCAAAATGTGAAAGCTCACATCATTGTGCTGAAAACCTGGAATTGATTTAGCCCAAAGAAAGAATCTATGGGCTGAGAAGCCAAGATTCTTGCACCTTTTCAAGACCTGTTCGACCAAATTAGTGGATATTTGTGGTGAAAATGGCTTGAGAGAGAGTTCTAGATCATGGTGAGGGTATCGGTGGTCACTGAGTAGACGGGATATCTCATTGACAAGGTCTGGTAATGATGGTGGTAAGATTTGAGGGTTTGCGAAAGAATGAATGTGATAATTGGGTTTGTGTTGGACAAAGGTGCAAAAGAAATAGGGTAAGGTTTTATACTTTGAAAAGAATGACTGAAAAGCCATATTGGACAATGTGATATCAATTCCAGCACCGGGAAGGATTCAACTTCGTTAAAGCACCTTCAATTCAACATTTTCCATTGCTCAAAATCTGGGTTTCTAAAGATAAAAAAGTCATCATGGATGTGCAAAAAGCCATGGCAGGCACAACTTGCACTCTTCCCTGTTTAGACAAAAATTATTATGAAAAAGAAATTCATATGCAAGAACAGCAAGAGGGAAAATATTTCTCTATATGATAAACAAATGTAAGAATAGCATGACCCGACCTATCGGAGCAGCAGTGGCTCCAAGCAACAGAGGTATTTCTCCATATGAAAAGCCTAGCATTGCTCACTGTCTTCTTGAAGAAAAACCGAATTCATTCAAAATCCTAAAGAGTTCAATCAAAGGGCAAAATGGAAATTATAGTCAAATGCTAACTAACCTGAAAGCATAAATTGAAAAGAATAGAATTAGCATTACTTTGTTACAGTTTCGGTGCTTACTACAAGAGAGTTAGCTGATGAATGAACATTGGTAAAATAAACGGAGAAGAAACACCTCGGGGTATTGATTTGTTTTCCCAGTAGAATAGCAAATCTGGTAATTAAACAGCCCACCAGATAAATTGGGATTTGTTTCATGCCTTTGCTGTTTACACTCCTTACTTCCTAAGTTCACTTTACCCTTCCCATCCATGAAATTACCTGATTAGACATTATATTTTCCCCTTTATACTACATGTTCAGGAGTTTATGATGGTTGAGTGTTATTAGCTTTAGTGTTACCATCGTCTCTAACTATATGAGCAGGATTGGTGGTATTTGGAGAACGATGTACGATGTACAGATGCTTTAAAAGGAAACTGTAGACCAGACTGTTCCATCACTCAATCTTAAGATGCCTAAGTAAAAAATTACCATGTATATGTGTTCATCATTATCAAATTTTACTATGCAAGTTGTTTTATATCTGTCACTGCCATTATTGAGAGAGTTCAAGCGATTAGAATAAAGAATGTCAAGTTTTCATGTCTCATCTCCAGATAAGCAGAAAAAAATCCAATTTAATAAAATGACACATTAGAAGGATTACGGTATAAATATATTGTGAGAAAATGCATACAAGATTCCAGAGATGTTGACAGAGAATTACAAATGATATATATATATATATATATATATATATATATACATAACATTAAAGCAAGAATATCAGTCTCGTGTTCCAAGAGTTCAATATATTGGTGTATATAGATTTAGTTCGGCGGCTTCCCATTTTAAACAACTCCTAGATATTACAACATGAAAAACAACTTTCCATACTACTTTAAGCTGTCTGTGCATGCTGCACAGTGATCAGTGAATTTTTTTGTAGGATATTTAAGAAAGATAGGTCTAGAAAGAAAGAATGATGACATTGCATATGGAAACGTAAGAAAATACAAGAAAAGAAAATTTGTCCACAAAATATTGGAAGAGTAGGAACGATTGTTCTTTCTCTCACAAAGTCAATTTATCATACTTACAGTTTGAATAGTCTGCATAATCCTTGTCACTGTTAAATCTTTTATTTGGATGCTATCTTGATGTAAAATATTGCAAAAGATGCCACCTTTTTCATTAATGTTTTGGTAAATTTGATACGTTTTTCGTCCAAATGATTGCTAAAAATCACCCTTGAAATCAACGTAAATGCTAAATATAAGTGTTTCACTTATTTTGAGAAAACAAAAGATAGTCTTAAATTACACACCACGTGTCTTTTACATACTGCTGCCTTACCAAGAAAATAATGTGAAATTATTAAATAAGAAGCCAAACCTAAAATCAGTATAAATATAAGCTACCTTTCATTAAGCGGACCAAATATGACTCAGGTATACGCTAAAAAACAAGTTTTAAAAATTATTTATGCAATCTTTCAAGCATTCAACCTTCATAAAAACATGAAAGGTACACACCTAACATTGGTTGTGAGAGGTTTTACTTAACATATCAAATACAAAACCAAAAATCTAAGAAAACTTCTCAACAAATCTTTGGATTAAATTAAACTGTGAAAACTTTGAAGTTTATTAACAACGTAACTCAATAAATTATATACCCCAGAAACCCATTGCCCCCGAAATTATTGCAACTATAAGATGAATATTACACAGATTTCTCCAAAGCAACGCATAATAATCACAAAGCAAATACCATCAAATAAAATTAAAGTAATAAAAATTAAAATTAAAATTAAAAGAAAATCATCCTGTCCTGCTGACTTAATTGGGTACATTTGATTCAAAACAATCCCTATCTCCGCACTGAATTGGACCTGCTAAGAAAACAAAAAGTTTCTGTTTCATTCTATCACTGCTCTTATAGCATATATTCTCTTGCTTTTAGATTGGTAATGGGGTATAATATGACTTATACATGAATCACTCGTTCCAGAGCTGGTTTAACTACTTTTCTCAAATTATCTTTTAAACGCATGCATACAGATATATAGCCGTAAATCACTACCTAGAAATGTGATTCTGCAAGAGAAACAACCATACCTTGTAATCAATACACGAGAAGCAATCCTTTACAATCAATCAGATAAAAGAAAAGCAGCTAGCTATCCAGCTGAGTGAAATTCACAAATAATACCCTTGAAAACACCTGGAATAAGGAAAGAGAATTAGAAAGACTCATGAAATATATTACATTTGTAATAAAGTTCTACTAATCATGTTATCAAACTCGAGTTAACTAGTTAAATTAACTCGGACGAGTTTACGTTTCTACACATGGCTTCCGAGTCAACTCGAAAGTAAACTCGATTTTGATGTAATCTCAGTAGAATCGGGGAACTCGGACAATCTGATTTTGCAACCGAGTTGGCGAGTTCGAAGATATTTTAAAACCCAAAACAACAGTGGCTTGGTGTGCGAGAGTGAAGAAAACTCACAGATTAGGGGATTAGGGTTCCACCCGTCGAGTCACCGTCGCCCTCGGCCATCGTCGCGCGCCCTTGTCGTCGTCGTATGCGGCAGGTTGGGAGTAGAAGCTACGTGAGGTTGGGTGGAGAAAGGGAGGCCACAGCTCCCTGCACTGTTTGGCTTCGTGTAAATGGTGGGTGGAATTTTAGTTTATTTTAATCGCTCACCATTTCACTAATTTCATTTATGAAATTATATTATTTAGGGTTAAATACGTTTCCACCCTTAACTTTCTTTTTTATATAAAAGTTTGAAATACTTCCAAAAAAATGAATTCACGTATTTTTTTAAATAAAAACTAAATAAGTCAAAAATTTTAAAAAATAACTAATTTCAAATTTATTAAAAATTAAAGAAAAATATATTTATCCTAATTATTTATAATATAAATTTTTATTACCTTTTACAATTAGGAATTATGTTTTAGTTATTTAATAATTATATAATGTTTTTTAATTTTGTAATTAAAGACTGAATTTGGGATTAATTTAAAGTATGTTTCAGAATGGAATTTGAAATCAATTTAAAGTATGTCTAAAAATATATCAAATTTAATTGAAAACAATCTAATTATAGATTTTCCTCAGCTTCACCTCTAAAATTAAATCTTGATCAATTTTAACTCTTTCACCATTAAACCTGCAACTTGAATCCAACCTGAAACCTTTTTCTACTTGAAGCATCTCATACCATGTTTTTATTTATAGAGTGGGAGAACAACTCAAAATTATAGTTTTTAAGGAACTCTATTGACCTCCTTTGCCTCATGTCTAACTTCATCTAGTCAAACAGATATTTCAAGCCCTTTTTGTATTATTGAAACCTTAAATTGAGCTCCTTAAAGATAATGTTTCCACTATTGTAAAGCAAATACTACTACAACAATATCAGGTCATGAGCGGGATAATTCTTCTCATGAACTTTCAATTACTATAAAGCATAAACCACTACCATTTTCACTTGCATCAACACACCCAAACCCTTGGTATGATGTGTCACAAAAAACCTTAAAAGATTTCTCGATATCGAGTATGATCAACACTGAAGCACGTGTTGATGGAAATAACCCCAAGGCCTGATAGTCTGAGCCAATGGCTATACCCGTTTTCTTTATCTTGTTCTTAAATAAATAAATAAATAACTATTTTCGGCCTTATAGTTTTGGGCCATTATTTTTTAGTTACTTTTAATTTTCTTTATTTTTTGTATGGGCCAAGAACCAAGGAAGCTTTGGGGGCTTCTCGCTACACCTCTAAACGTTTTTCCTGTACCCCCAAAAACATATATAATTCCATCTTTGCCCATAGTAAAAAGTGAAAAAAGTAAAAAAGTAACTGTCTCTCTCTCTGCATTGACCAGACCCCTGATTTCTTATATTAATGCAACGCACTCTCCTTCCATGCATGCGCCACTTTCTTCACAATCCTCACATCACACTCACAGATACAACACTCACAGTGCATCACTCCAGCCCTCACTCACCACACTCACTAAACACTCCACTCAAACCCTCAAACCTGATGCACACAAACCCACGCCACTCATGTTCACGACACACACACTAATTTGACTCACCACACTCATTTCTTTTCTCTCATTCACTATCACTCACTTGCATCACTCAAACTTCACACACTAATATAATCACACACCTCACAAACTCACACAAAGTACACATAAAAAAAACACTCTCCCATGGAGTTGCTCTATCTATTATACCTGGTTCCCACGGATACGAATTTGTTTGACATCCCTACTCGTGAGTGTGCAATAATAGTCACGTATTTTTGTACAAATCTTTTTCCTGGAACATTAATTAGGTGCAATAGTGTTGTGTGATCCGCTTCTTGGTTCCCTAACGCAGGAATTGACACCAATTTTTTAGTCATTGCAACTACGTAGTGGTGTGCAACTTTTTGGAAGGATACAAAACACGCAGTGGTTATTGTTGGTGCTTAATGTAATGTAGTGATTTTTCTTGGCATCAAACTAAGAGCGTGAATGAGTAGTGAGCTTGTAACAAATTAATCTCTTTTGTGTAGTGAGTTTGTGGTGGTTTCATTAGCTTAGTTGAAGTTAAATTTAGTTCATTAAAAGTGTGAAAATAATTATTTCCAAGTTACAAAATAAGGCAAAACTCAGCAAATTCTGGAAAGAAATATACCAAGTGCTAAATGCACCCCTAGTTTTTACTCATATACTCTACCTTTTTCAAATGAGTCACTAAAAACCTACTCCTACACCCCTTCATCTTTTTATTTTCACCCCACCTTACACCAAAAAATCAGATCCATTCATAAACTGCCATGTGGTAATTCCTCACTCACAAAACTAGCCACATGGCAGAATCCTGACTCATATAAGTTGAACCAATGACAACGTGTCACATCATCTCATCTTCTTCACCTCAAACCCTAAACACCATTCTTGTACCCCCACAACATGCACCACCACCATAAATTGGAACCCTCGCAAACGACTCACCATTAAAGCCATCATGTGCTTTGTCAGAGAAGTAGATCAAAGAAAAGTTGCAGTTCATACACCAACATCGTTCTTGTACGAAGTAGATATGTGAGTTTGTCAATGCCGAAAGAAGAACTGCGAATCAAATCACACGTTTGCAGCAACCATTAGAGAAGATGTTGCATATGTCCATCACGCTTGATTCCATGTTTCCCCTCGCAACTCACCATATAACAAAAACATGACGCAAAACCTCACCATCATCTCCATGAGGAACCACCTCTACATCAAATCTACGCATCAACAACGATGTTCTTCCATCGAGACAGCACCACGTTGGAACAACAACTTCGTTATGCTGCTCATCAAACCTCTAATGTCGTCAACCACCTGCAATCACGTTGCAACCACGAGTGCATGTATGTTCATGAACCATACAACAATAAATGCAAGCACCGTGTAGAAACCCTAATGGAAGAAGAAACCTAATGGGAAAGAGAGAGCTTTGCAACATGGCAGTCTCTTGGCCAATCAACAAGTCAAACTTTTGAACTTGTCAAAGATGGTCAAAGCTTTGAAAATTTGTGCTATAGGATTGCAAATGGTTGATTTGGAAAATTAATGCAAATATTAATTGGAGATCATTTATTAGATAACTTTAAGTAATTAATCTATTTAATTATGTCAGAAATCATCAACCAATTATATTTGTCAAATAATTTTAAAACTGACTATATCTCTTCAAATATTTTTAGATATTCATAACAACTATAAAGATAAATAATATTTATGATTACTTTAAGGATATTTGAGGGATTTTACCATAAGCTAAAGTTCAAGTTTAATCAAGTTCTATAATAATAGACCAAGGGGAAACAAAATAAAAGCTCGAAACTTCAGAGTTTAAGAACTCTCTACGGGGACCTAATTTCGTTCTCTCTCCCCCTCTCTTCTTTTACTTTTATGTTACTTTTGCATTTCATGGAGGGCTAAGCTTTAAGGCTTAGTTCCACTCTAATTTCTTAATTGGATTCTAAGATTAGATGAATAAATGCATTTGTTCTTTAGATTCTTATTGTGATTTATTTTCATCTATGTCTTTTGATTCTTAATCTAGTAAAAGTAATGATTTTTACATTGTAGCAAGTTAACACAATGTTAAATCTAAATAAACATGACAATCATATGAGTCCAAGGGTTTTTAATTTTAATTAAGAAGTTACTTTAGTTATATTTAGGAACTTTCATATGATTGAATGAGTTTTTGTTAATAATTGAGAAGTTACTTTGATTAAAGTTGAAAATTTTGATTGAATTAATCAAGAAGTTACTTTGGTTAATAAGCTTTTTACCATATATAAGAGGTAAAAGAATAGACATGATTAGGCACGATAATATTTAATTGAGAAATTACTTTGATTAAATTTACTATGATTAATCTATAAAGTTCTTGCTTTTGATTGAAAAGTTACTTTGGTTAAAAGTGAGGACGCCAACAAATTAATTGAGAAGTTACATTGGTTAATTTGAAATCTTAGACAAGAAATCAATAATACTAATCTTTAGTAAATCAATGATGAATCATATTTTGAAAAAGCAGTGGAATGAACCTATTTTCTTTCTATTGTTTTTATCTTATTCCTTTCTTTCAATTATTGTTTTATTTGACTAACCCCTTTTGTATAGTTTTTATAAGAACTAATTTGTAAAGAATCAATTATGTGTTCGTTGGAAGACGACTTAGGGTTGACTTTACCCTTACTATTTTATTGATTACTTTCTTAACAATACTAAAGTTGTTATAGATAAATAGTATTAATTTGATCACGTTAACGACAATATTATCACCCTCCCTTCACTCATCTTGGCCCAAGTGGCGTGGCTTCCTTCATTCGCTCCGCCCTCTGTTCAATTTGCGCTTCAACGTCACCCTCACTCCATCACACTCGCATTTTGCCTATTTTTTGTGTTTTTATGTGTGTATGGGGTTTCATTCGTCCTGACCTTTTTCCTATTTATGCATCTATACCATTCATATTGATATTGCTAGTGTTCCCCCCTCCCTCCCCCCTCCCCCCACGCCCCAATTTTCTAAGGTTTCATCTCTATTTATGTCCAAGACGGGAAATTGCACTCCCAAATTTAAAATGAGACCTATATAAAACTCACTTCATACCTTACGTGCAACTACTGACTCAAACAACTTTCTAAACCAAGAAACACCACTTATTTTTCATACCATAATCCACGTGAATGCAATTGTCCAATCCACCCTGAAGATCACAAAGGAAATAAATAAATTTGACATGGAATTTGTGTTCCTTCAACACCATGAAACATGCCATACCCACTATGGTTGACTCTTTTGACCCTAAGTTGAAGTGGAAACCACCAACTCAAGCTCTAACTCACTCACAAGAAACTTCGACTCATCTACACATGCATGTGATAAAATGGAGTGTGTTGCTCTAAACCAAACTAAAACCCTTAACACTACCATTTATGTAACACACATTTTGAATGAGACTACCTATGTTAGCCGTTTCAGCACCAGGCATCATGAACACCCTTCCAGCTACTTGAGGCCTTCCATTTCCTTTTCTCATTGGTTTTGCTTTGGAAACACTAGCTTACCCTTCCCCTTTAAGGAAAATCTTAATGATGTACCTCTTCTTCTAGTACCTAAAAAACTTCACCTCAACCAAAGAACAATCCTTTCTCTCATGTGAACCTCCACACCTGAAGAATCACTTTTTCTCTCGACGTTGTTGTTGTTGTTCTTGAGAGGATCCAACCACCTCTTTTCATGTGGGGTTTAGCATAAGGCTCCTATGATACCTTACCCTTTCCAGCAGATGATTATGTCTCTTGAGAAAACACCATCCTACTTGACTAGTTCTGAAAGTTCTCCATAGTTTTATTCGTCTTCACAAAGAGATGAATCTCCTTTATAAACTTCGAGGCCACTACCTTCTTCAACTCTAATCTCAAGCCTTCCACAATTTTTCCATATTTCCAAGCCTCAGCTATTGCTTGAGTGTAGAACTAAGCCCGATGCTCAAATCTCACTGAATACGCATGCCCAACATCTCCCCTTGCACTATCCTCAAAACTTAACTTCTCTTACAACCTTTATGGTATCTGGAAAAATAATTTTTCCTACGAACCTACTTTTAAATGCTAACCCATTTCAAGACCTCGCCTTTAAACTTCAACATCTTTGTACATGAAACCCAAACTCAACTTTCCCGTTTTGATTCACAGCCAACACACGACAATTGTTGAACATTACACACAAACTAGAGAGGTGACAAACTTGTCTAGAAGTTGATTTTGAAAACTCAAACTACCATTATTCCTCTTATAATCTAACTCTTTTATACATATAGTCTCAACACCTACTGACTAGCATAGTCTTTATCAGTTACCCATTCTTCATCACCTGTTGTCCCAAACTTTGATAATTAAGAAGGGAAATTATCTTTGATTTAGTCATGAATATGCACCCACATCATTCCATCATGATTCTTTCTTTCTTAATACTTTTAGTTTCATAACCATATCTATATTCTAAATTTAAACATGTATACACATAAAACATGAAAAATTCACAACCCTCAGGTTATTCTAAGGACGAACTATTTTGATACAAAAAATGTAACACCCAAAATTAAAAGAAGTTAACTACTTATTTAAAGTAATTCACAATTTGGTATTAAGAATAAAGCTACGTAAATAAAAGGTATAAGTGTTATAGTTTGTGTGTGTGTGGTTTATTATGAAATTGGAGATATTTTTGACTTAGTAGAAGCTTGATATTGGTTTTTGGTATATTGGGAATTGGAAAATTGCAGAATTTGAGTTTTTATGTTATGATGCATTCAACATTGTTACATAATCACCATAGAGGAAACATGCTAGTAAAAATATGATTATACTGAGTTTTCTTCAAATCACATCTTAACCACATTTGAGTCTAAGCTTTTTACATCTTCATAAGACACCTAACTTCCTTTAAATTTCCTTTTAATTATCTAGAAAATGTCACAGGTGGGATAAACAAGTGGACTAAACCTGTAAAATGAGATAAGATAATCAAGTTAACTTTAAAATAAATATAACTAGTGATTTAGTAATTAAAATATTGGCATTTCCTACATATTTTTTGTACTTAGATGAATCCATATACACTTATCAATTGCAACATTCCCAATTGGAGCCTTTGGATCATATTAAGATTATATTGGTAGAAGAGTCCCAATAGATGCAACATTTGGGTTAAGCAAATTATGATGTAGGGATTGCCTTGTAGGCTCTAAGTGGTGCCTAGTGTAAGTATTGAAATGGTTGGTTTAGCCAAAAAAAGAGGTTGAATTGGCTTTAAAAAACCTTTTTAAAGCTTAAGAAGCTTTTCGTTGAATCAACCAGACTAAGAAATCAAAAAACAAAAGTTGCAGGATAGTACACTTTCAACTGATTAAAATAAAATAAACATCAGGTTAATCTGTTCAAACACAATGAATCAACAAATTAAAATATGAAATCAATCGGCTAATATCTTGGGAAATTATGCATAACTGTGAAATGCACAAAACTCACTAAAACATCATGCTTTTTTCAATCAAGATACGTTCCAATCAATATATCCAACTTGATTACACTACAAGGCAACGTAAAAACACATGCACACTTAATAAAGATTGATTTGCTTGGTTTTCTCGAGATTTATATGATGAACAAGATAAGCGAAAGAAGATGACACCACTTGTTTTTATACTAGTTCACTCAATCACAGAGCTACATCTTGTTTACCAAGACAACCTGAGCGTGGTTTTCCACTATTATCAAAAGTTTTACCAAATCACACGAGATTACACTTTTGAATAAAGCAAATATCAAGATTTTTTATCTTTGACTGCTACGTAGGCAATGTTACCCTAATAAAACCAATCAAAGACTACTAATAGAGGATTAAGGTAACTAATTGCTACTTAGGAAATCTTAAACTATGACACACCTATGAAACCTAGGCCCACAAAAGACAAAAGTCCATGCATGTACTATAAATAAGCATGATTCACGATGTATGATATTTGATCCAATCATTATAGCATGCATTGTCTGTTATGTCTTACTAACTTGAGCGTCGAAGTGGCTTTGCAAGCTCCCCAGTCAAGGACTATCTTAACCAAGTGGAAACATATTCAAATTCATTGATCGAGAACATTGTGATTGTGAAGAAAGATTGATACAGAGGAAAGGTAGACACGTGTGTTCCTTTGATGTGCGTGTGTGCATATATTTGATCTTTATTTTACACACACACACACACACACACACACACACATATATATATATATATATATATATATTGTTTAAATGTTAGCTCACCTTATCTTCTTATGTTTGGCGATGATAGTGTATGCGTTACACGGGAGCAGATAATGTTACAGGTGATTCTCGTGAGGCATAGAGTTGGAGCAGGGATAGCATGGGATAAGCTTTATTCGAGTTTTATAATTTATGTTTTTGAATAATTTTGTAAACATTTATGTTATCAGACTTTAATATTGTATTTGAATTTATAACGTATGGATTTGAGTTATTTTATGGGGAAATAAATGTTTAAAATTTGTAGCACCCTAGATGGATATTACTAGATAAAGCAAATATCATATAATTTCTTTAGAATTAAAATAATATATAAAGTTCCCAAGCGTGGGAAAATTTAAAATTTATATCGATGAAGTTCCAATACACTGAATCCTTCTTATTACAAATCCATCATAAAGAAAAACATCATAAAAACTTATTAAAAAATGTTTAGAAATAAAACATAAAGTAATCCCCCTTATTCTGCCCCACTCCATTTTTAGGCGTCAACATCCTCACCTGGATTCACATCTGCTCCTACGTGACAAGTCAGACGATCCTCGCCAAACACAAACAGGAAGGGTGAGCTGAGAAAGAAAAATAACACAATAAATAAATAATGAGAAAGATCCATTCACAACCTATATGAGAAAGATCCATTCATAACATTGGTCCTTAAGGATTATCATGTTTCAACGAACTTATTCGCTCGTGGTCCAGCTCTACGGACCTCCCTGCTTGTAATCTAACTCTACGAACCTACTTGCTTGTGGTCCAACATGTATGAACACCTACTATGAACCTCCCCGCTCATAGCAACCTCAAGTGTGAGCAAGGAACATACCAACCTCCCCGCTCGTATCCCCACACCGGAGTACAAAAGGTACAGACCTTCCCGCCCGCATCAATCACGCATCTCCAATCTTCGTTACGAACCTCCCCGCTCGTAACTAATCCAGCATATCCCTGACCAAGCCATCAAGCTCATCCATGCAAATCCATCTGCAATGGACCTCTGCCCTACACTATCGCCTGGCGTTCCCTAAACGTAGCTAGGCAAAATTGTGCTCCAGACCGCCTGGCGGTAATCCCATGCCGCCAAACACCACGCGTTAGTGGCCCCTCTATTTGTGGCTTATCGCCTGGCGGAAGCATATCCACTACGAAGTGCCACACTAGTAAAATAAATTCTACTGGTTTAGGCACTGTAGAATTGATTCTATCACATTAAGAAATCATATCTACACATCCAGAACACCGATTGTGTATACTTACAATAAAATTATTTATAAAATATTCAACTTTTGTAACCTACTTATTAAATTATAACACTTATGGTTTCTTTTAAATTTGAAAACACCGCATGGCATGATGCATTGCCAATGTAACCCAAAATTGATCCACTTCGAACCTTAATAATCAAACCCCGAAATAATACATATTATCCATTAAACTAGAATGCAAGTGTGATCCCAAAAATCCTTAAACCTATATATGTATATTATAGTATAACCGATCTAGAGGCATAATCCATTAAAAATCATGATTTTAAGTTTCTATATAAAAGATCTATACTTTAATATATCTAATGAAAAGGAAACTACAATGATTTCAAACGGTTTTGTTTATATGATTATATCAATATACATATAAAAAAACTAATAAGAATAATATATATATATATATATATATATATATATATATATATATATATATATATATATATATATATATATATATAAAATAAATATTTTTTTTTTTTTTTTTAAAAAATTTA
>Ga0214545_1001702_pt1 | contig 41625 bp, 19 predicted proteins | sample CNSS4metaG_FD_160064 | JGI IMG/M metagenome (GOLD analysis project Ga0214545, IMG submission 160064) | Root nodule microbial communities from cowpea collected in UCLA plant growth center, Los Angeles, California, USA - CNSS4 | ecosystem: Host-associated > Plants > Roots > Nodule | place: USA... | reverse complement strand
TATATATAATTCAGTTGCGTTTTGTGCAGGTGGAGGTGGAGGAGTTGGTTGAAGTCGTCGGAGCTGGCGGCTGCCGGAGGAGCTGTGTGTCTGCAGCACTGGTGAAGCTGGACGACCAGACCTGGTGCTTTGTTCGCCAGAGTAAGTACATTTTTTACGTTTTTTGGTTTGTCTATAGGGGAGGCACATGGTCTGTTTCTTCTGAAAATGGCGAGTGGTCTTTTAGATGCGAGAAGAATGTGCATGAAGAACTGGGATGGGGTTCTGCTGGGTTCTCTATTCATTATATAGCAGCACAAGCTGTTAGGTCACTACAGATTGTAGAAGATGCAAATGAAGCAACAATTCTTTTCTAATGGAAATGTTGAAATCGCATTGTTTGTGTCATTGTTATCAAATTAATTTCTTAAACAAAAAACTAACAAAAACTTAACATTTTCTTGTACTATTTTTTTACATTAATCAAAATTCATTTTTTTTTAATTTCAAAAAAAATAATTTATTTTTTATGACTAAAAATAACTAATTTAGAAATTATTTCAAGAACATCAATTCAAAAATTCATCTCTTTTTACACAAGGGTATTATGGTAACTTCATAAATATATCTATTTTAACAATTAATTTTATTTATCACATCAATCAAATCTTTCTCTAACTTTCATAACAATTATCTCAAAATCTACTCACTTTCCCTCTAAATCCACTCATAAAAAACACAAATATCTATCGACTCAAATCTACATAGATTCATCTTCACACTCTCTCCATATCCATCATTACAAAGAAACACACCCTAATGGATTTGTAAAATATGTTCAAAGAAACACCCGACAAGCTTTAAAGTATTAATTTTTTTCTGAAATAAAAGAACAAACAAAACAAACCTAATCAATTATAATTAATTTTAGTTATTTATAGAAAATTGAATATAGAATGTGTGTATAGCTTCTGATATAATTTACTCGTTTAGTCAATGCTATATAATTAATAATCACTCATTCATCTTTAACATTATATCCATGGGTAGGTAACTGTGGTCCCCCATGGACCACTCATGTATGGTAGAATTTACTCACTGAATTAACATATTAAAAATTAAAAAAATATAAGAGTAAAATAAATTTATAATAATGTTGTTGAATCGTAGAAAAATCTAAACATATGTGGGACCCGGGTTCCAAATTCTAAATTACCCGCTAAAATTGGTTCCACGTTATGAATATTTGTCTCCCAACATTTAAACTTCACACTCGTGCCCTGACACCACTGGACATTTCATATCAGTTGTCAGACTGCCTTGCACAGGCTTCGGAGCCATAGGACCACTACCATTTATTATAATAAAATAAACATCACAATCAATGTAGGAATTAAAGTGTTACTTTTCAAATTTTAAGTAAAAAATTAAGAAAAAAATAAGTAAAAACGTGTAAATAAGTGCTAGAAAAATTGGTAATACATATTATTCAAGAACCATGAAGCAACACACACTTAAGAAGAGCTTATGAAATAGTGATTTCTACCATAATCCAAATGACGAGGAAATTGACCAAGTCTGGAGGAACCAGAGCAGTTGAGAACGGTGCAATAAGTTTGCAGAGCCGTAAAAGCCAGAAACAAGAGACCTCCAATGGCTGCTAAGAATGACCCAGATGTATACTTGGACACAACCCTTTTATGCTTCTCTTTACTGTCGAACATGGCGTTAACTTTGTAAATCACTTTATCCAAATTCGGAGTCTTCGTAGCCCTAATCGGTTTGTTCATGCTATTGAAAATCTCCGCCATCGCTTCATTCCTCAACTCGCTCTGAATGATTTCGCTGTCAACCAAAATCTTCACATCCTCACCAGTGTCTATAATCGCTCTCATCAACTCAACGTACCTCGTGAAAACCAAAGGGGTATTGGATTTTATCAGCGTCTCGTAAGCCACAAGGTTTCTGATTATCACTTCTGAGTTCACATCCAATCTGATGCAAGGCAAGTAAAACACGCACTTCTGTTCATCGAAATCAATGGACGAGATGCCACTTTCAGCCGGTCGGAACAAAATCCCAGCTTCGTGGAGTTCTTTCACAGATGGAATCATCACAACACGTGGAACACCTGAATCTGATGATTCAATCGTTGCCGTGATAACTTCAAGACGTTCAACCGCTTGCGTCAAAGGTTTCAAGAACGGATGGTTAACTTTACCTTCCAACTTGGTTAGGGCAGCGTGTAACCAACGAAGCGCAGGGTTTAAGCGTTTCCCCAATGCCACTAACACGCCCCATAGAGGGCGTAATGCCCTTAGAACCACACTGAATAAAAAACCTAACACCCGTTGAATCACATGGAATATAGAAGTTATCAACCATAAGAACAGCTTCAGAACGAGCGTAATCATAAACCAGATAACAATGCATGTAGCCACCAGAACTAGCAGTATTCTGTGGCATACGGAAAAACATGTCACTCTATTATCCTCGGACTTGGTCTCGGTCTCAGCCGGAACTTCAACCTGACCCTGAGCCGGATGCTCGGCCGGAACCTGCGGCTCGTTCTCAGGTTGATCCTCAGCCTCAACCTTAGAGTCCGGCTGGGATACAGGTTCGGACTCGTGGTTAGGAACAACTAAATGGTACATGAGGTCCAACAAATGATTATACCCTTCTAGTGCAACACGATCAGGGAGCACTTTTAAGTTGACAAATGGGCATTCTTTTTTACAGAAATTTTGCAAGTTTGAAGCGAGGGCGAGACTCATAGAATCTGAATGAATTTCGTTGTTGTTGACTCCACTGATCTGCTTGAAAACATAAAAGGGAATTTGGGTCTCGAGCTTGAAAACCTCTCTGATAAGAGCGTTGACGTTGAGCTCTTGACCGGCGGCGTTAAAGAGCGGCATCCCGAGTTTTCCGGTCAAGAAGTAAGAGAAACCCGATTCACGGTTTTCACCGTTGAGAAGCGTGACGAAAGCCAGGACGAACAAGCCATCGACGGTGAGAACGTAGGAGAGGGTGGGGACATTATACGTGGATGCGACATCGGGGTGGAAGAAGGTTTGAATGTGTGTGTCAAAGTTTGAGATGCGGTTTTGGAAAAGGTCGATGCTGTTTCTGGGGAGGAAGTGGCGGAGGACCCTTCTGGCTGCGGCCAACTTGTGTTGATCGGTGAAGACGAGGCCTTCTCGGAAGTGATGGTAAGGGCCAAGCCCTACAAACTGAGGGATGTAATCTTCCCTCATGGTGGCGGTGAGGGATTCCGGCACTTCGCAGATGCAAACTGGGTGAGAATCTTTCAAATCGAGTTCGGTGGCGGAAAGCGCCACCAGCGTTTCACAGATGTCCACCACCCACTGTCCATCGGTGTATTTTGTTGAGTTCGTTCTGCTCATCGCCATGCCTTTGCTTTCTTCTCTCTCCATGTGCGCTTCTTTCAGCTCTCCTTCCACACATTGTTGTTATATCTTCAAATTTTAAATACACTTTTTTTTTTAAATATATTTTTTGGTTATTATCTTTTCATTTTCATAAAAATTAGTATCGGTTTCTCTTCAAAAATTTTAAGTTAATTTACTCTTTTATTTTAAAATGTATGAATTTAATTTTTTAATTACATGTTATAAATTTATTTAATGTTTGTAAAAAAAACTTATTGTTTATACCATTCACATTTTTACTTTCATGTTTTAATTGAAATGTTATTTTAAAATAAGTTCGAAATATTAAATAAATTTAATAAAATATTATTAAAATAATTAATTTTATATGTTTTTAAAATGAAAATATACTATAACTCATATTTTTTAATTTTATCTTTTTACTCATTAATGTAATTTAATGTATTATTATTTTTTTTATTTTTTCTATAAAATAATTAATAACTCACGTTAAATTATGTTAAGAATTAAAAAATAGAAATCAAGTGATATTATAATTTTTTTTATAAAATTAAAAAATTAAATTGGCTAAAATTTTAAAAATAATTAATATAATTTTTTAATTTAAAATTTAAGGATTAAAAAACATATTTAATTTTTTTTACCTTTAACATTTTCGTTTAATGAATGAAAAATAACTGGTTATTAAAATTGCGAGATTAATGTAGTCATGTCACATTTTGTTTTCACAGTTAAATTTATTTTTAAATTCTCCATTTAAACCTGGCTCAACACTATTTATATCGTAGACCTCTGTACTTGATGTGATCATAATTATGACCTTCATTATTGGTCCATCTCAAAGCTGGTAAAGCAGTTGGAAGTGGGATCTCCAAAACTAAATTTATATTTTTTTTTAAATCAGAAATTAAACTTTATTTATATTTTTTTTAAAATCAGAAATTAAACTTTATTGGAATTATCGAATTAATGTACGGATGTCAATTTGACTTTATCAGCATATGTCCTTTAAACTTCACTCCAGAGATCATGAAAAAGTGATAAACAACTTTGCAGAATCGCAGTACGGACATTGTTGAGTTACTGTACAAAATTTTAGTTTTACGAGAGGTGGGTTAAGAACGAAATTTTAAACTACTCAAATTCATAAAATTTAAAAGGTGATAAAATTATTACAAAATAGTTTATTATATATTTATATATCACAACCCATAACTTATTGTTTTACTTTATAAATGTTGAAACTGTTTTTTACAAGATGGAGATACTAATTAATAAGTTATCGAATGTTTTAAAACATGTTGAATTATTCCCCTTTGTGTATATAAATGACTCTGGTAGTGGAAATTTAATTAAATTAAAGTGTTATGCTTCTCAGCTGTGTGTAGGTTCTAGGTGTGGTACATAGTAGAATGAAACTTAAATATTATTCCAATTTCACACTTATCCTCTAATGTAAGGCCATCGTGCCTCGTTACTCGCCAGCCCTTTACATAGTTGCTGGAAGGTCCTATGGAGGTTATTTTTTCAGATTTTGTTAAGGAAATATATTATAGATTTGATTCAATTTTACAAAACTTACTTATAAAGTGATTATTGTTTTCATTCATATATTATGAAATTTACCTATATTTAGTTGATATGTAATTTTTAACACATTTTTATTATGTCGAACTATATACATTTCGAGTAAAACGACATTAATAAATAGTCCGATAGTGGATAAAATAATAGACTCAACATACAATAATTTTTGTTAGAATAAATTTTAATAGATAACTTTGATATCATTTTAAGAAGTGGACTTTAAGTCTAACTCAACCCTACAAAAATGTTTTGTAAGATAAGATTTGAATCCACTTATATACTATGAAATTTTTTTTTATCTCTAATCGATGTGAGATCTTCAACAAATTTGGTGCAGTTTAAAACACAAAATAAGAAAATGAAAAAATTTTAAATTTACTATAAGTTTGAAGGTAAGTCATACACTAGGCAAGTTACATTAATTAAAGAGTACAATGATATTTTGACTACTAAATTTTGACATTTTTTTTACAATATGAGATGTCATCTTCTAAGTGGTTTTGGAATATTGAGAATTAGAAAATGAAAAAATAAAAAATCACTTAGAAGATGACACCTAAGATGGTAAAAATCGTGTCCCACGCAGACAACTTCCAATTTATATTTCTGAAAATTAGAAGTCATCTTCCAAAAACATGAATTTCATGTAAAGTGTGAACTAAACTCGTGGGAGAAACAAACGACTTCATTTTTTTAGGTTAAATTATGTCTTTGATCCCCATTTTTGTAACAAATATCGATTTTGTCCCTCTATTTTATTTATCTCAATTTAATCCTTATTTTGGGAAAATTTGATGCAATAAGTCTTTTTCATTAACGGTGTGATAACAGCGTTAAATAACAGTGTCATGTATCATTGTTACTGTCATGTCATTTTTTCATTCTCAATTCGATCCTCATATTTTTTTACTTGTCTCAATTTAGTTCTAACTTTTATAAAAATTGAACAATTTTATCTCTCTACAAATTAAAATCAAATTTAATTTTTATATAATTTTTAATTTCCTAGACTATGCTAACGATTGCCTTGGAAAAAAAAAACAAACGTATAAACTTTATTCTTCATCCGTTAAAAAAGTAACGTGTAAAATGTGGAAAGCAAGCGCAATGGGTCAAGTTTAATTCACTAGGAAGGAACAATTGACTTTTTGTGAAGGTATATGTAATTTGTGGCCATAATGCAAAGCTATAGTTGAGTTAATAATGTCTAAAGCAAATGTGTGAACCTCGTTTATTCTGCACTTGGACCAACTTCTTCAATTGAACTTTAAAAGCCACATAAAAAATTATTAAAAGCAAATATATATTTTATTTGCTGAAAATATGTAACTAATTTTGGCAGATGTAGCTGAGAGAACTGGATGGTCTAATGGAGTAAAATATATTGATGTTAACACTGTCCCATCATTTTTTTCTGTATTATTCTTGTTCTACACGTTTACAAGTGGCTATTGATGTTGAAATTTGTGAAAGAGACGCCGAAGGAAATTTGTGAAGCGTAATTTAACTTCTTTTTTTCAATTTAAATTTAAAAATAATATCTATTTTAAATTTATAATTGATTTAATTATGTTTTGAGTCGTGATAAATTTAGAATCATTCTATAGAGTTTCTAATAAAAAAAATTTATCTATTGAGTTCTTAAAAATTTAAAAATTTTCAATTAAGTGCCTATAACTAGGTGTGGTGGTTAACTTTGTGATATAATAATCACTGTTACTTCCTATAAATGTCATCACATAATATGTGACATCTTTTCTATGTGAGACTCCATTTTTTTGTGTTAAAGAGTTGGGCCAACTTTGGTACACTCAAACTTCGTATTTTTCCGTCCTTTTCGATTTAGTTGCGTTGGTTCTGTCTAGGATTCATCCTTATAACCCTATTCTCATTCTTAGTGTGCATCTTTTCAATTCATTAGTTTGTTCCTAGAGTTGTGGTGTTGTTCCTGTTAGAACAATTGTTCCTGTTAGAACTCTTCTTCCATAGTTTACTCTCAGTTTTGAAGTAAAGGATGCTAGAGTTTTCGCGTTTTTGAAATATATTGCTTGTATTTGCTTTTGTTTCATGTTTATAGATTACTTGGACGATGCTTGTGTTGGTGTGAAAATGAACTACTTGTGTTTTGATTTGGGATTTTGTTTCTGCATGCACGAGTGCAAGTGGGGATCCGCTTTGCTTGCCTAAGCTAGTGGTTTTTCGCCCAAAAGAGATGCTCTCACCTAAGTGAGAATAGCATAAACTCGTCATTGTTCTCTATCTCGAATTGTCGCCTGAGCGAGATGGACTAGTTTGAGCGAGAAGTTGTGGTGCACATTGTTTGCGATTTCACCCAGGCAAGAGTTCCTGGCTTGAGCGAGAGACTCTTATCGCTTGAGCAGAGTTGTTTGAATGCTTGTATGCTCCCATTATTGATTTGTTTACCCTCTTTAAAGTATGATGCCACGTATGTTTTATGCAATGTGATGATACGGTCATATGTTGTGCTTGGCATGAGATGAGACATGAATTGGTTAGTTGTTGGTTGGACATTGGTACGAAATTATAATGCTTGAGATAACATGTGAACTGATGTGGGTAAAAGAGTTTCATGGGAAACTCTTGGTAATAAAGGAAGGTATCCTGAACTTTAATAATCATCCACACTCACAGAGTAGAATGATTTTGTTAGAAAATGATTACTCAAAATAATACTAGTAATAATCAAAATATGAAATAATATAATAATAATTATTAGAGCAATAATAATAATAATGACATATATCTAAATCAAAGAATATTAATCAGAGATATAATACTATTAAGGGTTAAATATGTTTTTGATCCCTTTAAATTTCAATGAATTTTGGAATTAGTCCATTTCAAAATTTTGAATTAATTTAGTCATTCATTTTTCGAAATACGTGGATTTAGTCATTTTAATCAAATTTTGTTAAATTTATTTGTCATTTCAAACGTATTTCATAATAGTATTTGACTTAATATTAAAGTAAAAATGTGTCAAACCTTATAAATAACTCCAATACAATCTTGAAATGTATACGAAACATCTAATAAACTTAACTAAAACTTCTGAATGAAAGCGGCTACTATTTTACTAAATTAAGCCATCAAATTATAAAGGGTATATAGTTTTTAAGATATCAAGAGTGAATAGATGGCTACCTACTACCATTGTATAGAAAGTTCTATCATGTTGGCTACTAGCTGGTAGTCAAATATTCTTAGAATTATTTTATAATTATGAGTATTTACGGATAATTATACATATTTTTATCTTTTTAAAATTCAAATGAGATTATTTAAATATCAATATTTAGGATATAAATTTAAATAAAAATTGATCTTTAAATATAATCTAAATGAAGTTACATCATAACATATTAGTATAAATATTTTTTTTTAAATGGGTGAAATGCTTATTATGAGTTGGATCTCTTGCAACCATGAATGGGAACAATTAGGATAAAAACATAGGTAAGGGAAGGGAGGACATAATCCATTAAATATATTCAAATTACGAATTTTAGTCCTTAAAATTGTAATAAATCATAGAATTGGTCCTAAAAATTAATAAGTAAAGTAGTCCCTAAAATTTACACCATCAAACAACTTTTTTCTTAAAATTATAATGAACATTCAAATTGATTCCAAAAGAACTAGAATATTGAAATGGTTGTTGTGATCATAAGTTATTAATAAATTTAGTACTTTAAATTGTAACAATAAAGCAAAATAAACCTTAATTATATAGATTTAACTACATTTGTCTCTTGATGATATGTAATGCAAGTAAGGAGAAAAAGACACATTGTACCAATGATACAAAGGGATTTCCTAGAATGAGGAGCTACTATGTTGACATGTGAAATTAGTCTATTATCTTGGTTTCGAGAAAAAAAAAAACTGAGAAATAAATAAATAAATTGAATGTTTAATTATGTAATATAATAAAAAAGATGAGAAAATATAAAGAAATAATATTTATAAAATATATCATTTGATTGATTTGTAAAAAATAAAATAAAAATAAACAAAAAATAGCTAAAAAACATTATTGCACCAAATTCTACTCTTTAAAAAATCATTTTCTTTATAAACAAACGATATTCACTACTTCCCTCCCTCACTTTCCTCTCCATCAAAAGAGAGAAGCAAAACTTTTCAAAAAAGTAATTATCATTATTACCCATTCAACTCTGCAATTTTGCTACATTGGTTTTCTCTCTCTCTCTCAATGCGCACAAAAATCCTTACTTTTCATTTTTATAATCTATAACGATAATAAATAGTTACTTATTAAAAAGATATTGAAAGATAGAGATGAAGACAGTTATTTTAAATAACTTATCCCTTTATTACTCCCTCTGTGTATATTACACTCAAACCTTTAACTTGCAAGGTTCAATGATTTATAAATCCCAGTTCATGTCTGTATGTATTATTACACTCGAACCTTTTACTAGCAAAGGTTCAATGCTTTATAAATCAAAGTTCTTGTCTGTGTATATTACACTCAAACCTTTAACTTGTAAGGTTCTGAGTTATGATTTATAAATGACAGTTCATGTCTGTGTATAATAAATTTTACCCAATAATCTCCAAGATCGACAATGTCCACAAAACAAATATATTTTACAGCAAGTGAGAAATGCATGGGTAGCAGCTTTTAAATTTTCTGATTAGTTTATTAGCACATACTGATTCCTGTTAACGGGTCAAAGTAGTTGAAATCAGTCTAAACAACCTTGCTGTCTCCACGCTAACAATCAACAACAATCACATATGATCCATGTCAATTTTCATTTTTGGCTACAATCCCCTTATATATTCGTCCTTAAAAATTTTGCATTCTACAACAAGCAACTCAATGTACTACACAGACCAACCCATGTGGGAATTGTCAGCAATAACAAAAAATTGGTGGATGGAATGCTCAATAGCGTCAAGGAGACAAAGTAATTGCTATGGTTATCGTTACTAAGATCCTTGCCCAAAACTTTTCCTCAAATCTGCAGGTTCTAAATGGAAAAACAAAAATAACGAACCTGAGACTTTGAGGTTCAGTTTCTCACATTATTTGACTTTCTTTAATCCTTTTTTTTTTCCTTCTTTCAACTTTCGTTCATGAAACATGGACTGGCTATGGTGGTCAATGCTGATAGCTGAAAAATGCTGCCTCCAGTAATGGACCAAATAGTAAACAACCTGCATTTAGTATTTTAGAATTCTTATGATTCTTTTAAGTTTTATTGAATGCATGGAAATATGAACTTCACACGAACTGAACTATAATACCAACAGATGAAAGGGTTGCTTTCACTTCTAGCATGCAGTCAGAAATTCAGATTTCTTATGATTCTTAAGTTTTCATTTGCATATATGAAAGTATGAATTGCATACTTAATGGATTATAATAACAACGGGTAACAGGAATTTTTCCTTCTGGTAATTTGGAGTATATATGCAGTCGGAACAAAGGAAAAAAGTATTGCACGGTGCATATAGCCTGATATTCACAAACAAGCCAATGTAATAAAGAGCTCAAGTGAGATAAGGAGGCATTATTGATAGAAAATGGCTGCATTCAAGGTAACATAGAAACAAAGACAAACACACGCACATATGGCATGTCTAACATCTGCAAACAGTTAATGGAATGTGCAGAACAGAAAACAACGATGATAATAACATTATGAAGCCATGCCTCTCCATTTTCTTTATCTGGGAACTTCAGAAGTATAATGCACCGGGTTATCATGTATAATTTGAGTTGTGAAAAGTAGGATCTCAATATCAAACAGAAACACAAATAACAATCTAGTGACTACAGAGAATAATCCAAAAATGGTATAGAACAAAACCTTTTCTCAACTAGGCTACTTGGTTGCATTGTAAGATGGAATGTATGACTCCAGAATTAGTTGTGCTGTAGAAGGTGCTCTAATCTCAACAATCAAGTAAGTAAACTTCCATTCATTGTCAGCTGAACCTTTGAACATCTCACAGAATACTTTGCCATGTCCATGGGGGCCCCGGATATAAAAATTAACCTGTAAGCCAAATTAACATATTTGAGTGTGAATCAAATTTTCAAAATAAATGACACAGCTACTAAACAATAAGTAACTTCCACCATAGACAAAAATTTAAGAATTTGAAAGGGCAGAGGGATAGAACCTGATAAGGACAGAGAAGAAAATATATGAAGAAAAGAGATAGCAATTTCTATTAATATCAGTACAATTGTCTGGTACCAGAACCAAAAATGAATTACACTAATGCTCAGGGCAGGGTATTCGAGAAACCCAGACATCTCCCCCATTCCACGAGTTCCAGTCCAACTTCATAAGATACCTCTTCTCTCTCAACTCCTTCTCTTATTTATAGACAACAGGCCGTATTTTTCTAATTATCCCAGCCCAGATAATTTACTAATATACCTAACAAAAAAATAGTCAACTAACCTATTGTAACCAATTATTAAGGGGGTTACCTGACACAGAGGAACAATACAGCAATATATCCAATGAATTCCTACTCAATACCTTACCTCTTTTCTCCTTTCTTCATTTTTGTTTCAACCTTTCTTTTAATCTTTTCTTTTACATCCCACGGGTGTATCAAAATAGTTCCCATAAAACGAAATGTAAATACATCAACAAATAAATTTGAGTAAATACTAATATGTTTACCTCTACATGTTCAACACCTTCTTCATCGGTCCATACCCTGTGAGGAATTCTTTGGCGAGCAGCTCGATTTCTACTCTCCTGACCATAACCAGTAATTGGAGATCCAATCCTCACGCGTACCTGGTAAAAAAACAAATCCAGAACAAGTGAACCTAAAAGCACAGTTACTATACATTACCCGTACCAACAGGTTTGGTTTGGCATGCACAAATTTTAATTACAATTCATTTTGCAGTAAATACAACATTGTTCAAATGCATGCCTAATTTTGGCCTGAAGCTTTCAAATACCCAAGTTCTCTACCTAGTGTAAATGCCTTATTTTATATTTTTTTTCATGTTTATAAAAGTGGGAATGTGAGAAAACTTGACAAACCTGACCGTCATCTTGAATTCTTTTGAGAGCCTTGCTATAGATCTTGTACCTGCAACCAGCTCCCAACAATTAAATAAACACATGCTTGAATATTACTTATATTACACAATATGCAACATTGCAACATTTTCATTGAAGAAAAAACGAGGAAGAAGGTGATTACTCTTTAGGTTGAAAAATAAGCTCCTTGAAAACAGCATATCCGGCCGCAGCTGCGATTCCAAGCCCCGCGAGAATGACAACACTGTAGGACGCTCCCTCCACAAAGGTCACAGGCTTCTCCGGAATGTTATACGTAGGGGCACTAAAGGGATCCTCCTCAACACTGGCTATGTCCTTTTTAGCCTACAAATCAAATAGATCGAAATTAGGTTTGGAAGCAGTAAATGACGCATTCATGGACTCTGACCTTATTGCTAGATTCGCCGTGTTCGTTGGATTGGGATGTTTTGGAAGAAATGGACCTTGATCCTCTGATTGGGAAGGAGGGGGGAGGGACATTGGGGGAGCGGCGAGTGGCGAGAGAGCGCGTGCATGCCGAGAGTGCGCGATGGTGGGATAAGATTCTGCGGAACATGGCGGAGTGAGGGTGTCTTTTCGTCTTCCACGGCGTTGAAGGGCTTCGAAGAGTGCGGAACAGGGTTCTGAGTTGCAAGCAAACTTCGCTTCAAAACGGCGCCGCCTCCTCTGTTATCCTTTTCTTCTTCCTCGTACGCTTCTTTTAGTTTTTTACCACTATAGTTAAACAAAATTATGTTGGATAAGTTATAATAGTTGGTTAAATTGTAATTTACTCATTTTTAAAACGACTTTTGTAGTTGGAAATCTTTAATTAAGCTAAAAAGATGTTTTTTTTTTCAATTTTTCGGATTTATAGGTTAGAGTAACTATTTAACTCGGGTTTTTTAACCTCTAATATTCGATTTTGTTTGATTTTTTTAAAAACGTACACTTATATATTATATTCAATTTTACATATGTCAAGGCTAAACTTTTCATCATTATTTCCAATTTTGTTACGATTAAAGACAAAGTTTAATTTACTTATTTTATTCGATTTATTTTAGAACTGTCAAAACATATAATTCAGTCTGATCCGGCTCGACTCATCACAAGTTGATCATTAAGTGAACCAATCCAATTCAACTCACTTATTAGCAAGCCACAAAAAAAATCGAACCTGACTTGGTCCACCACGAATTGGTGGATTAAATGGGTTGGCTCACGAGTTCACTTAATTCAAAAAAATACAATTATTTTATTTTTTTTCAGTCAAAACTAAATTCTAATTCTAATTAAAATCTAAATAAACTTTAATATAATTCATACAAACCAAAATCACAAAAATACAAATTATCTATGTGTTGGCTAAAAACACTTGTGTGACCCTTTATTTGCGGGTTGGTGAATCAACTCGGCTCACCACGGGTTCAACCCAGATGAGTCGGGTTCTAGGTGAGCTGGGTCAAAAATTAACCTGTATTAAAATTTGTAAAAAAATTTCAACCCAACCCGGCCCGAACCCATGGTAGACCAGGTTGGCTCGCGGGTTTCAACCCATTTTGACAGTTGTAATTTATTTCATTTTTAGTTTTATGGTGTATTTGGATAAAGTATTTTAATGAAACAATTCATTTTTTTGAAGAATTTAGATTTCTTTGTAATGAAATGTTTTTTTTTTTGATAGAGAAATTAGAAAGCATTTAAAATGTAAGCATTGTTTTTTTTAAGCATTTCAATTAGTTAAATTAGTAGAAATTCAAATACCCTCAAAATAGGTGGAATTTGAAATTCTTCTCACTCAACCTCACACTCTTGACTCAACCCCAAACGGACCCGACAAGCCCAACAACCATGATAGGTTAGGATGGTCATACGATTCAAACGGATCGGGCTGGCCTGACGACAAAAACGGGTCGGGCAGGCCCGACTACCCAAACGAGCTTGACGACCTAGACGGAGCGAGCGAACCCGATGACCTAGACAGACCGGGGTGGCCCAACAAAAATACGGGTTGGGCGGGCTTGACGACCCAAACAGGTCGATCAAGTCGGACAACCCATACGGGTGGGGTGGGCCTGATGACCAAGATGTGTTAGGTTGGGCCGACGACCTAGACGGATCGAGCTGGCCTGACGACATAAATGGGTCAGGTAGGCCTAACGACCAAGACAAGCGGGGTGGGCTAAAAGACAAAGACATGTTGAATCAAGCCACACGAGTTGGGCAGGCCGAACAACCAAGAGGTGTTGGACGGGCCTGACGACCCAAACGTGTCAGGCATGCCCAACGATAAGTACGAGCCCGACCTACCCAACAACCTATATGGACTCTATCAGCCCATTGCACTGACGAGCTTGATCGACTTGACGACCTAGACGGGCCTGACCCAGCCCAGCCTGTCTGGATCATCATGTCGGGCCAGCCAACCCATTTGGGTTTCCCAGGCGCCCCTCTTCTCCAACATGTATTAGTTTCCCAGTCGACCCAACTCGTCTAGATTGTTGGGTCGGACTAACCTGATTGGCTTGTCGGGTCGGTCCTGCCCGACCCATCTGGGTCGTCGAGCTTGTTTCCAAATTTATCATAAACTCAAAACATAATTAAGCCTAAAATATATATTATTAAAATGAAATTTCATCTCACAAGAAATTTAATTATTTTATCCAAACAAGAAATTGAAATGTATGATATTTTAATTTCTTTATTCAAACAAGTTATTTAGAAAATGAATGTAATTTAATTGCAAACAATTCAAATACAACACATTTCAATTTCTCAGTATTGTTGAAATGCTTTGTCCAAACATAAGGTTAAACATTTTTTCATGCATGAGATTTTTAAATTGGTTTGGATTTAAATTACTCATTTTAAGTTATTATTTTCTTATTATGATAATGTACTCATGTTCACTTGTCTACTAATTATTTCTATTCTCGTTACCAAATTTAGCTTCTGTTCTTTTTCTTCGTCATTATGCACCATAATAAATTTTAATATTCTAAATTTATTATGTGAAATTAAATTGGTTAAACTGAACATTCATTATGTTGGTGTTGGCTGATCGGAGTGTTTGTACACACTTTGAAAGGTGTGATGTGCCTAGAGATAGTATTTGGTGGTTTTGAGAGTGTAGAGCATTTGGTGGCCGGATTAGGTTCCTGCATGGGATGGGTAGATTGCACTCGTAAACTTACCTTTTGTTGCAACATAAATCTGCTTTGCCATCTTTAGTTTAACTTTTGTGGTATGTTTGGATCAATGAAAATAAATATTTAAGCATTTCAAATAGTGAGTGTCCATTGTGTGGTTTAGCAAATTTCAAATGATTTATAAGAATTTGCAAGTAATCCTTATCTAATTACCCTCATTGAAAAATGAAGAGAAATAAAAGAAAAGTCACGTCACACAATTTAAATTACTTTTCTCAACCTAAGCTACTTATGTGTAAGGTAATTGATTTAAAACACTAATCCAAATTAATAGTACTTAAAATATACACCACTTAAATGAAGTCAACAACACCATTTAAATAAAGTTTATCATTAGGTTTTACGTAATACTGAAACTTGAATATTTTCATAATAGAATCAATCAATTTTATCTTTCTATCATTTAGAACCTTTTTCTTTCATGATATGTAAAAGAATACATCTAATTTAATAAATAATTATTTTGAAAAAAACACTCAAAATTATATTCATAGCAAACAAATACTCGCAATAAGAAAAATTCAATAAAAATCAATTTCAAAAATTGACCTTTGCTCAACCTTGGTGAAGATAAAAATCAATACCATATAAAATTTTCTTTAACAACAACAAAACTTGCAAAGTTGGGATATTAAATTTCATCCCAACTCATTAAAAATCTTTAATCAAAAATATTGATCTCCATAAAACAGAGAACATATATAATGCACGTCATTTAAATCATAGAACTCTTCAAACTCAAAAAATATTAACTTTTAAAATATAGTTCTTGAAGTTAATTTAATCTTTTCAGCACCCTCATCAGGTGCGTGTTGAAATTATGAGGGTGTAGAAAAGAATGACTTGCAAATGAGCACTGTTATTAGGCTGACCCATACTAAAAAAACTTATTTTCTCATATGAAATAAAGCAGGACTAAAATTGAGATAGATTCTTCCTGCATCCCCATATATTTCTTCCCATATCCCATATTTCTTTTTTGAAAATGACTTTTGAATTTCATAATCTGAAAGTAAGAAAAATGATTTATGAACTGTGCAATTGAAAAGTCAAATGACTTTTAGATACTGTAATTTTCAGAATGTGTAATGTAAAAATCAAATGATTTTTAAATCGTGTAATTTAGAAAACAATTTTCTTAAGAAAAAAAAAAAAACTTTTGAATAGGGGTGCAAGAAGAAAGACATGATGAGGCAAGAAGAAACTGTGTAAAATAGATTGCACCTCTAATTTTCATTTTACAAAATACAATGTGTGAATTTTCTATATTATTGTGTTTCATAACTCGTAATTTATTTTAAATTTTTGGTTTTTTTATATTATCAAAATGAGATTATAATAATCTGAAATCCATATTTTGATATAAACCTGTTTATGGGAGAATAAATTCGTTCAACATTACAAAATTATTAATATTTCAAATTTTCTGTTTTTCCTATTCCAAATAGTCTTTGTAGGATGTACTTTTTATATTTTGAAATGATTATTTAAAATTGGATATATTATTTAATATTATATTTTGGAGTGTTTATCCTGGAATATATATTTTCATTTGAAAACAGACATTTCAAACGTAGTTTCTATATTTAGAAATAATAATTCTAAAACTAAGAGCATGTCATTTTATATTATGAAATGGTCACTTTTACCAATATATTCAAATTCTTCTGATAATATATTTCGAAATTAACATTTGAAGAAAACATGGTAAAACGTTTTCATATTATCATATAATTTTTTCTTCAAAATTTGTAACTTCATCCCAATCACAAGAACCAAATCTAATGAAGCAAGTGAAGGAACGAGGTTCACTTTCACAATATATTCACCCATAAAAACAAGTTTTATTTTATCACCAACAATTTAGCATACACATTTATTATTTTATCCTTCAATCTTTCTCTTTCTTTATAAATATCAAAAATAAATTCTTTTAATGACTAAATTACTCCTTAAAATGAGTTGTCAAAAATATATTTAAGAAAAAATAAAATCGAGGAGTAATTGATTGATTGATTAAAAAAAATTATAATATAATATTTCAATAAGAAAAATAGTTATAGAATATATATGTTAATACATGGTGCCAAACTGTACCTTTTGAGAAACATATAAAATATTTTAGACCAAGGAAATTTATACAGTTGTAAGAGAGATCTTTTACCTCTGATAAATTCTATACTCACTTTATATTTATTATTTTACTTTTTTTATAAATATAAAAACTCACATTTTAATAGATTATCAGATATGAGATATCAAAATATTATTTGTTTTTGGTGATATGAAAAATGAAGGTCGAAAGAAGCACAATTTAACATAAAAAACAGCATCATGTATATTGTTTAAAGAATAAAAAATAAAGTAAGACGGATATAAAGTGTAAACAACAATATGAATGCATTTGAAATTGTTATGCATTTTTCTTCGATAAAACATATATTTCTCGGATGGCACTATATTTTACAATTATTTTAGCGTGAAATTTTTTATAATTGTTTATACAGTAACGGGTTGTAATTGAGAGAGGGCAAAAGAAAAATGAAGAGGAAGATTTGAAAGGAGATGTTAGGGTATGCAATGAAAAGAAAAAAGAGATTTTTTTTTTGAATTTATGAAAAATAATAAAAGATGGTTTGTAAAAAATGTAGAGAGGATTTGCTATAAGATGTGGAGGGAATCCTTGGGATTCATTAAAAAATCCTCTAATACTTAAAAAATCTTCACTATGGGTATAAATTCCTGGAGGTTTTATAACCTCTCTTAATAAACTCTAGTTAAAATTAAATTATCTGAATCTATTTTTTTACTTAAAAAATTATGTACAAAATACATAAAAAATATTTACCATAAAATTATAAAAAATGTTTATATTTAATTCTATAATTATCTATATCTATATTAAAAGAATGCACTTTTTGGTGTATATTTTTTTTTCCTATTTTATCATTAATAATATAATTCTTAAGTTTGTTAAGGATAATTATACAAAATTGTCACCGATTTCAATTTAACACTTTTTTAAAAATTATAATCCATTTTTTTCTTCATCTTATTGCTTGTTTTTCATCTTTACATGCAAGTATTTTTTACTATTGTCATTATATTTGTTCATTTTTAAGTTATTGTTCGTGCTTTTTTTCATTCTTTATTATGGTTCACTTAAAGTCGGAAACATGAGAAGAATATTCATATATGAAGAGGGAAAAAAACCAATCCTGAAATTTAAAATGAAATTTCGGTATAAGTTAGGAAGAATTTAAAACCATACACCTTTAGATTGAATAGCACTGAAATACATGTCAAATAATGTCCAAATACGTAGATTTGCAAACACAAGAACATGAATGACAGATTAAAAGTTCATTGTGAAGAAACAATTGTAAGATCCTGAGTCAGAAGACTGAAGACAGTTAAAAAAAACATAAAATAGAGTAAACAAGTATAATTTACTGTATTTTCAAATTTAGATTAAAATTTTGTACTTCCAAATTTGGATTAAACTTTTACTAAATTTTATTTTATTTGATATTACTTTTGTAACTCACATATTTTCAACTTTATAATTTAATTACTTTTATTAATTTAAAACTTTTAACCTAGCTTATTTATTTCATGTGTTCATAATCTTGTAACTCTAAAACTTTGTATTTTCTTTTAATAATTTCATTAATTACTTATTATTTTTAAATATTTTTAACATCTCATTTTATCTTTTATAAATCACATTATTTGAAAAATTATAATCACAGAAAATTTAAAAATGCATTCGTAGTAATTATAATAAAAATAATAATTTTATTAATTTTTATTATCATAAAAAACACACGCGGTGCATGTCGTTTCACTAGTATATATTAATTACTTAATTAATACATTAAATCAATATTATTTTCTTGGAATTATGTTGGTATACACGTTTTCTTTTTACAATTTTATCTTTATTGTAATAATTATTTTTGTTTTTCTATAAATACTGTTATGTCGTTTCTGCATTTAGACCATTACTTGTTAAGCGAAACATATTTTAATATTTGACATTAATACAAATTTGTAACTACATAATCTTTTTATTTAAAATTATCTTCATTATCTTTCCACTCGAAACATCATAAAATTGAATGATTCATAAGTGATTGTAGCACTCTCACAGTATCAAATCTTTAAACAAACACACCTAAGTTTTTCAAAAACAATTCTCAAAAAAAATTACTTAATTTTTAAAGTTTCTTTAAAAATATATTATTTTAGTGTAATAAAAACAGGGGCATTCAGAAGTGAATGGACTAAAATAAGAAGTTTGTGGAGGAGAAACGATGGAGAACGAGGTAATTGATTTTATGTATTTTAATAAAAAAGAAAAAGAAAATAATTTGTGGAACTTTTTCTTACTTTTTTCTTTTACGTTTTATCATTTCAATTAAATTAAAAAATTAAACATGTTTTTTCACTCTATAAACAACTAAACATTTATTTATTTTCTTACCAATTTTATTCTCTCAATTTATATATTATTTATTTTGGTTCCATCTGTTTATTAGGGACACTGACGCAGAAAAAACAAACGACGCATGAGGTTCATAAGCAGGAACAGTGAATACTGACACTGTTCTTCGTCACACGCGGCGAACCGAAATCACACAATCTCGCCAGAAACCATTTCGTTTTTCTTTCAATAATAATTTGTCTTTTAAGGTTGAAGAAACTCAGAGCCTGTTTTCTTTCTCTCTCTCTAATCCCCAATCTGGTTCTTTTGCGCTGGGAATAAGAAAAATAAGAACCATTTTAAAGAACATCAAAATGAGAGACCAGACACTGAGTTACGATTCCCACTGTAACTAATTGGGTGAGTTTGTCTCTTTACCCCTCTTTTCTTCTTTCTTTTTCTTTCTTGCATTTATTGACGTCAATGCCATCTCTCAAATTCTAATGCACTCACTCGAAGGTGAGAGAATTTATGAGCTTTCTTTTTTGTTTTCATTCATAATTTTTACGCCACTCACTCTTCTCAGCCTTTTTGAGAAACAAATTCCCAGATGGAAAATTCATCCTTTTAGAATTCAACTCATATTTCTTCTGTATTTACTCATCTGTTTCTGCTGTTCGATCACCAAGGGTCTCTGGAATTTCTTGTCATTTTCTCGGGAAAATTATGTCCTCCGCATCTTCTTTGGCTTTTCCCGGAAAAGCTCTCACCAATCTTGAACGTTTTCTGGTATGCGTCACTCCAGATGTTCCTTCACTCTCTCTTCAGGTATTTCTTTAATTTTTTTTATTTAATCCAATTTTTTAATTTAATATCGTTTATCTCTCTATTCTCTTGTGTCTTCGATTCGGGACCTAAAATCCAGATTCTGTTTTCTTTCTCCGTCGGATCGATGATTGAAGTGGATAATGATATAATTATTATTTTCTTATGTTTCTGCGGTTTCTTTGAATTATGCGTGTTATGAGAAATTATGAGAAATCATAACGACTATAAATTTCAGTTTGAGATACCAAAAATAATAAATGGATTGTTTTTTATGTTTTAAATGAATTATTAAAGAATTAGTTATTCACATAGCATGATACCAAAGAGTTGATTTTATTTCTCTATCAGTCAAAAGTCAAAATTTGATCTCAAGAACAAATGACCATGATGAAGTGTGGGTCAAACCACTAGAATTTTACGAATATTCCCTCGATGCCCTTGCTTTGATATACACATGTTTTTATGCCCATACATTAATTTTATAGTATCTTTTATCCAATGTTTTTTCTGATTTTCTGAGAAAACTACGATGTTTTGTAACAACTAAAGCATCTAAAACATTAGTGAACTGAATTGTTATCTAGTTAGGACGAAATGAATCGTTGCAATTGCAAAATGAGGCTAATTTGTTTTAGAAGTTGCATGCTACGAGATTCTCTCTGCACATGTGTTCTGAACAGTACTATGATGTGGCTAGAGATGGTATAGTACTCTGCACAGTGTACGACTAACCTTTTTATTTCATATTATTTAAGTCTCAATTTCAGATACTATTTTCATCCTTATCTCATAATTTTACCTTGGCTGCATGTTTTTACCTTGGATTAATTGTTATCAAATTTTGATGATAGAAAAATTTAACATTAAAAGATTAAATACAGTAAAAAGACTTGACTTTCTTTTAAGAAAGTTTTAATTATTTAATTTTACATTTATATATTATGTATTAAAAATAGAAAATCGTAATTAATTAGAGAAGGATAATTTTGACTACCAAAAGAAGTTAAGGATGATTTTATTACTGATACAAAAACCAAAAGAGGATGATTCTCACTCCATTTCACTTTAGGAAGAATATTTTTGTACACGTTTCTCCTCCTCTCGTGAAATCATTCTCGAATGTGACTTCAAGTGGGTCACCTGGTCCTACAATCATAATACCTTGGAGCAAAGGGTATGCCAGCTTAAATGATTAGGTAGTCATAAATGATATATAGAATATTTTGTATAAGATTTTTAAGAGATAAAAAAATGATATCTTTATAAACTCTAATTAACTTATATGCGAATTAAAAATATAAATTATATACTTTATACGAGAATTTTTATAGATTAGTTTGTATGGAAAATAATTTTAATTTTTTTTCTTCTTGAAAGTGCGTATATAATAGCTCCTTCTAACAAACTCTTAAAAACTATTTTCATTACAAGCTTCTAAAGATGAAATCTTAAATGGTAACAACATATTTAAGAACCAATGATAAATTTTACTCAGAAGTTGTTCTATAATATATATTCTTTTTAACTTGTTGAAAGAACAATTGTTTTGAAGATAAAAAACGATTTTTTATTTTTTATAACTCACGGTCAACAAAAGAGTTTCATTAGGCCTGAATCTTAAATTTATGATCCATGCATAATTTTCCAACCCAAGCCACCACTCCCCTATGTCGGGGTTTGCACCTGCAATGTACCAAGAAAACAATTCAAGTTCATTGCAGTAAAACATAGAAAAAGCAGTTTTTTTTTCTTCTTAATTTTTATTGCATTTATTGTGTATTATTTTTCAGGGCTGTTGTAGTGATCCAAATGGCCAATGTGTACCTCCTGGAAAAGACACAGTTGAATACTTCAATCTGAAAGATCTTTGGGACTGCTACTATGACTGGAGTGCATATGGTGTTGGAACTCCTATGATGTTTGAAAATGGCGACACTATGCAATACCATGTTCCATATTTGTCTGCCATCCAAATCTACAGTAGCAAAGCAGTTGCAGCAGCTTCTAGGTATGCAGAAACAACACAGTTGTGCTTATGCACTGAATATTTCAAAAAAAATGGTGTGAGCCATCTTATTGTTGTATATATAGGCTTGGGAGAGAGGACAGTGAAGGAGCTGAATCTGATTCCTGGAGTGAGGACAGTGGAAGTGATAAGCTATCTAGAACACTGAGTAACAATTCTAGCAAAGCATGGGATGTTGCTTCTTTAGATTCAAACTCTGATCAAGTGGGTTCTTGGACAGCAAGGGATAATGAACTTTACTTACAGTACAATGAGACCTCTCCATATTGGCAGAGAGTTCCATTTTCTGAGAAGGTAGTCTCTCACTTCAAGTGGTATGGTATTCTTAAACTTCTTATCAACTACAAATGACATGTTTTTATGTTTTGTCTCATGTGCTGGATGTCTGTTGATGTTTCTTGTTTCAGATAGCTGAGTTAGCCAGAAGCCACCCAGCATTGATGACATTGAAGAGTGCAGATATTTCCCCAACCAGTTGGATGGCTGTTGCTTGGTGAGCAGACATAGTTGTTTTTGTTGTCCTGAAAATTTGTTGTTCTTGAAGATGAACTCTGCAACTTGGAAGTGAAGAAAGCTTTGAACTTTCATTTTGCTTTATTTGAATAATTTTCTTGAGATTTTGATTTCATTCAAACATACTCATGGTTGATAAAAATCACTCTTTCTCTGAATTGTTGTGACGTGTCTAAAAAGTTCATAATCAATTTGTTTTTTCGACCTTTTTGTGAAGTTTATATTTACTCGTAGTTTCTATTTGATTCCATGATAGAAAATCTCACATTGTCTGAATAGGTACCCGCTTTATTCCGTACCATGTCAGAAAAGTAAAAAGGACCTGTCAAGCTTCCTCACTTTCCATACATTGTCGTCTTTCCAAGGTATCTTACGTAGTGAGTTGTCTTCCTTCAGTCAATGGATAAAGAAAATTAGAACATATATACTAGTTTGAAGCTCTTGCTGTTTCCTTTGGAGATTCTAGCATCTGTCACGTGTTCAGAGAACTGATTTTGCTTTAATTTCTGCACTTTTCTATTGTATTTCACAAAGAAAATTATGTATTCTTTGTGCTTTTGATCTGTGTAACATAGGCTTGACATTCTTCTGCATTTATTCATCTTCAATACATCCATTGCATTTACCATTTCGAAGAGGTGACCCTGATATCATTCCCACAACTACATTTTGATTTTGTTTTGCAGATTTAGCAAGAACATATGATGAAGTTGACACAGGGAGCAGTACATGTTTTTCAGGTGGGTGGCGAAGAATAATAAGAGAAAAATGCAAGAAACAAGAGGGTGGTTGTATATCTCTCTTTCCATTTGGACTAGCCACTTACAAAATGCAGAAAAATATTTGGTCAAGCACCTCTAATAAAGTGGTGTCCGATCTATATAATGCTGCAGACTCGCGGTTGAAGCTTCTCAACGCTGATCACCATGACTTCAACTTCTTCACATGCCAACCCACTTGTACCTAGTACATTGTTTGTTTCATGTGTGTTCAATGTAATCCAAACATCCTAACTCACTGCCCTTCACTTAGTATTAGTATGGTACTTTGACTTTGGCACATGTTAAGGAATTTTTGGTAACCAGAACATTGACAAAAATGTACATTTTTGTTTAGTAGGTCTTCTTGTGAAGTGATTTTTCTTCTTTATCCAAATTTTTTGGTTTGGTTACTTTCATATATATATGACTGTCAAATTTTAGGCAAACTAATTGTTATCTCTTTTCTAGTACAGTCTTTTCCATCTTTAAATACTTTGCAAGTTTTTCTGCTTCACTACAACGTTGGGGGATCAATTGCCGTGAAATCTGGAGACATGAGCTAAAATAATTGACATGAAATCAGCCTTTGGTAAAGTCGGGTTGAGTCATAGGACCACAAGAATAAATAAACTGTATCCATCAAGTCAAAGTATTACAAAAAAAAATGGACACATTTGTTTTTAGAGTAACCTAAATTAGATTTTCTGATTTTTTAATATAATAAATAATATGGAAATTTCACTATAAATCTAATCTAATATAAAATTCCTGATATTTCTTTACTTTTACGAGGAGCGTGTCTTCTTCTGGTAATCGATTTTTTTTTTTTTAATTTTTGAAAAAGGTGAAGTAACTTAGATTTGAAAATAACTGGTGAAAAAAGGAACGTGCTTCTGTCACATCAACGCGCTTGCAAGAGACTCGACTACGTACAAGTTCCCATTTTCACTTTGCTCTTCGTTGGTCTGAAATGGCTACGGTTTTGGGTTTGGTTCTGGTGGGGTTTGGTCTCGGGGTGTTGGCCGTTGTTGCTGCGGAAGCTCTGGGGTTGTTATGGATCATGAAAAGGTTGCGGCAGAAGAGCAATAACGACGAAGCCTACTTCTCCTCCAAGACCCTAACTACTGCGCTGCTTGATCCCCAACAGTCTCTGGATTTTGCGTTTAGAAAGCAGGTTGGTGCTAATTGATTATCGCTTCGGGTTGAAAAGGCCCAAACTGAGTATAATGAGTGCGATCGTTCACTTGGGTTTTAATATTACCGTGAAATCCAGAATGGAATTGGTAATGCCTTTAAGGTTAGCTTATTTCACGGGGAGAGTGTCATGTTTACAGTGATCTATGATGAAAAAGCTTCAGTTACAATAGTAACACGGCTTAGTGAAATAATTAATTTTGGTGACTTTATGGTCTATTCACTGATTATTACGCAATTAGTTTTTGCAATCACTTAAAAAATGGTTGAAATATTTGGAAAAGGAAGTTTGGTACCAAGTGTGGGAAATTTCCAGGGTATTTGTATGGTTTTGTGTTATATTCTAATGTTCGGAGTTTCACATTTATGAGCTTTGGCTTGGACAACTATGTTTATATGTATGGATGAGGATTGGTTTCTGGGAAACTATGTATTTGTTTACGTCTGTTACTTTAAATTTTTAGTTTTTTTTTTCAGGGTGTGGTTTGGGTTCTGGAATCTGGAAAAATTACAAAACAGTCCAGGGAGCAAAAAAGGAAAAATGATCTCTTGGAGGTTTCCCCTGTTAAGATGTATGGACAAATCAAGGGCCAATCGCTTATTCTTGGAGAACCTGATGGTTTGCACACAACGATTGAACTCAAGGGCTGTGCAGTACAAGCCGTGTCCGCATCAATACTTTCTTCAAGAAAATGGTAATGTGGTGTGGAGGGCTCTTCTATTGGGGGTTATTATTTGGTATGCATTGACAGTGATCATTACCGTAGCCAGTGACCGGCTTTTGACTTTTAATGGTTGTGCATTATCAAGGGCGTTCCATGAGTTCCCAAAAAAATGGCGGGGAGCATCTTATTTTCATTATGCTCTGTGGCAAGTGCTACCGGCATCATACTTTTTCTAAGATGCTCTTTGTTATTAGGTGAATTTAGTGTGTGTATCTTGTCCTTTAACCTTTTGCTTCCACTTCTTCTATTACCAACACTTTTTCACTTAGCTCCACATGTATGTATGAATGAGCCTTAATTGTACGAATGTGAAAATCATCGGTGTCAAAGTTTTCTAAACTTCACTCACTTCCTAGCTAGGAGCTAATGTAAAATTTCTTTCAATGTTGAACTATTATGCATATATTGAGGAAGCTAGATGTTTAAAGTTCTTATTTATTTGGTGATGAATCTTGCAGGGCAAAGAAGTTTCCTATCAAAGTGGAAAACAAAACCTCTGTCATATACAATGGAAACAAAACTATTTATATATATCTTGACACTTCATGGGAGAAAGAAGCATGGTGTAAGGCCCTCTATCTGGCTTCATGTGATAAAAAAGAAAAAATCAAATGGTTTACCCAGTTGGATGATGAGTTTCATAGTTATCTGACTTCCTTGAACTCTGTTTACCATTCTTTCATGAAACCATCGATTGGATCAAGTGTTGAAGTGATAGAAAGGGCTGGTAAGCCTGATGGTTCTTCCTCAAAGGTTCGGCAATTTTGGAGAAAGGTTTCTAAAAGAACATCCCGAGTTGGTTTGGAAAATATATCAACTCGATCTTCACAATCAGTTAGTGAAGGGAAAAAGACCACCGAGAAGCTTCGGGCTTGCCAAGATGCAATTTTGGCTACTAGTTTGTTGAAGTCTGCTTCAACATCAAAGCTTCTAAACAATTCCATAGTAGACAATGAGAAGTTTGGCATTGATGAAGGAACATTATGTTGGAATTTGTTAATTTCTCGGCTCTTTTTCGATGCCAAAGGAAATGAGGAGTTGAAGAGATCCATACAAGCAAGGATTCAGGTTTAACCTTTTCCCATTTGACATTTTACATGTTTGAAGTTAGTTTGTTATGCGAAATAAGTATAATTTGACTAGTTATCAAGTTCTAGCGACCTATCTATATTAATTTGAATTTCTTTAATTGATCATATTTTCTTATTTGTGTTGGAAACATGCTATTTTTATCTTGTATAATGAAATCCTTCCCATTACTTGTAGTTCATAAACCACAAGTTTACCTAAGTTAATGAATATATAAGATCCTGTACTTTCTAAGTCACAAGCATGACTCTGTGAAGCTTAAAAAAATTAATGAATATATAAGATCCTGTACTTTCTAAGTCACTTACACAGTAATTTTGACACTTTAATTGATATGGTTGATTTAATATCAGATTCTCAATCAGCATTAGTCATCACAAGTGGTAGCCACTTGTGTCTCTTTACCAAGTTGTTTAAGGTTCGAATCTTGATGATACCACTTTGGATAATGATTAAATCATGTTGAAAGAGAAATACCCACAGTATGTGTGCTCAAGGTCCTTTCCCTTATTTGTCATTCCTTTCAGTCATGAATAAACCGTACCAGTACCAAGGTTATAAAAAAAATATGAAACTATCAAGCAGTTCGAAAGGAAGCTATCCCATTATCAGAGTTGTTTTTCTTAACATAAGTAGTGATTAGTTGATTTCAACATTTTTTTTTTATTTGAGGGGTGCTTATTTATGTAAACATGATTTACCCCTCTGCTCCATATTTATTCCTTTATAGTTGTTTTAGTATGAGGTAAATATTGATTACTTCTGTGTGTATACTGAGAACTCTGCCACAGAAAACTTCTGAGATAAACAAGTCTCTTTTTCTCCTTTTTTCAGAAAACATTGTCCAATATGAGAACTCCTGGTTATATTGGTGAAGTCATCTGTACCAATATCAATACTGGGAATGTTCCACCTTGCATTGTAGGAATGCGGGTTCTTCCTATGGAAATGAGTGAAGTATGGGCAGTAGAAGTTGACATTGAATATTCTGGAGGTGCACTATTAGAGATTGAAACAAGGCTTGAGCCTCGTGAACTAGAGCTCGATGCAGGAACAGAAGACTCAAATCCACAGTCAAACAATGCTGGAGCTGTCCCTTCAGATCTTATTGAAGATTTTGAATCTTTAGAAGAACAATTGAATATTGCAGAAAGAACGAATGATTTACAAGAGCACAAAGAAGAAGGTGATTGGAACTCTGGTCAGTACACGAGTCTTCTAAAGTCCAATTATATTTGAACTTTGCCTTTGTCTTTGGAGTCATATCAAACGTAATAATTTATCCTCATTTTCTTATTTCCTGAAATCTATCTTGAACTTAATTGGTTGCCTCAGAGGATGTCCAATGCCACTAAGGGTCAAGTTTATTAGCACATCCATGATTTACTCATTTGCTGTAATTTTCACAGATTATAAACTAAGTACACTTTATTGAGATTATGGCCTGGGGTTTCCAAATCTTATGCCGCACCACCTGGGGTGCTTTTGATGAGTTTAAATATTTTCAAATTTAAATAATGCAGAGAAGTTGTATGCTTTTCGTAAGGACTCCCCCCTCCCTTTACGTATGGATCTACCTTTCGTTTTATCCACTTTTTCTTGTCTTCTTGATGATAAATTGTAAACTTCCAAAATGAATAGGAGAGAATATTGCCATCTCTATGTAGTGTTAGATAAAGTATTTAGATTGATATTGTGATGTGTATCTTGTTTTTATCTAAGCAGATGTTTCCAAGACCTTTAAGAGCAGTGTGCCTTTGTTAAATCATGGATCAAGATGGAAATCTATATTAAATTCCGTTGCCAAACAGGTTTCACAGGTATCCTCTGTTTATTATTCCTTCCTCTATTCCATCAATTGCTTCTTGCACTGTTCATTTTCAGTCTATATCTTCATTATTGAAATTTTATTATTTTGATAATGTTGTGTGGATGCATAAAATTGCATTCCTCTTTCCCGTCTCCTCGGTTAAGTAGTATGAATGGCTTGTTGTTGAAGAACTACGTTATGCCTGACCTTAGTTGCAACTTCAATTGTTGTCACCTAGTCCTATATCGAATAGAGGCATGCCCTAAATAATGCATATAAAGCTCTGACAGTTTTCACTTTACAAGCTAATAATTTGACTTATACACATCATCTAATAAGATTAAACCAAGTTACATTTCTTGCTATCATATATTTTGGTGAGCAATCTTCTAGTGTGGTTCTAATTTGTTTGAAGACCATAGCCTCCTTTAGATTTTTTTTTTCCACAAACGTATAATCCTGGGAAAAATCAACCTGAAGGGTTAATAACATTTCTATAATTGTTTAATTGTACTTTTTATCATTCAACTATTGTTATTTTTCGAGTTTTGCCATCCAAGTTGTTTTTGTGCAATTTACCATCAACTTTTCAGTTTTTTCAACTTCTATATATTTTCGATCTTGTTGGTAACAAGTTGACATTGTTTTGTGAGGATTGATGATAAAATGACGTTGATTTAGGGACACATCAATATATTGTTATATATTTAATAGATTGGTAAAATGCACGGAAATTGAAAACATAATGGTAAAATGTGTTTGGAAAAACTTAGGTGATAAAATGTGCAATTAAACTTCTATAATGAAGTAAGAATGTGATAATAGTTGTTCTTTCATGTTCTTGAATTTCAAAGGCTTTGTTACAACTGAAACCACTGTACCTTTCCACTAAGGGCCTGTTTACGTTTCTTTTCATTTCATTTTGCACTTTTTAAATATAAAATTGACAGTTCGTTTTCAAACAGTTCCGATTTCTTAAGATTTGTACAAGAAATAGAGAAAACTAAAAATAGTAGTTTTCAGTATTTCCTTTACAAATACGTGTGAATAAAATCCAAAACAAGGTGATGCTTTTGTAATTAAGAAGAACTAGGAATGAAAACAAAAGTAGACCCTCCAGGGGCGTTTGGTGTTTGAAAACGTTTTCCATTTTCATTTTCAATTTGCTAAGATCTTGCAAATTTGTCTAGTGTTACTTCTTGTTTTTATTTTCAATATCGTGTGGCTTACGAAAAATTGTGGTTGTTCATCCACCACTACTCCCTCACGCTCACCTTTACATCTAGCACCACCCCTTGAAATTTGCTAGCCTCTGAATAGAAGTTTATGGCCACTTTGACGGCGCCAATTTCATCAGATGTCATCGCTAACAGCTCCAAAGTCATCAAACGAAAACCACTATCTAGCTGATTTGGAGGGAGTGATGATTTGGTGGGTGTCTGGTAGCAGTGATGAAGGGTTCTACTGTTTTTTTTTTTGTTATGAAAACAGACAAGGAAAAGAAAAAGTCAAAACAGCTTAATTTTTTGTTCAAACTTTGGTCTTTTCAAAAATTATTTTCTATGAAAAGGTTTTAAATCAAATATATTTTCGGGTTCACATTTTGTTCTCTTTAAAAATGAAATAAAAAAGGCTCAAAGTAAACACCCTCTTAAGTTTTCTTTCATATTTCAAAAACAACGCAACCCACAAGGCATTCGTATGATTCAGGGGACAAATTGGCACTAGATACCAAGAGCTAACAGCAAACACTAATCTTATGCAAAAAGGAAACTTGGTTGAGTTTGCTTTTAACGAGTTTTGTTTGATTTGTCTCTTTCAATTTCTTGTGGATTAATGTAATTGACATGCATTGATCAATGTTCTTAACTCTTATTCTGAATGTTGTCTTTTTTTTCAGTTTTTCTGTTTGCATGAGTAGTGTTTGAACTCTTTGGATTTTTGATAATTTGCTAAGCCACTGGAAAAGTCCAGGATTTTCGTACTGTTTGCATGTGTAGTTTTTAAACTAATGTTGTCTTTGATGAGTATTTTCGTATTCACACAGCCAGATTCAAATATCGATAATGCGTATTTGTTTCCTATTTCCACTTTCTACGTAGTCAACTAGTCACCAGTTCATAAACAAAAAAGTTGTCTTGTTCTCAAAGTAACTGATTATTTCTTGTCAAAAGGTTCCTCTCTCCTTGGAAATAAGAGTGACTTCCCTTAGAGGGACATTGCGCTTGCATATAAAGCCTCCTCCCTCTGATCAATTGTGGTATGGTTTCACATCAATGCCAGACATTGATTTCAACATGGAGTCATCTGTTGGAGATCGTAAGATAACAAGTGCGCACATTGCTTTATTCCTGGTCAACAGGCTAAAGGTAGGACTTACTCCCTTTCTATTATGATTTATAAATTTTGTAAAGAAGTATTCTCCCCCTGCCATTTTTATTGATGTTTTCAAATTTGATATATTTTATTCATTTGCATGTGAATTTTTTTAACTATTTAGGAATACTTTATCATCAATATCATTAGCTATATATGCAAAGATCGCTAAATTCTCTTTTCTTTCCATCTGTCAATATATAACTGCTTTCCTTCTAACGTTTTCCCATCATAAAGGGTTTCCCTTTATACAACTGAACTAATTCTCAATTTATCAAATGATAACAAAACAAAACTAGTGCCCACTTTTTACTCTCTACCACCCAACTATTGTTTTTCTAAAGATACGTTGTTTCTTTTTTTTTTTTTTTTGGAGTTTGGTTTAGAGGTGTGCGGAGTGTTTTTCCTCTGTTATATCCTTTCTTCTCTCATAATATTGACAGAACTATTGACATCCTTATCATGGGCACACTTGTAACTGACTGAGAAATGTGTCTAACTTCATAACTCTTTAGAAAGTGTAACAGCAGCACAATGTCTTTAAACTTTTATCTCTATAGAAAAGATAAGAGCAGCTTTAGAAATGTGTCTAACTTCATAACTCTTTAGAAAGTATAACAGTAGCACAATGTGTTCAAACTTTTATCTCTATAGAAAAAAGATAAGAGCAGCTTTTGCTTGCAAGCTGAATTTAGTTTTGCTCCTGCAGACAGGAATTCGGGAAACTTTGGTGCTCCCAAACTGTGAAAGTGTATGCATCCCATGGATGCTAGCAGAAAAGGATGATTGGGTTCCTCGAACTGTTGCTCCATTCATATGGGTTAACCAAGAATTTAGAAATGAGACTTCCACTTCAACTTATACCAATAATCAACCTTCTGGTGGAGTGAAAGCTAGTGGTGCTAGCACCTCAAGTAATGATTCAGAACACAAACAACATAATTCAACTAGTGCTGAATCTAGTCAAGAAGCAGATAGGAAATCATCAGATTCTCTAGCACTCCCATTAGATTCCTCTGATTCAGTAACATCAGAAAGCAACAGGAGTTTGGAAGGGCCGGATGCACCATTGTTAGAGAATGACAAACCTCAAAAGACTACAGATTTGAAAGAATTTAAGACATCATCGTTACAGAATGACAAACCACTTGAGACTAATGAACAGAATATGGAGAATAATTCTGAGCTTCTGTCAGAACATAAAAGTGCGGTGATGGAGAGACGAAATCATTCTGTTGAGAGGGAAGATGGACTGCCAAAAAAAATGGGGAGAAGGGAAAGGATGCTTGATTTGGGAAAGAAGATGAGTGAGAAATTGGAAGAGAAAAGGCGTCACATTGAGGAAAAGAGCAGACATATTGTTGACAAGATGCGAGGACCATAAGAGTAAGAAATATTATGATCTGTTCATATGAAACACAAGTGTTATCCGTATGGCTGTTGAGTGTGGAGTATCGGATATTGTTTGATACCATGAAAATTGAAATGGAATTAGGTACATACAACATATTATCCCAGTGAAGTAAAAAATTGTTGATTCTTGTAATTGTAATTTTGTCATAGCTACATAGCACATTGGAAGATTAATCCAATGTTTTATAGATTCATGCTCACCCCTATGTGTGAGAGGAAGATCTTATGAGTTTGTATATTACTCCCCTAATATTACCATTGCCATTGGTCAACTGCCTCCAACTTGAATTAGGAAAATATTAAATAAGTATATATAACCCATATAAATGAGAAAAAAAATGAAAAGAAAAGAGAAAAAATTATAAATGTAATGAATGACATGATAGAAAGAGGAGGTAAAAAGAAGAAAATAGTAAAAAGTCAGTTGTAAGATATGTTAAATGTATAAATGAAATTACTCCTTCAATCATTTAGTTTAATCCACGGAATGAATATCCTACTTCCCTCTACTTTGTCTTTACGGTGTTGCTCTTTGTCACTACTAGGCTAAGTAACTTGGCTATCAATAAATAATTTTAAATATATGAATTACACTATAATCAAAATTCACAAATTATATTATAACTGACATTTATAATGATTTAATATTTTTTAGGCAATAAGTTGTGTTTTAGATTTAACAGAAACAAATTATATTATAATCAAAATTTAATTATTGATTTATTTAATTAATAAAAATAAACTTTTAAATAGGAGGATAAATTAAATTATTAGGATGTTAAGTAAAATCATAAATAATGCATAGAGTAAGTGCATTATAAATCGATATAATGCATCATAATGCAAAATATATTACAAATCATTTAATTAGTAATAGAAGTTAACAAATTTTATAAATAAAAAATAAACTTGCAACAGAAAATAGATTTTTTTGGGTTTAATTTAAAAAAAAAAAATCAAAAACTGGGTTCTAGCATCCATGATGAACTAAGTGAACTGGGAGACAGAGAAAGTGTGATTGCAGAAGGAGTTAACTGAGAGATGCACAGACATTGGTACTGAAGAAAGAAAAAAAGAAAAACATTGAAACTAAGTGCCACAATTTTGTTTTCATAGACAAAAGGCTCAAAGATGATATCTTTGCATTGTCTTTATTTTTTGTTTTCATAGACAAAAGGCTCAAAGATGATATCTTTGCATTGTCTTTATTTTGAAGCATGTAAGTGATTAGGGATCTCACTTTATTCATTCAGCATACTGATGGAGTAAAACATCTACACACTAAACAAGTTCTTAGTGTTGATACTCCAAAGTCCAAACCAACATCAAAGAAAAATGCATAAAAGCAGTGATAAACTCATAAACACAAGAAGAAACAGTAACAGAGGCATGAGCTTAGGTTAATTAAACCTATTTCATAACACCCAAATGAACTAGTACTCTTCAGCAGGCAAAGGTTGATGAGGAGGAGGCTCAATTGGGATAACAACGAATTCATACAGGACTGCTGCTAGGGCTGCCCCAAGTAATGGGCCCACCCAGAAGATCCAGTGGTTTTCCCACCTCCAGCCCACCAATGCAGGCCCAAAAGCCCGAGCAGGGTTCATGCATGCTCCATCAAAAGGTCCACCAGCCAGGATGTTTGCTCCTACCACCAGTCCAATGGCTAAGGGTGCAACCGTGCTGATTGCACCCCTTTTAGGATCCATAGCAGTGGCATAGACAGTGTACATCAGACCAAATGTGAGACCAATTTCAAGTATAAGACCATGAAGTGCTCCAACCCCAACTGATAAACTGAATCCCTCTGGTCTCTGCAACACCAACCACAGTGCAGTCACTATTGTGGTTTCTCATATTTTCAGTTCTTCAGTTTTTATAAAAAAAAAAATGTACACAAGATATGGCCAAACATATGTTCAAAATATGATGTTTTTTTTCTTTGTTTTCTTTCTGTTAAAGAGATAATATACTTATTAAATTGGTTCTGCATCATAAAGATTACCAAGTTGAGCCAGCATGCATACCCTTGTCTTTGAAACAAAGATTAGATTAAGAACAAGTATGACAATGCAACAGACAGCAACATCAGAGAGGGAAAGGTGAATTTGATGTAACATACCATGTTGTTAGTGACAAGTCTCAACAAGAGAGCAGCAACAATAGAACCAAGGATTTGAGCAACCCAGTAGTAAATGGCTTTAAGGACAGAGATCCTTCCACCAAGAAGAGCACCAAAAGTGACAGCAGGGTTCAAGTGTCCACCAGAAACATGTGCACTTGCAGCAATAGCAGCAAATAGAGCAAAGGCATGAGCCACTGCAATTACCACTAGCTCAGCTGCTGATGATCCTGGTTCCTTGTAAATTTGTTCTGCAATCACACAACTTAATCAAACACTCATCACACCACATAGCATATATTCACAATCATGTATATATAATAGCATGCATGTAATGAAAGAGGCTATAATATAAGTTTAGAGTGTGTATGTGTATATATCTGAGGTACAGACTCAAAGCAAGGACTGAGCCTTCTCCAACAAAGACAAAGATGCAAGTGGAGATGAATTCAGCTATGGTGGCTCTGATAGAGTCTGGGTGACTAGCCTCATTCGTTCCAAACTCATATCTTCTGGTTGTTGCCATGATCCCACAAGGAATTTTTCTTTCTCAACTGGTGAATGAGATTTGGAAAAGCTTAAGCAATTTGCAACACTATTCTTTCTTCATTATATGCAACTTGAATTTTGAGGCTTGGAAGAAGGTGGGGTCACTTACCTTGCATGGATGAAATGTGGAGTGCGGTAGCTTATGTGAGCCAAACAAGGGTTGGAGCTGTAAGGGACACCTAGGTTTGTGAAAATCTTAACGATCGGCACGTGGAGATATGTTTAACTCGCCATGCAAAAATTGATGCTTTTGCGATTGTGATTCTTATGTTAGTTTGCGGTGTTTATGCTCATCCCTTTTATCCTTTGCCGAACACGCCAAATTTGTGCAGTGGTTTCAATAATGGCTATTTTCTATGATAAATAATGTTACATTCATCAAATCCGGTTAAAAAAGTAATTTAATTTAGAGTAATGGTTGTCTCTCTATTATATTCATCCTTTACCAAACATAAAAGATTAATACTTTTAAAATATGTATATGTCTGTGAACTACTTTCTACACACTTAGTCACTTCATGTATCATATCAATTTCCACAGTAATTATATTTTTTGTCAGCACTAAAATAAATTATATAGATGCATTTGGAGTTCTTCAACCTTATAATACCATAGTTTAAAAGCTACTTAGTATTTGTATTTAAGAAAATAAATATCAAATAGCCACCTAAATAACAAAAAGGAATTCAACCAAACTTAGTGCACAAACATGAACAAGATATCCTCATTTAAGCATATTAGACTTTAAAAAAGTTATTTATTATGTTTTATATAAATTATCTGTAATGTATTGATTTTAAATCATAATTTTCTTACAAGATCATACATATCATCCACCAGCTTCTAATAGTTAATTAGGTCTTTAATCTTTATAATCTCGTAGACAATTGTTTTTGTCTTATATATATATATATATATATATATATATATATATATATATATATATATATATATATTGATTATGCTTTATATAATAAATGTTAGGTGATATTTCATTTGATACAAATCTTTATAAACTTAATTGGTAACTTTGTAAGAGGTTACCTCATGTGAAAAAAATATATAAAAATAACATAATAATTCGATATTTTAATAGTATAATTAAACAAAATCATTTGATATAAGCTGGTTAGTCTTTCGACTAGTTTGTTAGATTGAATACAAACAATGTTTGGGCAAGGATATAATTTAGCAGAATTTTGATACTTTTGAATTTTAACTCTTGTTCTTCATTTTTTTTTCTTTCAAAATGATGCTTTATATAGGCTTGAGAAGAAGTAATTGCTTTGAACTTAGTTGAATGATTTCGTAGAGAATCACTAAATGTAGTTCATGCAGCCTTAATTGGTTCTCTCTTCTTTACATAGTTCTCTTATAGCTGAAACTCCTTAACTTCCTAGATGTATAGTTTTTTACTTCTTTGATTGATAAAAACACACCATAGCAGATAAGTTGGTCAAAATTTATATGCTTGTGTCAAATTATTTTAGCTTTAGTTCGAAAAGATATTTAAATAAAGCTTAAACTCTGGATACAAATATCTTGATAACTAATAATGAAGACATTCTTTACTTAGTGAGTTTGAAGTCTTGGTTTTGTACTTATCATTCGATTGATCTTCATTTGTTAAGTTGAATTTGACATGATCTTGGTTTTGTACTTATTATTCGATTGATCTTCATTTGTTAAGTTGAACTTGACATGATGCTCCATCGTTTGTTAGACAAAGTCTATGCACACATAATCTAATTGACTATCAAACCTAACTTTTTCAAGTTTCAACCTTTAAGCTTTATTGTATTAAAGCACTTAATCAAAACATCGGAGGAGTTGGACTTTTACTCAATAATATCTCCATCATCATCTTCACAATGTTGATCATCATTAAACTCTTCCTAAGATGGAAATTAGGGATCTATGTTGGCATTTATCAAGATCAAGTGCATCTAAAGTTGAATCTCTTGTTACTCCATTTAAGTGAACATTTTCACCATTATATTCACCTTGAGTTTGTTCAATATCAATAACATCTCCCTCTTCGGTTATTCATTCATCATTTAACTCAATATCTTCACATGGGAGTATGGGTGTCAAAGTAAAACAACCTAACTATCACAGTTTGGCTTATTGAGTTAAAAATTAGTCAACTATCAACCTAACTCACTTTTTGTAAGTAAAAAATTTTATAACTAAACTCAACACACTAAGGGTGAGTCACTTAAGCGTGTTTGTTCTCCCAAATTATTCTATATATTTTTTGCAATATAATAAAAATAAATTGAATCAACTCTTTTATTTATAATAGTACAATTAAAATGTTCGTCCAATGATGAATCTTCAAAAATATTTTTGGTGTCAAAATTTTACCTCCATATCAAAATTTAAAGGGACAAATATACTATAATTAAAAAATATTTTTATTTATATATAAATATTTATATATACAAAAAAAATTTTAAAAAAATTGAGCCCAACCACCATAAAACTCTATTCTTTGTAAATCTAGTCTACCAAGTATTATTATAAAGATAAAGACAGTAAATGAAAATCAAAGTGTTTATCTATATAATTGAGCAAACAAATAAATTAAGTATTATTGAACAACATCTTAGTTTTTAGAAAGATTAAATATTTAACCTACATAGAAGTCAAGTCGTAAACAATTATAATAAAAATAGTGATTAAAAAATGATAATTGTTGATTATGGGTTAATAGTCAACCTATCCCCAACCTAGTTTGAACCTATTTAATCTATTGTTTGAGTGAATTGGATTCGATTTGACTCACATTTAAAACAACAATATTTTTTCTAATGTAACCTGACTCAAATTTGTGGTGAACCGGATTGACTTATGAATTTGAAATCACTTTAACACTTATGAATGAGAGAACGATAATTTGTTCTAATTTGTTTTTTTTCTTAACTTCAAGTTATACATTACATAAAAAGAAATTATGAATTACAAATTACTTCAATTATCATTTCAAATGAGCTTCATTACGCTCACATCTACAAAACAAGTCAAACTTAAAATTTGAATGATCCAAGAAGTGGTACTTTTCTATATTCCTTGAAAAATAACAAATTACATTTTTTTTTCTTTATGCAACATCCTTAACCAATATTCTTATGCACATATACAACTCCAACTTTAAATCATCAAGTTTAAAATTTGATTGGTAGTGAAAGTGAAGGTTTATATAATAGACTGCTATATCCAAATGATAATGATTTGATCTTTCATTAATTAATTTTCCAAACATCTTCATTACATTCTATGCATATTGCGAAATTATTTCACAAATAAGTAATTAAATTTTGAAGGAAGCAAGGTTTAGAATTTTTACCTTTTCATAGTATTATTAAAATTGCACCTAACTTTCAGTTTTGCACAATTCATCTTCCCATGTAAATTCTATTATAGGTTTTATATCTAAGTCCATGACCATCATAAGAGATTCAAGAACTTTGAGGCATATGATAATATTAGGGATGGCAATGGGTCGGGTCAGACACGAATAATATCTACCCGCTACTCGACCCGCAAAAAAAAAAGATCGTACTCGTTATCCGTCCCATTATTCATTGGATATCCACATAAAAAATATTTATGGATATTTTTCAACCTACGGGTAACCGTTGGATACCCGTGGATATTTTAAAAAAATTATTAGTTTTCAAATGATGTCCAAATTAAATTGCGAAAAAAAAAATTAAGCATTCATTCAAATAAAAGTTAATGAACAACTAAATAAAAGTTAAAACATAAATTCAAATTAATAGTACCTAAAATATACATTCAAATATAAGAAATTTAAAAATTAATTCTTATAAAAATAACAGTCTAAGATCTATGTTTCCTCTCCAATATCTTCATGTTGATCACTTGATTCCTAAAACAAATAAAACACAAATAAGTCATCAATAAATGACATAGTGACACTATTAGTAAAATTAGAATAAAATATTAAAAAGAGAACTACTAACATCATCATCAATTGTCTCCTCTAGTATTAAACTTCATCTTGTCCACTTTCAATTTTGAAGAACCTGAAAAGGAAAATCAATTCATTTGTCATAGTCAATCATTTGAATGAATATAAATATGTAATTTGAAGTGCTAATTTAATTACCTTTTATGTTAGTCCATAGTCAATATTAAACATACATCAATGCCTCTAAAGTGTCTGATGTAATCTATTGCAATGTGAAGTAAGAAATCGACCACCAGTACTAAAATAAGACCCAGAAGCAACTATTAAGATATGAATGACTAGGAATGGCTAGAAAATCTCTTATAATCATTTAAAAAATTGGATATTTTTTTAGCTCTTATCACAACTTCCAATTTTAAAGAATATATCTATCAATTTCCCAGATTCAAAAATGGCCTTAATCAGACAGGAAAAACTAATAAGACATAATCAGAGTCATGAGCAGTTCAAGTTCATGTATTAACCTAGAACTAAAATAAGAGATAGAAAACATACCCCTTTTAAAGCTTCACCCGAGATTTGAAGGATTAGAGGATGACCTTCAGAAGATTCAGCACGAGAAAACTGAGAGCAGAGAATGAAAGGAAAATGAGTTAACAAAAAGGATAATACCACAAAAGGGGTTATTGATTAAAAACAGAGCTATAGAGAGAGCTAAGAACAATTTTTGGAGATGAATGTTAAATGTGTAAGAAAGAAAATGAAAGGAAATGCATGGGTTTACCTGTTCGAAAATCTCAAAGCACTTGGACGGCAGCAGTGAACAAAAAAAGAAATGAACTTCAGCATTAACCTAATATCTCATAATCTAACAGTGAGTACGTGCAGATACCATTAGTATGATATCCAATCCTGACCCGTTAAGAAATGAGTATTAAATTACCTGTTATCTACGAGTATCTATTATCCACAGGTACCAACTATCCATCACAAATTTTATTCTCATATATCTGCGGGCGCGAATTTTTTTTCCATAACATCCTTCCGAAACTAATTATATAATGACATTTTTAACTTTTCTACTTTGTTGTGAAGTTACAAACTTGTCTGTTCGGCACTCTTCAAAGCTAAACATGGTCAAAAAATGTTTTCAATTCATAAAAACAAGATAAAGTCAAATAAGCTATTTCCTCATATCATATCTCACCGTATAATTTTTTTCAACAGGTAATTAACTTTGTTTTGTCATAAATGTAGGTGTCTATCTTTTTTTTTTTCCTTCTTAATAGCAATTTTGTAAGGCCCCATTTTTATATTCTGCCCTAAAGTTGATGGGCTGCCCTTGTGAGTGGGCCTAAGGCCGACCCAATGTATAAAATTCTTAGGTCTGCCCTAAACCTAGAATTCCTTGCCATTTTCAGAAAAAGCTTTGTCCTTGCCTTGAGCCACAGCCGCCTTTACCTCTGCTAGGGTTTGGAGAAGTCGCAGTCTAGCAAGTTCAGCCGCATTTTTCCGTTCCGCGTAAGTCTCCCCAACTCAAGCTCTATGTTCGTTCTGTCTCTTCTTTACGTTTTCAGTTTGAGCCTTCTAGTGAGCTCATTTTAAACCTTGTCCTGCTGGTTTCAGTTCGCTAAGCCGTTCCTTGGGCTACTGTCCTTCGCCGCTCGAGTATCGGAAGCTCTAGCTCGCATCTCCCAGGTACGGGAAGTTAGGGTTCTAGTTTCGAGTCTTTTGGAACTGTTCATGCGTTGTTTGTTGATTGTATGGTTGGATCTGTCGTTTTGAGGTGTGAAAGTACTCTGCATGTGTTGTTTGGTCGGAAAACATGGCTGTTGCAGTGGGGAACAGTGGCGAGACCTGTTAATCTCGCCCAAGCGAGTCAATCTCGCCTAGGCGAGATGAAACAGGGAGCTAGCCTAGGGCCTCTGCACGAAAAGTCGCCCAGGCGACTCGCTCAACTTTTGAGCGAGCAGGCAACTCGCCCAGGCGAGAGGGATCTCGCTTAAGCGAGATCCCGCGTTGCTCATGCTCCTGCTTTTGTGCTCTCGCCTAGGCGAGGGGGAGGCTCGCCTGAGCGAGACCCCTCAGCCTGAGCGAGACGCTGGGCGAGACAGTGCTGTGATTTGGATGTTTGATGTTTCCTGAGTGATCTATTTTGGTTGAGTATGATTATGTGATGATGGACATGTATATAATAGAATATTTTGCATGTTTGGCATGAGTTATGAACGACGTATGACGGGTTGGATATGATATTGACATGTGAAATGAATGAATGGGTTGGAACTAAAGGGATACGTGATTAATATGAGATGAGACCCTAGATTCATGGGGTGGTGATGATCAGAGGTATGGATTCGAAATCTGACGCGTATGAGGAATTAATCTCAGGGGTTGGTATGGAAATGTAAATATGATTTTAATATTTTCTTATTGCTGAATTATGAATGTTGGTCCGTGTCAGCGTATAAATTCCTTGGGGTCTCTAGGTGAGACCTCCGGGGTCGCGCTTCAGTGGTCGGGACGTAATTCCATGGCCCCTGCTAGTGGGTGTTCATGGTGGTGCCCCATCTGTATAACTAGGTAAGGATTCAAGG
>Ga0214545_1001700_pt1 | contig 41638 bp, 15 predicted proteins | sample CNSS4metaG_FD_160064 | JGI IMG/M metagenome (GOLD analysis project Ga0214545, IMG submission 160064) | Root nodule microbial communities from cowpea collected in UCLA plant growth center, Los Angeles, California, USA - CNSS4 | ecosystem: Host-associated > Plants > Roots > Nodule | place: USA... | reverse complement strand
TCATAAACTATTAAAAAAAAAAAAAAACAGGAAAATACAAATAAGAATCAATAAACATTAATTTAAAATTATTGTATTTTTTGGTATAAGTTATGTCTACATTGATGATTTTATAACCTTTTCAGCTTACGAACCATGTTTTTTTGTTTCATATATGCGTTTGGGCGCTATGGTATATGTATCCAACAAATGTAATACTCAAAAACCATGAAAGATTATATTTTTAATTGCGTAATATGATTTTTTTTTTATTTAAGTGAAATTGTATTGCCTTTTATTATTTTTTATTTCTATTTTTTTTATCAAGTATAGATAGTTGTTGTCTAATAATTTTGGTATTTTCACTTATTTCGCTTCGGTGTCTCCCAAACCATCTCTAAACATATACATGATTCACTCAAAGTCATTCATGAACTCTTTCAAAACAAGTGTGGAATTATTGAAAAATCAGGTTTTGTCAGTCTCCTAACCTACCCCTACACTTTCCTCATCATCTATAATCAACAATGTTCCTACCACTTCTCCCCCATCAAGTTTTTCATAAAATCATGGCTTCACCCTTCCATTACTACTAGCCCCCTTATGGACATTTCCCATACAACATTTCCTACATTATTTCTCACAAACTTTTTTCATGGGTAAAAAGGATACTTTTTATATATTATTTCCATAAATTTTTGAATGGATAAAAAGAACATTTCCCATACAATACTTCCTACACATTTCTTTGCATGGATAAAAAGTTTATTTCACATCTATCTATTCAAAGGTAAAGTTCCTTCATTTGATCAAATTTCACTTTCCGCCCCATTAAAAGCTTTTGAAAAATGTTTTCATAAAAAAAATATTTATTTCCAAAAAAAAAATCAAAATTGTTTATTGTATTCCAAAAAATAAATTCCAGAAAATGATAAAGTAAAAGAAGTAATTGTCTATTCAATTATGCCATCCACTTATGTGGCCTTTCCCATACCCAAGCAGCTCAATCACTTATTTTCTCACCATGACAAACCCAAACTTAACTTGTAGACAAAGTTCTCCCTACAATGGATGGGGTTTCTTCCTGCATCTCCAACTTTTCTTCTACACCCTTAAAACTTTACTGTGATGTCAAATATATCCCTCAGTAATTATATTTACTGATTCTCGTACCCCAAGTCATTATATTTTGCATGTAGCAGAAATCTGATTAAAAAATTTACCTGATTTCAAAATACAATTAAGAAACTCACTGAATTTTGAAATCCGATTAGTTACTATCTCGAATTTTAAAATTCGGTAAAAAATTTAAGCGGATTTCAAATACCTTTCTTAACCAGATTTCGAACTCTGATTTTTGGGATAAGTGAGGACTGAGTGTTGTGAGAAAGTTAAATAAATATATAAGAGAATAAACTTTACCCAGTCAAAGGTCAAAGGACAATTTTGGCTTTTAAATAATTTGGAAGTGCTAAAGAAATCTTTGGAGATAGAGGGAGAAGGTCCCATGGATGATAATGTTATGGGTCATATGATATATGGTCCCAATAAACACAAGAGAGAAAAACTAAGTTGGATGAAATATTATATTTTTAAGTAGAATTTTTATTGAGTATTATGAATCTTTTTATTTGGGCCAAGATGTACTACACAATCCTACCCAATATAACATGTTGAATTCGAAACGTACATAACAAAGTATAGCATCCATTACATTCTTAGCATCCATTACATAACAATATAACAAAATATGATATTCTTACATGTGTAGTATAAAAATATAAATTAATTAAATAGATTGGCTGCCAAAGGTTGGGTTTCAGGATTGTTACTTTCTGAATTTTAGTGCATCAAAGCGTGCAGCAAGTTCATCATAATCTGGCAATTTGGGATGAACACGATGAATGCTGCCATCCTGTTTAGCCAGAGATGAGGGTACCGGTGGTGGAAGCCGATTAGGGGGTAAGGTAGGACGAGGCTCTTCTGCTTCAGTTTCTTCATCACAATCTGATTCATCAAATTTAATATCTGAATGAGCAGAAGTTGGATGGTAGCTGTGCCTCCGATGATCATTTTCACCATATTGGTTAGGCAATGAATCCTCCTCACTTTTCATTTGATCAGATCTTGGTAAGCTGTGTGACCAGTACATTTTGTCCTCAGTTGAAGGATTGTTTGCTTGGAAGGTCCCAGAGTAAACATATGGTTGAGGAGCTTCGTTATATTCCTTCTTAGCCATATAAGCAGCAACTTCAGCAGCAGCAATTGCCTTCTTAGCTGCTTCAGCTGCTGCTTCAGCAGCAGACCTAGAATCTTCATAATGCACGGCATCCGTTTTTCCACCACCTGATAATCTGAAGAGATCCCACTCAAAATCCTATTACAGTTAGTAAATGAGAATATAATGAACATATATAATTGGGTTGACTATAAATATATCTATCACCTTGAAGCTGGCTTATTTGATTCCACTGACACATTGGTGGAAGGCTTCACTGGTAGGCTGCTTGCACTGACAAAAGTACGTGGCCCTTCCTGATGACAGAAAAAGCCCAATCATTAATCAAAATTGTTGCAAAGCATAATAAAATAAGGTAGATCAAGACACAAATACGTACTATTGGCTCTTCTGGAGGCTTGAGAAGTTCTTTCTCAGATTCTGTAGTATCCCAATCAATTTGATGTTCCTTGGCTATTTCCTTCAACACTTTCAATTTTACTTCACCAGCAGGTGTTCGTACTGAGAGTTTTTCGATCAACTGAAAATCCATTGCAATTCACAAAACTTGTATGAATACTTTTGAGGATTAATAGAAAATAGGTAGTTTAATACAAACAAGCATAGAAATCCAAAAATCTGCTTATTTTATAAGCAAATACAAGCAAATTGCGGTCAGCAAAGGGCTAACCTGGCGATTTACACCACAACTTGGTCTAAGATCAACAGCTGCAGACACAAAATCTTTCCCATATTTCTTCTCAAAGATATTCTTAAGTGACACAAGTTCTGGAATTTCAGAGCACCTAGGGGCTGCAAATATCAAGCTAGCGATTCCTTCTTTCAAATCTGCTGGACATTCCCTGAAACAAGTAGGATTAGCATCAGAATTTCAAGTCTATACTTCAATAATAAAATAACCAGTTCCCAAATACTGCACCTTTGCTTTGCAATGATCGAGAGTCTGGCCACAATTAGTTCGCAGAATAGTTCAATGAACTCATTTGCAGCCAAGACATTTTGCTCTCTCATGACATGCTCAACCTGCAATAAGCCACTAGTGGTAGATATTAGAAAATTGCATGTGGTCTCATCTTGATAATATTACATGGCACCATTATATTTATGTAGCAGGTTACTTTTAGTCTAGCTTTATGTAGTTAGAGAAGGATACCATGATGAAAAAAGCTTATTGGAAACTAGAAATTCCGACTTAACAAGTGGCTTGGCCTATTCTTAAAATAAAAATGTTCCAGAGAAGTCGCAAGCCATGAGACAGGAGATGACATGGTGATAAAAATTTGGAAAGAATCTTCGTGATGCTTAGATATGGCGACGATGAAAAGATATTATCAACCGCGCCATGCTACACGACGACTTGTTCTGAAATAAAAGCTATATACCTCATTGTTACGTATCGCCTTAAGCAACTAAAGATATCAACATCTATAACCTTAAGCATTTGAAACATATGAGTACCAAGTCCAAAAATTATGATATGACGTCTATAAAAATAAAATGGAGGCGTTTGGGAATTTGGAGCCTTTGACTCTCAAAGCACCAGGGAGGTGTTGACCGTTAAAGTACTGCAATGTTCTTTATATACAATTGAGATTTACCTAAAATAGTTTCTATCAACTAGTATCACCGCTACGGCCTTGAAGGATTCCGGAGCTGCTCAGGGTTCAGCAAGTTAAATAGTGTTCTTTATTCTTGACGTTATTGGGGAAAATGAGGGAGAAAATAGCTAGTTTCAGGAGACAACCAAGGCAAAACCGAACAACAGAATACGAAGGTTTGGCAAGCAAAGAAACCACAGATTGGATGTAAGAAAGAGGCGAACTAAATTATGGAACGGTCCAAGAAAACAAATAAAAATAAATAAACAATGGGGGACAGAGATTTTGGAACCAAAGACAACCGGAATGGGGAAACCTAGAGCTAGCAAGAAGTTAGGATTACTATCCAAATACACAAAGATACTCAATCAGAAACTGTCACTAAGGTACAAACTCTGTCCTCAATTCCAACTAACATAGACATCTAGCAGCATGGTTATTTTGAGTGTCCTCGAAAACTCTCACGAATCATCAGAAACAAAAATTGTAAACGATGTAATATAGACTAAACGTATAATTTATAAAATTTAGTTCCGACACCTCCAACAAATTTTGAATTAGGTACCGGCACATAAAAAGTCATTAAATTGGTTTTACATGTACAATGGTACTCGGTGTTTGTCACCATTAAACCCAACCAAGGACATTCTTAATTTGGTCAGAAGTAGCACATTTTTAATTTGATCTGTTGGAAGTTATGAATTTGATCCCACATTAGTAATGTGTAAAGATCAAATCAAGAATGCATAAAAGAATCCACATAGACAACATTACACCAAGATAAAATCCGATTTAAGAAGGTTATGTTTGTGGGTGCAGAGAGAACAAATTGATAATAAGAAGAATAGTAATTTTTGCACTGTTAATATAAAACATAATAAAGTAATGTAGGGTTGTGTTACCCTGATACGAGCAGTGGCATCTTGACCAGACTGAAGAAGAAGAGCAATGTCTCGTCGCATCTGCCTGACGACCACCTCTCTCTTGTTCCGCAGCAGCTTGATCCTGGCCACCGCCATCTTCGCTGCCGTTTTGCTGCACAGCAGAAAACACAACCATTGATTTCCGTGATATATGTGTGGTTCTCACAACAACGAGAGCATGAGAGAAAAGAAGGTAAGTGCAGTACCATTTGGAGGAGTTGAAGCCCAGGCGGAGGAGGGAGAGCGTGAGTTTCACGAGCCTCTTGGTGCGTGCGGAGGCTTCGCTTGCGACCGTCATGGCGAAGTGGCGGAGTGTGAGGAAGTGATGGGTGGGGGTTTAAGGGGGGAGAAGACAAGAAAAGTAACGGTCTTCTAAAGCGGAAAGAAAATAAAAATAATAATAATTAAGAAAAAAAAAAAAAAGTTAGAGAAAGGGATGAGTTTGTCGTTTTATTTGTAGTAATGGAGCGTAGGAATGAATGAGTAATGAGTTTGTGGGAAAATGTAGCCGTTATAGGAGGGAAGACGTTGAGGATGAAGGTAGCTTCTACGGGAATCCTATGCTGTACTGTCAAATCTTTTATCTATGAAAGCACCACCTGGATGACCTAGGGATTCGTTTAACTACATCAAATTGTGAATTTTAGATATTTAATTTATAATAATTACAATTTTATTTAGATTTTACATGGAAAATTAGTTTGTGTTAATATATTTTGGGTTTTTCATACATTAAGTATGACCGATTTTTTATTTTTAGTATAATTACGACAAAATTTCGTCTTATCCGTACTCTACAGCATGTTTCTGTTATGCTTCATCATACGTTATTATGTTTAATTATTTTTCAATAATACTATTGAGCTCAAAAAGAACAATTTTTAATATAATTAATTAAATATGAATATAATAATATTTTTTATTTAGAAAATTATATGTATTGAAATAATAAAAAAATCATGTAATTATGACCGTAGGTGAGAAACCAAATAGAGTTATATCTATATATTAAATCTTACAGTCATAAAAATGAAAATAGACAGAATCAATTATATAGAAAAAATTGTAACAAATTAACATGTAAGTAATAGTTTTCCGATATCCCTCCTTAATGACACAATGGTTTTAAATAGAATTATATTTATTATACAATAAAGAATTGGAATTGCGAATAACAATTAAAGTTAATTTATTATCTTTCGTCATAATGATTTTACAGTGTCGTCATATTTGATTTTATAAATTGAATCGAATAAATAAGGAATATATGGTCTTCATATGCTTTTTTATATTTGTTCTCATATATTTTATTACTGTTGTTTCTATTATAAATTATCAAAATATTTATAATTTATTAAGTATCTTAGAAACATTATCTTTATTTTTTTATTTGACCATTAGTTTTATTTTATGCAGACTAAATTGACTAAATTGTTATGGTTAAAAGGTTTATTTCACATCTATCTATTCAAAGGTAAAGTTCCTTCACCAGATCAAATTTCACTTCTTACCACCGATAAAAGCTTTCGAAACATGTTTTTATAAAAATGAAAGGGTGATTTATTTCCAAAAAAAAAAATTATTTTTGTGTTCCAAAAAATAAACTCTAGATAAAGTAAAAGAAGTAAGGATCTTTCTTCCTGCACCTCCAAAATTTATTCTACACCTCCAACAAAATTTTAAATTTTAAAAATATCTTTGATCATTTAATTAAAATCACGGACATCACACTGCTAAAATTATTTCTGAAAATCGACTTTCAAAAGTCAAAATATATAACTGGAAGTCGATTTTTAGAAGTCAAAAATATAATCGGAAGTCGACTTTTGGAAGTCAAGAGATTACCGGAAGTCGACTTCCGGTTATATTTTTGACTTTTAAAAGTAGAATTCCGGTTATATATTTTGACTTCCGGAAGTCGATTTCTGAAAGTCAAAATATTACTTTTAAATTTTATTTTTTAGTTTAATTATTTTTAATACATTATATAAAAAAATTATATATATATATACAATTTTATTTTTAAAATATATATTAAAAATACTTAAGAAATAAAATAAATTAAAAATACTTAAACTTTATATTAAAAAAAATATTAATTCTGTTTTAACTATTTTTAATTTTATTTAAAGTTTATGTTTTCTAAATTTTAAATTTTTTTTTTTAATTTGATTTATTTTTTATGTTTTTATACTTCTTAATATATATTTGAAAAATAAAATAAAATATTAATATCTATGTATATAATTTTATTTTTATTTAATGTACTGAAAACTAAATATAAATATAAAAATAAATAAAACAAAAAAATTATTAAACTTTAAATAAAAAAAAGGAAAATAAAAATATATATTTTGTTTTTGACTCTTGGAAGTCGACTTCCGATAATATATTTTGACTTCTAGAAGTCGATTTTCGGTAGTATATTTTGACTTTCGGAAGTCAACTTCCGGTGATATATTTTGACTTCCGGAAGTCAACTTCCGGTAATATATTTTGACTTCCAGAAATCGACTTCCGGTAATATATTTTGACTTCTGAAAGTCGACTTCCGATTATATATTTTGACTTCCAAAAGTATTCTTTACTGAAAGTCAACATTCGAAAACAATTTTAAGAGTGTGATCTATGTGACTTCGATCAAATGGTCAAAGAATATTTTTGGAATTTTTGGAGATGCATAAGAAATACTCGGAGGTGGAGGAAGAAATCCCCACAAAATATTAGAGGAGTCCAATATCAATTGGCTCGATGAGTTTTTGAGTTCTTTTAAATAACGCTAAGATTATGCTATTTACAATCCTCCTTTATACTAATAATACAGCATCCCTCCCCATTTGTTTTCAAACCACGTGCTAATCAAAATCCTACCACCATCACATCTTTTTCTCCCTCATATTTAATTCTCTTTCAAAGAAAAAACACACTCTCATGTGCATTCTCTCTATGCTAAGTATCTTCCAAAAAGTGCTTTCAATTTTGATTTCCAGTCAAGTTTCTGACCTTAAGAAGGAGGGGGTGTGTTTATTAAAATAATAGAAAAGAGACGATTTCTTTCTGCACCTCTATATATTTAAACCTATATCCCCTATAAAATGGTGAAATAACCTTTTTGTGTTTTTTTCATTGAATATGTTTGTGCTTCTTTTCATTGAATATGCTTTTTGAAAAATACATTCTAAATTATGTAATCCATTTTTTTATTTTGTATTTTAAATTATACAATTTAAAATTCAATACTTAATATAAATTTATTGAAGGTTGGTAGTATACAAGTGCATGAAGAAGCTGCTTCGGAAAGATTTACATAGAAAAAAATGGGCTTTATTAAGTCACTATCAATATTGATTTGAAAGTAATAGAAAAAAAAAGGTATAAAATGGGGAATTACATAAATAACCCTTTAAACATAATATACAATTCTATATTAATAATAAATTAGTAAATAAAATACTAATATACTAACACTATTTAGAATAACATTCCAATTATTAATAAGACATATAAACCTAAACACGTAAAATAACAAATTAAGAGAAATTAAAGGTGAGAGCAAATTCTATAAAATTTAAAAGTGATTAAGATTTAATACTATTTAATTAGAATGGATGATAATTGTTTAGACTTGATTTATTAAGAATAATATTTATTTATTTATTTATTTCATTTCGTTTACATACTAGTTGAGATCATTATAAAACTTCTGAAGATGATAGGCTTGTCATTTTAAACAATAACATTTATCATGGAATTTTAATATAATTATTATCTTTTATGTTTAAGTGACTTTATGTCAACAATAAAACTTATTATAAAATCTTAATACAATTTTTATTTTTACTTTTTAAGGAGTGAGTGACACTAAAGAGATGAGATGATTTGTTCTATTATTCTTCGTTATAATTTTTTAAAGTTTAAGACTAAAAAATAATTTATCATAATCTAATAATCTAATAAAAAATTAAGACATAAATACTAAAAGAAAAATTCATGATAATCAAATTACAATTAAAAATCGTTTATAAAAAAACACATAATACAATATTTTTCTTTTTCTATATTTATAAAAAAAGAATATACAAAAGTTTGGTGAGATAAAAAATAATATTAATTATTAAACTAATATTTCACTCTTAAATGAGATAAAAAATATGTATTTTTTTCAGTGATAAAAGAAAACAAATAAGAAATGAGAGTAAAAATAATAATAAAAATAATATGAGAAACTCAATAAATAAATAAAAAATATCTTAATACTTTTATTATTATTTATTATATTTAATTTTATATTTTATTATTAATTAATTAAATATTATAACTATAAATAAAAATAAAAAATATTTAATTTAATTTTCATCTGTTCTTCGCATACTACACATAATTAAAAAAAATTAAAATACTATACATAATTAAAATTTTCAAAAATTTTAACTACTTAAGTTAAAAAAAATCAAAATTTTTGGGAGGCCATGCCCCCTCTGCCTCCTCTTATGCTCTACCCCTGTTTACATTGAATTAGTATAAGATTGTATTAACTAAATGAATTGAACACTTTAAGCTAAGACAATGTAGTTAATTGTAATATTATTACACTACTAAAAAAATGCAATTTAGTCACCGATATTAGTCACCAAAATAATTTAGTCGCAAATTGTGACTGAAATAGCCATCGATTCATAGTAGTCGCAAATAGCGACCGATTTAGCGACTGAAAAAATGTACAATAACTTTAATTCATATAGCGACCGAAACAACGACCGACTATTTTTAGTCTCTAAGTATTATGTTTTAGCCACCGATTTAGCGACCAAAATAAATCTTATTCTGTAAAATATATTTAATAGGGTAATTAGCCACCAAATATTTTTGGTCGCTAATTATTATTTGATATGTAATGTTTTAGCCACCGATTTAGTGACCGAAATAAATTTTATTTTATAAAATATATTTAATATGATATTTAGCCACCGAATAATTTTGGTCACTAAACATTATTTAATATGTAATGTTTTAGCCACCAATTTAGCGACCAAAATAATATTTTTTTATTAAATATATTTAAAATGATATTTAGCCACCGAATATTTTTGATCACTAAACATTCTTTAATATGTAATGTTTTAGTCACTGATTTAGCGACCAAAATAAATTTTATTTTATAAAATATATTTAATATGAAATTTAGCTACCAAATATTTTTAGTCGTTAAACCATATACATATATTTTTTTTATAAAATTATGTAATTAGATTAAACTAACATGATAAAAAATTTAAATTAGTATTTAATATAAATTATAAAATAACTAAATTATTTACTTTTACAATTTGTTGCTACACATAAGTTTTTTCCCCCACCTCCACCGTCACCACCACCATCACCACCAATAACACCACCACAATCACCACCAACACCATAACCTCTATCACCACCACCACAACCACCACCACCACTACCACCACCATCGCCACCACCACCACCATAACCAAATCACCACCACCACATCCACTACCACCACGACCACCAGCATAACCAACATCACCAACACCACCATAAGCACCACATCCACCACCACCACCACAACCTCCACCACCACAACCGCAACCAAGCCTTCCTCGTTCAAACAAAGTTGTCGTGGACAACGTTGGCCGCCATGGGAAGTTCATCTGACACCACTATGAACGACCATTTTCTGTCTTCTTCCACAATATAATTGCTTATTCGACTTCTTGAATCTCACCAACGCTTTCACTTTTGTGCAGGGGTTTATTCACCGCTTGGTTTCCAGTGCTTTTGACTTTGTTTGGGGAACTATAGTGGCTTTGTAGACGATGGCAAGGTGCATATGGATTGTGTAATGGTGGTTAGTGTTCTTCGTGAATGGTGGGTGTCGTCGTTTTGGTGTTGTTGTGCTTGTGAGATGAATGGTGTTGGGTGACGGCATAAGAGTTGTCGTTCCGGCGTGGTTGTGCTTGCGGGATGAATGGTGTTGGGTGGTAGCTGAAGAGTTTTGTACTTTTTTATTATTTTTAAGGATTTAGAAGTTACTGTATGTAATTGATTAGTTGTGAAATAGTTTATAATTTTGCATTAGTGAATGAATTTTATTATTATGTGTTATTTTTTTATTGTGGTTATTTTTTTATTATTTTTACCTTGTTATTTGTTATGTGATTAATTTCAAATTATAGGATTTTGGGATGAAAATAGGAATCGAAGAAGGAAAACACTTAAACCATTCACAACAATAAAAATTAATTAATGAAAATAGGAATCTATAAATCTTTGTATTTATTTGTATCTTTAAATTTAGATATGAACACTGTATTTTTAATATTTGTTACTCTTAATTATATATTATAAATTTTTTACAATTGTGGTGTTTTTTTTTTAATTTAATGAGAAATTCTAATATATTTAGAATTGACAAGGTAGGAAAAAAACCAATATAATCAAAATTGTATCAGTAGTAACCTATAGATATATTAGCAAGTATTATCAATTGATTTATTAAATTATTTAATTATTAAATTAAATTAGTAACCTATAGATATATTAGCAACTATTTAACTTATTTGACCATCATTTAATTATTAAATTAGTCACCGATTTAGTCACCAATAATTATTTTAATTAAATTAAAAATTGTATCTATTAGTGACTGAATTAGCGATCGAAAATAGATTTATTAAATTAAAATTTGTCACTTTTAGTGACCGAATTAGAGACTGAAATTCTAGTGGCTAAATTGGTCTCCAATACTTTAAGGTGACCAAATTTTTAGTGACCGATTAGTGACCATAATTTCAGTGGCTATTTAGCGACCAAATTTCGATTCGGTCGCTAAGTGGTTTGCGACTAGGGTTTTCGCCACTAGTTATGTTTAGTCTCTATTTCGATCACTAAACGATTTACAACCGATTTTTGATCATTTAGCGACCAAAATGGGTGGTCACTAAAACACATTTTTTTTGTAATGTTAGTTAAACAAAAATATATGATGAATTATTACAATTTACATATATATTCAATATAGTTTCATAATTTCAGGTAGTAATTATTAGAAGAAATCATAGATTTTCATAGTGTTATTGAGATTTTTTGTTAAGGAAATACAATAAGAAGATTTAATATCAATATGTCAATTATATAAGAGATTATGTCACTATCTTTGATACAAAAATTTCTAAATTAAGTATTTGTTAGATTTTATTTATATGTTACTTAACTTTCTATAATACTTTTAACTTGAACTTAAACATGATATTTTCGTAATTAGCTACCAGATTGAAATTCTAATGTTGTTTCATTACCTTAAGAGCAAAAATAAAACTTATCTTTTTAAGATATCTTGGTCATTAATTTTTAATTATATTATTTTATCCTGTCATTAGTTTCTCACTAATATCAATCAAATTAAATATACATGTAATATTTAAAATAAAATATATAAAACTGATTATTTAGATTTTTTGAATAAATTTATATGCATCCATAGTAGATTGGGTTAAAGGGAGGTACTGATCAATTTAATTTTAATAGAGACGGCCGTGCTAAACTAACATTAAATAAAGGTTCCATAACTGATAATGAATATAAAATCTCTAAAGAGAAAAAATATATACTTAAGGTTTGAAGAGAATTAAATTTTGATTAATACACATCACATGCAACTCACGGGGCGGTCAGATGGATGCCAAGAAAAACTATGAAGAGTTTTCTGAAATAATTAAATTAAAATACTATCTCACATGGTTCTACAAGGAATATATTTGAAAAAAACTAGAAGGAACAAAAGATAAAAGATCATATAATATATTTGTTCCCGTTAAAAAACAAAACCCATAAAGAAAAACATAACTTGGTGAGCATGATTGAATGGCGTTATATGGAAAGAAATGGACGGCAGCACCTCCACATGAACATCATATTTTAGAAGAGTTGAGAGTAGGAATGTAAAAAAAAAAATTCATACCTATAAATATTTGTGGATAAAATTTATAAAGAATATTATAAATGAATATTCACAATAACAAATATGGATATCAGTTATACTCGTACATGCTAATATCTAATTTACGAATATATATATATATATATATATATATATATATATATATATATATATATATATAAAAGTAAGCAATTTAGTTTTTGTTCATGGTGTTTGTTGATATAAGGGTTAAATATATTTTTGGTTCCTTAAGTTTCACTGAAATTTAGAATTAGTCCCTTTTCAAAAATTTTGAACAATTTAGTCCTTTATCTTTAAAAATGTGTGAATTTAGTCTTTTTGACAAAATTTTGTTAAGTTTATTTAACGTTTCAAGCGCATTTCATGATAGTATTTAAATTATTTATACCATTTGACACATTTTTTTTTCAATATTAACTCAAATATTATCATAAAATAAGTTTAAAATGTCAAATAAACTTAACAAAATTTGGTAAGAAAGACTAAATCTACGCATTTCTAAAAATGAATGACTAAATTGGTATAAAGTTTCACAGAGGGACTAATTTCAAAATTCACTTCAACTTGAAGGACCAAAAACATATTTAATCCTTGATATAAGCATAGATCAAAGTATTTTTATTGTGTTTAATATGATTTAATATTTATTTTATAATTTTATTTAGATTTTTATGAAATTGAGTTTATTTAGACTTTGTTTGAAACTTATGATAGTGATGTATTGTATTTTTATTTGGATTTATTTTGACGTCGTTATCTTTGATTGAGTATTTAAAATTTAGTTTTATATTTAATATTTAAAGTATACAACTTTTTATAACTTTATCCCATTTTTATATATTTTTATACAAAGTTTTTTATAATTTTAATGGTTAAAATATTTTTAGATTTTTTTCTTTATAATATATGCAAATACCTATATGATTATAAAATCAAGTATGAGATGAATATTTACCAAAGAAAAGAAATAACGAATGAGTTATTATCCGTACCCGTCCCACTTCCTTACATCTCTAATTAAGAATACAACACTATTTAACTTAATCATCTCTTATCTTCAACTTTTTTTTTCTATTTCTTTAATTTCAGATTGAAGTGAATTTATAATATATATATATATATATATATATATATATATATAAACTTTTTATTTTAACTCAATTTCATTATAAAACTATTTATTAAAAGACACTTTCTACATTATGATCATAACTTATATAAATTTCACTTTTATTTCATAATATTTTTTTCAAGTAAACTTTCTATATAGTGTTGATATAAAGAGTAAAAGCATTTTTTTAACTCCTGCACAATAAAACCGGTATAGAAAGTTTTTCTCATCGGTATAGAAAGGTTTTATTTTTCACTGGTTATATATTTTACCTCTCTATTTCTTTCCATGTCACACGTTGAGAATACAAACAACAAATCCAAATATTATATTAATCTCAATTATTGTTTTTTAATTAATAAGTATTATTACACTATAGAGAAGTCAAGACCCCAGAAACAAGGAGTATATCTATTTTTTTTTTTTAGGAACATGGAGCCCCTTCTGTATATGTTTGATTTAAATAATGCATGGCCAGCTGAAAAGTGAGTATTGACTCTTGAGTGGCATATGGGAATCAGAATAAATTCTGTTAGAGCGTTAACTCAGTGTCCTCTTGTTCTTATTTACTTGCAACTGATAATGATTGATCAGCTAAAGCTCTATATTTTCTGTCTTCCACAATCTTTTATTTTCTCAGTTTCAGTTCCATGACAATGATGCAGCCTTGAATAATTTCCTAATATTTTTTCTTATATGCAGTCATCAATACCGTCTAAACTAATATAATACTAAGACACATCATTTCTCATTTTTCTCTGTTTAACTTCTCAGGATCATCCACATGCCTTAAACTAAAATCACATGGCATCATTCCCCAGGCTCAGTCCTTTCAATATTTTTCTCCACAAATTCTACCCTTTTCAACTATATGGCACCAATTTTATTCAACCTCTCTAAACTCCGCTAAATAAGATCAAAACAAATTTTTACAAACTTTGTCACATTAATGAAAACTTTGATCAATTATTACAAGCACTGTTGTTAGTAATTATGGGCCTGGGATACAAAAGATCCAAAAAGCACATGCAGTGGCAGTGCAATAAATGGAAGAATGCTTGCTTGCAAGGTTCTATTGATGCATTGCAGAGCCAACATGCTAAGCCAGACTTGTCTCAATTGCTTATGAGCAGGCAGCATCTGATGTTTAATTTGGAGCACATGGAAAATGACAATGGTGTTTCCTTTGTAAATTCAGCAAGGCCATGCTTCTGTAAAACAACATCCTTATCACAATTCACAACACTCCATTGCAAGTTGCAGACAAAAAAATGATTTTGATTTGCATTTATAACCCCAATGGGTATAGCAGGTGATTTTGTCACACTACCAAAATAATGAAACCAGCCATCTTTGTTTGTGCACATTGATTAAGAACAAGTTTGCATACGTATGAACAATCATAGAAAGCATCCTGAACTAACTAACCAAAGAAAACTATTATTATTTAAGTCCTTGAAAACGTGAGTGTTTTTTCGATTTCAGTCTTCGATTATAATTTTGGCAATCAATTATTTTAAATAACATATCTTATTCTTCACTTATTTCTGGTAAGTTCACTTGGAAACTTGAATCTCACATTAAAAATATAGTATTGTAGTGTGAGGTTTGGAAGACTTTGGCCTCTCCAACTATGACAACTAGTTTTAGTGATATGATTCTTCTTCTCACAAGGTTCTTCTCCTGAGACTTGTTTATACATGCTATGCAGAAACCACATAAAATATGTATACATTTAAGGATTATTCTAAAGAGAAAATAAACTATGTATAAGACAGTTTTATATTATTACTTATGACAAGTTTATGACTTTTTATAATACCTGCGAATGGTAACTTTTAATTTGTCAGACAATTTAGATAATAAAGCTAAGAAATACAAACAATTTTTCTGGTTAAAATATGATCAGACAATAAATTTAATGGATGCAGACAAATGTTTTATTTGAACATCCTATGTGCGACGTGTAAATGTATTTATCACGAGTTTCTAGCCTCTGTTATGCTGTCTACAGGAAAATATGTTTGCTAGGTACATTGTTCTTGAAACGAAATGTTGTTTAAGGTGCAGATGCATGCAGAAAAAAAAAAAACACAGGAGACAAGAAGAATCACCTTCCCAGCCATACAGTTAACATGTGATTCTAATACTGCTCCCCTTACTCCTTAATCAACTTCTTAAGCACCCTTTTCCCTTCTCTACTCCTAACACAAGCCACCAACCCAACACAAGCACCAGAACTTATATGCTGTAATGTTTTCATTATGCTAACAAATCAATTTCCAAGGTAGAAGAAACATCACTGTTGATTGCCCCCTTTGTCTCCTAATATCACTAAATCCACTGTCACCACAACACCTCATGGTTTCCATTATTCACTCACTTAATCATAAACTATAGCAATTTGAAAGAACCTTGCCCTTATGTCCCCCAATACCAACATCTTAATGCTAGCCTAGATTCCAGGCTTATGAAGGAAGCTTTTGGCTATAACTCACAGCATTGTTTGCGCTAGCCACCATTATTTAAATCCACCCCTTGCTTATACTTTGAAGAAAGACATAAAGTGCAAAACTAATTTAAAGCTACTTCAATTATACACATGACCATTTAGAGATAAGTTATACTATTGAATTGTGGTTGAGAAGATGGGATTATTGAACTGGTTCGTTCATCACAAAGAGGAAGCAGGGGAACATATACCAGCAATGTCTAGTGTCCTTTGTTTGTGTACTACCACTAATTTCTCGAAACTCAATGCATTTCCTCTTACCTCTATGGAATAAATTAAACCACATTACTTATGGAATTGTTGGCCTAAACTATTACAAGGCAATCGGAAAGGTAGGGAGACCCACATTGTTGTCACATGCATGCACATATTTTACACAAACAGTTGGCATGCACACTTATAGTTCCAAGTTTAGGTTCGGTTCTACCATGTTCCTATAAATAGATTGAAGTCATGCCAATTCCCAATCAAGCTTCCTTGTGTTTGGTGCAGCGCTACAGAGAAAAGATGGAAGCTATTTCTGCATTGCCAAGTGGTAATCAACCAGTGAGGTCCATTAGTTTGCCCACAAGAGTGCACCCTTCTTCTCAAAGAGTTGAAGAACTTTTGAACCATCTTAGGCCTCACCATGTTTCTGTCTCAAGAACCACATGTTTGGAAGCAGAGACTATTCAAAGCGATTTGGTTGTGCTTGCTGAGTTGTACAAGTGCATGGAGGAACTCTTCCATTCTCCACAGACCCAACAAGGACTTTTGCACTACCAAAATGGGAAGCTAGTGGAGGAGGCATTGTGTGGTTCAGTCACACTCCTTGATGCATGTGGCAGTGGAAGGGATTTGTTGTTGGCTTTAAAAGAACAAGTGCAAACTCTTCAGTCAGCCATGCGTAGAAGAAGAGGAGATTCAAGCATTGAGAAAAGCATCTGTGAATATAATAGCTTCAGGAAGAAGGCCAAGAAGGATATTGCCAAGCAACTAGGGGCAATGAAGAGAATGGAGAATAAAGTTAATTGTTGTTCTCTAATGAGTCAAACTCAAGATCAGCATTTGATATTTCTAGCCAAAGTTCTAAGAGAAGCAAGCATCATCACTATCTCTATATTCCGTTCTCTTTTGCTGTTCCTGTCAATGCCAGGACTCAGAACTAAAGGGACCTCCGTGATCTCAAAGCTAAAGCCAACTAGGTTGTTTTCTTCAGAGAAAGAACAGAAGAACACAAATGTTGTGGACCTTAGTGCTTTGTGCTCCCTCCTTGGAAGAGGAAAACACAGTGATGCCAAGGTTGAACTTCAAAGTACTCTAAGAGTGTTAGAGACATTGAATGTTTGCATTGATGGTCTTGAAGGTGAATTAGATTGCCTCTTCAGACGTATAGTTCGAAATAGAGTGTCGTTTCTTAATATGCTTGCTCATTAGCACAATGATTTTGTGTGAATCATACCTTGTAAATGTGAATGAGAGTGATCATGTAGTCCGAATTTTAAAGGATTTCCTCTCCAAAAATCAATACATGTTTCAATATCAAAATGGTTCAGAATTACATCTTGTCTTATTATTTCCACATTCTGGTTCCTTCTCTTTCATCCTCGGTTCCTTGTGAACACGGTCAAAAAGCCCTTCCCTCCTCAACTTAGCAATGAACTTTGGCACATAGTTACTCAACTTTTTAACTTTAATTCAGTATTCAACTATCTGTATTTGTTAAAAAGATAAATTAGTAGTTTAATTCATGAACAGCTAATAATTCCACATTTAATTTATACAAGTACATGTGTTATTGATTAATAACTTATTTTCAATATATTAAAACCACTATTTGGTTTTGCTTGATTTACAAGTACTACCGTACAGCCCCTTTGAAATCCATGATCATTTAAAATAGAATAAGTATCATAAAGTAGCTATAATAGTCTATAATAATTATCATAAGTATTAAATATTAATATATTTTTTTAAATATATGTGAATATCCATCGATATTCGTGAATATTAAAATAATATACAAATATCCGCATAACAAATACCTGGATAAATATGAATATAAATATAAAATAGATATTTATTCTGCGGATAGGATACCTAAAGAACTATTATCCTACCATATCTGTCTTGTTGACATCCTTATTATTGTTCATAAAAAGGTTTGGTTTAAATACTATTTTATCTCTTTATTTTTTTTCTCCAATTTGTAATTTTATCTTTCCATTTTAAAAAATTCAATTTGACAGACATTTTATTTCTTTTATTTTTTTTTTCAATTAAACCTTTAAACTAACATATTCATTTAACGAACTATACAATTAACTAATGTACAAAAAAAAATTTAGATCAAAATTATGGATTTTCAAAGATATAGAGATTAATTGTCTCTGTTTTAAAACTGAGAATCAAAATTGTGAATTAAACACGGACCAAAGTTTTCTATATTTAGAGAAACAAAATTTTAGTGCGATGAAATATGTGTTTTCATTAGCTTTGTTATCTAAACTTTTTATGCAAGCACGATTTAGACAAATTATTATTTTTTCTGTAAACAGTATAGGCTAAAGCTTCCTGCCCTTCAAATTTCACCTCCCACCCCATCAAACACTTCCCCAAAATTGTTTTTCATAGGAGGGGGGGAGAGTTAATTTCCGGAAAAAAATTTCCAGAATTGTTTATTATGTTTCAAAAAATAAATTTCGAGAGTGATAAAATAAATGACAGCGTGTAGAAAGAAAATAATAGGGTGCAGGACGTAATACACCTGTATTTATTGTCATTGAAAAAGTCAAGGCCCAAAATCACAACCAAGTGTTGCAATTGGATCGGACTTGATTTATTTGTTCGGTATTTCCTGCACCATATCCCCACATCCTGTCATTCCGAAATTCATTTTCCGGAGAACACATTAAACCTAATCCGAAATTATTTTTTACCGGTATATAATCACCCAACTTCTATTACGGAAATAATTTTCCTAAGAAATATAAACTATTTGTTTTGTAGCTTTTGTTCAATAGCTTATTATAATTTTTTTTATCATTTCTTCTTCGTTTCATGATGAACTTTTTGAAATGAATTGAAGGTGAACTTACAAAGTTGGCTAGGTGAAAGAAGTTAAAACCTCTTCGATATGTTTGTTTATTGTTAAAATTTTTCGAATATGCGTTTTATTTTTTCATTTTTGGACTTTTTGATGACATCATTAAGGTAATTACTCTGTGTACCCCATCATTTTCTTCCTGTATCTCATCAATTCCAGAATTTATTTTTCGAAACACAAATAACAATTCTGATTTTTTTTTTTTGGGAAAACAAATGACTTTCGCTTTTACGGAAAACACTGTCCGGAAGATTTGTGATGGGGTGGAGAAGAAATTGGTGGTCGCATGAAGTAATTGCCTAAGAGTAAATACAAATCAAGATTGACCTGACTCATTAAAGAAGGAGTTTCTACAACCTTTTAATATTTAAACCTCCCTTAATTACTACGTACTCTCTTTTCTCCTTTTTTTTTCCAAGAAATTTACCAAAATTATTCCCTCAGTGTCTCAACGAAACTTTAACAGTTAATCTTTGTTGTTTTGCGAAACGTTAGTGTTATTTTTTCTCTGTTTCTTATTTGAATTCTCATTTCTTTGTATTAATGAGTTATCTCCTCATTTTTTCTTTTTCGTCAGCATTTTGTGATTTTTTGTTGTTGATATCAGTAGTAACATAAATTTACTTCACTAATATAACATTAGTAAATGAAAAATTAGTATTAAAATGCAGACGAAGACAATTGTATAAATATTGAGATCACTTTCTACATTGATTACCTTTGTAACTAAGGTAGAAGTAGACGTTACATTGATTATTGTTTCGGGTGTAGGGACCAAGTACTTACTGAGAACCACTTCAATTTTACTCCTTTTTCCTCTACGTCTCCTCTCTTCGCGATCTGCTATAACTTCTTCGCCAAGAAATCTTCCTCCTTACTTGATCGGTTGAACAGACAATTGGAGTACCTGTCTAAAAGGCTCTGATGCTTAAGTCAATTGATGAACCGATCGGTGTATAAGTATAACTGCTGTAATAAATGTGAATTAAAGATCCTCACCAACCTACCTTTGAGCCCTATTTATAGTTTCCGGTGTGGGCCTATAATTAGGGTTCCTTAATCACGGCCCAATGATCCTTTAATCAAGATTACTGACTTGTTTAATGTTAATTAATCCAGCTGACTGGTTCAGTCTGGCCGATCGACCGATGGCCGTTTGACTAGGTAGGTTATCTTCTCTGAGTGTAACAACCTTAAGTGAATATTTAATCTATATGGCTGATCGATTGATGATCATATGTAAGACACTACGCGAATCACCTATGGGGTCGATCGACTGATGGACCTCTATAGGGTAACGCATGGTCTATCTGGGGACCGATCGATCGATGGTCCCTTATGAGGTGACGCGATTCATCAGTGGGACCGATCGACCGATGGTCCCTTATGAGGTGATGCGTGATTCATCAGTGGGACCGATGGTCTCTTGTGACGTTCATATGTAGTTTATTTAAGTGACTGATCGATCAATGGTCAATGGGTTCGCATGGTTTCTGTGGGTCGATCGATCGACGGTTCTGTTTCATATGTAAGTCCTCCCAGTCTTGTTCGATGGACTGGAAGACTGTGCATTGTCGATGGTCCGATGGAATATACAATACAATTATTATAAGAAAACTGATGCAGTATATATTTTGTGCATTTAATGTTTCAACCTCTTGGTTTTAATTCTACAACCTTCTTGATGTCATTCAAGTCATATATATACCAACCTTCTTGATGTCAAATACTATGTATTTCTACTAACTCACTTTTTGGACCTGTTTGCAAATTTAAAAAACAAACTTATAATATACTAAAATCTATTTTAAGTAGAGAAAACGTTGATTACCAATTTTAAAAAATTGATTTAGTCACTAGTTCAGAGTTAAACTTTATGTTCCAAATTAAAAAGTAATAAATTTAAATTGGTTCATATATATAATATTTGAGTTAGAAACATTAATTTTTTAAAATTATTATAAACTAACAGAATTAGATTAATTAATTATCAACCTTATTGTGGCCCAATAATCGCGTAATTTGATGTCATAGCAAATATTGAGAACAAGCCACATGATTTTAATTAGGTCCATGAATCCGCGGTTGCAGCACAACCACATGCCAAAGGCCTATTATTGTGTACCATCCCCAGCAGCTATATCAACACGCGTCAATCCTACCACCAAAATACGCGTCCTACTTCACGTACCTCAACATTTCTCAACAAAATCGAGGCCAAAAAATTATGAAGATTCTTTTTCATACAAGTAAAATGCAGTAGTAAGCAAAGCTTGGTTAAAACCAAAGTGGACGTGTACAAGGAATATATACATGCCACTCGTGCACACAATATTATATACACTAATTAAATACGCTCACAAACCCTAAATTCTTGGGATTAAAAAAAGTTTACCTAAAACTCAATGATGTTATCGCAGATCTCAAGACCTACACAGTAACCTTTCTTTAATAATCCGTCCATGCAGCTCAAAGGTGATGACTAATCAAGATTTTTCACTGCCTATATATTCATTATCATGCGTATTAATTATACAGAGAAATGTAGGGCAGAGACGTGACAAGTTAACCGAAATTTATGGAATGGAAAGCTAATGCGTGTGGCACATACCCCACACGGTTAGCTATAAGGTTATATGTGCTACCCTAATTTTTTGGATATATATAAAGAGAGAATCAAGGACTTTGTAAGAGCATCCCAAAATAGAGCTTCTGTTGTTGAAGAGAAAAAGAAAAATTACAAGAGAAAAAAACCATGGCAAACAAGTACCAGGTTCGCTCAATTAGTTTACCTTCAAGATCACATCCTAGCACCATTAGAGTGGAGGAGGAGCTGAGCAAACTAAAAACTTGGGAAGGAACATTCACCTTCACCTCAGAGTCCATTCACACTGGCTTATCCATGCTTCAAGATTTGTACCTTTCCTTGGATGATCTTCTCAGCATGCCATCGACTCAACAAGTGATTTCTCACCACAAAGGTGACAAGTGCGTGGAAGAGGTGTTGGATGGTTCCATGAGAATCTTGGATATATGTGGCATCACAAAGGACACGATGCTGCAAATTAAGGAAAATGTCCAAGCCCTTCACTCTTCCCTTCGAAGAAGAAAAGGAGAGTCGAGTGTTGAAACGAGCGTGGGTGAGTACAAGTTGTTCACCAAGAAGATGAAGAAGAATGCCAATAAGATGATTACATCGTTAAAGCAGATGGATAGCAGATTTGGGGTGTCTCCACTTTTGGATCTCGATCACCACCTTGCCGCTGTGATTAGAGTGGTTAGGGAAGTCATTGTAATCAACTTGTTAATCTTTCAATTTATTTTGTCGTTCTTGACCGTGTCTTCAACGAATTCGAAGGCAACGAAATGGTTGGTTGTGGCAAAATTGATGCAGAAGGGGGTGAAAGCATGGGAAGATAACAACAACGTGAACGAGTTACAGTGTGTTGAAGTAGCTTTGAGTAGCCTTCTGATTGAGGGCACTAATGATGAGAAGATGCAGGTAGCACAGGAAAAATTGGAGGCTTTGAAGAATGGTATTGAAAGAATTGAGAATAGTTTGGAGAGTGTGTTTAGGCGATTGATTAAGACTAGAGCTTCTCTTCTGAACATAATCTCCTCCCAGTAGAGTATTTTGGATATATAGCAATTTTTCTCCAAATCCTGCAATGCATCCAGATTTTAGGGATCTGTTGAGGAATGAAAATGATTTCTACATGTACACAATTTATAAGTAATACATATTTTCATCGCCTGTGTGTGTGTAATGTTTTCGTAAAAGTTATACACGAAAAATTGTTCAACTTCTGTATAGAAAAAGAAGTTATTATAAGATAAGTGATTAGTCATTGTTTTCATCATGATTAACTTGTACCAAAAGTTATTAAGTTCTAAGATATGGAAATGTATTTTGATTCTTTAAATACACTTTATGAGCGGATGAGAGTGAGTGAACAATAGTTTATATATGTGTTAAGTGTAATTAATGATTAAAGTCATAAGGTTTATTCTATACACATGTTATATTAAGTGCTAAAACACTTTTCATATTAAAGAGTATGCATGATATATTATTTTTATTTTTATCTTTAAGTGTTCATATTTGATATGAATTTTTATATCCCGTTTTCATTTGAATAAAATAACGAGTAAGTGACGGGTATATTTGTTCCTGTATTTGTTCAAGTACTCTATTGTATTTCAAACATTAATTAAATAAATTTTAACAAAAGAAAATAAAAATCACAATAAAAAATATGTTAGCATCAATGATCCAACATTTTAAAAATAATAAAATAAATATCACACAAACTATTGGATTTAATAAGATGGGAATTTTTATGAAATACAAATCATTTGAACGAAAGTGTGTAAGGAACAAAATTAGTTTGTAATTAAGTGAAATTGCACACACAAAAAAAGTGTAATTAAGTGAAATTGCACACACAAAAAAGTGTAATTAATTAAAGTCGTTATTAAAGGAAAAATATCTTAAGATCTAAGTAAACTTTATGAATATTTATCAAGTTGAATATCAATGGAGAGAGAATAAAATGTTGTGTTTAAGGGAATATTATGAAGGGTTTTTTCAAGTTGGTAAAGAAATATTAAGTGTTTAAGGAAATGAATAATTATTGAAATATTTCCATGCACATATTAAAAGGTGTTAAATATTGTAAAGTTGGTTTCACAAATTCTACGCATATGTGCTCACATCTTTGATTTTGATTGTGTATGTAGGCAAATTTACTCCAATAATAATATTAGAGTAGATGGTGCGATCTAGTAGTTATCATTCCTACGAGTGTTGAAGTTTAGATGAAACTAATGGTCGATTCATGTGTGGGATGGTGGAGGAAAGAAAAAGTCATTCTTTTTAAAGTGGGTTAAAATAGTTTTTGAAAAATTAATTCAAAAATCATTTAAACATTTTCCCGAATATTTTATTTTAAACTAGATTTAAAAGCAAAAGCTGAAATTTACCGCCATGCTTCGATAATTCAAAAGCAAATTTTATTTCACAATTTTTTTTATAAAATATCATTTTAATATTTTTTTAAAGAAAAAAAGAAACATACATGAGATTTACGCACGAAATACTCGTATTTAGCTATTTTTAGGAATTTGTTTATCTCTTAAAACAGGCAAAATATCTTTTTTGTCTTAATATAATTCTTTTAAAAGTATTCACAATAATTTATTATTAATATACCAAAAATTGATAAAATAAACATGTGGAATTATTACATAATCACTCTTAACAATAACAAAACAAATGAAGCATAAATTAATACTAATTTATCGATTATTTCCATTCAAATTAACTAATTATACAAAATTTATGATATTGGTCCAACCTAATTAACACCTAGGTTTTATAAGTAAAGAGAAGGAGAAATACACACAAATACCCTAAGAGGTGTTTGATGAAGAGCAATTCAATGAGAACTTTTATACAGATTTCTAAAAAACTTATTCAATATATAAAGTATAAAATCTCATAATATAAGGGAAAAATGACAATCTAATATGTACCATCATAAAACAAAATATTTGATAATAATAAAATAGAATAAAAAATATAATATCTCTATCATCCCCTCTCAAGGTAGGCATGTTTTAAAGGTTCAACTTGAAAGTAGCAACCCGAATAGCAGAAGGATGATATGACTTAGTGAACATATATGCAAGTTGACTTGTAGAAGGAACATGAAGAAGGTGGATAAGGCCATCAACAAGTTTTTGTCGGATAATTTGACAATGAAGTTCTATATGTTTGGTTCTCTCATGAAAATTGAGATTCTTGACAATGTGAATAGCGAAATTGTTGTCACAAAAGGCAGTGTATGAAGAAGGAACACAAAAATGCAAATCCTAAAGAAGGTATTGAATCCATTGTAGTTCACAAGCCAGGGATGCCAAGGCATGATAAGAAGAAGACCATGAAACAATGGTTTGTTTGTAAGGTATTGAATCCATTCTAGTTCACAAGCCAAGGATGCCAAGGTGCGATACTCAACCTAAGAAGAAGACGGTGAAACAATGGTTTGTTTCTTAGACTTCTAAGCAACCAAAGAGGTTCCCAAGAAAACATAATATCCATAAATAAAGCATTTAGTAGTGGCACATGTTGCCTAATCAGGATCAGAACACGCCTGAATTTTAAGAGAGATGTTATACTCATACGAAAGGCCATGTCTAAGAGCATGTTTTAAGTACCAAATAATCCATAAAACCCTGCTGCATATGTGGTTCACGCGGAGAAGAAAAAAACTGGCTGAGTTGTTGGACAACAAAACTAATATCAGGCCTGATGTTGGTCAAGTAAAGTAATCATCTAATCCAGCGTCGAAGGAAGAAAGATCTGATAGAAGAGCTCCCTTGTCGACATGGAGTTTAATAGAAGCATCAGATGGTGTTGGTGTAGGTTTACATCCAAGCATCCCAACCTTATAAACGAGATCCAAAAACTATTTTCTTTGGTTCAAAACTAATATTTCAAGAGAACAAATAACTTCAAGGTCCAAAAAGTATTTGAGAAGGCTAAGATATTTAATATGAAATCTAAAATGAAGATGAACTTTTACAATATTGATTCTAGCAATGCTATTACTAGAGAGAACCACATCATTGACATAAATCAATAAAATAGTAATAACAAAGGCATATTTCTTCATAAAGAGAGAGTGATCAACAAAGTTTTGTGTGTAACCAAGAAGAAGTAACTCTAGAGTTAATTTTTTATTCCAATTACAACTAGCTTGTTTTAAACCATATAGAGACTTGTTAAGCTTTACAAACAAGATTTGATTGGGGAAGAGAAAAACCAGGCGGAGGCTTCATATAGATCTCTTCATGTAAGTCTCCATGGAAGAAAGCATTGTCAACATCCAACTGATGAATAAACCAATCACTAGCAGTGGCCAAGGCTGAAAGGATGTGTACAATAGTAAGTTTGACAACATGGGAGAAGGTTTCAAAATAATCAAGTCCCTTAGTTTGAGTATAACCCTTAGCCACCATTTGTGCTTTAAACTTATAAACTATGTCATCTGGTTTATATTTGAGTTTGTAAACCCAACAACAATCAATTGGCTTGATGCTAGAAGGAAGAGGAACCAAAAGTCCAAGTCTGGTTTCTGTCAAAAACATGTAACTCAACATCCATAACTTGTTTCCAGTAGTCATGTTGAGCAACTTCTTTGAAGGAGAAAGATTCAGCTTTGATAGAAATATTATGATAAAAGGGAGTATGGCTAGAAGAACAATTATCATAAGAAACAAATAAAGTGTGGAAAAATTAGATCATGAAGTGGAAGCAACACCACTATAATAGATCTAAGTATCGAGGCCTGCTTTTCACTCTATGAGAAGTTCGAAGATAATTCCCAACGGGGTGAAGAAATAGGAGATTTTCGAGATTTGTGAGATGATCAGAACATGAGTTAGGATTCACGAGGTTTGTGGGAGAACTAGATGAAGTAGGATTTGCCATGACAAGAAATCAACAAGAAAAAAGAAGATGTGGAAGACAACTTAAATTTGATACCATATTAGATATGTATAAGCTATGAAAAAACAAAATATCCATAAATACCCATGAAAAGTATTCGATGAAAAACAACCAAATAAAAACTTTGATACTAATTTATTAAAAATTTGTTTAATATATGAAATACAAAGTTCTATAATATAAAGAAAAAAGGACAACCTAATTATAAAAAAAAATATTTAATAAAATAAAATGAAATAAAAAATATAATATCTTGATAATAGAAGAGTCACATAATTAAGTTAGGTTCATACACGAATGAATAAGCAAAGGCACATGGCAAAGTCCTCACGGGGCATCTGTGTATCTTTCGTACAATACCACCAATTATATGAACACGCGTCAATCTTCTCAGCAAGATACGCGTCCCTCTTCACGTACCCCAACATTTCGCAACAAAACCGAGGTTAAAAAAAAAAGTAAGAAGATTCTTTTTCGGATGAGCAATGCAGTGTTAAGCAAAGCGTGGTTAAAACCAAAGTGTGGACATGTACAAGGAATCCATGCCACTCGTGCACACAATATTAAACACTAAATACACCATTGTTCTTGGAATTTTAAAAGGGTTAGTTATCTAAAACTCAAACCAAACTTTTGCGGATCTCAAAACTCTACCATCACATTTGTTTAATAATCTGCTTTCGCAGCTCAAGCTTCTGATATTTGAGACAACCCAAGCAGAGGATACCAGTTTTATATTAGAAAGCTACGAGTTATTGTGGCATGAGAGGAGGCAAAGTAAGTGATGACTAATAAAGATTTCTGTTTATAAATACAAGGAGAACAAGCCAGGTATACACCTCAAGACTCGAACCCATTTCACTGCACATAATATCACACTATTATTGTATATTATAGAGAACAATGTCGGCTATAGATGTGACTTGTTAACCGAAATCTAAGGGAAACCCATGCGTGTACCACATGCCCCACACGTTAAACAAGGTGATTTGTGCTGCGTTTTTTTTTCCTTGGTTGTTTCTACCTCTAGAAATAATTGGGGATAGACCCTATATAAAGAGAGTCAAGGACTTAGCAAGAACATACCAAAATTAAGCTTCAAAGAAGAGAAAAATGGCAAATAAGTACCATATTCGCTCAATTAGTTTACCTTCTAGATCTCACCCTAGCACCATTAGAGTGGAGGAGGAGCTGAGCAAGCTAAAGACTTGGGAAGGAAAATCGACACCCTCTTTAGAGTCCATTCAGAATGGCCTGTCCTTGCTTCAAGAACTGTACCTTGCTTTGGATGATCTTCTCAACATGTCATCCACCCAACAAGTGATTTCTCTCCACAAAGGTGACAAATGTGTGGAAGAAGTGTTGGATGGTTCTATGAGAATTTTGGATATGTGTGGCATCACAAGGGACACCTTGTTGCAGATCAAGGAAAATGTCCAAGCCCTTCACTCTGCCCTTCGAAGAAGAAAAGGAGATTCAAGTGTTGAAACGAGTGTGGCTGAGTACAAATTCTTCGCTAAGAAGATGAAGAAGAATGTGAACAAGTTGATCACATCATTGAAGCATATGGATTCCAAGTTTGGGGTGTCCCCACTTTTGGATCTTGATCACCACCTTGCTTCTGTGACTAGAGTGCTGAGGGAAGTCATTGTGATAAACTTGTCGGTGTTCCAATCTATTTTGTCATTCTTGACCGTGTCTTCGTCGAAATCGAAGGGAACGAAATGGTTGCTGGTGGCAAAACTGATGCACAAGGGGGTAAAACCGTCTGAGGAAAACTCAGAGAATGAGAATGAGTTGTGTTGTGTGGATATGGCTTTGAGCACTCTTCTAAATGAAGGTGCTCATGATGAGAGCATTCGGGTAGCGCATGAAAGATTGGAGGCTTTGGAGAATGCCATTGAAAGTGTTGAGAATGGCTTGGAGAGTGTTTTTAGGCGCTTGATTAAAACCAGAGCTTCCCTTCTCAATATAATCTCTCAGTAGGGTACTTTCAGTACCAATTTTTCTACAAATCCTAATATGCATACAAATTTTAGGAGTATGCTAAGGAATGATTTGTACATGATTTGTATATGTATACAATCCAGAAGTAATACAATGATTTCTGTTAATCTTATTTTCTGCATATTCTATGCCTTCTATTTATCTTCTTTTTGTTCATGTTTAGATAATTAATATGATTTGTCCATCCATAGCTTCGCTTAAAAAGTATAAGCAGTAAGATTCTATTATTCCTTTTCATAAAAAAATTAGAGGGACAGTTAGTAATTCATATGCAGAATGAAGGGAAATCTGCTAGTTTTTGCTTAAATTTACTCATTTTTTTGCTAAAGGGACTAATCTCTAAACTAGGTCAAAGATACAGTGCGGGATTAAACATCTTTCATCTACTTTTTCTTTCTCATTGACGCATTATGTCATGCAAATGGTCTATCCCCACAAATTAACCACAGTTACAATAGAAAACATTCTCAAGCACATTGTCCACCTCATGATTTAGACATGCATTGATAAAGGGTGAGATTTTGTCAAATTAGCATACTCATTCTAAACTAAAGAATAGCCCAAGAATCAAATAACCTAACTTTGACTTAAAAAGAAGTGTTAATGCACAGATAGAGAGGGGTTTTTGTGGTAATGGTAGCCTCCGAAAATAACGCTTCTTGTTCTTTTTGGCACAATCAACTCCATGACGAAGGGAAGGGATATAATACAACTCCATTGTTTAAATCTTCTAAATTTATCAGATCAATCAATCAATAGGTTGTTTCATAGTTATTCATCTTTTTATAAGTCTATTTGAACATCTATATCATCTATGAAGTTCAAAATTCGAATAAAAGATTATGATACATATTTTCTTTTGGTCAGCATTATACATAAGCCTAGCTAAGACAACACAACGTCTTAGTAAACAAAATTCACAATAGAATAATTACATCAGCACTAATTTTATTTAATTTTTAACAACAATAAATTTTTATTGTATTGTTTAATCTTATTTTTATTTATTCGGGACATATTTTTATAATGGGGAATGATTAAAGTCAAAATTATAAGATATTTTGACACGGTGAGGAGAAATACAGCGTTTGTATTAAGATGGTGTAATTTTTAAGCGAATTTATCGATCTGAATAACTTTTTTAAAAGAATTACGAATTTGAATAAGCTGTTATTGGATTAATAATATGATTTTGAAGAAGTAATCACCCAACATTATTGTTGATTTTTTGAATATTAAAAAAGTCACAGTTTCTTTTTTATTTTAATTAATGGTGTCACTTAAATGACAACTTTATTTTTTTAAAGTCATTATATTAAATGACAAGTTCTATTTTTGTTAAACAAACTATTACATAAACAATAATTTATCTTTTTTTATATACTTTATCATATATATATATATATATATATATATATATATATATATATATATATATATATAATTGATTTAGATTTATAGCTTGTAAATATACAAATTAAAATTATTTTCTGAAATGATGCTTTGGTGATGTAATGCAAACTATTACTCAAAAATTATCTATTTTGATCAGTTATTGTCTTCGTGCATGTTTGATTTCATATTATAAACGTTTAGAATTGATTTTGATAATCAAAATTATATTGATAAATTATTTGGATGGTTTTTAAAATTAAATTTAAAATAATAAATTTAAAGCAATTATTTCTAACTCTTCATCTATTCGAATCGATTTGCAAGGACATTCTTCCAAACACATTTTACGTTTGATAGTTATTTTTTAATAAATAAAACACTGTATTAACAGTTTGGCTAAGTGAAAGTTGTGAGTTTAACTGGATAATAAAAAATTGTAATAGGTAATAGAAAATTTATTAAACGAGAAACTTTAAGTTATAATATATGTAATAATGAATTTCTTTTATGAACATCAATTAAAATTTTGTTAAAGCTTTAATTGAACTACATTAAGTATTAATATATTTGTTCTCTATTATTCTTTCTTATCCATCTAACTCTTCTTTGAAGATTTTATTTATATGTTTGTTATTATTTTTTCTTATCCATCTAACTTCTCTTTGATTGTTTTCGGCTATCGTTTTATTCATTTTTGTGATAGAGGGTGTGGATTTTTTTTTTCCAGCTATTTCGAAGGTGTGAATAAATTTATTTAAGCAGTTTAGATTGACTAATATCACAAGTAAATTAAAGTAATTGAATAAATTCTCGTTTATTTTAATATTTCATTAGGGGTGACACCAAGTTAGGTCTAATTGCCCTTTTGTTTTTTATAAAATAAATTTATATAAAAATTTAAATTTGAAATTTGATTTTGTTTAGATTTATCGTTCTCAAGAATAAAAATATATTGCTTATTAATATATATGTCTTTTGACGAAATTTTTTATTTAAATTAATTTTATAAAAAAATAAAATAAAATATAATTTTTCTTTATTTTTTAAAATTTTTGGTGTGTGGACGTCCTAAGTATAATTTATATCTTCCTCTCAATCCCAAAAGTGCAATATCTGAATTATAAATCTGTCCAGAGTTACAGAAGCGAAGACATTATTTGTTTCAAACCACACCTTTGTTTGTTCTTTTCTTTTTAATTTAAAGCACGCCTTTAGATTAAATAATGCTTGATGTAACAAATATGAACTCAAAAGCCTAGCCTAAATCATCACAAAAAAGGCGATTCTCGAAGTCTTCAATTAAAAAATAGGCCATGTTTTTTGGGTAATAGATATTTTAGAATCTAGTTTCTGGATTTTCATCCATGGACCTAAGCCCATGGTAGATATATTCTCTGTGAAATGACTTCAAATATATTTATAATATGTTTACACTATGTAGTTAAAAAATGAATTAAAGTCACCACAAATAAATTTAAAAAAAAAAAACCTCAAAACAATAGAAAACAAAGTCACATATTCGTAATCAAAATTAAAATAGAAAACATTTTCTTAAACAAAAGATACGTACCATTCCTATTCCTTTCTCTAATAAATTCTAGGAATTATGATATACGTTTGTTGTTATCTTCGAAATTGACGTAATGTGTTCCAAGGCACGCCTTTTATTTTGTTCTCAAACTTTTTTTGAAGTAATATAAAGCATCCCTTGAATTAAATAATGCTTAATGTAACAACGTGGACCACAAAACCATTGAAAAAGTCATTGTCTAAGGTCAAAAGTTGTATAGTTCAGCCATATCTTTGGGAAGCAAGAAAAGAATCTGGAATCAAAAGAAATCGTGATTTGTACAACAAATCAATATTGTGATTTCTTGATTTTCACCCATCATCCTAATTCACTCTTACATATTTCTCATTCTAGATGCGTAAGTTCAATTTCACCCACAAGTCTATCAAATTTTTTATGTAATCATATATATGTTTTAATGTAATTAACTTGGAGTTTATGATATTATGAGTCAAACAAAATCATAGTCAACAAACTATACTCTAAACACGATATTAGTTTATCAAATACGTTTGAAAATCTTCTTGTCACATCCAATTGGACGGCAATTAATTTTCTAAAATCACTTAAAACAGAAATATTAGGTTTAAGGCCGGCAAAGTATGGAAGATTAGAACTTGGTAGCAACGTGTACCATATTAAAGTACGAATTATGTTACCCTCATAATATTTAAGAGGAATAAAGCTAAAGAACAAAGCTTTTTTTAGTAATTGATTCAATTCATTCGCGCAAAATATCTATTGTGTATGATCTTTTGAAAGAGACTACTCCTTACACATAAGAACAATAATGCAAAATACATAATCCTAGAGTAGTACACCGAATTCAAACTTTGGCTGGTCGTGATCCGTAGAAGGAACACTGTGGTAACAACGTACGTGTTCGGCCGGTGAAAATGATCCTTATTTTTTGCCATTTTAGTTACGCGAGTTAAGGTTCAAGGAACTTTGGAAGAGAAGCTTTAAATGTAACCGACCTTCATGAACATAATAAAAGAGTATGTACCGTGCGTGCCATTGGCGGTGGCTTTTTCTTAGATTCATTGAAGCACAGGGTTTGGTCCTTTTCGTCTCTTCTTCACACACGACCCACCTAAATTATGAGAAACATACCTATCCCATGTGTTCCTTTTGTTTTCCTGAACGTGGTAGTGTTTGTTTATTTTTTAATAGTAGATTTAATGCACACTCACAATTATTGACTAGAACCAGAACCAGAACATTAATCACTGTCGGTAAAACTCACATGCGAACTATTAATCAGACACAGATTGTAACCAATTCTGCTACAATTCCTAGAAAAAATTACTGACCGAACAAGGAAAATAACTTACGGAGATTCGAATTCAGAGTAATGGGAAGGTGGGAGATGCCTATCCCATGTGATATAATTATAAAGGTGTTTCATTTAAAATATGGATGGCTACTCCTTTGGTTTGATGACGAAAACGTGACAGCATAACTACGTCACAGAAAAACCAAACACTACATACAACCTTAGGAAATCCATTTTTCTATGAAATGGCATCAGGGTCTATAATAAACTTGTGGACTTCTCTCTCTGCTTTCTAATGTCTAGAAGTATCCATAGGGGTGTATTATATAGCACTGAGTCTGATTTTCATGTTGGGAACCCTTTAAGATGAAAAGGGCTACGTTTTCTCCAAAGCATTCTAGCAGCAAGTATGGTGTTAGATCCATTAGTTTGCCAACAAGATCACATCCAAGCACAGCTAGAAGTGAAGAGGAGTTGAGCAAGCTTAAATCATTGGATGCATCATCATCATCATCATCTACATCAAAGGTAGAAACAATTTGCTGTGGTTTATCTGGTCTTTCAGAATTGTACAAGTCCATTGAAGATCTTTTGAGATTGCCATTGACCCAACAAGCACTAGGGCAACACCAGAATGAGAAATGGGTGAATGAGATGCTAGATTGCCCAGTAAGATTCTTGGACCTATTGGGCATAACAAGGGATGCAATTCTGTTAATGAAAGGAAGTGTAGAGGAACTTCAGTCTGCAATCAGAAGAAGGGTTGGTGATTGTGACATGGAGAACCATCTTTCTACATATTGGAAACTCAGAAGGAACATGAGGAAAGAGTGCACAAAATCTCTGCTTTTGTTGAAGCAGATGGATGATGAGTTATCTGGGGCTTCTCTTCCATTGGATCTTAATGACCACCTTTCTGCAGTGGTAAGAGTGCTAAGAGAAGCTAATTGGATCACAAGCTCCATCTTTCAGACTCTTGTTGTGTTCCTTTCTTCACCAATCTTGAAACTAAAGACTAATAAGTGGGCTTTTGTGTCAAGATTGATGCAGAAGGGTGTGTTTGCTTACAACAATCATGAGGAAAATATAAATGAATTGGAAAAGGTGGATTTGATTGTGGACAATCTGAGCAGAGATGCTGAGGCTGAGAAGATTCAATCTGCACATGGAAGGTTGGAAGCTTTGGTGATTGCCATGGAAGGAATTGAAAATGGATTGGAATGCTTGTTTAAGCGGCTGATTAATACTAGAGTATCTTTTCTGAATATATTTTCTCCTTAGGGGATGGTATAGCAGGCATGAGCGTAGTAAAAAACTCTGGCTCAATTAGGCCTTGTTATGTGATGCATAGCAGAGAGTTTGTGAAATTTGCCATGTGTACAAATAGAGTTGTTAAATATGTAACTGTACATTCTGCTTGTTTTTCTTTCACATCTTCTATCCTTTTACCACAATGCTAAACATCTCTTAATTTTTTTTTTCTTTGGGACATTTTCAATGATGCTCTGGCCTTGAACGTTTGAAGATAGACTCGTGGTTGGGAAAGGAGGCAATTAAAGTAAGATGTGAGATTAAGTTGTATCTCCTTAAAATTCTACATATGTTGGGTTGTTTGATGTAATAGGAGTAACTTACTCATCCAATACTTTTACTTTTATAAAGGTTAATGATTAAGTTTTTTAAAGCGACACATGATATAATTCAGTATTAATGAGTAATGAATTCGTTTATATAAAATCATCACAACTTTTTAAATTTAGAATTCTTGTGAGTCTTTTTTCTTTTCTAAATTTATTTTAAATATGGAACTTTCATGAACTCCTAAACTATATAATTATAAGACTAGATATTCAATTATTTGATAATAGTGAGTAATTCAACCACTGCAATATGAAATCTTGGTGAAGTAAATGAAATTAGCACGGATAGACAATGCAAGGCATCAGCTATTTGTAGTTTGAACTCATCTAGCGATTCAAATAGGTTGTTATATATACAGCATTTGTCCTAGTGTATTAAGACTCCAATGAGCAAAAGCTACACATGACCGCCAATATTATAACCAAACTTTGTAATGTAAATACTAATATATATATATATATATATATATATATATATATATATATATAATATTTTTTTTGAAAAAAATATATATATTTATAAATGTGATGAGATGAACTTTCTTAATGTGTTGAACACCATCAAACTTAGAAATAAGGGCAATAATACTATAATTCATCCTATAAATTTATAACAAATATTTAATTAAATTTGATGAAAAAATTTTACACCTATTTTAGTGACAAAATTACTAACAAATTTATAAACAAAATTTCATTACTAATTAATTTTAAAAGAAATCAATTACTCAGACTTTACCAATAAATTAAAAAAATAAATCAATACTGACAAATTTAACAATAGATTCTAAAAGCATTTAATTATTAATCGATTTTACCGCAAAATATCAAAGTCCAAAATAATAACAAAATTTGGAATTCAATTAAAACAAAAAAACTCAGTGAGAATCTACTTAAAATTTCTCAACCAAACACCAAAATGATAATTAAGCAACAAAATAACGGACATAAAAAATGGAATGGTATTTTTGTAAATAAATTAATCAATTTTATGTCAGGCCTATAATAATTACACATGAAAGAGGCCTTACATCGACTTAAATTACGTCAGACCTATAATGGTAAGAAATAAATACATTTTTATGTCTGATTGTCTCACGTTCAATATAAATCTACTTTAAATTTCAAAATTAGGCCTTTCTTCCTCACTTGTCACTGCCTGAACATTGTTGTTGCGACTTAGATTTTCTACTCCTGCAATGAAGTTCTACATTTTGAGGCCGACATTGGTGACAAAGAGAAGCGGTTATTTATGCTTCAGTGGTGGTTTTCTCATGAAACAACCTTTTCTCTAATTATTTTTTGCATTGAGGTTAGTTCGTACTCCTTTTATATATATATATATATATATATATATATATATATATATATATACACTGTAATGCAATTGTTTTTAGGGAACTCATCTCTATGCACGAATGTCTCTCTTGGTTGTATTGAATGTTAGGAATTTAAATTGAGTCTAAGTTTCACATTGATTAGAAATGAAAAAGTAGAGCATTATATAAGGATAAAGACTCATCAACCTATTGCCTTAAGGTATTAGGTTGAGAGTGGTGTTAATGTTTTATGTAGTTGGACTCAGGTTTCATTGGTGTTGTATCTCCTCGGTAAACCTCTCTCTCAATAAACCTAACAAGGGGTATTAGAGCCGATGGTCAAAACTGGCTCAAACGAGTGTAGTATAGTCCTTGTATCGAAAGTCTTACTTGTGGTTGGGAATGCTTCCGCTGGAGGGAGAGTCAAGGTCTATAAACCCTTCGTCTTAAGGTTTTGGGTTAAGAGTGATGTCAATCCCTTATATGTGGGTTGGCTCATGCTCATTGGTGTTGTTGTATGTCCCTGGTGATCCTCTCTCGAAAGATACAACAAGTGGTATCAAAGCCGATGGTTAAAACCGGCTCAGACGAGTGCAATATGGTCCTTGTATCAAAAGTCTTCTTGGCAAGGATTCTAGGTAAGCGTGTCCTATTAAGAAGAACAAATATACAGAAAAGGCAGAAGATGAGTACTCGTGGTTGGGAATGCTTCCGCTGGAGGAGGAGTGTACCAATAATGTGGTTGAAGGGACTCACCCTTTGAGGGGGAGATTATTAGGAATCCAAGTGTGAGTCTAAGTCTCACATTGGTTAGAAATGAGAAAGTGAAACACTATATAAGGATAAAGACCCATAAACTCATTGCCTTCTAAGATTTTGGGTTGAGAGTGATGATTGGACTCAGGTCTCATTGGTGTTGTATATTCTCGATAAACCTCTCCCTTGATAAACCTAACATTGAGTATGTGTTATGATTGATAGTTTGTTTATTAAAAAATTTTATGGTTGAATGTCTTAAAAATAGTTCACTAGTATACATTGTAGTTTATATTTTAAAAATTGATAGTTTTTATATGCATTGTTCAAAAATTTTATGATTTAATGTCTTAAAACTAGTTTATTAGTATACATATAGTTTATGCTGTAAAAATTTAGAAAATATAGTGAAATTAATATGCTAGTTGATATTAAGATTTGTTAAGTTTTTAAATTTTAATTTTAGATGTAGACTTTGAGTAAACCATATTTCTTGTTTGAGATTACGTGCGAATGATTAAATATTGATAGTTTATGTTAACTTTGAATTTTTCCATTGGATAGTTTGTAAAAATTATTTTTTATAATTTGTTAATATGTGTATATTATAAGTATATCCATAAATAGGGATGGATCTTTGTATGTCTTGAGGGGACCATGGTCCCCCAAAATTTTTAAATTTTTTAAAAAGTATATTTCTGAAGTTTTTAAATTTTTTTAAAATTATTTCTAAAGTTTTTAAATTTAAAAAAAAATATATTATATTTATGGAAATTAAATTAAATAATTTTTTGATAAAATATAATATTTAATGTTAATAAATAATAAACTATAAAATTAAATATAATAAAGAATAAAAATATTATTGAGATATTTTTTATGTTCTCTCTCATTCTTCTAAGTTTCTCAATTATTCTATTTATCTTTCACTCTTACATATCTTTTTTTTTGTTTTAAAAGAAAAAAATTAGACACAAATTCGTTCTTTCTACTCTCATTTTTTCATTTGTTCTCTTCCTTTCCTAAAGATAAAAAAGATATTTTTTTATCTCTTGATAGTAAAATATTAGTTTAATAGTTAATATTTTTATTTTCATCTTATAAGTCTTTTGTATATTTATTTTTTATGAATGTAGAAGAAAAAATTATGTACTATATGTTTTTTCATAACCATTTTTAGTTTTGACTTGATTATCATGTATTTTTCTTATAATAATTTTGTGTCTCAATTTTCGATTAAATTTTGATAAATTATTTTTAGTCTTAAACTTTTCTTTTTTAAATAGGTATATATTTATGAGAAATAAAATAATAGATTAATTTTTGTTAAAGTGAAAAAAATGAAGATATATGTGAAGATAAAAACTAAGACAAATTTACTTCTTTACTTATTTTCAAGTATGATATTAAGAATACTTCTTTACCTATTTCTTAATATTCAAAGAATTGTAGGTGGGAGATTCATATTAATTGTTTGGAACATATACCCGAAAAATGTTCTCAAATATAAGAGTATCCAATGACGGAAAGGAATGAAATTAAAAAAAAATATTTAAAATGGGTTCTATATCTCATACAACATCACAGTTCTATAAAGAGAAACATACAAGGATATTTCAATATTAAATATATATAATTTTGTTATATTAGTGACAATGGTTAAATATATAAATTTTAAGTGTAATATTTTGACTCCTTCAAACTTTTTGATCAAGATCTGTCATTAACAAATTTGATAAAATTTCGACTCAAACTATTTTGTGTTGTTCTCCAATGGTCATGCGTGACCATTTTCATTTTTGTGTATTTCAAAGATTGATGTAAAATTTTATTAAATTTATAATGATATATTACTTCATGTACGTGTTAGAGAATTATGGAAAATGTTTTTCTAAATGGGTAGGGTCTTACCTTGTAAAAATAAAAAAATGTGAGAATTATGAAATTTGTTACAAACGTAGCTATGGATTGAAGCTAGATGAATGCATGTCATGCTAGTGAAAACTATGAAAAGGGAGTTGATAAGTTCTTGCAATATGTATAAGAAGATGCAAAACCTATGAACATGATATATTATTGTCCTTCTTTGTTGTCAAAATCAAATACGTGAGGATTTGGGCAAAATATGTGATCACATATTCATCTTTAGTATTGGCAAGAGTTATACAATTTAGAAGCCTTCTACATTGTGAACAACAAAATATGTTAATTTACAACAGTATTTTGTTGAATTTGGTGCAAAATTAACATATTTTATAGATGAAATTACTAAGAAATAAATAAAAAATCAATTACTGATTACTTTAGAAAAAAATATTATAAATGATTTTACCAAAGAATTTTTAAAAAATTCAATTACCAATAATATTTACCACAAAATAATCAAAGTTTAAAGCAAGAACTATGATACCCATTTTATCGACAAAAATATTCAATGATAATAAAAATTCAAAATTAGTGATAAAAAATTATCTTGGTAATAAAAACTCTAATATATTGAATTCATTACTGACAAATATTTTTATCGGTAATTAAAAGTGAAAATTTTGTTGATCAAATTTGTGAAAAAATTTTGTTTTATTCATATTTTTTGTTTCAATTGATAAAATTATGTGAGTAGTTTACTGTCTGTTTTTTTTTTATGCTAACTAATGGAGCTATATTTTGAAGCAGGCAAAAAGTAGACCTAGACTGCTACTTGCAATATTTAGTATGGAGGCTGAGTTTGTTTCTTATTTTAAGGCTACCTCACATGGTGTATAGTTGAAAAAATTTATTTCTATGTTTAGAGTTATGGATTCACTTGTTAGGCCATTGAAGTTATATTGTGATAACTATGTTGCATTATTTATGGCTAAGAATAATAAGAGTAGAAGTCAAATTAAGCACATTGACATTGAATATCTAGCCATAAGAACATGTGAGAAGTGGTCATTGAGTACGTTAGTACTGAGTTGTTAGTACTGAGTTGATGATTGTCCATTTGACTAAAGGCATGTCATTAAAGAATTTTAAGGATCATTTAGCGCAAATGGGAGTTGGTTCCATGTTGTGATAATCATCATATTTACTTTGATAAAACTCTTATTTAGTTTTTCTCATTTTTTTTTGTGCACATATTTATTTATTTTGAGAAATTTCATTTGACCGAGAATAAACATATGGTGTACTCATTATAGTTAAGAGTCTTTGATGAGAGACTTGATATATTGTGATACATGAGAGATAAAACTCACTTTTGGAGAATGTGTCTCCATGATCCTTGTATTTAGTTTCTTGTATTGATTGATAATAGGATAAATAGACCAAGTGGGAGAATGTTGAAAATTTAAATATGTGATATGTGGGATAATATGATATATTCACATGATCAACCATTTCTATAGTTGAAAATTTAAATGTGTGATATGTGGGATAATATGAGATATTCACATGTAGTTCATTTGTCAATCAATTTTATAATTATGTAAATCTGATACTGTAATCTCATATAATTGGCTACAATTTATTATTGCAACTACTTGTAATGGATAGAGAGCTCTATAAATTTTACAGGTACCTTATGCTTTGGATCATCAAATATGTTCTTTTGTATAGTATATTATTATACGATCAAAGTTTAGAAGGTGAGTGTTTAAAATGAAAAAGTTCATCAAAAGATTGAGGGTAACAATAACTAAAGGGTAGTCTTTATTATTTTTTTCACATTAGTTTTACATTAATATCATGCTCTTGAAATAACCAATCAGTTGTTGAACTCTCAATCGCCAAAGCATAATACTAATACAGTTATGCGACTAGTTGTGCAACCCAAATAATGTGTGACTAAGAAGAATTTTTATAGTAGTTCACCGTAAGCATGATACTTCAACTAGAATATTTTATGAAAATAAGTCTAAATTGCATTATGAAAAAAATACAATGTTTCATATTGATATTTAATTTCATAATATCTGAAAGTTGATGTGAAATCAAATAGTGTTTAAGTAAAAAGCACTAAAATAAAATCATTGATAATGACGAGTTTTAGTGATAAAAAATAATTAGTTAATGTAGTAATCAATTTAAACACCAATTCATAAATTAAAAATAGAAACTAAAATAGTTTAAAAAAATTATAATTGGTCTTTAAATTTGTAAATAAAATAATTTTTAATAAAAATTGGTCACAACCATTAGTTACCAAGGATTAGACTACCAAAGAAATTAATCTCTAATTAAAAAATTGGTCTTTAAACATATTTTTACCATTAAAATTGGTCATTATTTAATAGTTTTCTGGTAATGGAAAAAAATACAAATATTTTTAATAAACCATTAAAGATTGAATTATTTTAGAAATTAAAAGAGGAGTTTAGTTTAGTTAAGGTAATGAAAGGAATTAATAAATTTTTACTAAGTCATTTTATTATTTTCTCCTTATATAAGGATTTTGTTTCAATTTAAGATGCAGCCATATTTTTATTTGATTTTAATTATTTGACGTATTTTATGAAATCTACATAAAACATCTACAAAAATTCCTTAATATGAAAGCAGATGATGAATTATTAGATAATGCGATAAAAGTTGTTTTTCTTATTTCATTCTTTCATGATAGTACATAGAGATGACAAATAAACCCGTGCCCGTGGGTATCACCCGAACCCGTCCCCGTTTTGACGGGGAATCCCCGCTTTGACTGGGTATGGATATGGGTATGGGTAATACCCGAAATTTTCAACTGGGGATGGGGATGGG
>Ga0214545_1001693_pt1 | contig 41715 bp, 30 predicted proteins | sample CNSS4metaG_FD_160064 | JGI IMG/M metagenome (GOLD analysis project Ga0214545, IMG submission 160064) | Root nodule microbial communities from cowpea collected in UCLA plant growth center, Los Angeles, California, USA - CNSS4 | ecosystem: Host-associated > Plants > Roots > Nodule | place: USA... | reverse complement strand
TTATGTCTTAAAATTTCATTTGAAGACAATTTTTCAAGTTTTAATGGCCTTGTTTTCGGTGGTTAATCAGTGTCAATTTTTAGCCCTTATCCCAACTTCCAATTTTAAAAAATGTATCCCTCAATTCTCCAGATCTAGAAACGACCTTAATCAGACAGGAAAAAATAATTGGATAGTTGAGTTTATTCAATAAGAATTAATCAGAGTCATGAGCAGTTCGTTCAAGTTCATGTATTAACCTATAACTAAAATAAGAGATAGAAAACATACCCCTTTTGAAGCTTCACCCGAAATTTGAATGATTGGAGGACAACCTTCGAAAGATTCAACACGAGAAAACTCGGAGTAGAGAATGAAAGGAAAATGGGTTAACAAAAATGATAATACCCAAAAGGGTTGTTGATTAAAAACGGAGTTGTAAAGGGAGAAAAAACAATTTTTGAGGATGAATGTTAAGTGTGTAAGAGAGAAAATGAAAGAAGAAGCATGGGTTTACCTGTTCAAAAATCCCAGAGCACTTGGACGACAACAATGAGCCAAAAGAAGAAATGAACTTCAGCATAAACCTAATATCTCATAACCTAAAAAGGATAAATATATAATTTCATTTTCTTAACGGGTAGTGGATACCCGCGGGTACGGGTAGTATGATACCCGACCCCGACCCGTTAAGAAACGGGTATTAAATTACCCGCTACCCGCGGATATCTATTACCCGCGGGTACTAACTATCCGTCACGGATTTTATCCGCGGATACCCGCGGGCGCGGATTTTTTTGCCGTCCCTAGATATAACTCAGCAGTAGAATGTCACCTTGACATGGTGGAAGTTATTAGTTCGAGCTTGATTATCCTTAAACCCAATATAAATTTGTCAACTTGGATGCGTGATCGAAATTGATCAAATAATATAATAATTGAGAATGAATAAGAGGCTCATGGGATTGTACGAAGGTCGAGAGGCTATATTTTTCTGAGCAAACTCCAGTCGAATATGAATTGTCTAGATAGAAGTGATATCTTGAAATGAAAAACAAACCAATTATGAATCAACTTTGTCAATAAACAAGAAAGTTATAAGTAATGCAACTAGGAATCACATGAAGAGTTCGATCAATGATTTATGATATCAGTTTTCTATTTATACTAAACATTATATAACAATTCTGTAAATAATTGATAAGTAAAAATTTAGATTTTACATAAAATAATAAACATATATTTGTAATATATCTCTTATCCACTTAGATCTCATATTAGCAACATAATAATATGAATATTAGTCTTATGAAATTAAGGACATAATAAAATACTAATTGACAGTGGCGGGTTATTTAAGGGGTGGGGAGGGCCATGACCTCCAAACATTTTTGAATTTTTTTTAATTATATATGTATTTTTGGAATTTTTAAAATTTTTAAATATAGGTAGTATATGTTAGAAATTGATGAAAATTAAATTGTGTGTTCTTTTATTTCTTTTACAAAAATACAATGTTAATAAATAATAAAACATAAAATCAAACATAATAAAAAAATAAAAATATTTAAGTTTAATTATTCTTTTTGTCTCTTCTTTTGTCCAAAAATGTCAAATTGCGACAAAAAGATCGAGACCAAATTGAAACTAAAAAAAAACTAGAGGACCGAATTGACATTTTTGGAAATAAGAATCAAAAGAGTAATTAAATCAAATATTTATTAAGATATTTTTTTTTTCTTTCTCATTGCCCTTTTATTTTTTCACAAAATTGTACTCATCTCTCACTCTCATATGTTTTCTTTTTGTTTTTGAAGAAAAAATGAAGTTAGATACAAACTCATTATCTTTGTTCTCATTTGTCATTTATTCTCTTTCTTCCTTGAAGAAAAACAATAATTATCTCTTGTCTCATTTGATAATGTAATATTAGTTTAATATTTATTATAATTATTATTTATCTGGGCCTTTGTATATTCATTTTTTATGAATATAGAAGAAAAGATAATGTATTATGTGTTTTTCATAACCGATTTTTAATTGTGACTTGAATATAATATATTTTTCTTTTAATAATTACGTCTTCCAATTTTTTATTAGATTATGATAAATTATTTTTTAAAACAAATAAGTATATTGATGAAGAATAAAATAGTATATTCTTTCTTTAAAAGTGATAAAAGAGAAGCTATATTGGTGAAGATAAAAACAAGATAGATTTTACTTTTTCACATACTTTGAAGCGTTATACTAATGATCCAATCTAATTATCTAATTGTTCATTTAGCAGAATCAATTTTTGAAATATTATACTAATGATCTAATCTAATAATTAATTTGGCTCCTCCAAACTTTTTTGTCAACATATACCGCTGCTAATAGAATATTAAAGTTAGGCTTAAATAGTCATTTGGTCTTACTTTTGGATCAGTTTTTTCAGTTTGGTCCTACTTTTATTTTTTTGTTCAATTGGGTCCTAAATTTCGAATTTCAATTAAGTCCTTCGACCTAACTCCATTAAAATTTTTAACAGAATATTGTGTACGTGTCAGTTTGCCATTGATGTGGACACTGTTTAGTTACATGGACACTGTGAATGCATCTGTGACATGGATTATGGTTTAATTGAAAAAGGGATTTAGGGTTCGTAGAGAAACCTTCTTCCCCTTGTCCACTCTTTTCTTGTCGTCCACCCTTCACCAGAAGTCATATCTCGTGGGCCATCGTCGTCATCTTGCAACAGTTGGGGGCAACATGGTGGTTCTAGGGTTCTAGGTGGAGCACCCATGTGTGATTGTGGAGAGCTTGCCGTAGTACGGACAACACGAACTGCGAAGAATTTGGGTAAACAATTTTGGGGCTGCGTCAATTTCAAGGTTTGTTTCATATGAGGTTTAAATTGAAGTTGTTTATGTTATTTAAATTAACCTTTTGTTTAATTTTTTTAACAGAGAAGAGGGGAAGATACGGTGGGGTGTAATTTTTTCAGATGGTGCTTTCAAGAGAGTGTTGATGAAATAAATGTTGTAATCATTAGGCAAAGGAAAAGGATAATCAGTGAGAGTTTGGAAGAAAATATTTCAGTTATCAATAGTTGGGATGTTGTTTCTGGTTTTAGTGAACATATTGTTAGTGATCTGTAATTTTCATGGGGTGTTTTAATAGAAGTTTGAATGTACTTCCCATGGTGTGCTTCTACTGTTGTAATGTTATTTAGTAGTTAATGAAGCTGTTTTGGCACGATTTCTCAGTCCATTCCTTTTCACAATTCCAATTTATTTCTAGTTCAGGTTAAATAATGCAACTATCTGATTCAATGAATTTAAAAGTTAAGTTTATTTGAAAGCAAAAACTAAACCAGAATCACAACACAAATTGATGATAACATATTCTTTGATTATAAATTTCAAACAACATTGTTTGTCAAAATACATTCCAAAGTAAACTAAACTTCCTCCATAAAAGTGCACTATATAAGTTCGTCCAAAATAGTGCAGTACACAACAGAAATAACACAAAAGTAAATAGTGCAGTACATAATCTCCTTCAAAACAGTGCACTACATAATATCAAAGATCATAGTTCACAAAAAGTGATCATGGACATGGCCTTCGAATTTGCATTTTTGGCCTCATCTTTCTAATGCCATAAGATGGTGCTAGAGTGAGTGCTGGAGTAGGTGCTGGAGTGAGTGCTGGAGTACGTGCTAGAGTGAGTGCTGGAGTTGGTGCTGGAGTAGGTGCTAAAGATGGTGCTGGAGTTGATGTTGGAGTTGGTGCTGGAGTGGGCGCTGGAGTGGGCGTTGGAGTGGCTGTTGAAGTTGGTCCTACTTGTGGTTGACTTTGTTGTGTTGGTGCAGTGGGTCGTTCTTCACAACCTTGGATAAGGAGTGATGGACATATATTTCTCTTATGGCCAAGTTGTCTACAAACTGAACATCTTTTTATATGGCCACCATTCCTCATCTGTGTGTATGGCAGGCAACAATCCATGTAAAAAACAGATGGGTCATTGATTCATTCAGAAAAATTCACAATTAAATCACAATTAAATATTATAAATAGTACCTTTTGTTGATCAGACATGAATGTGCATGACCTACATTTATCAGGACCCCCAAGAACCACTAGTAACTCCAAGAACCAGCTCCATGTTTCTTTGTTCTCAACCTCAACAATAGCATAGGCTAAAGGTAATATTTGATCATTTGCGTCTTGAGCAACTGCAGTCAATAGTTCACCCCTATATTGTCCCTTCAAGAAACATCCATCTAATCCTATAATGGGCCGATAAGAGATGAAACTGTCCTTACAAGCTTTCAAACAGGTATAAAAGCTCATGAATATCTTATCACCATTTACATCTTCTACTTTGATTTTGACAATCGATTCGGGGTTAGATCTAATCAATTCATGAGCGTAATTATAAATTCTTTTGTATTGGTCTCTAAACAATCCTTCAACTTCCTTTGCTGCCAATACCTTTGCCATGTGAGCCATAGAAACGGTTACCTTTGTATTCCATTTTCTCACTGCTTTGTTACGTATATCCACTAGCTTCAAATTTGGATTTTCCCTTAAAGAGTTATCTATTGACTTACTCAACCATTTGGAGTTCATTAAATGAATGCTGAATTCCCTACTACAGGTGTGAGTGTCAATAACTTTTCGTAATTGCCAAGTTTGACATGAAGTCAAAAACGCACAATATAGGGACCACTCACACTGTCCTTGGGCCCCTAAACATCTCACCCTTACCCTTTCTTTATCATTTTTTGTAAATTTCAAATTCCTCCCAGCATGCACAACATAGGTCCTAACACCATCTACAAATTGATCCTTGTTCACAAATATTGTACCCACACCCCATTTGTAATCTGCCATAGATTTTGGTTTGGCAAATGTCCCAATGGACCACAACTCCCAATCTCATTTTTGTCTCTTTCATTATTAGTACCATTCAAACTTATTAACTCTTCTGACTCCCAACCATTATTAGACAAACCTCTATTTAATTCAGGACTCCCATCACGAACCCTTTCCATGTCTTCATCGGTGTTTGTTTCATTTGGATCACATTCAACTTCCACCGTACCTTTACTAGATTTATGCCTCCTACAGTCAACAATTATTTCAACATCATGTGCCCTTCTGAACCCTAGTCCTCACCTTCAGTATTAGTACCAGAATCTGCCTCAGAATCAATCCAACTATGGAGCTCCACCTCACTATAATTCTCTTCACATTGTTTTGTCCCTGCAGCCACACCTTCAGCTCCAACTTTTGCTTCACATTGATCTGTACCTGCAGGCACACCTTCACCTCCCGCTTTAGCCTTACATTGATCTATACCTACAACCACACCTTCACCTCTCGCTTTAGTCTCACATTGATCTGTACCTGCAGCCACACCTTCACATCCCACTTCAGCCTCACAATGTTCTATACCTTCACCCAAACCTTCACATCCAACATCAAATTCGGGCTATTTTAAAATTGAACCAATATCATCTCTTAAAACAATTTCTTTGCCCAACATTGCCTCTTTATCCATAGTTTCACTCTCTTTCTCACCTCCTGTGGAATGGCCAACTTGACTACTATCACCACTCTCTAAAGGGCCATTTACACCACCCTCACTTTCAACTATATTGTCCACAACTTCTGCCTCATCAACTCCATACACCACAAACAAGTGAACTTCACCATATCAGTTAGCCACATTAACCATATTAATTGCACCATTGTCATCAGACAACAGGTGCAACATCTGCTCAACAAAATACCATGACCCCTTGATACTAATATATCCCATTTCTTTAATTGTCCCTAACACTTCAAAATAGAACCAACGGTCACGATCACATGACCAATTAGTGGTTTCTCCACCAATGTATTTAAAGTATTCATCAGTGGCAAAGTGTCCACCGTGGTGGACCACAACCTCAAATCTTTGGTCACACATCCCAAAGATCGATACAGAGACAAAGCCTGTAAAAGTATTAACAAATTTTAACGGGGGACCACTAACAAAATCAAAATGGTATTAAAGGTTAGGGGACACAATAACCCCACATAAATTTGGACCAAACCCAACATCGAACACCGAAAACCGACAGACAAACATACAATTTTTAAATGGGGGACAAAATGTACTCTATCAACAAAGAAAGTTGCATTTAAAGCGATAAACGGTAATGCGCAAACAAAAAAAACCACAAAACCCATATCAAACAACAAAATCACACAAAATTGAATACCTAACCTCTGTGACGATACGATGTGACCACAACACCAATTTTGTCGCGAACTTGTCTTCTCCGCTCGTCCCTGTGAATCAATTTTGTGACCTAAAGCATGTGAATCTTGCGAACCAAACGACGAAGGCAAACCCTAAATCCCACCAGCCAGCCAAACGACGAAGATGAACCCTAAATCCCTTTTAATTTCAATCCCTTTTAATTTCATTCCCTTTCAATTTCACAATGTCCACGTAACTGAACAGTGTCAACGTCAATGATAAACTGACACGTACACAATATTCTGTTAAAAATTTTAACGTAGTTAGCTCGAAGGACTTAATTGAAACACATTTTCGAAATTTAGACCCAATTGAAAAAAAAACAAAAGTAGGACCAAACTAAAAAAAACTGATCCAAAAGTAAGACCAAATGATTATTTAAGCCTTAAAGTTATTAGATTGAGTTAATTTATATCCACTCACCAAAAAAGTCATTAAAATATTATATCAATTATTAGTTATGTATTGTTTATTGAATATTTCATTTATTTACATCTTCGTCATGTTTTTTTTCTTACTTATTTGTTACATATTCAATATATTTGAACAATAAGAAAAACTAATAAAAGAAAACAATTCCATTTAGAATAGAAAAATGAGAAGAGATTATCACAATAATTTCAAACAAGAAAAACTATTAGACAAAAAGAAAATTTGAATATTTGTCCCTAAATTATTTTCACCAATTATATGTATTCTTACACTAAATTTATACATATTTTGTTCTTATATAAAAATGGTATAAAACATTCTTCTGTGGAAACGGCATACAAAGTTATATCCTAATTTATTGTGAAATTTTGTTTGTCACATGAAAAATATTTTATACACAATTTGTTGGAAAAGATGTTTTATACTACTCTCGTAAAATGCAAAAACAAAATAAATTTACTTTAAAGATAAAACAATTTTTTTTAAAAAGTTTATAAACGAAAAATACATTTAAAAAAAAATAATGAAACATAACCTATCCATCTTAAGAACATTTTCCATATTTGGAAGCACAATTAAAATAAAGGTTAAATATGTTTTTGATCTTTAATTTGTAATGAAAATTGGAATTAATTATTTTTTAAAACTTTGATCCAATTTAGTCTCCCAACTTTTAAATATGATGGATTTAATCCTTTTAATAAAATTTTGTTAACTTTATTTGAAGTTTCAAACGTATTTCAGGATAATATTTGACTTAACATTGAAACAAAAATGTATCAAACGGTGTAAATAACTCAAATATTATTATGAAATGTGTTTGAAACGTAAAAAAAAAAAAACTTATCGAACTTTGGTTAAAAGTATTAAATCCATATATTTATAAAATTAGAAACTAAATTAGTATAAAATTTCGAAGATGAACTAATTGTAATTTTTACTGAAAGTTAAGATATAAAAACATATTTAATCCTTAAAATAATAGTTTGCCGAACAATTAAAATTGAAAATTAATTAACTATCATATGTTAATTTCATATTTATATTCAAATAAAATCTAATTATGGTGTCAATAAACTTATACAAGTCAAATACTTCACTTTCTTTCTACCTTGCAATGTGCTCCACATATGTTTGGAATGGTGTATAAATATCCTTCTGCTTATACGTACTTTAACTTTTATTTGTGTTTTCTTTATTGTTAAGTGGGACTGAGGAAAAGGAAGGGATCACATGGTATATTTATATTCACATAAGTATTTTATTTTACGAAAAAAAAAATAGTAATGTTTGAGTCTCCAATAATGCAAAATCACTCCTATTTTTGCATGAAAACTAAATTATTGTTTCATTTTTAACACATTATATTTAGGTCAGTTAATTAAAAGTTAAGAGTGATATTAAAGTTATATTTGAGTGGGGGGTTTATGAAATGATAGTATTTTTATTATGTGGTCAAATTCTACAAAAAATTGGAAATAAAAATGATGCTGCAATTGTACTAAAAAAGAACATATTGACATTAATTATTTATATATTTAAACTTTACATAACTCATATTAGAATTTTATATCCATGCATGTCTTTTCAGAAGAAAATTATATATGAATTGATGCACCTATCATACTCAAGCCATGTGATGATGAGTGATATATAGATAGCTTTTACAAAATATATTTATGAAAAGATGTATAATGATAGCTATTAATGGTAGGATGGCTGTTATCAAATAATTAATATATCCTCTTATTAATAATATTTATGGTACAATAATTAATGATGATTAAATGGTTTTTACCCATCTCTCTCTATATATATAAATAAAAGTTGTTTAAATAAAATAAAATAAATATTACTTTTAAAGATGAGAAACTTGATAAAAATAATTGTTCTTAAAGTTCTCTAGTTATACCTTTTTCATATCTTTAATTTAAATATCAATAACAAATTTAATACGTTGTAAAGAAAATCTAACTTAAAAAATAACTTTTAAACTTTATTTTTCATATAAAATATCTCCAATTTTATCAATATTTGATGTCTACCAAAAACACAATTCTTAAAAGAAAATAGAATTTAGTTTTCTTTGGATAAAAATATAAAATAATTTTATTTCAAATTTATAATAACTTTTTATATTCTAAATATATATATATTTCAATAAATTTATCTATAAACACAAGAAAAAGTTAAATTAACTTTCTATAAACTAATTTATCAATAGTATTTTTTTTTTCTCTTTTACAAATTTTTATTTGTTTTGAAGTTATAGGTTAAATTAACTTTTGTTTATAATTTTTTTTTACTTTAAAAATATCTAAGGGTTAGTCAGGTAAAACATTTACTTTTAGATTAAAAATCAAATTTTTTTATACTAATTACTTTAGATTTCAAAAAAAAAAAAAACACTAATTGTTTTAGGCATCCAAAGAAAAAGTTCTAAAAAAATTAAAAATAAATTTTATAATAAAATTATGATAAAAAAAAATCTTATTTGTTGTTTTAAGTCTTTCAATTCTTTGGGTTTGTCCTATAAAAAAAAAAAACTGTATGCAAATATAGTAATGTGTAAACTACAAACTCATCCCAAATGTAGTTCTGAATTGAATTATTAGATCCATATTGGTGACTTGTTTCACCAACCTTTGTTTTTGGAAGATAAGAAGTTATATATAAATAAGAAGATTTTTTTATTCAGATTTTGACTTGCAGAAATTATTTATGATAAGTTTGATGCTACTACACTACCAGTTGTTGTTGAGTCCAGGTTGGCCTTTAAGGCCTTTAATCTTAGGGTATTACAACACGACAACACCCACTTCCCATTAATAATCACAAGATTCAATCACGTGATATTTTTTTTTTTTTTTTATTATTATTATTATTATTATTATCATCCTTCTCTTTTATTATTATTATTATCGTAAAGTTTACATCTAAACTTTTAAACAAACACGGTCTTTCAAACAAAAAGAAATAAAAATTATAATTACATTATTAAAAACTGAAGACTGAAGCTGTAAAAAGATTAGGAATTCAAACAACGAATTTTATGAAATAAAATAAGGTGTATAAATTAATTAGATTTTTTTTATTTTAATATTATTTAACACATTTTGGTATTTAAAACGAATACTACATGGAATGTTAATGATGTTATTTTAACATATTTGGAGTCAGAATAAAGGGTTTATAAAATTTGTTGTGATTGTGAGACAAATAAGTAGTATATATTATTTATTTCTTTTGATTGTGTTAAAACTTAAATACCAATCATATCCTTTTTGAGGCTTTACGATTAAGTTGGTCGAGTTGTATATAAAAAAAATGAGGTGGTATGAAGTGGTAATTAGGATGTTTTAGATTGAGAATCAAAGTTATTTTTAAATTTTGGTAAAAGTCTAAAAGAGGTGATGAATAAATTGTTGGTCAAATGTAAAAAATTAGTCAAACTTTGGGTTTGAGGTTAATAAGTTGTTTTTGGAGTAGTGGCTAGACTAATTTACACCATTGAACACCATATGACATAACATAGAAGAAAGATTTTTAATTAGTTAATGTGTTCGGAACTCTAGGTCGAACAAATTTAAGTGGTTGTTATAAGAGGAAACAAAGAGAGCATAACTTTACCTTCTATTTGATGAGTGTACTTTCAAGGTTGAAAATTTTGAAAATTTTGTTGTGAACAAGAATGTAAAACCCTTTTAAAATATAATTTTTTTTTTTGAAGGAAAAAAGAGAGAGAACCAAGGCAGGAACCGTAAAAGCTAAAAATGTAGAATTTCCTTTCCTAAGCCCTTTTCTTCCTACAACCTCAATATTCTTTCTTTAATTTTTCACTCAAATCTTATCCTCTTTGCGATCAGAGGTTGGGGTTGCATGTAAAATTAATAATGAAAAAAGAATAAGGATCATATTTATGAAAATAATTTATTTAACATGAATATCTCATATTGTCTTGCATATTTGAAAATTTGCCAACATTGTCTTCATCACGAAAAACTCTTGGAATCTACCTATTTAATTTCTCCATTTGGGTAAGTAAATTTTTTTTGCCCTTTTCGATGTTTGTTTGTTCTTGTCTTGCATGTAACCTTTCATGGAGTACATGTGTTCATAGAGCTCTTGACGTTACTGTCTTCTAATTGGTGATTTTTTGGTTCAATTTGAAAAGCTTGATAGGATTCTTAGGTCTTATTCGAAATTCCTATCAAATGATTTTTGATTTGACTGAGTCAATTATTAAGACGAATCAACTTTGAAATAATTACTTATATTAAAGAAATTTTGTGAGAAAATATCAATGAGATCAGAGTCCAACTGACATAAGAAATTGAAATCAATCATACTCAAAACCTTAAGACGATGAATTTATGTTTTTCTACTGGTATTTAATTTTTTATTTTTATCTAATATGAGACTTAAACTTACATTTAGATTTTCAATAGTTCGGTGATTATTGCTTTTTAATTTTATTTACTCAATTTTGTTTTTCAAATTTTATACTTTTGTGTTTGACAACACATTTGATAAGCTAGTGCTGCTTTTTTTTTTTTTTTTTTTTTTTTTATTTTTTTTTTTTTTTTTTTTTTTTTTTTTTTTTTTTTTTTTTTTTTTTTTTTTTTTTTTTTTTTTTTTTTTTTTTTTTTTTTTTTTTTTTTTATAGTTTTGAATTGAGGGTTTGAAGCTTCTCACACTTCAAGCCAACAAATTAACCCAAAGAAAAATGTCACAAAAAGGAAATTGGTATTGTTTAAAACTTTCAGCTAATGAAAACAATATTTTTCTCAAACAATGGTGTTTTTGTACACTAAAAGCACAGCATGCACATGATAGTGAGGGAATCACTCAGCTGTGGAGTCAACAAAGGTATGCTCAGTTTATATTATCCAAATCCAAAATGATGCTTCTGAGATCCTCACACTATACAAATATCAGCCACCACACCCACATTTAACACAAGAACCACACACAACTAAGGCAGGGTAGACCTAAATGCACCTTTTTATAGTACTACCACACCCTCACACAAAAGGTCAAAAACCATTATTCATTCATACATAAACTTTTTTTTTTTGTGTCCTTTAGTTTTGAGAATATTTCTAAGATGTGCTTGTATGAAAAAGTTAGGAACCAGACCCAATATTCACACACATTTATGTACAAATTTTAATTCATGTAATAATTTTACTTCCATAAAAGAGTTTCAGAATTTTCTGAATTCTTTCTTTGGTGCACATATTTATCCGTATGATATTTGTTTGACAGTGGCGGCAAAAGGGAAAAGGAAAGAAGAAAAACCATAACAAGACATTTTCAATTCTGTCTTTCTTGGTGGGCATTATTTTTTGAATCACAATGATCATCATTCCAACAATTTCTAAAGCAAAAAACTGCATCAAACCCCACAAGTTGCCATGGTTAAAAGAACCAACCCGTTCAAAGTTTCACTACATTATTTAAAGAAAAAAAAAAAAAAAAAAACATTAAACACTAAAAAACAACAGCAAACGAGGAAACAAGTTGTTCTGTTTTCACATTCCATGTGCATTCATTTGTGAAACACTCTCTTTCTCCTTCTCTCACGGTTCCATTATATAAGACCTTGATTTGGGGGCAAGTTTCTATTCACTCCTCGTCCTTTCAAAGAATCACGGGGAGGGTTCAGAACCCGAGAAATGGGTGTGTCATTGGTACATGCTCTGTTCTTAACTCTGTTTCTGCTCTGCCTCCAAACAAAAGCAGAGGACTCTGGTGCAACCAGAAAGCTCGCAGGAGCATGCAACTTGTTCAAAGGAAAATGGGTCTACGATGCTTCATACCCTCTCTACGACCCTTCTTCTTGTCCCTTCATAGATCCACAATTCAATTGTCAAAAACATGGTCGCTCGGATAAACTCTACCAGAAATATAGGTGGTCGCCATTTTCTTGTCCCTTGCCAAGGTACAACCTTTGTTTCTCTCATTGTTCATTGAACAAAATATGAACACTTTTCCCCAAATTGTTTTTCAATTCCTATTCTTTTTATATGCATTGTCCTTGTCATGTTATGGTTGGTCCTAGGCTAAGTGGGGCAGTGAAATTTTTGTTGTGCAGGTTCAATGGATTGGACTTTTTGCAGAGATACAGAGGGAAGAAGATTATGTTTGTTGGTGATTCCTTGAGCTTGAACCAGTTCAATTCATTGGCGTGTATGATTCATGCTTGGGTGCCAAAATCTAAGAGCACTTTCAGTCAAAGGGATGCTCTTTCCAAAGTCACATTTGAGGTTGGTCTTTTCATTCTTCTGCTTTACTTTATTTTTCTGGCCCAGTGATTTGAAAGTTAGCATTTTTTGATGGTAATGTTTGTGTGTTTCTTCCCTCTCTTTCTTTCTTGTATTTGACTCCAAAGCTCAAAACTTTCTGAGCCATTTCCATTTTTGAACTCAAATTCTGCTACCCTCAAATCTGATATTATTTGGGTATTTGAGTTCAGAAGTTGGTGTGGTGCATGTGCATATTTTTGTAGCAGCTGTTTAGCACTGTGCAGTGAGGTGAGAGAAGTAAAAGTTAGATGTGATTGGTGAGAAGGCTTTGCTTTTTTGCTGGGGACAATTCTGATTGTTTATTTAAGAGATAATAAATGTTTGTGTCTTAATATACTTTATTCAAAATACTTCTTCTAACTCTCTCTCTCTTCCAAATTCAAACAACATAAAGAAAAAGTTAAGAAAATGAAAAATTATTATATTTGTTTCTGGAATTTTACTGTTATACGTGGAGTTTCATTTTCCACATATTCATTTGGTTTGGCAGAAAAGGGAAAGTTTTTACTTCACATTCAAAACCACCAACAGTTACTTTTGTTTTGCTCCTCTCACCCTCAAATCCTCAAATTTTATTACTTCCATAAAATATTAAATTGTTTGATTTCATCTTAATAAAGTTTTCAAATTATTAAATTTTTAATGATTATAAATCTCGTATCTTTTTATTTAAATTTATTTGAAGAGTTTTCAAGCAATCTACCATGAAAATCTAGTTGCTTTACGTAGAAAATTTGTCTAACAATTGTTTCAATTAGTAATGATTGATGTTGAAGATTTAATTTAGACTTTATATCGGATTGAAGCATTGAACATCATTGGTTGTAACTGAATTATGAGTATCACAGCGACTGACACCATTATTCTACAAAACCGTTTTTATAGCTTTCTGCAAATCAAATGAATGAAAATTTGATATCTGCACTTTTTTTCAACCACAAAATCTTATTCTATGTTCCATTATGTTTGTTTATCATAAAAGCTTCCATTATGGTATTACGTAGTATCACAACAGATATAATTATTCATAATTGCGTGTGGGTTAATGGGGTTAAAGAAAAAACAATCGTTGAATCACAATATTAAGAAAAACCTATTACATCATTCACAAATATTATGTCGTGTTTTATATTGGCTCCTATTTTCTTTTAAGGTAGAAGGATGAGTACTCTCATCCAACGTAAACACGTGAAAAAAGAATTTAGTATAGAGATTTAATGAAGAAAAATTGAGAATAAAAAAAAAAATTGTGATTTTTTCAGGAGTATGGCCTTGAGATATACTTGTACAGAACAGCATATTTAGTGGATCTTGACCGTGAGAAAGTGGGACGAGTTTTGAAGCTTGACTCTATCAAGAACGGTGACTCGTGGATGGGGATGGACGCGCTGATCTTCAACACGTGGCACTGGTGGACCCACACCGGAAGTTCACAACCGTAAGATCATTCTCTCACTACAGTTTTCCAATTTCAATGGTTAATCGGTGACACTGATTTGTAAAAATTAATGACAGGTGGGACTATGTTGAGGTGGATAATAGGTTGTTGAAAGACATGAACCGTTTTGTTGCATACTACAAAGGCCTAACAACCTGGGCCAAGTGGATCGAAAGAAACATCAATCCATCACAAACCAAGGTCTTCTTCTTGGGAATTTCTCCGGTGCATTACGTGTAAGTTCTTACACTAAATTCATCACTTTCTGAATAAAGCGAACAATAGTTGATATGATAATAATTGACGTGTGGTGATTAGGGGGAGAGATTGGAATCAACCAGCAAAGTCATGCATGAGTGAGACAGAACCATTCTTTGGATTGAAGTACCCTGCAGGAACACCAATGGCGTGGGTGGTGGTGAACAAGGTGTTGAACAGAATAAAAAAGCCTGTGTATTTCCTGGATGTGACCACACTTTCACAGTACAGAAAAGATGCACACCCTGAAGGCTACAGTGGAGTTATGGCAGTAGATTGCAGCCATTGGTGTCTTCCGGGGCTTCCTGACACTTGGAATGAGCTTCTCAGTGCTGTTCTTTCTGGTTGAAAACAAACACACATAACTTTGTTTTTTAGGTCCAACTTGTTAGAGGAAAACCAATTGTTTTCAACTTTAGGAGATATTTTATTTGGCATTTTGGTTCTTGTAACTGTTCAATAAAAGGGCTTCGTGCTCCTAATTGTAAATGTAGATCAATGTGGCAGAAATTTGCCTTCAATTGTACCAAATACCATTCTCAAATTTGAAAACCATTGTGGAAAGATGTCTGACTCCTTGTGAAGTAGTTGATGAATCCCCTTTTCCAAAGTAACAAAACAAAAAATGATGATGTAATGTGGATTTTTCAGATGAAAATCTTTCCTATTCTAAACTTTTAAATTCAATATCTGAATTTTATCTATTTTGTAATGTGATTTATATGGTCATGTATTAACAGCTTTCAATATCAGCTAAAGTGAGGTATTCAAAAGGAAATTTTAGATCTAATTTAATTTATAAAGTAATATGTTTAAAATTGGTTTTATCTGTTGATATAAAATTTATAACATACAAATATCTATTGGTAACATAAAAGGTGCGTGATTGGATTCTGTAATATGCAATGTTTCTCAAACCCAGTCATTGAGAAACCCAACTTAAAGTGTAAAATACAAATTACACCTCTAACGGTGCTAGTGTGTACTGTGACCCTCAAACGTTCTCACATTTCCACTTAAATTAGTGGATCCAACCCATAACACATTCACAAATCCATTTTTTCACCACCTCCCCCAATACTAGACAGAAAAGAAGGTTAAATGAAATATGTGTATTATATATACGAATATTTATTACTAATAAATTTATATGTTGAATTAATATTTTCAGTTGGCTTTTAAGTTTTTAAGAAAAAGTGTTAACTTTTATTGATTTGTTAACTGTATTTATGATGGACTTTTCATCCTCATGAGCACCAGAGTTAGTTTTGATAGAATTGATCCTATCCACAACCATGAGAGTTGGGAAAGATTAAGGCTATGTTCCCTTTAAAAGATAAATTTGAAAGAAAGTGAGAGGATGAATTTAGATGGATATGAGTGAATTTGAGTATATGATTTTTTGTATTTCTTTGAAGGGATTTGGAGATGAAAGTAAATGGATTTGGAGGTAAAGTTTGTAAAAGTTTGAGAAGGATTTAATTGATATGATAGATAAAAAAAATCATTTTAATAAATTAAAATGTAAAATTACTAAGTTGTTTTAATATTAAGAATTGATATATTATTATTATTAATATTATTTAATATTATATATATATAAATATATATATATATATATATATATATATATATATATATATATTGAGAACGTGGTGCGGGGATAGGATATTACGATAAAACATTATTTTTCGTTACAAATCTGCTCAATTTGGTGAGATTATAATTCCGCAAATTATCTCTCTAACTCACTAACAAATCCGTGCGCAAATGAACAACCTTCGTGTTCGTAAATTTGCTCTCTTAAATTTGTCTATATGCTAAATTTGCACAAGCGAACAGACTATAAGGAATTAACTTATAGCGCACTTGGGAAATATTAGATACATTTGTGAAGGTCAAAAGTTCGTAACAAGTGCTTTGTTATCACAAGTAATATACCGACGATCTTCTCAATTTAAATGATTTATTAAGTATATCTTTCTTGACTAATTAATACTGAATTTTTATAAATTGTGTTTCAATAAATAATTCTTATAAGTATTTATACTTTTATAATTTTAATTTATAATTTATTTTTTTATAAATTAAAAATAAGTTGATTAATTTCATTATTTTCTTTATAAAAGAGTGTTGTTAAAATTTAAAAAACTCTTATATGGTTATATAAATGCATTCATTATAATTTCTTATAGTACAATCTAAAATATATGAAAACAAACACCTCTGGAAAATACCCAAATACCCCTATTTATTTCGTTGACACATGTTCATTTGGATGGTTTTTTGGTCACTTTAACTTCTTGTGAATATGGTCTGTGATGTGCACTGGTATTTTACAGAAAACACCCTCTTCAGCATTCAGGATTATATATGATTGTATAGGTATTTAGGTCATTTGCGCTTTCCCGCCTGTTTGAGGGTTGATGAAGGGAGTACTGTGCATGAGTTGATTGATGTTGCATGCATTAAACTCTCAGCTCAGATACTTTCAAATTTTGTGCATTTTTAAATACAAATGTGTTGGTGGTTTCGTTGTTTGTGTTTCTGCTTCTTTGTTCTTCTAGTTTCTGAGGTATGTATGAATTCTTGATATCGTTTTACATTTGGAGTTTGGGTTTTGTGAGGTTCGTTCGTTCTCAGTACATTGTTGTGGTTTAGTTTTGTTGTTATTCATATTGAAGATGTTTTGCCTTTTTTTAGCTCAGTACATTTTGTTTACGTTTTCTTTTTCCCAGTTTGATCAGGAGTTGTCTTCTTCCAGTTTGCTGAGGTATGTATGAGTTTAAGTTCATTGTTTGTTTTTAAGTTCTGTTTTGTGTAGTTATTGAAGATGTTTGGTTTTTAACTCAGTACGTTTTGTCTACATTTTTTATTTCCCAGTTTCATCAGGAGTTGTCTTTTTCCAGTTTGGTGAGGTATGTATGAGTTTCAGTTCATTGGTAAGTATGGTATTTGTTTTCTAGCTTCATTTATGTCATTATATTGTGTTTGCATTTTCATATTTTCTGACGTTTGTGTTTCGAAAGTTAAGGTTTGAAAATGGCGAGGAAATTTGATATGATCAAAGATATCGATGAGAAGAAAGAAACGTTGAAGCTTGTTGTTCGAGTAAAAGACTTATGGTTTGTTCAAAACCGGGATACCAATCGTCATATGGAACTGATTCTTTTGGATCAGAAGGTAAAAAAAATTTGTTGTTCTTTTTATTCGACATGTGGAATGATTTTGTTTGGTTCACTTTTTTTGTCAAGGTTCGATGATTCCTACAATGGTAAAAAAATGAAGATTTAGGATTGTGGGAAGAAAAGTTGGTAGAGGGCTAGACATATATAATGCATAATTTTAAAATCTTGAAGAACCAAGGACAATTTTTGGTTTGTGATCATCCTTACAAGTTATTGTTCATAGGAGCAACCACTAGTAAAGAACAACCAATTTTGAGTATTCCAGTAAGCGTTTACAACTTCAAAAGTATCGAGGATATAGTTGATGGAAATTACGCTGTTGATTTAGTGTATGGTATGTTCATGTAATGTTTAATCATTTAATGACTTTTGTCTCATTAAATGTTCAATTATTTATTGGATCATGTTTATAATGGTTTTAGATATTATTGGAGTGGTAGACAATGTGAGGTGTAATCCTCGGTCCAAGAATGTGGTATTTCATATAAGGGATTTCAGGTTAGTAATTTAGTAATTTCATATAACAATGTGGTTTCGAATATCACTTCATATTCATAAACTGTTGTGGTTTCCTTTTGCAGCTCTGCTGTGATTGGGTGTACCTTGTGGGATTCCTATTACTTGAAATTTATGAGTAATTGAAGGGGTGACCCGGATTCATCTATTGTTGTTGTTATGTTGACTCAGGCTAAGATCAAATCGTGTTCAGGTTGGTGAATTTATTTGATGGTTTTTGGTTGTTTGATTTTGTCTGTGCTGATTTTGTTTTTCCTTTTAGGACGATGGCTAGTGTCAATATCAAACTTGTGGAATGGTTCAAAGTTGTTAATGGGTGATGAATGTGCTGAATTAGTACGATTCAAGGAGCAATGGATAAAGTATGTAATTGTTAAGTTTTTTATATTTGCGACATTATTTATCATTAATTGTATGGAAATGACTTTGATATTGCTATTATAGACGGTTTGGAAATGTGGTCAGTCCGAGCCAAGAATGCAACCAGCTGAGTTCACCTTCCCAGTATAGTGAACATGAAAAATTTATGTATAAAGTTGTTGTGAGTACGATATCTGAAATCACAAGTATGAAGGAGGTAATGAATTACTTATTATTTGTTTTTGTTACATTCCTTTCAATTTTTAGATTCTGCATTGTTGTAATTTTGTTTTTGTTTTTAAAATAGGAACAATACTGTGTTACAATTGCAAATACTGTGAAGTTTAATTTAGGAAATGATGGTATTATCCAGTATGCAATAGTTGCAGGAAGAAGACTGATGAAGTAGGTGCTTTTAAGTGTGTTATCTGTGGCTTTGATAATGAAAAACATGGAATTAGGTTTGTACTTCTTTTTTAAATTGTACATGTTCAGCGACAATTCATTTGTTTGAATTTACTAAATCCACTTCTTGTAGATATAAGTTGGAATTACAGGTGACTAATGGATACAGTTATACCAATTTTGTTTATGGGATCAAGACTGCAATAACTTGATTGGTGTATCAGCTGTTGAGTTAATGAATAAAATGATCGAGGTAATATTACCATCTTTGACAATTACTGTAATTGATTTTAGTATATAAAAGACTTGTCATTTTTTGTTTTTTCGTAGGATGGGGAGGACGATCCCAAATGTTTTCCAGAGGATCTAGATGTGTTGTTAGGCTATACACTTGCTTTCAAGGTTAGAGTTCAACCAAATAACAGATCTTCATCGGTGATGAAAGCTTCCAGCAACCCTGAAACTATTGCTTGTGTTAGAAGCAAACTTGAGACAAAGATGGTAAGTCATTTACTTCAGTGTTTTAAATTTTATATTGTAAAACTTCTTAATCATCTGTTGGTTGATATGTAGATTAAAGACTCCAGTGGTGAAGGTACTTCCAGTGGTGAAGGTACTTCCAAACTTCTTAATCATCTTTTACCAGTACCCGGAGGACTTCCAAAATTTACTCAACTTTATATTTACGACACTGAAAATGAAGTTCAAAATAGAATAGAAAGTTTAAGGTACATGAACACTTCTTCTTTTGAAAGAAAAAATGTAGCAGAACAAGTGCTTATTAAATTGTTACCCTTTGCAGGAATCAAGATAATATTGATTTGGAACTTGTGAGCAAAATAAAGAAGATGCTTGATGAATTCAATGTTCATGCCAAATCTTTTAGAATGGCAAAGGACAGATATAGAGACCAGCCATTTGATGACTTGAAATTGAGACTTATTTCAGATAGGACAAAAGATGGAAGGATTTATAATGTCTCCAATGTTTCAGAAGTTGCAGCTTTTATAGTCGGCGTGTAGATATGACTTTAGGTAGAGACATCATAATGGAAAAGCAATATGGGAAATTACAAAGAATAAATGAATTGCACACGAGCTATTTAGGATTTCAATATCCTTTACTTTTTCCATATGGGGAGGATGGTTATAGACATGATGTCAGTCATCGTGATAAACCGGGAATTAACAGGAAAATGAACAAACTAACAATTAGGGAGTGGTTCTGCTTCAGGTTGCAAACAAGACAGTCAGAAGCATTAACTTTGCTTAGATCTAGAAGACTTTTTCAGCAATTTATTGTTGATGGATACACAATGATGGAGTCTGAAAGATTGTCATTTATTAAATTTAATCAAAGCAAGTTAAGGGTTGATAAATATAATAACCTCTGTCAAGCTTCTAGCAGCTCACAAACTCAAGGGTCAGAACAAGGGAAAAGGGCTTCCTTCATCTTTTGTTGGTAGTAGAAGATTCATGGACCAATTATATTTTGATGGAATGACAATTTGTAGTTTTATGGGATTTCCAGATCTCTTTATAACTTTCACATGCAATCCTATATGGCCGGAAATTACTAGAGCACTGTCAAAGTCATCCCTTTATCATAATACCTTTAATATTATGTGTTGAAAGTAATCCTTTGTTGCTTAATTTGTAATTATGTATACTATAGAATTTCAGAAGCGCGGTCTACCTCATGCCCACTTGCTGATCTTTCTACAGCCCAACAGCAAGTACCCAACTTCTGATGATATTGACAAAGTCATCTCTACTGAAATACTGTGTCCAATAAATAATCCAGAATTATATCAATGTGTTGAAGATCACATGATTCATGGTCCTTGTGAAACGGTAAACAGATCATTACCTTACATGAAGAATGGGAAATGCTCACGCCAATATCAAAAAAGATTTCAAACAACAACCACAGTTTCTGAAGATGCTTATCCACATTATCGTAGAAGGAACAATTCATTAATTGTGTCTAAAAGTGGTATTTCCCTAGATAATCGTTCTGTAGTTCCTTACAACCCGCAATTGTTGTTAAAGTACCAAGCACATATCAATGTTGAATGGTGTAATCGTAGTACTTCGATCAAGTACTTATTCAAATATATCAACAAAGGTTATGACAGAATTACAGCTGCCATAGTTCCAGAACAGAATGAATCTTTTTTGACGAAACAACCAATAGATGAAATTAAACAATATCTTGATTGCAGATATGTATCTCCCTGTGAAGCATGCTGGAGAATATTTTCGTTTCCAATCCATGGACGAAATCCAGCAGTAGAAAGACTATTTTTCCATCTTCTAGGAGAATAAGCAGTATACTTTAAAGATGATGATGAGATTGATGATATCATGGGAAAAATAACAGTTTCTGAATCAATGTTTATAGGTTGGATGGAATGTAATAAGAAATACCCAGAAGCTAGGGATCTAACATATGCTGAATTTGTTTCGAAGTTTGTCTATGTGAAGAAAGATAGATGTTGAAAACCAAGGAAGATGGGAAATACTATCAGAAGACTTATTTGGGTACCTCTAAGTACTGATGAAGTGTTTTATCTTAGGAAAATGCTAACTCATGTAAAAGGTCCAACATCATACATAGATATTAGAACGGTTAACAATGTCACGTATTTACATTTAGAGAAGCTTGCTTAGCTTTGGGTATTTTAGCAAATGACACAGAATATGTTGAAGCTATAAAAGAAGCCAAAGATTGGGGTTCTGGAATATATCTAAGGAAACTGTTTGTTACTATATTGTTGTCAAATAGTGTTAATCGACCAGAGGAACTATGGAACAAAACATAGGAATGGCTATCAGATGGAATTCTCTACAGAGAAAGAAATATATCAGGAAATCCAGGTTATATCACTATATAGTACTTGTGATTCATATAATATAGAAGTACAAAGACCTGTAAAATATTTTTTTGTATGCAGATCTAAACATTGGAGTCGAAATGCTGCAAAATCTAACTTTAGTGGAGATAGAAAAACTTTTCGAAGCAAATAGAAGCAGTTTGAAATTCTTCCCAACAATGTCATACCCAAATGGTTTTTTGACAGAAAATTGTGGAAATAGACTGATATATGCATAACTCAATTATGACATTGCAGAGCAACGACATTTATTTCAATCAAACTTGAAATCAATGACAGGTTCGGATTTATTATTATTTGCTATTGTTGGATTTTAGATCAATATTACATTATGTAACCAGTTTGAATAACAATTATATTACAGGGGAACAGAAAAAAAATATTTGACAAGATCAACCAGGCTGTTGTAAATAAAGAAGGAGGTGTATACTTTCTCTATGGATATGGGGGAACAGGAAAAACCTTCATGTGGAAAACACTGTCAGCAACATTACGTTCTGAAGGTAAAATTGTACTAACGGTTGCTTCAAGTGGAATTGCTTCTCTTTTACTACCAGGAGGAAGAACAACACATTCTAAATTCAAGATACCAGTACCAACACTAGAAAATTCAGTTTGTAACATTGAAAAAGGATTTGAAGCATCAGAACTGTTAAAGAAAGTCGAACTTATTATTTGGGATGAAGCTCCAATGGCACACAAATTTTGTTTTGAAGCTTTGGATAGAACTCTAAATGACATAATGAAGGGTATGACAAAAGAGAATTCAGTTTTTGGAGGGAGAGTCATAGTATTCGGGGGTGACTTCAGGCAAATCCTACTTGTTATACCTGGAGGTACAAGATCTGATATTGTCAATGCCACTGTTAACTCATCTTATCTGTAGGACCACTGTGAAGTTTTGACATGGAAAAAAAATATGCGTCTCCTACAACAAGGTTTACAATCCACAACTGCATCCGAGATTCAAGAATTTTTGGATTGGATTGTTAAAATTGGTGATGGTAAATTAGAAGAACCAAATGACGGTTTAGCAGAAGTCGAAATACCTAGAGAATTCCTAATTTCATATTTCAATGATCCTATAGAAGGAATTGTATCTATGACATATCCCGACTTAGTACACAAGTATACAAACGAATCATTTCTGCAGTGTAGAGCAATATTAGCAAGTAGAATTGAGACAGTCAATGAAATCAATGAATATATGTTATCACTAATTCCAGATATGTAAATCTGGAAGCTACAGCTAACATATTTGAAATTTATTTGTTTGGTATGACAAATATTATTACTAATGTATCAAATAATTAATGCAGGGGAAGAAAAAGAGTATCTTAGCTCTGATTCAGTAGATGAATCAGAATCTGCTTCAAGTGATGCTTACAGCGCTATAACTTCGGAATTCCTAAATTCACTTAGTAAATCTAGACTTCCTAATCATAGAATCAAACTAAAGATTGGGGTTCCAATTATGCTTTTGAGGAAGTTAGACCAAGCAGAAGGTTTGTGCAATGGAAGCAGATTAATCGTAACCAGGGTTGCAAACCATGTCATAGGTGCTAAGTTGATTACAGGAAACAAAGATGGTCAAGAGGTCTACATTCCGCGAATGTCTATGTCACCCTCCCAATCCCCATGGCCATTTAAGTTAATTAGAAAGCAATTTCCTATCATATTGTCATATGCAATGACAATAAACAAATCTCAAGGTCAGTCATTAGGTTTCGTTGGATTGTATTTGCCAACACCCGTATTTAGCCATGGTCAACTCTATGTTGCAGCTTCTAGAGTTCAAAGTAAATCTGGGTTAATGATATTAATCCATGACAATGAGAACAAATCATCCAGTACAACAATTAATGTTGTGTACAAAGAAGTATTCCAAAATGTATAGTTTGTCAAAAGTGTTAACTAACATAAGATATGTATTCAATCGTCTATTTTACAAAATATTGTTAAATATATAACCAAAGAAATCACTGTAAGAGAATCGCTTACTTTTTCTGGAGATGAATCAAACCAGTTGAATACTCTTTGGACGCTCTACCCATGAAAAAACTTGGAAATCATAAATTGCATCAATGACATAAGTGTGGACAGTGTTAAGTCCGACGACCAAAAAACTTGATAAAATCACAAATTAGACATACAAATTTGTCAAAAATTTAATGTCCTATTCAAATATATTTCATCACTGATTTTCGAATATCTTATTTATCAGAATTTGACAGAGAAATTCATACATATAGGACAATGTAAAGACTTACTAAGAAGCACATAAACTTTCCTTTGTGTCTCCATGTTTGGAATTGGTCTTAGAAGCTGAGAAATTTCAATGATATAAACGTGTGAATCGAGTATTTTAGAATCTTTGACCCTTTACCATTTCTTTGTACTATCAGACAGCACATGACACACTGCATTTAAACTGAAACCAACCAATGGACCAAGACTTGCTTTGTTTTGCGAAACTATACTGAATAGTTACTTTATGTACCTCCATTATAAAATAACCATGTATCTATATTTGGACAATATTTTCTGAATATATTTACGTATGTCTAGCATAACCATAATACAATATCAACGTCAAATTACAGTGATTGGTTACATATTTAAAGAACGTATGTATTCAAAAATATAATATCCTTACGTACTTAATTAAGCATTACTACACATAATAATTTATACTAACCGAAATGTTTGAAATGACAATATTTGAAATGACAATTTTTGAAACGTTTTATAAGCACAAAAACTTGGATTGAAAATTTTTTAATACAGTTATTTTATACTGAAAACAGATAATCAGTGTCAAAAGAACCCAATTAAGTTTATTTACAGGTATATTACATCAACAGAAATATACCACGAACTTGAAATTGTTGATTTATAAGTATATTATATAAAAAAAACATTACATCAACAGTACATCAAAGAAAAATATAGAAATCGAAAATAATTTTAGAATTTGAAAGAATACAAAAATTTATATAATTTGAATTTCTAATTGTTAATGACGTATAATCGAAAAAACATTTATAATACATTACAAAATATTTGGTGCAACAAAAATGAACTTAGATAAATACGTTAATAACAATAGTATTATACATAGCAGAACATAAAATATATAGATGTTTCTTACATACATTAAATATAAACGATAACAGAATTCCGAATGTTCATAAGTAAGGCTAAAATTTTAAAAACCTAAGTTCTTACATACACCTTTAAAAAACTAAACCTTAAGTACATGGATGACATTTTTCTGTTGATTGTCTATTACAAACTTCAGTTCATCACCAGCAGCCAATTGATTGTCCTTGCAGAATCTTTTCCATCCACACGTCATATAGCATTCAAAGGATGATCTTCGAGTCCATCGAATCTTGCAAGGCGAAAACTTGGAAGTTGAAATGGTAATGAAGTACCTTCTGCGTCCCTTCTCCAAGAACTGTCTAGAAAAATCCAAGTGTAGATACTACAAACATAGAGAAAATCTCAGACAACAAATGGAAAACGAAATACTAAGAATAAACATAAAACTATAAACAAAAAAATACCAAAGATGAAGTTTGAACATCATATTTGGTTAACTTCTTCACCAGTCCATCATGAGAATTAAGAAAGTCATGAGGATTCATAGCACCAACATTGTTTACAATACCACCAGAATCATTGTTCAAACCACGAACCGACTCCCCCTCATAAATTATTTATACTTCATCAGCAAAGTAAATCTTGTGAAGAAAAACATTGTTCCCTATATAATTTAAATGTAGGTAAACGTCTTCGTTGAAACCATAATACTTCATGAACTCCGTCAAACAAAACAAAATAATGATCCCATCTATGTTTGTGTCCAGATAAAGCTCGAAAATTTTTGTATATAGAATCATATAATTGAAATTTGCGATCAAGTTTAAGTTGATCTTCACAAAATTTTTGAAACTCCTCAAGAAGGAGTATATATGGCTATTGACAAACATGAAAAACAAATCAATAGAAATCCAAATAGAAATCTGGAAATGGTAGATAAAATATGAAGAATGATACCTTAGACAGCTCTAGCTTGACTCTGAAAGATTGGAAAATCTCGGAGAACAAGAAAAACTAGATCTTAAACCAGACGCCGACGGTTCTACCAAAGGGTACTCGATTTCATTCCAATCTATGTCAAATACTCTAAACCTAAAGTATCTATCACCACAGTAGAGAGTACAGACAAATCCAATATCATATACATCGTAAAAGTTTACTATGTCATCAGAAGCACGAAACTTCCTCTCGGCCATAAGATTTTCTTCGAATTCAATGTTCAGAATGTTTCCCCTAGGATCTGTGAAACAGTTGGTTCCCATTAACAAACAATGTCCCCATTCCAAAAAGAAACCTTCTTCAAAAAGTAAAAAGTCCTGGAAAACCAAACATCCAGAAGGTTTAACTTTTAATGAAAACAAAACATCTTCCTAACAACGAAAAATATTTTCATAACCGAAATGAGCAAACTCCTTAAAAAGACATGGAATTTCAGAAGAAGAACACAATTAAAGTATCGAAATCATATTGACTAACCTCGGAAGGATCCATAAACATGACTGAACTCTGAAAAAATTGTTGAAGCTAAACCGCTTACTTAGTGACATTTTGTTGTCGTTGGATCCAGATACCATTCAAAGTCTCTAGGTTTTTTCTTTCCTGTTACAGCAAAATGAATGTATGAAACGGACGAACCTATTCAACTCCAACTATGGAAAAGCAAAACGTCTGAGTCAGAGAACCAAATCTGAACCCAAAGATATCGAAAAGATAGATAAAAAAATTTCTCTTGCCGCCAATATTAAACGCTTCAGATTCATGCCCAGCGTAATCATTTCAAAAAAAAGAAAAGAAATAATAGTAACTATGCCAATATTAAACGGTTCAGATTCATTCCCAGCATAATTATTTAAAAAAAAGAAATAATAATAACTATAAATTATGATCAGCCTAAATACATAATAAACCAAATAATAATTTAAACATTATTATAATAATTAGATAATTTCATATGTACTATACTATGTACCAAAAAAAATTGACATTAACACAAACAAGAAAAAAAGACTCGTGCGTACACTCGGATTTCATACTAATTTCTATTATATATATATATATATATATATATATATATATATGCAACGGATTAAAAACTTTACAATACATTTTATTTATATATTTTGATTGAAAGTACACACCAGTACGAGTTTTAACATCATGATTTTACATGTTTTTTTTAAACTGATATAAAATATGACAGAGAAAGATGAAGCGAAGAGGAAGATGAAGAGAAAGATGAAGATAAAAAGAAAAAGGGTTTTCGGGAATTGAAAATATAAAGAAAATAAATTTGTAGACAGATTAATGAAAATCGACGAGGAAGTGGAGATAATTGAAAATAAGAAAGGAAAGGTAAGGAAAGGAGGGGAAGATTGGGTTTGAGATGCAGAGAAATCAAAGAAATTTGATGGAGTAATCTTGGGGAAGGTTTTCTGCAAATGTGAATTTGAAAACACAGTCCGATGACTTCAGTGTTAGCGTCATCCTGCAAACAAAATTTAAAACAGTATTTTTGACACGTATCGATTAGTGAGACATGGATAAAAAGAAGAAAATTAGAGTCGTTTAAGTAGGGTCATTTGTATAATTTTGCTTATACATCGTATTATTTAATAGTAGAATTTTGACTACTAATTTTGACAGTTTTCTTTTATTATATTAAAAATGAAAAATTGAAGGAATGAAAAATCATTTAAAAAATATCACTTCCACGTGTCTGAAACCCGAAGTGCCTGAGGAACAAACCATAACAGATGCTTCAGGTAACACAACAATCTCACACGTTGTAATACCTACAAACCGTACATTGTACCACTTGTCCCTTCCATGCAAACCTCATCCACAACCACCTCTTCAACCGACACCACCCTTCTTTTTATAAGCACCTTACTTAAATTCAAAACACAGACCAAATCCAAACACTGTTTTTGTGTGCAAGAGAGAACAGAAAACAATGGCATCTCAGCAAATGCATCGCAAAGACCCCAGCAAGAAGGTGAAAGAGAGAGAGGATGACGTTGAGGCAGATGGAAAGGAGTCATTTGGTGAGAAAGAGAGAGAGTTGGTTTCTGATAGATCTAGTTCTGGGAATAAAGAGGTTGAAAGAGAAAGTGGTGGTGGAAAGTTTGAAAGGAAAGGTGAAGAGAATAAGGGTTTAGGAGAAAAAGATAAACTCGAGGGAAGAACCAAAGTGGTGGAGGGAAAAGTGTGGAACGAAGAGGACAAACGAAGAAACAATCCTTCAAGAGAAAAAGTAGAGGCAGAGAAAGCAAGACCAAGAGAGGAAGCTCAAAGAGAGAAAGATGAAACCGAAGAGGTAAAATTTAAAACTATAGCCTTTAACATGCTTATATGACTTAGTACTTTCCAATGAAGGAAAAGTTACTATATAGTGTTGATTATTATCACCTGGTAGAATCTTATTAACCTTCTTTTTTCATATTGAAACATGTGTTACTTGGTGATAATCAAAGATTGTGTGAATCTAAGCTTGCATTAATCTCTCTCTAAAGGGGTTGTTGATTTATGATAGGGTGGTGGTGGAAGAGAAGAAAATGAAGAGCTTAGTCTTGAAGACATTTCCAAGTACAGAGCCGAAGCTCAACAAAAATCAATGAATGCAGTTGAAGCTGCTAAGAAGAACTACGAAAGAAAGAGAGAAATAGAAGGTTCCAAAGAGAGAAACAAGCAGGCAAATGAAGAGGAAAAAGACTTGACAAAAGTGAAGGGTGAAGAAGGAAATGTTGAAGGAGATAAGGGAAGAGGGGTGTTGAATGCCATAGGTGAAACAATAGCAGAAATTGCAGAGACTACTAGAATAATGGTATCAGGAGAGGGACAAAAGGAAAAACCAAAATCACCTGCATATGAACATGCAGACATGAAACTTGATTAGTGACTTTCAGTTGCATGGATATGTTCATAATAAAGTTGGTTTAAGGAAGAAAATCCATCAACAAAGAATCATATACTTTTTATTATTAAATAAAGTTGGTTTATACATGAATATGTATCATGCAGTAATTATACTTGTAGAAAAGTTCCACGTTTTGTGGAGTTGTAAATAAATATAAGAATGTTATTTTGTGATTCTGTATTATTAGTAATAATGTATGTGATCTTGCAATGTTTTTGTATATTATTGATATTATTGATATATCTATCTACTTGTGGAATGTCATATTCATTAATTATTTAGAATCTTTTTGAATTATTAAATCTAATTAAGTATTTGGAATACATTACTGAATTGTTAAATATATTAATTTAATCTTCCTAACTTAATTCCACAAAATATAAAATCGGTTTGTAAATACAAACAGGGACTTGCAACATATAGGAAGACTAAAACTGATTAATAAAAAAATCTTCTTTAATTTTTTGTTTATTTTTTTTTATTAAAGTTGAGATGATTCTTCGTTATTATTATTATCCACAATTCACACCAAGATCTCATTCACGGTCAAAACATTCTATTCTCAATAAAAAAATAACAAATATACTTGATGTTGATCAAATTTAAAATCTTACATTAATCATTTATTATTTTATTAAACGAGATTATATGTTAGCAAAGTGCAATTTCATATTTGATGATCAATACTGTAGCTGCAAACAAAATAAGACCGTGATTTTGTTTTGGTGAAGAAAAATAGAAACGAACAATGATGTAGTTGAGAAAATGTGCGATGTGCATTATTGATTAACTTAGGCACAGTTTCCACATGCAGGGTTTTTTTTACAGCTGGTGCATCTTTGACCAAATGTTATAAATATGGTGCACTTGACTCCAATTAATACGAGTAATAACGATTTCCTTGAAAAGATTAAGCCGTTTAGATTCGCAATGACTTTTTGTAAAATATTTAAATAGAAGTCGGTATGTTACGCTAACAAATAAACTCGGTCGGTCGGTTTCATGGATATTAATCTAAATGGGTATGGGTATGAGAATCTCCGCTTATTTAATTGAGTATGAAGATCTAGATACTCCGTCATAATATCATTTTGTTTAAATTCTTAAAATATTCACAATTAATAAATTCGGTCGGTCGGTTTCATGGATATTAATCTAAATGGGTATGGGTATGAGAATCTCCGCTTATTTAATTGAGTATGAAGATCTAGATACTCCGTCATAATATCATTTTGTTTAAATTCTTAAAATATTTACAATTAATAAAGTAACTTTATATATATATATATATATATATTATTTTTTATTTTTCTAATTATTTGGTTTGTCATGGAACTCATAATTATGTTAAATTGATGTATTTCAATTAAAAAAAAATTATGTCTAACATTTGAATATTCTAATTATTTTTAATATTTTTATTTATTGTATATTTTCATTTCATATGAGAATGTTTAATACTTTCAATTTAAGTGTTTAATAACATAAACATTTCATTTACTAGTAATATAAAAATTTTTTTTACTTATTATCATTAATTTTTGTTTCATTTGAAGAACTCTTTTGTTTCGCTAAAACAATTTTGTTATTTCTCAAATGAGTATATATGTTGATATTTGAAAAGTTTTCTTAGATCTCTAAAGTATTTTTCATCTTATCATACCCTTAATTATACATTTGTTTTTCTTTGTGTGATTCCTTTTAATAGTTTCTCATATTGTTCATAAGACACATATTTGTTAATTTTTTAATATTTTTATTTGTTGTTTATTTTCATCATGTAGAATATTATTTCGATATATTTTATCTAATTATTTTTTATTTTCTAACTCATTATCAATCATAATGTAATTTTTTCACTATAATTGTATAAATAACTTTTATTTACTACAATATAAAAATTAATATAATTGCCATGATTTTTTTTTATCACCATCCAACATATATTGGAGTTCACAAAATAGAATATCTATGTTAAAATTTTATTATTATGTTTATTATTTGTTCTTTGCGTCATTTTGATCAAGTGATGTATTATAACTTTTATTAGTGTATAAAAAAGTGATTCATCAGAATTTAAAAATTGAAGTAAACAAACATTTAAAATATATTTTAATTTGAATATTTGTTTTCCTTTTATATTTTTTTTAAATATTTTTTAATTTTATCAACTAGGTTTCATTAATGTTTGTAAATTTAATAAATGTTTTGGTTCTCATAAAATTTTATTTGATATTTTAATATAAAATGTAAACAATTATAATTTATTTCAAAGTATTTGATATCGAGAAACAATCATTCTCCTAATATTGAATATTTGATAATATTATATTTACTTTACCGTAATTTTTATTATTTTATAAAAATTAATTAAAATTAACATTGAAGTAGTAAGAAAACGGGTATCGGTATATGGGTACGAGATTATACCCGTTATCCGGTGGGGATGAGACAAAAGTTTGATACCCGTTGGGTTTTGGTATGAGAATGAGGATGAATTTTCTCTACAGGGATAAGTATGGGATAGCGAAACTCGTCATCACCCCGTTGTTATCCTACTAACGACTTCCAATTAAAGTGATTAAATAGAAGTCACTATGTTATGCTGACTAGCGACTTCCAATTAAATAGATTTCATTTGTAATTAATTTTTTTAGTTGTTTAATATATTTTTTATATATACATGAATGTAGATAAATTTTAAACTTAAGTGGATGCTAAATGCGTGTTAGAAAGTGAGGATGGTGAACAACTATTTGTTATGTTGGAAAAGGCATCGGTGGAGGATAAAATGGTATTGATGAAGTCCCTGCATTATGTGCAAACAATGGTGTCATGGTTGAAGTGGAAAACATGTGTGATGGTCCTACACCAAAGTCGGACTAAGATGGAAAGAATGCATATGAGGAAGGGACTTGTTGGAAAGGTGTGTTTGATGGGTTGGCAGACCAAAGGTGTGACTATCCGAACATTTAAGCGTGATCCATAGATGACTGACCAAAAGAGTGATGTGGAAGTTGTACAAAATCTGAAGAAGACCCGACGTGAGTTGGGTTGTGAAAAAGGATGTGGAGGTTCCTGTGGCGTATCATATTATTACATAAAATATGGGTTATTGACATGGATAATATGGATGATTAAAAATAATTGTATTAAAGGTAAGCTAACTTCTTCGTTAGAAGATTTCGTTGATGGAGATATACAACAGATAGTGTGGTTTATGTACTAGTGCATGTACGATGTAATATCCCGCAAGTGGTCGTTTTCGGTGAATGTTGTTCCTTAAATGACATGATTATGTTTGTCATTCTAGATTACGATCGATTGTTGATGATAAGCCGACCAATCTCTGTCGTTTCTTCCTCTCAAGTCTTTCCTTTGAGCCTGATTAAGGTTAACTAGGTCAAAAGGGATATTTTGTTTGAACCTAAATTGTTGCATCACCTGATCTGCTTATTGAAATTCAACCATGGCGAACCAAATTACAGTACTTGGTGGATATGAAATTAACATTGGTATTAGTGTTTTTTAAGTAGTACTTGTCTAGTGCGCAACTGGTCAAAAGTCTGACAGAATTGACTAACTAGAGTGGAACTAGGGTTCGTCCTATGAGTTAATCGAGACCATATAATATGAAAAAAAAATAGTTGCATGTTATTTGTGAGATGAAATTAATTGTTTGCATGGAAGAGAACTTTGAAATAAAAAAGGAAAGTTGTTACCTTCTTGCAAGAGGGAAACCCCCCATGCAGCAATATATTGATCGCTTAAAGGTTAAAGGTTCTATTTGTGGAGATATTGTTGTCATTCTCTCTCAGGCCCAACATTGCAACAAAATCATACATCCTCTGATAGTGTCTTGGCTTAAATGAATGTCATGATCTAGGCCACGATACAGACAAGTCAAGACTGTAGATCTCCAACTATAATTGGCCACAACGTTTAAGTTAGCTAACTTTAATAAGTACATGACGTGTACTCTACTAGCATATGGGTCAGGCATTAAAATGCTACCAATTAAAGTCAATATGTGTGCTCTTGCATATTGAGCAATAACAATATTTGTTGCATAGTCTGACAACTGCTAAAATGTATTATTAAGCTAGGATACTTTAACTAAGTTTCCTTTCATAGCTATAGTTGGTGGAACGATACCTAGATGTTTGTGGAAAGCCATAAAGACCTCTTCAACAATGGTGACTATGGTCTCAACTTCGTCGTCAATAGGGAGGCCAAGTTGCACTATCACATCTTCTAGTGTGATAGTTGTCTCTCCGTGAAGGAAATTCAAGGTATTAGTTTCTGACCTCCACCTTTATAATATATTTTATTTACATAACTCCAAATACTCTATTATAATATATATATATATATATATATATATATATATATATAATATCAAAAATCTCGTTTACTTAATTAAAAACCCAACTCCAAATTCATAATTAAAATATATTAAAATATTTTTCATATTGAACTCAAATTTTAGGTTAACACTCGAGAAAAACTCAACTCTAAAAATTCTACAAAGACATATATGAAAGTTGGATAAAAAAAATATAATAATATAAAGTAATATATTAAAAGCGCGAAGTTCACAAGTAAATAACATTAGATATGTTGAGTCCATGGTGAGATGATGTGCAGAGATAAATTATTAACATTTTGAAACAATAATGAATGTATTGGGAACAAGTAATTGAAAAAAATTAAACCTTCGTAAATGGTGAAGGGAAGGGCTCCTTGAACTTAGTCTCGTAGGCTACTCCTTGAGACAAGCTGTTGCGTTGAGATGAAATGTTGATGGGATGCACCATTACACCTACATATAAGGAGGCAAATGTGTGTCATGGTCATGTCGTTCCCACTTGTAACAACATCAGTGCAAATGTGGTCTGCACTTTTTTCTCCTATTTCAACCTCCACGATGGTCACATAAAATCCTGAACACACAGTTTTCTTCAATTTTTCACAATGGCTTTGCCACCATCTTTTACTTTGAATCATGAAATTTTCATCCCTCATATAGTAGACGATTTTAGCGAAGACGATGACCTCGAAGCAATTCCTGAAGTCGAATCAAGTCGATGGCACAACCATTATTATTCGCAATCAACAAGTCGTTAGGGTCAACAATTATACCCGCATTCGCATCCAATATCAAGGGATCAACAAGGCAACCAATTTTTACAATCAACAACTCAATGGGTGGGGTTCATCGTCACAACAATATTCTCAATCCGGCAGTCAATTTTCTCAATCGCAATTTCACCCCTCACCTCAGGCGCCTGATCTTTGAGTCAAAGGAAACGACACTCTCATGTATCAAGCAATACTATATTGAACATGAAGACAAATTTATGATTATTGAATCAAAATCGGATAGATATGCATATGTATCTCGATATGTCGAACACAACAAAGGTTACAAGCTGCTTATAGCAAATGAAGTCAAGAATGAGAAATTAGAAAGATTAACGCACCGCATACGTGCTTGTCTACAAGTTTTTCTTGTGGATAATGACTTGAAGAAACAGTTAATTAACATGGATAATGACAACAAGTTCAAAAATCATGACTTGAAGAAGCAGTTAATTAACATGGATAATGAAATCTCTCTTCCATTAACAACTCTTACTCTTTCATTCACAAATGTATGTTACATCTTACGAGGTCAAACAACCCATATTGGATGCGAAGTTATCAACACTGAGATCACACTCATCCTAAGTGATTTCTTGGATCGACAAAATATCATTACAAAAATGGACTCAGACATATGTTGGGGGTTATAGGTTCGGTCACCTGACAACAAACCTAGTTGAATGTATGAACTCAGTACTAAAAGGAACTCGTTCATTACCCATTTGTTGATCGAGGCTTGAAGGCAGATTCTATGTTAAGAGTTGGCCATCAATATCCGAAATATATAAGTGAAATTATTAAAAAAAATCAACAAGTGGGCATGTGTCATGTGCATAGATATGTGTCATGTGCATAGATATGACCGACAAAATTTCGAATTTGAGGTTCAGTAGATATTTTCTCCACATGATTACTACCCACCAATGTCTTTCATGGTTAAATTAAATGACTGGTGGTGTGATTGTGGTTTTTTCAAGCTCTTCGACTGCTGTGTCATTATGTAATAGTTTTTTGTTCTTTCTCCCATTTAGACCTGACCACAAGCATCCATCCTATTTATAGTATCTACACAATCAACAAGGCTTATGAACTACAGTTTCATCCGATTAAGAATAAGGATGATTGGTCCACCTACACCGAATCTAATTTTATTCTAAACCCACAAATGTGCAATAGGCACCGGGACGACCTACAACTACCCATATCCACAATGAAATGGATCGATTGAATCCCAATAATCTAAAGAAATGTTCATATTATAGAAATGAATGATATCATAAAGGAACTTGTCCCTATCTTGATTAGGTTTTCATATTTTTGGCTTATGATTATGTTATATTATGAAATCCACGTCTTGTAATTCTCATTATCAATCTTAATCAAAATATTTCATCAAGAACATCGGTAGCTTTTAAATTTCATCCGTTCAATGCAACCTCTTTCTTTGTAAAAAATGAAAGTCGCTAAAACACGACTTCAGTTCAATAAATACATAATTGAAATCGTTCAGACACCAAACGAATTTAATTAAATCGAAAACCGATCTAACGATTTCAGTTTCGTGAATTAACACAAACTGTTACGATGGTGCAAAGATATTACCTTTTCATAGAATTCGTACGCATTATTGCCGACTTCAGTTTGAAAGTCGTCCATATGACTTATCCTCGTGTAAATATTACGGGGAAACTTGCTCCATTTGTGTAAAAAAACCACATGCAGGTTATAAATATGATTTAATGTAGCTGTGAATCCACATATAATTCTTGGCCTGTAGGAAACACTTTAATGATATTATCGTTGCCCTTTTCTGTAAATGTTAGAATGGCTAGACGTATATACTTTACAATAATAAAGAAAAATGTGAGAAAGGAATAATATATATGCAACAAAAAAACTTCAACAAATGGGAATTTTAGTTTTTTCACCACTTCTACTTAATAATAAGACTTAATCAAGTACCGATTTTTTATTTTTAAATATTTTTAATTGAATATTTATTAAAAAAATTTATGTATTAAGTTTTCAAACTTTTTATATTTTTCAAGTATTTGTTGATTAATTTTTTAGTTCATTTGATGTTTAATTTTTTTTATTAATTAGATTATGTGATTATCATCTTATTTTGTATTTGTAATAAAAATAATAGAAATTATCTTTTACTTTTATTAAATGCAATATTATTAAATAAACAACAAAATTAAAAACATATATGTATAACTGTTGAGAAGTGAATTTAAAATATTAAAATTTATCTTAAACCCTTGTCTTACGCTAATAATAATTTGTTCTCTTTAAGAAGAAAAGTGTGTTGTTCAATTTTCAGTGAAACAAACAACACTGCTACGAATTCGACAAAGAAACCAAAAGATCACTCACGAATATCAACGACAAACATGAAATCCCCACTCCTGAAACCACAAAAACAGGCAAGAAGACAAATATGAAGTCTATTCTTTTTTTTCTTGGCAGATCAGCAAGGGATCTGAGAGGTGAACCACTCCATGATCTGAGAATCAAGAACTATTATGGTGAGGCAGAAGCAGCAGCATATGTCATCAACAACCTGCACATATAACCAAAATTTTGTTTCCCTCCCAATCAGATCACACCCAAAACAAACGATGGCCATAAGACAACCATGAAGAGAGAGAAAGAGAAGAGTAACCAACGATTGATAGGCAGAGAAAGACAAAGAGGGAAGACTCAACAACATTTGCTCATTGTTTCTTTTACTTCCCCTTTATGTGCTATTTTTTCTTTTCCTCCTTCCCTGGCATAGTCAATATCAAACTACCAACTGGAACATCTAATAAAGTATATCACATTTGCGTAGAGACATTTTCTTCATTTTAAACATTTTTCTTTTCATCATCGATTAATATATCGAAATTAATTACGAGATTTCTAAGTGAAGTGCAGGGAGGGAAAGGTAGAAAAAGCTTAACTAAGTCGGATAAGATCCTCACTTGCATTTTAACGGTTATAAACTACACGGAATAGGATTTTCAAGAACAAGGAATTACATATTATCTTCGTATGGCACCAAGATCTTGAATCTGCTAGCACATAATTAAAAAACATGTTATCAATGGAAGTCAATGCTTGCGCAGCAGTAGTTAGCAATGTACACATGCTACGGAAAACTAACTACCTCCTAACTATCATCACATTCTACCAAATATTATACAAGAATTCGTGTCGAGAATGCCAACTAGAAGAAGGCCAAGCACAAGTAGAACAAGTTCAAACGAAAGGGAACAAAATATCCCATGCTGCATCACTAGGATCACCGCTGGCCCCTTCACAACATCTACAATCCGACAGTTAAACTAATAATCTAGAAGCTTCAAAAACCAAACTAGGCGGGCATCAAGACACTCTCTACTCTAAAAATCTGAGATCTGCAACGTAACAGAAAAAAAAAAATGATAATGGGAAAATTAGTTAGCAAAGATCAATCCCAAAACTTCTATTATTAATGACTTCAACAAGCATATTAAGAAAAATAAGCTTCAGGCACGGGTGTATGAATTCAAGAATGCATACAGTTTAACCCTTTAGAATGCATCATAAAAGATCATGCGGAGGAGAAGTGCACACACAAAAAACTGGAAATGTTACTGAAGCTATGCTATTTCCTTTCGGGGCTCAGAAGACAGGAGATATTATTTAAGTAGACATCCGAGGGCACTATTTTCCATGGTAAGCAATTTAATTCCAATTTTAAAAAGCAAGTTTGAGATTCGGAAAAAACCTTAAAGAATCTAATGTAAAGCTGGACCGGTCAAGGTTAAATCAAGCTCGTCATAGTGAAGAGTATCGAAAGTACACTAAGATGGTAACGAATAGAAAACAAGAAACAGCATTTTTCAGAACCAACTACATATTATAAAAACGGGTACAGCAAGGTTATCAAATTCAGATTCAAAATTACAATAATAGTTTAAAATATTATTCTGACACAAACTAACTGATTATGAACACCAACAGAAAGGTCACCAACTTCCCTACAATAAAGACAGATATCCAAACTAATCACATGACTGAATCAAATGCAACACATACAAAGTGTACTCAACAACACATGTTATGACAAACAAACAATGATCATATTCATAGGCAACAAAATCATCGCTCATTTTCTTTAAGAAAACAGCTTGACTATACATACATCTCTCTTTAGAATGGAAAGGAAAAAGTGCAGACAAATATCACATAAGCAAATGATTACTGAACAATACGAAGCTAGAGAGCACAATGTAAGATAAAACATCAGAGGCTGTAACTCTACCAGACAGCATATTTAGGTTCCTTGTGACCCTGCATCAGATCCGGACGCTGAGGAACTGTCACTATCAGAATCTGCAACACCGCATACAAATGAGAAAGACAGAACATTTGATTTCCACAATCCAAAGCATGTATATGAACAAATAACATGTAAGATAGAAGCTAAATCATGATCAATATACCACTTGAAGAAGATCCAGAATCACTGCTGGAGCTACTTGAACTGCTTGACCTACTCCCGTTGTCAGCTTGATTTCCCCCTTGCACAGGCAATGATTGGGGAACATTCCTTTCATCTGTACACAAAAAGTCAATTGAGTTTAATTAAAAAACAGAGGAGATCAACAAATCCAAAAAGACCAAACCTGATTCTAAGAAGTTCACCTGTTTGTATTTCCTTTGGAATCTCTTCTATAGCTGGTGCCTGGCTCTGTAGAAAGAAAAAAAATAAAAAACAAACACTTAGAATAATTGCTCCCCAATGTAAGCAAGGGAATATAGAAGTAAAAATTGAATTCTTTACCTTTTGGATGGCATTCTGCTGCAAGGCTTCTGCTCGAGCTCGTGCAAGTTCAGCCTTCCTTTTATTTTTGCTCAAACTTTTCTTATAGTTGGTTACAAATCTATCAAGCTCCCAGAGAGTTTCAGCATCCACATTATCAATGTCTACTTCAATCTCATCATCATGTTGATCAAGTGCTAAATTTCTCTTCTTAATGATTTGTACAATAGCATCAAGCTTCTCTGAAGGTAAACTCTGAAGGTTAGTGCTTAGTTTTTGTTTTTCCTCAAATGTCATGTCTCTTTTGAAAGGATCTTTTGCCTTTGGTTTTTTTGGGGCTGGGGTTCTACTTGATGGAGTAAAGCTCATAGGTTTTGGAGTCTGTGTCATTGATTCTGATCTATCCAAAATCCTTCTCATATCAAGATGTGGTGGTGGTGTAAAAGCAGAAACCCTTCTTGACAAAGGTGAAGGAGCAGGGGGAGCAGCTCCGTAATCAAACCCACATCTCATCTCCCGATTATAATCTGACTCGATTATAGCCCATCTGTCTTCAAATATCTTTGCTAACTGCTCCGCCATTATATGAACATCTTGTCCCTTTGGATTATAAGTCATGGCATTATTAAAAGTGAGTCTCACATCCTCTGCAAATTCTTTTGGTGATTTGTACCAATTCTTGCTCAGCCTTGACTTTACAGTTCCCAAGTCCATTGGATGAGTGATGATGGTAAAATAATCATGCAAACCAAGACCCTCAACATCAACAGGAGCATTAAACACCCAACCATGTTTGTGTTTCATCAATTTTTCAAGCAGTGAACTACAGCTTTTGAAAAACTTAGATCCCATCCCAAAACCATGTCGCATTTCTCCCCCACCTTGTTTCTTCCAATTCAACTTTGACTTCTTGTTACTCTCTGCTGGGGGAAATTTATCTTTTGCAAGCAAGAACTCTGAGTTACGATAGAATTGGTTTGCTTTAGGTGTCCTCTTCTCCTTCTCAACAGTTTCACCAATTCCCTGACTGTTCTCCAACATTGACAAACTTAACTGGTGCAAAGGCCTAGAACTGGCAGGTTCCCTTGGAACACCAACAGATGCCACCTCTGAGTGAGCACGCTTTGCTCCACCCACATTATCCATCCCACTAGCAACCAGGACATTTGAGTTGCGATATCCGCCAACTTGTCTCTGCTTCACTTCAATCCTATTAACCAAACTTCTTACAACATCAAGCTCACTTTCAAGCTTCCACCGAATCTCCCGTATTTGCTGTTTTGATTTTGAGGACAAGCTTATCTTGATTCGATCCCTCTGTCGGGGCTCCACAACCCCATTTCCCAATGGAAGGCCTCGGGTGCTAGGAACTGCTTCCTGATGAGGGTTGGGGCTTAAAGGTCCATCACCCTCCTGCTCAACATTGAAGCTAGAAGGTTCATCACGCTGCCGGTTGTACGAGTCATCAGAGACCAGCACTAGTGGTGGTTGAACTGTATCCCCATCCCATCTTGAATTCACATGTGACCGCGGCGAAACCCCATCCACTAATCTTGAGTTCACTTGCAGCTGGGGTGAATTCCCATCCTCCATTCTTGAATTCACTTCTGGCTGAGGGGACTTTCTACCCTCCAATTTTGAACTCTCTTGCGGCTGAACCATGTTGACATCCTCTGACCTTGGACTCACTTGTAGCTGAGCTATATTCCCATCCTCTGATCTTGAACTCAATTGTTGTTGAGCCATATTCCCATCCAATGACACTCGTGGCTGAGCCGTGTTCCCATCTTCTAACCTTGAACCCATGTGTGGCAGAGCTGCACTCCCATCCTCTGATTTTGAACTCACTTGAGGCTGAGCCATATTCCCACCCTCTTGAGTTTGGGACATGTTCACATCCTCCAATCTTGAACTCGCTTGAGGCTGGGCCATATTCCCATCCTCCAACCTCAAACTCCCATTGGACAGAACCATATTCCCATCCTCCAATTGAGGCTGAGTTATATTTTCATCCTCGTTTCTTGAATTCCCTTCTGTCAGTGTCATATCCTGATCCTCCACTGGTGGTTGAACTGTATTCCCATTCTCCAGTCTTAAACTCACTTGCATCTGATCCTCCAATGGCTTCTGCCCCAAAGTCCCATCCTCTAATCTTGAACTCACTTGTGGCTGAGCAGTACCCTTCTCCACGGCAGACTGTTCAGGAGGCTGGACCACAACGTTCTCACTATTGCTCTTGGACGCACCGGACTCACCAACTTTGCTGGTCTGGACAGTTCTGTTATCGATACTATTGTCATTGGTAACGGTAGAAGTGGTTGTGGCGTTATTTTCGGTGGTGGAAGCAACTGTGTTTGGAGCGTTAGGGTCTTTCTTCTGACCTTTGAGCACTTTCCTCCTCGTGTAAACCTTCCTCTCCCCAAATCTCTGTTTCTCTTTGGCTTCATCATCCCCTCCAACCACTGGCCCCGAAGCCATAAATCCAAAACCCTAATCCTAACACCAATCCCAAATCCCCGAACTCCTAGGGTTTTACGCACCAACAAATCAAAAAATCACACAAAAAAAAAACCAAAAAACAACAAACCAAACCCTAGAAATTCCTAGGGCTTCCTTCCACCATAAAAATTCTCACGCCTCACTCAGAACCTCCTCAGAAACGAAGAATCAGAAT
>Ga0214545_1001688_pt1 | contig 41780 bp, 42 predicted proteins | sample CNSS4metaG_FD_160064 | JGI IMG/M metagenome (GOLD analysis project Ga0214545, IMG submission 160064) | Root nodule microbial communities from cowpea collected in UCLA plant growth center, Los Angeles, California, USA - CNSS4 | ecosystem: Host-associated > Plants > Roots > Nodule | place: USA... | reverse complement strand
CGTTTAAGTTCCCCACCCTTACCACAAGTAAGCGGCCTGGGTCGAACACCCTTAACTTGTGCTTAATTCGTTTAAGTTCCCCACCCTTACCACAAGTAAGCGGCCTGGGTCGAACACCCTTAACTTGGGCTTAATTCGTTTAAGTTCCCCACCTTTACCACAAGTAAGCGGCCTGGGTCGAACACCCTTAACTTGTACATAATTCGTTTAAATTCCCCACCCTTACCATAAGTAAGCGGCCTGGGTCGAACACCCATAACATACAATCGATCATATCACACATACACCACATATCATCAAAACACAACATACACAATAACATACAGAACCTTAATCGCATTTAAACACAAGTGCAAGAATGTACGAATGTAGCATAATGTACCAAATATTACAGACATAGGCTCAAATAATATTCTCGAATCAATTAAAACTAGAATCCTATTCTGCTGCCTTCTCCTCCTCGGCATCGCCGCTCTCCTCTGGCGCCTTCTGCTCTGCCTCCTCATCCGCATTGCCCTCGTCCTCCTAGACCAGCTTTCCGTCAACAACGTCCTTATTCACATTGAACTTTGAATTCGTTATGTCCACATCCTGATGGAAAAAAGCCGCTTGACGCAGTCCCTTCTCAATGTTATTAATATGCTCTTGTATATTACTATTCTTCAAGTCGTCAAGCTCCCCCACGACATCGTCATACTTCTCTTTCAATTCTTCATAATCTTCCTCCCACTCCCCTATTTTCTTGTTCAATCTTTCCTCTGAGTCCAAACAGCGAACCCTCCACATCATCAACCTTTTTCTCTCTACCTCCCAACTCTCCTTCGCCTTCTGCAACACAGCCTTCTCTTCCTCAAGCTTGTCAACCTTTCCCTGCAACTCCTTTACCTTTTCCCGACCCCCCTCCTTCACCTCCCTCCGGTATAAAGAGCCCACACGACGGCTCAGTATCAAGGCTTTGCTTCCAAACTCCATCATCGTTCTCACAATATGATCTGCATCCATGCTATCAATGGAATTTACAATGGTATCTGGGAGGTTGATCGCGATATCCTTCCTCACAGATATCTCCGGCAATTCGATTAAACCAGATTCTGGCCCTTTCTCCCCACTAGCCGACCCTGCTCCGCTGGCCTACCCTGTCTCGAGCAAGGCCGCTCTCACTCTCTTCACGTCTTTCCCCTTGCCGTGTCGAGGCGGCAACTCAGCCTTCCTCTTCGTCCCACCGTGTACATGTACTTCCACCACGGACTCCTGCAGGTTGGGAACATCAGTCTTCCCAGCTGCCTTGGCCTTAGCGGCCATCTCCTTCCTCAACGATTGGAAAAGAGCCAAGCTCTTCTTCCCTGATTGCGCCATGTGCCCTACAATAATATATTACAACTCAGATTAAAACAACTTAGAATCATTAACACAGTTTAAGTAACAAACAGATACCTTCAATATCTATAAGCGGATGCACCGAATTATAAACTCTAACTAAGCCCTTAGTGGGCAACTTATCGACAAACTTCATTAAGATCTCCACCACCTCCTTATCCCCCACCGATAATTCATCCATCCCCATATCCTTATACCGAAAAGGGCTACCCGTCCAATTAAATGGGAATTTTGTACTCCCATCTGCATTCAAAAAATTAGCTTTGCCTTCTTCCATCACAACAACCTTGAAGTACCCGTCCTTGAAGTGCTTAAAAGACTGGGAAAATGCGTCCAGTCTACTGATACTAGGACGACTTATCAGAGACAGCCAAGTAGTCGACTGGCGGGGTCTGGTGTCGTAGAAGTACAAGAAAGCGTAAGGAGAAGGCTCCAGGTACAGAGATTGACACAAGAAGCGAAAAGCTTGCAAGTAAGCCCAACTATTCGGGTGCAACTGTGTAGGTGCCACGTTCAATGCACGCAACACACCCATAGTAAAATAATCAAACGGAAGCCGTACATGTAGCTGCGAAAAGTGACACATGTACATATAGAAGAACTTCTCTGTGGCCCCCTCTTGCCCGTGACACACATGGTCAACAGCGCTAACCCTCTCCAGGGAAACGATATCACCACTTACCCCCTTCGAGATGACGGCCGTACAGTTCAACCAGGAGTTCAAAAAATGAGACCACCGGAACAAAGACGATTGATTACAGACATCAGCAGCCGCCCACCCGTAACCGCCTTTGGCCGGCCAATCACTCTTCAGGGGGATCTTCTCGAACCTCCGTCACCGTCTCTATGGGAATGCCACTCGTCATACCTCCGGAACTAGTAACCTATTCATCTACTCACCTATCTCTACTCCTCTTCGACCCCATGCTCTCACTACTAGATGTGGACAACGATATACTATCGCTATTAGGCATACCTTTTTTGTGTTTACGGAAAGATATCGGCTGAAATTGGGAACTAGTCGGACAATAAAATGCACACAAGATCTCTGAATACGAAATTCTCGCAAATGAACCAAGTAACCCCTCACTCGTTTTGAAATCCGTATTTATAGGCCAGGATCCTAAACGACGAAAACCCCTTCCCGCCAAAAACAGCAACTCATATCAATAGACACCATCATTACATAATACATGATTCTTAAAAACGACGACGCTAGAACTTTCTGATTTGGCCCTTGACACCCCTTCACCTACCTTTAAACAATTACCACTTTTCAGCCTTAACACTGTTCATCACACTTAAAGGTTGGGGGACTGGTGTATCACACCTAGCCGGCTCCGCTAGCATACCAACACATATCACCCTTGATCGACAACTCATATCGGCCAAGGTTGGGGGACTGATGTACCACACCTAGCCAAACTCGACCAAATAAGTAAACGATACATACATACCAAAATAGTCAAGTATTCAGCCTAGGTCGAGTTAGCCTAAGTCTTATCAGATCTAACCTAAACATCTAGAGGAATAACCTGCACAAGATAGCATATAACCAACCTAAGCCGTCAAGGAAAGTAGTTGGCCTAGGCCGACTACTCTAATAGACTCAGTAAGATTAAAGCCCCCCAGCATTCAATAGGTCCTAAGGGCCTGGGCTAGGGCCCAGGCCCACTTACAACCAAAGCCCAAGCCCAAGCCCGACCCATAGAATAACCAAACGTAATTAATGCTCTATAAATATGTGTGGACCCTAGTAATTAAAGGTACGCATTCATTAATCACAGATTTGACCTTTTTGAGAGTTTTGACTCACTTGAGCTTCGAAGTCCCTTCTGCAGGTAACCCCTTCTGGATCCAATCCGACATGTATCTACCGAGAAGAGGCCAACTGAGGAGATAGCGGACTACATGGTAAGGTAACGCTTGTGCCTAACTCATCTTATTTGTTCTCTGCAGAAAAAATCACTATGGGAGAATTGAGGAGATAAATGTCGTTAATGAAAGTCAAATGCATATGAAGTCCACTTGAAAAAGTTTGGAGTGATGGTCATGAATATCAAATTATGGAAGAGGTAGAGTTGAAGAAGTAACCTCAAATGTTGAATTGGAAAATTTGGTGAAAAAAGAAGTTGATGATAAACAACAACTTGAGTTGAAAAGGTTACCAACTCATCTAAAATATTTTTTCTTAGAAGGCGAAGAAAAGAAGTTGGTGATCATTAGCAATTCTTTATCAAACACAAAAGAATAGAGATTGGTTGTCGTACTTAGAGAAAAGGATTACAAATTTGTATGCACAAGATAATGTTAGAAAAGGATTACAAATCGATTGTCCAAACATAGAGGACATTAATCCAACCATGAAGGAGGTGGTTAGAAATGAGGTACTCAAGCTGCTTGAAGTTGATATGATTTATCCTATATCTGATGGTGGATGGGTTAATCCTGTACATATAGAGCCAAAGAAATGAGGAATGTCTATCATTTAGAATGATAACAATGAATTAATTCCAAAAAGGATAGTCATCGGGTGGAGAATGTGTATTGATTATAGAAGGCTAAATGAGACAACTAAAAAGGAGCACTTTCCCCTACCTTTCATGGACCAGATGTTGGAAAGGTTAGCAGGGCATGCCTATTATTGTTTTATGGGCGGTTAGAAACATAGAGGACTGCATTTACTTGTCCCTTTGGCGTATTTGTTTACAGAAGAATGCCTTTTTGTCTATGTAACGCACCAACCACTTTTCAAAGGTGTATATTTGTTATTTTTGCTGATTTGTTGAAAAAAAAACATTGAATTTTTATGGATGGTTTCTCTGTATTTGGTTCATCTTTTGATCTTTGTTTAAAGAATGTTGAGATTGTACTCAAAAGATGCATAGAAACCAATATTATTCTGAATTGGGAAAAATGTCACTTCATGGTGCATGAAGGTATAGTACTTGGCCACAAAGTCTCATCTAGAGGAATCTTACTGGATAGTGCCAATGTACATGTCATTAAGAAGTTGCCCCTACCTACTTCTGTAAAGGGTGCTCAGAGTTTTCTTGGTCATGAAAGATTCTATTAAAGATTCATCCAAGATCTTTCCAAGATAACAAAGTCACTATGAAACCTCCTTGTTAAATATGTTCCGTTCAAATTTGATGATGACTGTATACGGGCATTCAACATTTTGAAAGTGATTTTGGCTCTAGTAATTGTTGCTCCAAATTGGGAGAAAGAATTTGAGTTAATGTGTGATGCAAGCGATTATGCTATAGGAGTTGTGCTTGGTCAAAGGCAAAGAAATGTTTTTCATACCATATATTATGCTAGTAAGGTCTTGACTGGTGCACAATTAAATTATGCTATAACACAGAAGCAGATGTTGGCTATTATGTATGCTTTGGAAAAGTTTAAATCCTATCTCATTGGATCAAAGGTCATTATCTACACAGATCATGCTGCTATTAAATACTTACTGATAAAAGCATATTCAAACCCAAGATTGATTCGATGAGTACTTTTTCTGCAAGAATTTGATGTAGAGATCATAGATAAGAAAGGGAGTGAGAATGTGATAACTGACCATCTTTCCTAATTAGTTAATGCAGAAGTAACCTGCAATGAGAAGGATATTCATGAAACTTTTTCAAATGAAGTCCTTATATGGTAAATTTTAAAGTTGCTGGTATGGTAAATTTTAAAGTTGTTTAAGTTTTGATGAAGATGTGACCACCTCATCAAGTTCCAAGGAGGCCAACCCTAGGAGGATCACTAGGAGCATGACAAAAGGGTAGGCATTATCCTCTCTATCTTTATTTTGCATTTCTTTAGTTTCAATTTCTTGAAGTTGGTTGTGGTTGACTATTTTGAGTTAACTTGTTGACCTTGACTTAAGGGTGGACTTGTTGACCCAAGATTAGCTTAACCTTAAACCAACATGCTAATAAATTCCTTAATTTGCTTTTGTGGGAATAAGAAAGGATGAGGACCTCATAGGAGATACTTGGCGTCCTAAGGAAGAGAGAGAATGAAAAAGACTTTCTAGAAGCATCTAGAAAGGGGAGGCCCACATGCCTTGGACACCAAGTCTTCTAGAATGTTCTAGAACCCTCTTTTGGGAGCCTTGGCCATGAAGACTTTCCACCTCGATGGCTTGGACGAAATTTCACCCATGTGCACACTATGTTGACCTACTTTCTAGAACATGCTAGGTTTCTTTTGTAACCTTCTACTTTGTTGTTTTGCTAAGGGGCCCCTAGACTTGTCTATTTAAGGGGACCTCTAACATTTGTACAAGGGTTGAACATTTTGGAGAAATTATACACTTTGTGTTTCAAGCTTTTGTGAGAGCATTCTTCCTTAGGGAGTTGAGTTCTTTCAAGCCTTATCTTGCCTTGGCAAGTGGCGGCATACAACACTCATCTTCAAGGTTGCCTTGGCTTCTTTTAGCCTAGCCTTGTAGTGGCGTGAATCCTCCATTCCTCCCATTTTCGTTGCTTTTCATTTTATGTTTCTTAACTCTTCTTGGTTTATATTGTTTCTATTATATGTTTTTCCTTTGGGTTTCTTACTCTTCATCAATCAATTCTCCTCCTCTCTAGAACCTTGGAAAGGAACCTTCACATCTAGATAGTTTGCTATCTTAATGTCCAGTGGGGATTTCCTTGGTTTTCTTCATCAATCATCACCATATTCATTAATCTTCTAAAAGGAACAAGATAATCCTACATCATTTGGTATCTAGAGCTTTGGTTGTCCTTGAATATGGTGTTTTTATGTTCTAACCTTGTCTTATGTAGCTATCTTTGAATGATCCATATAAAAATAGTGTTGCCAGCAACGTGTGTGTTTTTGAAAATAATACTACAGCAAGGTAAGTGGTCCAAAAGTAACTTTATTTATATCAAAAGAAAGCACTCTGAGTCTAGTTGCCAACAAAAAAAGAATGAACGCATTTGGAATTCTATGGAAAGAGTTATGATCAAATGAGTGAGCAAAGGTCAGAGTTGCCAAGAATACGAAAAACAACGTTTTCAGGTTTTGTTGTGGCAATTTTGCCTTCGGTTTTGTGACTCTTTTGCTCCTAAATGTGGTTGGATAACATGTCTTTGGATGCTTAGTCATTGAGCTTAAATTCCACGAGCTTAAATGCATGATAGCTACATGTGTGTATCTTTGTGTATGTCATGTTGAGTCTTTAATTGTGCCCAACTTTTGCTTGAGCCATATGTCATATGTTAGCTTCAAGTTTTCTTGTTCTTGTTATTCCAAGTATTTGAATATGGCATTCACTTTATGTCTTGCTTGATCTATGCTCCTTCAAATTGATTTGTGCCTAAAATTTGAAGAACTAAGTGTCCAAGCCACCTAAAAACACTGTCTTTCTATCTTATGAAACTTGTGAAAGAAGAAAAATCTTAACACCTTTTTACTCATTTACCAAGGGCAAACTTGCTCTTTGGTGAACCAAAAGTGCAATTTTGATTAGGCGTTATGCTACTAGTTTTCATATTAAAATTGTGGGTAATATTGGCTAATTAGTTCCATTCTTAACTTGGCTATTATCTTTCTTAGTGTATGCATGATTTAAGACTTGGTGTGGCATGTTCAAGTACTTTCCATAGAGTCTTTGTGCTTTTCTTGATTGTCCTTAAGTAATCCTTGTTTTGTCTTAGTGATTTTCTTCCTTTGTTCTCTTTTAAGTTTGGTGGTCGACCCACTTGAGTTTGTGTTTGAGAGGGTTTCAAAAACTTTAAAAGTATTTCACTCCTTTTTGGTAGAATTTGAGTGCAACCTTGCCGTGTTGGGGTGGGAGTGTGACCAAAACACTTGGGTTGTTATTTCTGACCACACTTGATCACGGGTTTCTTATCATTTGCTAACCAACTTCTTTACTTGTCTCGGATTTTTGAGTTGTTTTGTAGGAAAGCATGAATTTGAGTCCAGTTTTGGAGGATGCAAGAGAGGGAGAAGGTTCGGCTTCTCCATACTCACCTCAAGTGGTGACTCCCGTGGCACATCAAGGGACCATCATTGATGTCACTAGCCTTCTCTAACAAATGGAACTTAAAAGGCAAGAAGATAGGGAACAACAAGACAGAGCCTTTCAAATGTACATGCAACAACAAATGCAACAAATACAACAAGTGTAGCAACAAATTCAGCAAGTGCAACAACATCAACAAATCCAACCAAGAGAGGAAAGAAAGGCAAGGAGGCGATCTCCTTCCGTGGACTCCTATGGAAGTGAGGAAAGAACAAGAAGGCCCGAAGGGGGTAGAGAAAGAAGGCACTAAGTGCAACATCAAAGGCAACCTCCCCCCATCAAAATCCCAAAGTTCAAAGGAGAACATGACCCCAATGCTTACATGAAGTGAGAACAAAAAGTGGATCAAATTTTTAGCATTCATAGAGTTAGTGATCAAGAGCAAGTAGACTTGGTAGTTTTAGAGTTTGAAGAGTATGCCATGACTTGGTGGCATCAAATTTGTATGGACAATTATAACTAAGAGCCACCTGCGGCTTCTTGGATGGACATTAAAGTTAAAATGTGTAGACGTTTTATACCTTCCTATCATAGGAGGGAGACTCTTTTGAAGCTTCATAGGCTTCAATAAGGGTCTATGTGTGTTGAAGAATACTTCAAATTGATGGAGTCCATTATTTATCATCAGATCAGTTAAATCAAGCTAAGGGTGCGCTTTTTACCCTTCGTCACATTTTACAAAATGGTTAATCGACAATCACATGTGAACAAATTGAAAATAGTTATCAAATGACTTTAAATGATTTTTTTCTCAAAATAAAGTCTCAAAATTATGTTTCAAGAATTTTCCCTTTCCAACTACAGATTTATGCGGGATGTAGACTTAAATGAGTGTGGGCTTAAGCGAATGTCTACTGTAGAATAGCTTTATTTTGGACTATGTATGATGGACCAAGTAGTCTAAGTTTTCTTTTGGGTCTTATATCATGAGCCAAATAGTGTAAGGTTTTTGTCAACATGCACTAGTACAAAATGTGGATATAACAACAAGATATAACATCACTTATGAAGGGAATGATATAATTAGGGATGTCAAAAAAATTTGTACCCACGGGTATCCACGGATAAAACCCATAACGGGTAGGAAACAAATATTAAAAATAGATACACACTACCCATGAGTACGGGTATTTTTGATACCCACATGTTAACGGGACGTGTATGAGTTGTTGACATGAGAAGCCAAGGTGGTTTGCTTCTTGAAGATTTGATGAAGATTGAATAAAGCTCTTTTGAACTATCTTGAAGCCATTACCATTGGAATGAAGCCTACATTGATGAAGGAAAGGTGATTTGATGATATCCATGGTGATCAAGGCTGGAACATGTGCTCTCCATGTAGTTACATCATTAAGAAAGTGTATTTGTAGCTTGTAATTCATGTTGTAGACCTTAAAGCATTAATTAGATGTAGTTTGGTCTTTAAAGTGGTTTTAATCTGTTGAATGGTTTTTCAACAGGTTAAAATGTCTCTTTTAATCTGTTGAATGACTTTTTAACAGGTTAAAAGGTTGGCTGCAGTAGTCTTAAACTGCAAGAAATTCAATTAGTTGATTTAGTTTTTAATCGGCTGATTTCACTTAAGTCAAGTGAAATCAACCGATTGATTTGGAAATCAACCTGTTGAATTTCGTAATAGTTTGACTAAAAAAGCTCTGATTTTCGAAAGAGAGGTCTGTTGATCATTTTAGAGCATGATTTGGTTCTAGAAACTTGTGGAAACTCTCTCCTTCGTGATCATAGGTGTTGCAACTGTTGAAGATTGATCTTGGATCAATTCTTGGAGCTTTTGGCTTGGTTTGAAGCTTGGAGAAAGTGGTTTGTGGTAGGCTAGGCTGTCTTACCACTAAGGTTTGATCTTTCTCAAGCTTTATGTGTGTGCCTGGTGGTTTTCCAGGTCTGCAAGAGGGTTCTTGCTGTGCTGGTGTGATTCTTGTGTGAATGAAGAGTCTTTTGTGTTGTTTTTGCATATTTTGGAAGTGTAATGGTGGATACTTTGTAAAACTTTTGAAATAGTGCAAAGTCAAGCTAAGGTTGCCTTGACAAACTGGATGTAGCTCAGGTTTGAGTGAACCAGTATAAAAATTCGTGGTGTCCTCCCTTCTCTAACCTTTCTCTCTTGCATTTTCATTTTAAAGTTTCAAGAACTTGTGCTTTAATCATCTTTTTCATGTTCTTGCATGTTTTCATGGCATCTGTAGCATTGAGCATGTTTGTATGATCATTTGGAACTGGTCTTGATCATTATTGAGCATTGTTTCTGGTTTAAAATTCAAATTCGCATTTATGCATTTTTCCCAGTATTTCAGTCGACTGTTTTTCAGTTTCAATCGATTGATTATACCAGAACAGAATCTGTTTAGTAAAATCAATCTGTTAACTCTATTTTTGATCGATTGAAAGTGTATAGTTCAGTACTGTTTACATCCTAACTTGGTGATCTATTTGATTCAATTAAAGGTGGTTTTTAGCTTGCAAAGATAGCCTAAATTTTTAACTAGCCAATTCAACCCCCCTTCTTGGCTTTTCAACCATTTCAAAACTAACATGAGTATCATAGTATCCGTACCTGTGGATACCCGTACCTGTTAAACTTTAATTCACAAAAATACCCTCATATATATATTAGTAAAAATCATTCTGACCTAATTTTTTCTAAGTTACACATCTTGTCTTGTCTTTTTTCTTCATTCTTCCAGCTTCAAGTATTGGTACATTGTCTTCTTCTAGGTACATCCCTTGACATTCTTCTCTCTCTTTTCTTTGAAATTTGGCATATACATCAAACCCTATATAGACAATGACGTTTATGGTATGCTTGTTGTCACATGATGGAATCAAGATAAGAATACTTGGCATGTGGCAGTTGAGGTTTATTATTTGTTTATTTTGTTTATTTTTCAGGAATCAATCGGAGAAAGTGGACTTGTTGATCAAAGAACTAATTAAAGAATTTCCATTGTGTTGAATGCCATTTTATTTTTACTTTTATAATTATTTGGACTTGTATGAACTTGAGTTTATTTGAACTTTATTTAAAATTTATGATAGTGATGTATTTTATGTTATTTTATTTGAATTTATAATTAAATATTTTTTTAAAATAATTTTGTAAATACCCGCGGGTACCTTGTGGATACCCACGAATATGAAAAAAATAGGCGGGTACTCGCATAACGGATATCCGACGGATATGGGTACAGGTATGGGACAAATATTTATCCAGCGGGTAGAGTACGAGGAAGCTACTACCCGTACCCTATGTAGGATGCAGACTTAAATGAGTGTGGACTTAAGCGAATGTCTATTGTAGAGTAGGTTTATTTTGGATTATGTATAATGGACCAAATAGTTTAAGTTTTCTTTTGGGTCTTGTATCATGAGCCAAATAGTGTAAGGGTTTTGTCAACATGCACTAGTACAAAATGTGGATATAACAAGATATAACATCACTTATAAAGGGAACAATGTAATAGAAAAGGCGGTGAAAGTTTCGTAAATATTAGAAACAATATAACATCAATTGTGGGAATAACCTATGTAGTATCATTTTTTATTCAAAACACCTTTCCCTTCCTCTCTTTACTGAACGTAAAAGGAAAGACCAAGGATGGAGTAAAAGCACGACAAGATTTGGTCGACATGGGTATCCGTTATTAGTTACAACCACAATCAATTGGAAGACGTACCTACTTGCCCCAGCCTGTCACACTCTTTCTAGAAAAGAGAAGCAAAATTTTTGTCTGTGTTTAAAAAGTGTGAAGGTTCCCCAAGGTTACTCTTCAAATATTAGTAGCATTGTTTCTATGCAAGATTTAAAGTTAGTTGGTTTAAAGTCTCATGATTTTCATGTGTTGATGCAACAATTATTACCAGTAGCTATTCGAACCATCTTACCTCCTTTTGTTAGAGGTATTCTAACACATTTGTGTATGTTTTTTAATGTAATATGCAAGAAAGTTATTGACCCTCGAGTGTTAGATGATTTGGAAAATGAGGCCATTAGAATATTGTGTCAATTGGAAATGTATTTTCCACCCTCATTTTTTGATATCATGGTTCATTTAATAGTTCATCTAGTGAGGGAAATTCAATTATGTGGGTCGGTTTTCTTAAGATGAATGTACCAGTTGAGAGATACATGAAAATCTTAAAGGGATATGTCAAGAATTAGTATCGACCAGAAGCTTCAATTATAGAGCAGTATATTGCAGAAGAAGCCATTGAATTATGTTCAAGTTATATGCCAAGTTGTGAACCAATTGGAGTTCCTAAGAGTAGACATGAAGGTAAATATGAAGGCAAGGGTGTTCGAAGAGTGAAGATTGAAAGTGTTAGTAAAAAAGAAGTTGATCAAGCGCATTTGTACATCTTAAACAACATTGTAGAAGTGATTCCTTACATTTCTCAACACATTGATGAAATGAAGTTTGCACACCCACGTATGAGTGAAAAATGGGCACTTAATGAACATAACAAAACTTTCTTATCATGGACCAAACACTGATGTGATCGCATATGGCGGGTACTACATCAACAATTACTATTTCTTTTCGAAGATGAAAGATGAAAAAAGTAGAGTTCAAAATAGTGGGGTTACGCTTCAAGCTGAAGCTGTACATTTTGCTAGTTTTAAGGACAAAAATCCAATTACGACATCCATGAGTTACTTTGGAATAATACAAGAAATATGGGAAGTTGACTATATAGCTTTTAGAGTGCTAGTTTTCAAGTGTAAATGGGTTAATAGCAATTTCGGTGTGGTGACAGATGACTTCGACTTCACTTTGGTGGATCTTAATAAGATAAGTTATACGGATGAACCATTTATTATGGCCAGTCAAACAAGACAAATTTTTTATGTCATTGATCCAGCTAATCAGAAATGGTCAATTGTATTAGAAGGAAGAAGCATGCACAGAAATCTTGATGAAGATTGTCTTGATCTACTTAAGACGACGTCTTTCTCATCAACAACCATTCAAGACAAGGTTGATGACATAACTGATGACATTCATGCTATTTGAAGTTATCATAATGAAGGCATATGGGAGAAAACAATACCTTATTAGGTGTTTATTTATTAATATCTTCACATTTATATTTATATATTTTTCGTGTAATATAGTAGAGGTAATTGAGTATATTTTCCTTATTATCATTTTCTAATGATGTGTTTTTTAGGTATGACAAGCTCTGGCTCAGGAAAAAGCGGACCAGATAGATTTGTGACTCGGTTGTCGAGTGTCACAAATCAATGACTTGGTAAACAAAGGTTGTTGGTCGAGATTGATCCCTGATCGGGTGATCCTAGTGGCCCAAGGGAAAAAGATTACCGTAGCTATATAAAGATGTTGGCCAAAACAAAAATCCCTATTGTGATTGCTTTGTGGGATGGTGTCGCAGAGGTCGACAAGAACCTCCTATGGCAACATGTTTTGGTATGTTTACTTAAAGCAATTATATTGTTTATTATCTTAGTTAACACATAAGTTATTTGTTGATTTGAACAACAAAATTTTGAGATTGCTTCGAACACCGAGCGAATTAGGAAGAATGTGTTATCTCACATAGGCACCAGATGGAGGGACTTCAAGGCAAGGCTTACACATGTATATGTGTGTATATGTGTTCGGAGACAAACAACATGATACTCCTTATATAAAGTACTCAATCTCTGAGTAGGTAGAGAGTCCGAGGATTGGTAGGTTTGTTTATGAAATTTGTTTATACTGACATTAGTTATACATTTTTGAATTGAAGTTAGTAAATAATGTTATGTGTGTGATAGGAAAAAAGGACAGCAGGCCAAGAAAGACAAAGGCTTAATGATACATCGCACGTACTCTCTAAAGGTGGCTATGCATTATTAGAGAAAAAAATGAAAAAGTCTCGTACACAAGCCTTAGGACTTGAGTCCCCTGAGAATCTACAATTCCTAGGTACGAGCTGTGGAAGGCTGCTCAGACTAAGTCTGATGGGATCATGACATCACAATCAACTCAAATGATATATGCAAGAATAGTAAGTACATCCCATATTTGACACCCATAGTTCATATGCTTCCTCTTTATGATTACACTTGCTTATGTGGTGCAGGATGAGTTAGTTGAGCAAGAGACTCAGGGTTTGTTTATTGGTCATGGTTGAGACGATATACTAACAACAGTGATTGGAAAGCCAAAACACCTAGGACGTTTTCGTGGCGTTGGAGGTTTCATTGGTTTTCGAGATTACTTTGGTCCTTCACAAAGAAGTAACGAATCCTTGAGTCAAGAGGCCTTGAGGAAGATGAAGTAACAAATGGAAGAAAAAATAAACCAATGCATGGGAATTATGGAGCAACGCTTCATGGAACAACTTCAACAACAACAACAAATACAAAGAGCACTTGAAGAAAAGCTTATGTCCATGCAGTAGCAAAATATGGAGATCCCCACTCAAGCTCCTACAGGACATCGTGTGAGCACAAAAGGCTCATGCTTTGTTGTAGATCATAATGACTACACAAGTCAGTATGAGTTATTGGTTGATGAAGATCCTCCGCACGTAATGGCCATAGGACGACAACTTCAAGGGGGAGACTATCCATGGTGTTCCTCTACTGCCCTAGTATTTGTGTGTGACAATTGATGAAATTCTAGATCCCCATGCTCAAGTGCCTTTACCAACTTTAGAAATCCAATTCGTTGGGGAGGCTTTAGGCACATTTATAGCTTGGCCTAAAACATTGATGATGCCATAATTTGGCCCACAAAAGGTATCATGGCATCATATTCTTAATAGTTCAAGTTTACAATTTATAAACTTTTTGGTCTTATACCTTTCAAAAAATTTATTTCAGTCCACCCGTCTTGAAAAAGCAGCATGTTAGGCATCAACGTGTTATACGTGAAGATGATGACATGGCAGAAGCAGAAGATGAACCTCTGCGGAAGCTGCTCACAAAATAACACAAATTGAAGAGAGGACCGGTAGTGCTAGAGTGGGAGTTAAGAGTATTTGGCCTCCATTATCATGTTCCATTGTACATCAATCTGAATGATGCACTAGAGATCGTTGCGGGAGACAAGATGTTAAATATTTCAATTTTACAACTATGGTGCATGTAAGATATTTTATTGTATTCCACATTTAGAACTTGAAATTAGTACTTTTTAATTTATACCTAACTGTTTTATTGTAGGTACATGGACAAAGTAATTGTGGAACAAGGCCGAGCTTCCATGTATGGATTCATTGAACCTCAGACCATTCGAGCTTCTGGAAACTGACCTGATCACGTGAAAAGTTATTTGCAAACATGGATGGCTGAGTCAAATAGAGAGATTTACATCGCGTCGTACATTGATGGATAGGTGTTATTGCTTGTAATATTTTATGAATTATTGTTGATTATTCAACTAAGTACTTGTGATTGATGATAGGTCTCATTGGCAACTATTGGTCATCATTCCAAATCAATGCACGGTTGTATGGTTTTGTTCATTGCATTGGAAGATTAAAAATGCTTTGAAAAACATGTTACAAGAGTAAATGTTACTTTTTTTCGTGTCATATGTATTTACGTATTAAAAGTAACCTATATTTTATGTTTCCAAAATTTCATTAGAGTTGTGAGTAAGCCCAGAGCACAATAGATTAAAGTATTATACCCAAAGGTTGTAACTCATTCATTTACTAAGTTATTATTTTCGCATGTCAACTTATGAACTTGATATGTGATTATTTTTCGTCATCTTTAGTGTAACAAACAAGAAGATTCATGGGAATGTGGGTATTATGTCATGTCTTGGATAAGAACAATCATTCGAGCTACAATTAAAGATGAATGGATATAGGTAATAATATATGTATATATCTTTAAGTTATTATAAATCATATCAAACTTTAAACAATGATATTCATGCATAATGAATTTGTATTATCTTTTCAGCGCTTCAAGAATCCATCACCTCCATCGGAAGACACTATCCAGACACTAAGACAAGAATGGGTAGCATATTTATTAAAACAATGGAGTTAGGCCCTAGAACATTACAATTTCATTTTAAAAACTTTGTAGAACAATTTCTTGATGAATTTCTTAATTTTGTGGTAATTGTAAAAGTTTACACAACTTTACAATTATGAGTTAAATTTACCACGTTGTTGGAATATAATAACTTTGTTCTAGGAATTTTCTGTTTTTCAGGTATGGGAATATGTAAATACAGCCAAAATTAAAAAAAAAAGAAACTACTGAAATTGACGTTTGTCCTTGCACTGATAGACGTCAAGGGACGTCGGTTGTAGCACTGCCTGACGTCTCTTGACGTTTGTTAGTGCAACGACAAATGTCAATTTCGGCCTTTTTTTTTCGCTCTTGTTGGTGCCAGTTGAACGTCGGGTGCAAATTGAACTAACGTAAAGGGACGTCGGGTTCTTATTTTCTAACATTAGTTTATGTCAGTTTTTTTTAGACGTTAATTTTAACGTCATCATATATGACTTTGATATTTTTGCAAACGTCAAAAGCTGAAAATAACAAACGTTACAAGCACTTTTAGTGTTAGTGATAGTCTGTTATTGAAAAGGAGAGAAGAGTAGATTATGATGGAAAGACCATATATGTATGCTTAATCTCTTATTCTTCTTCATGTTTGAAGCTATTTGTAATTGTTGTTGGTGCCTTGGTTTTCATTTTTGTTTTTTGCTTTATTTCCATACATATAAGATGTTATCCTAGAATGGATAGAAAGTGTGGCAAAGATACCAGTTGACGGGAAAGAAGGGCCAGTTGACATGGATAGGTAAATAATAGTAAAAGAATAATTTTCAATCAATATTAAGATAGAACTTTTTTAGTATTATATTTCTACATCCATTCAATTTTTTCCCATATTTAATTCTAAAGATCATTGGTTACATGGAAGTTGAAAACTAAAAATTGAAAATGACTTATACTTAGCAAACAATGAGAGAAAAGAGTATTCATATTATTCGTACTAGGAAAACACTAGAACTATATCCTAAGATATATCACTTGGTAGGAGGATCAACTATATTTTAAAGTAATTAATTTAGAATGACTTTTCTTTCATGTAGGGGAAATTAAGTCCATGCCTTTTATTGAAGCACTTGGTTGATGTCAGCTTGGTTCATATTCTTCATGTTGGTGAATCGATATAGTGTTAATCATTTTAGCAATGGAGCATTTTTAATGTATTTTTTTATTAGAAATAAATTTGAAATAAAACATATTTAAGTATAGTGTAAACTTGAAATATTAGTTTATATTTTTTGGTCCTAAATAAACTGAATGGCATATTGTTGTTGAAAAATTCAAGTGATATGATGAACACTTATTTGAATATGTCAAGGCAAAACTTGCTCAATGAGCTATGACAACTTGCACTTTTCTTTCACAAAAACCCTTGCATGTATTCTTAAGATAAGCTTTGTATCTGCATTTGTCAAACATTTGGCATATTCCTTTGCTATTAAAAGTAAGTAATTCTATAATCTTCTTGAAACTCTTCTCCGTGACTCTTTTCGAGGTGCTGGAATCATATTTATGAAGTTGAATTTGTTAATTTCATGGTTTTGATAGAGTTTTTTTATTAAATTTGAATTTCATACTTTTGCATTTAAATGATGCAATATCCTAAACTTTTTCCTTTGAATTTATCTTAACAAATAGGACCAAAAGGCACATGAGGCAATCTTGAAAGCATTAAACTTGAAAAGGTTGGTTTTACAAATTCATTCTTTTTTGGTGTTAACCCCCTCCATTTCCTCATAAAGATTACTAATCCATTATGCTTTTCTAAAAATGTGGTTATGAAAAAGCTGTTAGTTAAAGTCTTTGTATGTTTCAGCTAATTCCTTTATCATTTGCCTTGTTGCAGCCGAGCCAAATTTGAAAGAGTGGGCTGCAAGGAAAAAAGTTTATGACAGATGCATATATATTGATTTATCTCAATAGTGGCCAATGTGGACCTTACAATCATTGTTACATGACTCATAGGATAAAACTAGAATTGTGGGAAAATACACTGGCCTTTCAAGTGCATGTCTTTCAAAGTCTAAAAAACAATACAAGATATTACATTAGTTCCCATAAACAACGGATGTAATACCCGCTTTTCTGCCTGAAAACAGATTTCTCTATTAAATCGGTTCTTTATTAACTGATGTTATACTATACGATGTTAGATCAGTTTTGACAACTAATGTAATATGTCTTCCACTTATTACATTGTTTGATACAACATGTGATATGCCCAAAAAAACCGATGTAATATCCATTTACTATACTCGTTACTAGTGGAAAAAGGGGAATCTATGACGACTTATTATGACAAGAATAAGCAACATGTCATAATAAGTTGACCGATGACATTTTTGTAATAAAAGTAATAGTTATTATGACTGGTAAAAAGGATCTGTCATAATAAGTGAAAAGCAAAAATTTATTATCACAAGTTTAGAGGACCTATCATAGTAGATGGGTGGGGTGGCAAAATTGAAATTATGTTAAAAATATATTATGACAAATTTTGAGAAACTTGTCATAATATTTTTAAATCCCTAATTTTTTCCAGTCCCTCTTTTCTCCTTCTCGTCTCCATTCTTTCTCTAGAAGTACCCTTTCTTTCTCAAACAGTCATGTTGCCTTCTTGTTTTGCGTTGTCGTTGCGGCTCCGTTCGCTGTGCCATTCACTGTACTGATTGTCACATCGTTCGCGCACTGTCCACGCAGTTTGCGCACTGTTCACTCACTATTTATGCACTGTTCCTGGATGCCGCATTGGTTATTCTACCTCCCTTTGGATAGGTTTTCCCTATTTTCTTCACTTAGTTTGCACATGTGTCTTGGGCTAGGGTTCTGCTTTGGAGTGAGTGAGAGATGCTTATCCTTGAATCTCGTTGCTAGACTATAAGAACTAAGAATCCATATCTTGTGTGTCTTGTTATGGTTTTAAATAAAAGTAATACATAGAAATGCTTGGTTTCTATCTCATGTCATACTACTGTTTGTAACTAGAAGACATGAAATGTTGAAACTGTATTTAAATAAACCGAAGACAGTAACATAGTTGAAAATGACCCTCTATATTTAAATCAAATAGTCAAAAGTAGACACATGTCCAAGACAAAAGTCTGTGTTGTTTTGCTTTGTCTCCATAAAGCTTTGTATTGTAGAGGATAACTAATTTGACTATGCCCTTCCTTCCTCATAATATATTTCAAACCACACACGTTGCAATGTTTCCTAGGAAGCCAGAAACACACAACACAAAAATTATTAGAGACTATGAGTCAATGATCACTCTTGCTACCGTAGAGTTATTTCTAGGCCAAACAACACAGTTTCACGTGTGCTTTTTAGACTAATAAAGCTCTGTTTTACTAAAATAAGGCACTTTAGATTTTACATGCATTCACATAACTTGTGAATCCTTTGTAGATCATTGTATTGGTTGTGAATGAAAAGTAATTAAATTCATATTCAACTTTGAATAAGACAATATTCAATTGGATTCAAGGAGCTTGGAGTTTAGTGTACAAATTACTACAAGTGTTAAACAGAACTTGTCTTCTTTTCGCTTAACATTATATTCTTAGTATTACTTCTTTTTGTTTACTTTTGCATAATGTATGTGGTTATTGGGTATATAGCATATAGTATATGTGCTTAGCTTTGATTCTTGGGAAATCTACAACTTTGGCATACTAAAAAATTAGGCCATTGTAGAGCGAGAAGAATAGGATCACTTCTTTTCTTTCTTTAACTTTTAACATTTTTTTATTTTACCAAATATATAACATTAAGTTAGACATGTGGTAATGAGCGTTAAAGCTATAAAGATCACTAATATTATTACATTAATTTTATATTATTGAAAGTAATAATTATGATAAAGATAAAGCTGTTATAATGCTTGCATGGTTGACTTAGTTTACTTTTTTTAAGTCCTCCGATGCACATACTTTATTAAACAAATAAGTAATTTTTGTACGATGAGTAAAAAAAATTAAAATACATTAAATAAACCTTAATATGAAGTGCCTTTTTATCATTATTAATTTTTAATGGTTTAAACTTATCATATCCTAATTATACTATTAAAAAACTACCCCACTTAAAGTGTGATATTCCTATTGAATTTGATTTGATTTTTACTTATTTGTAATAACTTATGGGTTTTTTATCTTTAATTTCTAGTTGGAGTGATGTTATTTTTTATCCAAGCGTACAATTTCTAGTTCTCTCTATTTTTACTCTTATACATGTTATGATGTCAACAATTTACTAACTATTTATTTGAAAGTAGTTTAGCATTTGATGTTTATATCTATTTAACATTTCTACTTCTACAATTTTTAATAGAACTAATATTTATAAAGTAGAATGTAACTTATAACGTATAGATAAAAACTTCCAAAATTAGAACCCTTAATTTAATGTATTTATGACATAGAACGCTAATATGGATTGAAGTTGGATAAATTCTAAATGCATAACTAATGAATATGAGAGCAGAGTACAACAATTTATTGAATTTGCTACGAAGAATGTTCCAGATAATAATGGAAGATTTTATTGTACATGTGTTAATTGTTTGAATGAGCGAAGACTACCCATTGAAGTAATACGGGAGCATGTTTTGTGTAAAGGATTCCTAAAGAGTTACACAAAGTGGACACGGCATGGTGAATTAGTAGAAATGCCAATAGCACATGTGCCTCAAACTGAAACAAAAGAAGTGGATTTAGTTGTGGAAGACCTATTGGAGGAAATGATTCGTGATGTTAGAGATGACGTCTTCTGACATCCACATATGTTTGAAACTTTGTGTAGTGATGAAGAATTGCCTTTGTATCTGGGGTGCACTAAGTTCACTTGATTTTCGGCAATATTAAAATTGTTTAATATGAAAGCAAGAAATGAATGGAGTGATAAAAGTTTCACAAAATTGCTTGAGTTGCTGAGTGACATGCTTTCTGAAGGTAAAATGATGCCAACATCTAATTATGATGCAAAGAAGATATTGTGTCCGATGGGTATGGAGTACAAAAAGATTCATGCATGTTCGAACGATTATGTGTTGTATAGGAAGGAATTTATAAATTTACATCAATGTCCACATTGTGGGTTATCAACATACAAGTAAAAAGATGGTGACTTTGAATATGATATTAATAATGGTGTCCTAGCAAAGGTGTTGTGGTATCTTCCTATAATTCCAAGGTTTAAAAGATTATTTGCTAATGTAAAAGATGCAAAACTCATTAGATGGCATACAGATCAACGTAAAAAAGATGGTCATTTGACGGGTACACAGGCTCCACTTTTAAGTTGCATGACATGTTATTTTGTACAATCAATGACTTTCCAGCATATGGTAATTTGAGTGGGTATAGTACAAAGGGTCACAAAGCTTGTCCTATATCTGAAAAAGGCACATGTCACCATCAACTAAAGCATGAAAAAAAACTGTGTACATTGGACATCGAAGATTTCTTAGTGCAAACCATCTTTTTCATAAATTAAAGAAAGCATTTAATGGCTGTCAAGAAAATGAAATAGCTCCAACACCTTTAAGTGGATTACAAGTATATGAAAGTGTGAAGGACATCCATGTTATGCCCGGCAAGACACAAAAGTGAGCCACAACAAGAAACATATGGAAGAAAATATCTATCTTCTTTGATCTCTCATATTGGAGGGTGCTTGATGTGAGACATTGTATAAATGTCATGCATGTAGAGAAAAATGTGTGTGATAGTATTATTGGAATACTTCTCAATATTCAAGGAAAAACAAAAAATGGTATCAAGTCTTGTTTAGACTTGGTTGAAATGGGAATAAGAGAACAATTAGCTCTGCAATCTCATGGCAAACGAACATGCTTGCCTCCTGCATGTCACACGTTGTCTAAACAAGAAAAAAAAGTTTGTGTGAGTTTTTACGGGGTATGAAAGTTCCACATGGTTACTCTTCCAATGTTAAATGACTTGTATCCATGAAAGATTTGAAATTACTTGGGTTAAAATCTCATGATTGTAATGTTTTGATGCAACAACTCCTACAAGTGGCTATTCGCGGAATATCGCCTAAGAATGTTAGATATGCATTAACTAGATTATGCTTCTCTTTTAATGCTATTTGCAGTAAAGTTATGGACCCTGCAAAGTTGGATCAGTTAGAGAATGAGGCTATAGTTATCTTATGTCAATTGGAGATGTATTTTCCTCCATCATTTTTTGATATCATGGTCCACTTTATTGTACATTTAGTAAGGGAAATTAGACTTTGTGGACTTGTGTTCTTACGATGGATGTACCCAATGGAGCGATACATGAAGATATTAAAAGGGTATGTGAAAAACCAATATCGTCCTAAAGCATCAATTGTTGAAAGATATATTGCAGAGGAGGCTATTGAGTTTTGTACAGAATACATCTCAAAAATTAAAGCTATAAGGGTACCTAAATCTTGTCACCATGGAAGAATTGCTGGTAAAGGTACTCGAAGTGCAAAAGTTATGACATTATCACGAGATGAAGTTATCCAAGGACATTTTTATATCTTGAATAACACTGACATAGTCATACCAAGTGCTCACAAAGGACATTATTAAGAGACATAACCTACGAATGCCTAAGAAGTGGTTGATTAATGAGCATAACAAGGCTTTCTTGAAGTGGTTTAAAGAAAGAGTTCAAAATGACAATACAAGCTCTGATACATTGAAATGGTTAGCATGCGAGCCAAACTTTGATGTCATATGTTGGAGTGGTTATGATATAAATAATTATTCATTTTATACAAAATCTGAAGATGAAAAAAACATGATGCAAAATAGTGGAGTTGTGGTGGTGGCTGAATCAATGCATTTTTCTAGTGCAAAGGATATTATGGCTTACTTTGGTGTAATTGAACACATATGGATGATTGATTATACTAGTTTTAGAGTGCCTGTTTTTAAATATAAATGGGTTGACAATAATAATGGTGTTAAGATTGATGATTTGGGGTTTACCTTGGTTGATCTAGAAAAGGTCAATTATATGGATGAGCCATTCATCATAGCATCTCAAGCAAAACAAGTGTTTTATGTCATTGATCCTTCTAACAAAAAATGGTCAGTTGTTCTTCAAGTAAGAACCACACATGGTACTCATGAGAATGATGATTCAACACTTGATATTTCTGAGACTCCATCTTTCTCCACAAATATACCTACATTGGAAGTTGATACCAAAGTTGAAGATGTCCATGCCACACGTGATGACCATCACGAAGGGTTGTGGGAGAATATTCAAACTTAACAATGTAAACAATTTATGTATATTTATCCTTTATTCTTATATTTATTTACTTTTAGTGTATTTATTTATATTTTATTTACAATCTTTTTTTTATAACAGGTATATGGCTGATTCATCTACACCTCTACCATCACATTCATCTTCACCTCTACCATCGCAAAGTGAGGGCCAAAGTCAATCATCTACCCAACACAAAGGTAGACGTGCGACTAGGCTCAGAAACTTGACTGTTAGTCGTAATGGTGATCACAAATTGCCTATTCAGTTTGATATGAATACAGGAAAACCTTTGGGAAAGAATCGCACAAGATTCAATACTTTTGTGGCCTTACTTGGTAGAAGTAAGGCTAGTATTCTTATTGACAATTGGGACCATGTTCCAAAAATGGTGAAGAACCAAATATGGCAGACTATCACGGTATGGAAATCTTAACCTAAGTTCCATAATAATTAATAAAATTATAAATACAACATATATGTGACTGGTATTTATCATGTAGCTGACATATGATGTCCCAAACAACTACTTGTTGAGGACTAAATTGATTGCATATGTTGGGCAGTGATTGAGGTGTTTTAAAAGCGACCTTACTAGTCACTATATTTATGGTAAGCTAAGTCAAAAGAACCCTTGTGAGATATATCAGTTCCTTGACAAGGACACGTGGCAGGCTTTTCGGGAGAGACGACTACACCCTGCCTTCTAGGTAAATTGAATATATTATTTATGGATTGATAGTTTAATTTTTCTTTTCTTACATACTTTCTTATTAATTATTTATATGTGAAATGCATGTAATAAGAAAAGAGAAAAGTTGCACAAGACGTTCAGAAGAAGAATGTCCACCCCTACAAATTGTCTCATGAGGGATATGATAGATTAGAGCTGATTATGATCCGTGAAGCCTCTTCTTCATCTACCATTGATGAGTCAAATTTGAGTTCGATATCTCTACCTCCACGTCATGAGAAAGGGAAGAGAGCTCGTACAAAATTATCATGAGAATGCACTTCTAAAGAAACTCGCATTATAGACTTCTTCATTACTCTTATTTTGGGGATGTATTTAGTAAAACTTGAACGAAAATGCTTTTTTTTTTGTAGGATAACTTGGTGGTTTTCAAATAATACATTCATACAACGAACTCAACAAGTGGTTTTCAACCCCAACAAAACAACAAAAAACTAAAGCATAAAGCCACAATTTTACTTGTACAACCATGCAACTAGAATATTACATATAACCAAGTAAAAGATATAGCATTAACATTGCAACTATGGCTATATAACTCACGTTCAATAAAATAACCATCATATTATATAAGTAAAAAAGTAACGCCAAACCATACATTCATCTCATCAATGGTCACCAACACATTGAAATATAACACAATTAATAAAACCAAATAAAAAGCATCAAACCAAAAGTATGAGAATTTAAAGAGAACCAAAAGTTGTCATACATGATTTCATAAAAGCCCCAAGTGGGTCCCACGTATCCAAGAAAGTAAAGAAAATTATTAAGTGAATGTGAGTCAAGGTTGAAAAATCAAAGTTGCAACAATTAGAACACTAATATATGCACTTAGCTTTCACGTAAATTCTACAAACATCAAGAATGGAAACAAAAGGTATGCATATGTGGGCCCCCTGGTTTTATTCCAAGCACATGTGATGAGAAAGAAATAGACATGTGGTATGAAGTATGAATGAAACTAAAAGTTGTGACCATCTAAAATATCATCATGCATTTATGTAAATGTTGCAACCAAAAACCTCACAAAGAAGTAAAAGTAAGTTTATACGTGGGTCCCATAAAAAATGCCATGCTAAAACATTAATGTGATTGCAAAAGTGAACTTGAAGAAAATAAAAAGAAAACAAAACCTTCACCTACATATTTTCAAGAAAGGTACGCATGCCGAAAAACAAGAAATATAACCAAAAAAATATATGCATTTACGTATGAAAGATAGTAGAAAAGGAAGAAATAGAAGTAATTAAAAAACCCATGCATGAGAAGGAAAAAAAATACATGCCGCGTGAATTTGCAGGAACAACCAATCTCTTTCCTCTTCATTTGCAATAACAGAGACTTCATACATAAAAAAAATGAGAAGCGAAAACATGCCCATCCCTTCACGTGACATAAAGTAAAGCCCAACTCCCCAAGTACACTATGTCTTTTTACAAGACATGCAAACTCGTGAAATAGGAAGCCACTGAACCACAAAACCTCATGCCGACTTACACGCATGACAAAAACCAAAACTACACCCAACCAATACGAAAATCCTGCACCAAAAACATGTCTACTAGAACCCATCTTTTCATGATATTAAAATAGCATAACAGTGAAGAACACATACTACCCCACAGGTATGGGTTCACAAGAAAACAACAACCAAACAAGGCAAAACCATCAAGTTTTCATGCAAAAAAACAAGCCGTCTATGAAAATTTAAAAGACAAGGTTGGCTTCCCCTACCTTTTACAATAGCCACTTCACTAAACGTTCCTCCCGCTGCCTCTTCCTTTACTCTGACGATTATCTCTCACTCTCTTAACCCCTATTTTCCCTTCCCTTAAAAACCCTAAACTATTCTCTCTCTTCCCTTAAAACCTTACCTTTTAATCTATAATTCTTTCATCCTAATATTTTCTGCTAATATTCTATAATTAAATTTGCCAATTAAGATTCTAAAATAAAGCAACCCCAATATGTTCGTTATTTATTTTTTATTGTAAGTAATTAAAGAAAATCTAGAAAATAAAAATCACAACTACATGCCTTACTTCAGCAATCCAACGTAAATGCCATACTTCATCAAACGAAAACGTGAAAAGAAGAGAAACAAACTAAAGGATTTGCATGGGCCCCACCAGAAAGAAGATAGAGAAAAGATAAAGAGAAAAAATGATTTTAAAACCAACCCCACTGAAACTCAGCCAACCAAGTTCAAACTAGCAACCTTGCACAAATACCAGACTATGCTAATCACCAGGCCACACACTTTCTCATTATATTACATGCACCGCTGGTTTTTAAATCGATATATTTGTAAGACCCGGGAAAATTATTAATTAATTAATTAATAAATGTGAGTAGAAAGAGCCTTTATGGCATTTATTATTGGTTGATGTGACGTGGAAAAGTACTAGCTCAAGTGGTTGAGAGTACTTTGATTGTGTGAGAGGACTTGGGTTCGAGTTCTAAGTATGCCAATTATGTGTTGTTGTTTTATTATTAATTTTAATAATATGTATGAGTATGGAATTGATGATGTGAACTATTTTTGATTGGAGGGTATAACCAAATGTGAATTGGCATAGTGGTTGTGCTTTGGCCTTATGAGTGGAAGGTCACGGGTTCAAACCTTGGTGGGCAAAGAATAAGCTTTATTTTTGCTAACTATTAGTTGTGGTATGAATATGAAGGGGTAAAGAAAACCTAGCAGAAGGGTAACCATTAGGTGCTGAAAAATCTTTCAATTAAGTGACTTGAATAGCTATTAAGCCCAGAGAGAATAGGGTTTCTGCAGCTTGGTGAGAGGGGAATTTGAGTGTTGAGAGGCTGATTGGGAGGAGGTCTGAAGCAAAACCGTGGTGAGCAAAGGAACATCAGGTTTCTTCCCAACTTTAATCCAATAATCCAGGTTAGGGGTGCTGAATTATGTCCAATTTATCTAGGTTGTAGTTTTGCATTTTACTCTCAATTGGGATTTTATGTTTTGTGGTTTTTGGTATAAAGTATACTGCAAATGAGAATTTGGAAGAGAATGTGGGTGTCAAGTCTTTTGGGTATGAAATAAGCAATGTGATGAGGGTTTCGGGTACTATTATTGAATCATGGTTATTCTTATGCGTTTTGGGGATTTAAACTTGTGTAAAATGTGTTTTAGAGTTTGATTGATGGTACATATTGAATGAAACATGAAGGTATTGTAAATTGGTATTGGTTTTGTGCTTCTGGTGCGTTAGCAGTGGCGAAACTCTGCAAGTTTCGCCCAAGCGACCCCTTCTCGCCTAGGCGAGAGTTGCAAGGTCTTGTGTTGGGTGCGGGTTCGCCTATCTCGCCTAGGCGACCCAGTATTAGAGTTGAGCGACCTGCTTCTCGCTCAGGCGAAAGACGCTCACCTAAGCGAGGTTGTGATGAAGTTGCGTGTGTTGAGCGCGACTTCTCGTCCAGGCGAGGAGTTTATGGATTTTGAGCGAATCAGGGTCTCGCCCAGGCGAGATGACCTCGCCTAAGCGAGATGTCGTGGTCATGTGTGGTGTTTTGCTTGTATTTTAGCCCAGGCGAGATGGAAATGGGTGTTTGGGCGAGAGACGATCTCGCCTAAGCGAGATAACTTGCTGTTGTTGCTGATTTAAACTCGCTCGGGCGAGGTGGATTAGCTTGAGCGAGGCTGAGGGTCTAGCTTGGGCGAGAGGTCCCTAGCTTAAGCGAGTTTATGCGAGTTTCTATGTTTCTATGTGCTTGTGAGTGTGTTTTGGTTGTTTATACCTAGTTTAGGTTGTATATGCATGTGGTGTGATGTTTGGGCTTGAAGGACTAAGTCCAATAGGGGTCTGGGATGTGCTTGGTGGTTGGACACATGATGGGCATGGAACTGGTTGAGTTCCCGTCGGCTACAAATGGGCGAGGAGTCCTTAGTATGGTGATTGCATGTGTCGGGCGCACGATGGGCAAGGAACTGTTATGTTCCCGTCGGCTACTATTGGGCGAGGAGTCCATAGTATGATGATTGCATGCGTGCCAGGGTCCAAGTGTGAGACTTGGATGTTTTACTACAGACGAGAGTCTGTAGGGCAGGACTATGAGCGGGATAGGCTCATAGGGTTGGACCACAAATGAGTTAGTTTCGTGGGAGCACAGGAAAGTCCCAAGACCTAGTTCATGCATATGACTCACGAAGGACTATGATGTCATGGTTGGATGATTTGGAAATTATGAATTTAGTTATGTTATTTTGGGTTGGGAAACATATTTATATCCATGTTTTGTTTATATATGTTGTGCATAGCTCACCCTTTCTCTGTGTGTGTGGCGATGATCGGATAACTTGTTATCCGGGAGCAGATGATGTGACAGGTGGGCCAGGAAATGCTTAGACTCGGAGCGAGGGCTAGCATGGGATACTTAGTAGATACATATGTTATATGTTTATTATTTTATCTTTGAGAATATTATGTAAACCTGGCATGAGCCATTGACTTTTATTTCAGTTTTATGAATTATGGACTCCTGGTTTTTATGACTTTATATATATTAAAGTTTTAAAATTTCCGTGTTTTGGGAAATAGTTCATATTAAATGCGACACTTATTGTATTTTGAATTTTATTTATTAAATATCAGTAATATTCCTTAGGGATGTTACAATATCCACATTAAATATAACATTAATAATTAAAACCACTACATGAAGATGACCCAATTCAAACCCGTATACCTGCACACACAAATTCATAACGCTAGCCACTGAACTAGACAAATTCTCGTATAACGCACACCTATTGTTTATATACATATATAATTTACATTCCATAATTAAGTAAATAATCAAAATAATTAAACAACACTTAATTTAAATCAATCATTTAATTATTTCATCATATATCAAAATTAAATAATATACTTAATCTAAATAAATCTACAATCTCCAACAAGCCATCAATTTTTCTATGTGTTTCCCTTTTTTTTCTAACTTTTTCATGGGGTCTTACATTCTCCCCAACTTCAAAAATTTTCGTCCTCAAAAATTGTCTACTCAGTGAGTAAAACATCATGTATACCTAAAAATATAGATACCTAAAATTTTGCACACTCACATGAAAAAGTCTCATACCAAATCAATTTGTACATAAACATTCACTACAAATATAAAATAAAACCTCATTTCTTAAAAAAAATATTCTTACCCAAGAAAACAAAAATCCTCCATAAATTAACGTAAGTAAAATATTATTCATAAAATAAAAATAATCTAACATACAACCTTTCTTTTCTTTCCACACATAGCTTTGTACCTTATGCATTTTCACAATATTTTTAAATAAAAGTATAATTCTTAATAAAAAAAATTATTCAAAATCCATACCATTATTAAACTTTATCAAAACAAAACAACCACCAAATAATTATATAACAACATGAAATATTTTACATACCTTTAACACAAATAATCTCATAGAGAAAAACAACCATATTGTGATATCATGCAACATTATATTACCCACACATAAAACTCACCTCGCATGAACCCAACATATGCATCACTCATAAAAGATCACAACTAGAAACATGTTCCCAAAACCAAAACATGCAATCAACAACATATTACCACCAAGTAATTTCTAACAGTATGTCATTCTCTCATAACCAACCACTCTACCTTTCATGCGCACCAACGCCTCATGGAGGGAACAAGCCACAACCATTACCTGCTCACCAAAATCCGGTAAGAGCACTACTTTCCTTAAGACTTACAAGCATCCACCCTTGCTTGCTTACCAAAACCCAGCAAGAGCACAACCTTTACCTGCTCACCAAAACCCGGTAAGAGCGCTGCTTTCCCTAAGACCCACAAGCAACAACCCTTGTCTGCTCACAAAAATTCGACAAGAGCACTGTTACTAAGCTTAAGTCAAAGTCCTACAATGGAACAAAATCCCTTTGACCCAACTCACCAAAGACTTAAAGGTAAAAGAACCATCATGGCTTTACATTCATTAGAGAATTCATATTGTCCCGTCACATATATACACACATTAAGTATAACATGCTTCATTAACATAGCACTCACTAAACATAGCATCTCACCCAAGCATGCATCACACTAACATTACCAATTATACCTTACATACCGTGTAAATATCACCAAACACTTACAACAAGTCAAACTAGAGGAAACCATCCAAAAAAAAACCCTCAATCAAGTATAAATCACAACATTGTTCAGAGTAACACAACATCAACTAGACGAGCTTACTTCCCACAATCCCAAAGTTTTTTCAAAAACCAGGCTCTAATACCAAAATGTAAAACCCTAATTTTAGGATGTCACAGAACGTTAGAAAACTTTCACATTTAGTGGAAATAGAAATAACATTGAAAATGTACTAATAAAAACTTTTAATTTAATTTAAAATTACATAGTTCACACCGTCACTTTGTCAAAACCTTCCAATAACATTTGCGACCAAAAGAAAATTACATAATTTCTAGTATCTGATTTAAAACACAACTAAATAAATTACAAAAACTCTCGAGTCCACCCTAGCCTCTCGTCAATCTACTCCATGCCAAGATTATCTGCAATATCATCTGCTCCCGTATAACACACATGTTATCCGATCATTGCATATACAAAAGACACACAAACAAATAAATAGGGGTAAGCTAACCATAAACAATGATATTCATAAAAGAAACTTATAAATAAAACATGTCCAATAATACTCCACGTCGTATTCAAGTAACACTTAAGCATTATGATCACAATCAATCCTTGGTTTGAACACACAAACCCCAAAATCCAACCAATCATACCAAACCAAACATAGCATCACATTCATCTAAAATCTTCAAACATAGTGATCATAATCAAACTTTGGTTTTTCGCAGCCTCTCACCCAGAACAACATCTAGTTTCCTAGAATAGATGGTTCGATGTGTCCCACTATCGCAGCCAGACTGTCTCCCTTATTCCTCAAGGAATCATGAGTAAAAACGTTGATGCATCGCACATCGGGCACTATACTCGTAACGAGCCGAAATAAGGTGAAACATCGTTCTCCTCCCTACTGCTTCACACAGGCGAGATGGTACAACACTCAAACAAATCCTCTACCACTGCTTCACACAGGTGAAGAGGACCCCTTTCCACTGCTTCACACATGTGAAAGAGTCACCATTAGGTTCCTAGGTACGGAAAACATCATACAACACTCAATTTCAACAAGAGCTTTTAAGCAAGGCAAACAATCTCAACATGCAACACATCAGAGTTAGAGATTGCCAAAAAATACACTCTATCACATCATGCATGGGAAATAAAGTTCCATAACATAAACCCATCAACTTATCAAATAATACATTCATACAATGAACGCAACGAGTGGTCTTCAACCCCAACAAAACAACAAACAGTTAAAGCACGAAGCCACCATTTTACTTATACAACCATGCAACTAGAATATTACATATAACCAAGTAAAAGATATAACATTGACATTGCAACTATGGCTATATAACTCACATTCAATAAAATAACCATCATATTATATAAATCAAAAAGTAACGCCAAACCACACTCTCATCTCTTCAATGGTCACCAACACATTGAAATATAACACAATTAATAAAATCAAATAAAAAGCATCAAACCAAAAGTATGAGAATTTAAAGAGAACCAAAAGTTGTCATACATGATTTTGAACATGCAATATGAATTCATAAAATCCCCAAGTGGGTCCCACATATCCAAGAAAGTAAAGAAAATTATTAAGTGAATATGAGTCATGGTTGAAACATCAAAGTTGCAATAATTAGAACATTAATATAAGCACTTAGCTTTTACGTAAAGTCTACAAACATCAAGAATGGAAACAAAAGGCATGCATATATGGGCCCCTTGGTTTTATTCCAAGCACATGTGATGAGAAAGAAATAGAAATGTGGTATGAACTATGAATGAAACTAAAAGTTATGACCATCTAAAATAGCATCATGCATTTACGTAAATTCTACAACTAAAAACCTCACAAAGAAGTAAACGTAAGTTTATACGTGGGTTCCATAAAAAATGCCATGCTAAAACTTTAATGTGATTGATAAAGTGAACTTGAAGAAAATAAAAAGAAAACAAAACCTTCACCTACATATTTTCAAGAAAGGTACGCATGCCGAAAAATAAGAAATATAATCCACAAAATATATGCATTACATATGAAAGATAGTAGAAAGGGAAGAAACAAAAATAATTAAAGAACCCATGCATGAGAAGGAAAAAAAACACCTACAGCGTGAATTTGCAAGAACAACCGATCTTTTTCCTCTTCATTTGCAATAACAGAGACTTCATGGATAAAAAAAAATGAGAAGCGAAAACATACCCATCCCTTCACGTGACAACAAAGTAAACCCCAACACCCCAAGTACACTATGTCTTTCTACAAGACATTCAAACTCATGAAATAGGAAGCCACTGAACCCCAAAACCTCATGTTGACCTGCACACATGACAAAAACCAAAACTACACCCAACTAATACGAAAAGCCTGCACCTAAAACATGTCTACTAGAACCCATCTTTTCATGATATTAAAATAGCATAACAGTTAAGAACACACACTACCCCACAGGTATGGGTTCAAAAGAAAACAACAACCAAACAAGGCAAAACCATCAAATTTTCATGCAAAAAAACAAGCCATTTATGAAAATTTAAAAGACAAGGTTGGCTTCTGTAAGACCCGTAAAATTTAATTAATTAAATAAATAATTAATTAATAAATGCGGTTAGTAGGAGCCTTTACAACATTTAATTCAATCATGTATGATGTGGAAAAGTACTAGCTCAAGTGGTTTAGAGTACTTTATTTTGTGAGAGGACTTGGGTTCAAGTCTTATGTATGCCATTTATGTGCTATTTATTTTATAATTACTTTTAATAATTATGTGTGATCAAGTTGAGTGGTAATATAATTATATAATTATAAGAATTATCATGAAACGTGAATTGGTTGAATGGTTGCTCATTGAGTTTAACATTGGCATGGTTATGGGTTCGAACTTTGGTGGAACCAAATTAAACTTTCTTTTTGCCAAAATTTCCTTTCGCATGAAAGTGAAAGGGCAAGGAAGCCTTGGCAGCCAAGGGGGCTGGAAAACCATCATATAAGGGCCATGGAATGACAATTAAACCCAATGTAATGATAATTTTCGTTTTAGGTCATTACACCACCATTAAGGCTTAGTAATTAACCAATTAAGGGCATTATGAGAAGGAAGAAAGGGTTCCTGAAGCTACCAAAACGTGAGGGTTGTAGAGAGTGTGTTTGAGTGCGTGCAAGGAGAGAAAAGTGAGGGTGAGAAGGTGTCTTGAAGGAGGAACCAAGATCTAAGGCCTATTAGGATCAAGGACTCAAAACTTTGCACACTTTTGGAGCAAGGAATCCAGGTTAGGGGAGCTATAACTCATTAGTCTTGCGTTTTAAATTTAATTGCTTTATGAATGGCATATATATGTATGAATAATGGTTGTCGCAATTGAAATTCTAAGTTTCTAGAAATTACCAAAAACCACCTGGCGGGCATTCAAAGTCGTCAAGTGACTCATACTAATTTTGAGCATTTCCTGGGTTCCTGCAAGGAACCGCTTGGCGGTATGCTAGGAGCCGGCTGACAACGTGTTACTTATCACCCAGTTCTGGGTTTCTCTGATGAAGGGCCTGGTAGTAGTGACTAACCCACCAGGCGACGCGAGCATCGTTGCTCGATTTTGATGAAATTGGGGTTCTGGGTTAAGTTGATTAAGGAAAACAACCTCTTTAAACGTTAATTGATTAGTGGATGTTCGTGTAAGTGGAATTACATGGGATTGGAGATGAAAGTCGATAAAATTGCTATGAACTTTAGTTAGAGTTGAAATCTTTGGGGTTGAATGTTACGAGAGTAATTGGGGTTTGAACTTATCCAGAAAATTGATAATGGATGCATTGAGGATACGAATCATTATAATTAGAAGTTGGATTTTGTGAGAATTGATGGAAATTCGCATGCCAGGGGAAACTGGGAAAAATTGAGGTTCGCAGGCGCAAGGGAAGAGCTGTTGGATTCCTAGAACTGTAGGAACTGCCTAGCGGCAGGCTCTTGATTCTGGGCGCTAGGCGCCACCATTTTTTTAGTTGGTGCAGTTTTCAAAACACTGCATTTCCCGGTTCATTAACCATCCGAATTAGGTGAAATTTTAACAGGTGGTCCATAACATGTAATTCTTCACTTTGAACGGTGGATATTTATTTGGAGGTCAGTAGCTAAAGATATACGTTACCCAATATTGCTGATTTTGGAGTCTTTAAAATACATGAATAAGCTCTTGATAATTTTAAGTAACTTCTAATGAAGCATGATTGGGTTATGTGGTAAGTCTATATCAATTTGAATGTTCCTTTGGGTTAGTCACATGTGGAGAATTTGTTATTGGTGAATGCATGTGTGTCAATATTAATTTGCATTGGTGCATAGGATCATGTGCTTAAATTGTTAGAGTGTTGTTGCTTATATTTGTTTGAGCATGCGTTATTCATAAGTTAGAATTGAATGCTAGCTTGGATTTAAAGGGGGAATATATATATATATATATATATATATATATATATATGTTATGTGAATGGATTAATTTTACTTTGTTCTAGGTGCTTAAAAACTAGTACTACGCAAGTACTGGTGTAGCGCTAGGTAGTGGTGTTTGACCACTAGGCGATACCTACAAACCCAGTAGAGAACTGAAGCATGTAGCGCTTGGCGATAAGGGTTGTCCCGCCAGGCGGTCTGGAAGCCTTTTGTGCCTGACGACTCGTGTAGAGTGCTAGGCAATTTTTTTTTCAGGAAGAAGACATTATGTTTTGCTTGCTTTCGATGTGTATGGTCTGTGAGGCTTTGGGAGATATCTCAACGGTCAGATGCTGGAGTATTCCTGGAGTTCTGGCTCAGGATGGAGGGTAATACAATGATTCTTTGAGTTTTGGCTCGAAATAGCGAGTGTTTCCGCATGTATTCTACAAGTGGTGGCTTGTATATTGGACAACAACGATAGCTTGAGATTATCAACCAAAGACGTGGAACATGGATTACATGGTGGTGGCCATGTGTGATGAGACCAAAGGATGGAGTTCCTTTAATGTGTGTGTTTTGTTATATAAATTGTTGCATATGTTTATATTCCTTTAGCTCACCCTATTTGCTTGTGTTTGGCGATGATCGTGTACGCGGTACACGGGTGCAGATGAAGTTGCAGGTGGTTCTGGTGGAGAGTAGATCTAGAGTGTGGGCTAGTTGGGAAACTTTGTGGCAGCGTTTCATCATTTTTATGAGTTTTAAGGATTTCTTGTAATCATTAGAATTATAGAACTTGGCTTTATAATGAGACTGATTTTGATATTGTATTGTGTTTATAAAAAATGGATTTGAGTCGGTTTTATCGGTGTAATAAAGTTTTAAATTCCCATGGTTTTTGGGAAAATGATTTATAATAAATGAAGTATTAATATTACATTTTTATTTTATTATTTAAAATCTGTAATATCCGGGCGAAGTGTTACAGCTTCCCCTACCTTGTACAACAACCACTTCACTAAACGTTCCTCCCGCTGCCTCTTTCTTCACTCCGACGGTTATCTCTTAGTCTTTTAACCCCTCTTTTCCTTTATCTTAAAAACCCTAAAATATTCTCTCTTCCCTTAAAACCCTACCTTTTAATTTATAATTCTTTCATCCTAATCTTTTTTGCTAATATTCTATAATCAAATTTGCCAATTAAGATTCTAAAATAAAGCAACCCCAATATGTTCGTTATTTATTTTTTATTATAAGTAATTAAAGAAAATCTAGAAAATAAAAATCACAACTACATGCCTTACTGCAACAATCCAACGTAAATGCCATACTGCAACAAACGAAAACGTGGAAAGAAGAGAAAAAAACTAAAGGATTTGCGTGGGTCCTACTAGAAAGAAGAGAGAGAAAAGATAAAGAGAAAAAAAATGATTTTAAAACCAACACCACCAGGCTACACACTTTCTCATTATATTACATGCACCGCTGGTTTTTAAACCCATATATCTACATTAAATATAACATTAATAATTAAAAGCACTACATGAAGACGATCCAATTCAAACCCATATTCCTGCACACACAAATTCATAGCGCTAGCCACTGAACTAGATGGATTCTCGTGAAATAACGCACACCTATTGTTTATATACATATATAATTTACATTCCATAATTAAGTAAACAATCAAAATAATTAAACAACACTTAATTTAAATCAATAATTTAATTATTTCATCATATATCAAAATTAAATAAAATACTTAATCTAAATAAATTTACAATCTCCAACAAGCCATCAATTTTTCTATGTGTTTCCCTTTTTTTTCTAACTTCTTCCTAGGTCTTACAGGATATGTCTGTGTTGTTGGACGAGGTGTCGGCATCAAGCAATTCTTTGGTACTGCTCCTCGACGGGTTACTTTAGCACAACTTAGTGAATATGATAAGAAATTACTAAGAAATGAGTTTAAACAAGATTTGTTCCCGGAATTGAGAAATGAGTTATTGTCAGAAAATAAAGCAGAGTTAGCATCCTTAGGATTGTCTATTCAAGCTCCATACACAATGGCTTCCCCGATTATTGCTAGCACAAAGGGAAGTTGTCCTCTTCCTGAAGAATCAGAGGATGATGTTGATGTTCCTACTGATTGTGAACTATATGTTGATGACCCCCTCGACATTTGGTAGCCTTAGGTAATCTTATTCCTATCATATAATTTTTCTTTATATTTTGTTTATTATCATCAATTTTTTGTCTTAGGTAAAATATATAATTTGGGAAAGACCATCTACCACCAGACTATTGAAAATGATATGATGCAAGTGGTGGTTGTAGATGTTAAAGATTCTTCTACCCTTGTCTTGTACCCACTGAGGAGGTTGAAACAGTGGGACAAGCTCTAGGGAATTTTATCATTTGGCCAGCCAGATTGGCAAAACCAATTTTAGTAAGTGTTGGTTTTCATATTTGCTTTATTTTTGTAAGTATTTGTTGTAATTGGACGGATATATTATTCTACTAATTTTATTTAAATTTAGGAGGGTTCTAAGAATGCAAACATTGTTACATCTCCACAACCACAATTGTCTCCTCTGCAACAACTCAGTGCAGCGGTAGTGACAATGGGGAATGAAACTATCCAGTTAGATATGCCTCCTGAATTGACAAACAAGACTGGTGCCACCCCTTTTTTGTATGTCATAAGGATATTTGTGAAATTGTGATTGGTAATGATGTCCTATCCGCAACAGTTATACAAGTTTGGAATTTGTAAGTAAGCCTTCATTAATCATAAAAATAGTTTAATATTGTATTCAATAATTTATTCTAACTTTATTTGCTGATATTGCAGGTATTTGCATCACCTATGCATCGAGAAGAAGAATGCTAATATTTTTGGATTTCTTGACCCTATTATCATTTAGAGTGTAGGAAATAGATCATAAGAGGTGCAAAAAGACTTAACAAAGATATTTGGAAAAGTTGGCAAAGAGGTGTATTTAGCACCTTACTTGCATAAGTAAGTACACAATTATAGAATTATAGGTAACTAATTTAGAACTTATTTGTTTATTAATATTATTCCAACTTGTAGGGGTCTTTGGTAGTTGCTAGTCATTCTTCCTAATCATTCTCTTAAATTTCTCTTGTGTTCGTTGCATAAGAAAGCTAACACATTGTCCATCAAAAATATATTAGAGGCGTAAGTTTTTTATTCTATTTTATTTCCTTCCAATATGATTAATATGATTTAATGAATGTTTACTTTTTGCAGGCCTTTGGAAGCTCATTCAAGGTTGCAGGGTGTTCCATCTGTATCTATGAGTGTGGGTATTACGTCATGAAACACATGCACACGATTATATGTACAAACATTACTAACTCATGGAATACGATAACAAGAAACTGACTAAATACTTATGTAATTTTTAGTTACAATATTGTTTAACTTCATTACTCTTTTTGTAGATATTTAATGATTTCATCCTCATTGGAAGGTAGAGAGGTGGAAGAAATTAGAACCAAGTGGGCTTCCTTTCTTTTGAGTGTTGCTGATAACTTGTAGAAAGCTTAGTTTTATAATACTTACAATCTTTTTGAGAGTATTTGTAAAATTTGTCAAGGTTGTAGGTTTATTATATACAATTTTAATTTTTGAGTTTGTTATACAACTTAACTGTATGGAATTGGTTTGGTTTGGAATTGTTTGGTCTAGTGATATGAAAGTTATTTGCAGGTGAATTGAATGGAAAGAAAAATGGTAAAATAGAAAAAATCATAAGAAAACAAATTTGACTTACTATGACGTAGTTTGCACTGCCTATCATAGTAATTTGGACTTATTATGACGTACTTTGCATTACCTGTCATAGTAAGTTGGACTTACTATGATAGGTTTTACAAAAAATTGTTATAGTAAGTTCGCTAATTGTCCTAGTATCATCAACTTGTATGGTGGTAAGTTAGACTTATTATGATTGTTAATCAAACACTTATCATAGTAAGTCTGACTTACTATGACAGGTTTCTGCAGCGTCATAAAAAGCACGCATTTTCTATGACTCTTGAAACTATGACACCAGAATACCTGTCATAGTAAGCTCATTTTACCTATCATTATAAGCCCATTTTCCAATAGTGAGTGATGGGTCAAGACAAGTCAACTCCCATAGTGACCCATAGGTGGCGCCTATTTAAGTGACTTGTAGTCAACATCCACCTAGATCACCTTAGAAGACAAGCTAAGGGCATGTTGGTCTTCGTCCTTTGCGAGATTAGTGGCCATGTGCCCTCCTCCTAATGGAGAGGATTCCCTCTTAGTAGTAGCCATATGTCCTTCTACTAATGGAGAAGATTTTTCCATAGTAGTGACCAAATGTCCTTTTCCTAATGGAGAGGACTTTAGCCTTGTTACCCAAGTTAGCAAAGTTGAGATTTTTAGGGTTTTGATTCTCCTTTTTGGAGACACTTTTAGGGTTACCATAGGCTATAAAGATAGGTGTCTCCTCATGTAAATCACCTTTGATTTAAGTCAAATTATGCTACCAATTTTGTACCATACTACTCAACATAGGTCACCAAGGCTAGAACACCTCTTCTAGGTTTCCTCTAGCCATCTTTCCTTAAGAGTTTGTTGGTATCGCGCAGCGGAATGTTTAAGCGTTTGGACAAAAACCAAGAGGGCGAGTGAATTGGTTTAAGTAATAAAATTTTTCCAAAATTTATCGATTAAATCAAATAGTAATTTCTCTAAACACAATAATAGATGAAATAAAGAGATAGAGAAGAAGATTGAACACAAGTATTTATACTGGTTTGGATCAAAAGACCCTACGTCCAGTTGTTAATCTCTCAAAAACGAGATTAATTAAATCACTAAATAATAACAGATTACAATCAGATAGTAAGAGTTTAAGGAAAGAAAACACCTATCTTGAACACACAAGAGATGAACAACTTTTTCTGAATCACACAGAGAACTTTGACCTTAGCTTTCCTAGCAACAACATCACTCAATCTCCTGGAACACTTCTCAGGAAAAGTTATCGCTCTACCCACACTAGGTTTTTCAAAGCTTCTATTGAGAACACTCAGAGAACTCTCTTGCAGTCACAGCACTAGCACTCTAGCTTCTAAAAAAGGTGAGTGAGAACTAACTCTAAGGTTCCTTAAATAGGGTTTCCAGAAATTAGGTCAAAAAGATGAACAGTCGCGCCCAACTGACCAAGATAATCGTTTATCACTAGTGATAATCGATTATTCCAGTGTGTTTTATGAAAAACAAATTTTTGAACAGATAATCGATTATCAAAGGTGATAATCGATTATTCCAGTGCTTTCTTGAAAAAAAATTGGTTCAGCTCAGGATAATCGATTATCCTAAGTGATAATCGATTATCACTTTGATTTTTCGAGAAATACCAGAATTTTCTTGCACAATATTGATTCTAACTAATCTAATTACACATTACAAGATATCTTTAAACACAAGAATATATATTCTTCATATTGACTTCCAGATGGCTCTCAGGCTTCTTTTATCATCATCAACATCTTGCTTCAGCATTTAGACTTGTATTGCTTTTGCCAACAATCTCCCCCTTTTTGATGATGATCAAAACAATATGTTTAAAGTATCTGCAATCAAAATATCTTACAACTATATTTGTTAGTAGCACTGTTTGGTTTAAACTTTTAAACTTTTTCTCCCCCTGTTTTGATCATATGAAAAAAATTTTAATAGAGAAGCTCCCCCTCAATTAGACAATTATGAATAAAAATAAAAATACTCTTATTAAGAAATAATAAAACTGGAAAATAAATTACAATAGCAAATAAAAGATAATTATGATGTAGACCTCTAAAAGTCTTTACTCATGTCATCACCTTCACCATATTTATCAAACTTATGTTCTATATTAGAAATCCTAGAATCTAGTCCTCTAATTAAGCCAGTGACTTCTTCATGTCGGTGAGTGGAGAGAAGAACGAATTCTTCAAGTCTCCAGTTTAGGTTTAAAATGTGATCCTCTAAAGAAGAGGATGAGCCACCAACACCACTTGATGATCCAATATTTGTGTCAACGGGAGGAATAGGAGCAGTGGGAGGATTCTCTTATTCTCCATTGTCAGAGGGAGGCATATCATCCTTGTGAATGTAGGTATTCCAAAAAGGAATAAATTTCATCTGCTTCAAGGAGTTTTCCGCAATTTTGTTTGCCTCAGTGGTCTTATGAGATTGTTCATCAAAGACATTTACCCCTTTGTACTCACAAATACGAGAGATGAGTAAGGAATACGGGAGTGGATATTGAGGCAATCTCTTGGCTTTGAGCATGGTGTCAAGAATGATGCTTGGCCAATAGATAGGGATGTGGTTGAGCATGGCATAGATGATCATAAGATTTGCTTCACTGCATTGTGCGAGATTTGTACCACGTGGACATAAAATCCAAACAAGAAGATAGTGAAGTAGACGCTCATCTATTTTGAGAGGCCCTGCTAGCAATTGGCGGCCTATTTCTTGATCCTGTCGTCGCATAAAGGATCTATAAGCAAAAATTTTGTTGAACCCTTCAATGCCAGTAGTGAGGATTGGAGATGTGCCATCATGAATGGGAAATTGAGCAACATTTTCCCAAATATCATCATCTAGAATGATGTCAACACCTTTCACCTTTGTAAAACCCACTCCATCTCTGAATTTGTAATTGAAGTAGAAGGCTCGTACCAAATCGGGGTAGTATGTGCCTTGCATTTCTGTGAAGAATTTTACCCCTTGTTCAGCAAGAAAAGTAGGAATTGTGAAATGGCGATTGACAAACCATTGAGACTGGATGAATTTTGGAATGATAAGGGGCTTGTCTTTCCACAATATGATGAATTCAGATATTCTTTCTTCATCTGAAATCCATCTTTCAATGGAAGCAGTCCTGGGTGCAGTTGAGGGTTGAGAGGCACGAGATGCAATCCTTCTGCGGGTAGGAATCTTTCTACATGAAGGTTCAACCATTGTTGAGATAAAGGAGAGGGAAGCTTTGAGAGTTTTGGAGAATTTTGAGAAAATGAGAGGTTCTTGAGTGTTGATGGTGAGAAAAGAGTGTTCTGGCGACCAAAATGTCTGATATTTATAGAGAAGTGTCCCCAACGGTCATATACACGTGTTTTAATGCAAATCTAGCCGTTGCAACGACTAGTTTTTGAATTTAGTTGGTCCAACGACGTGTAATAATCAATTATCAGAAGGTGATAATTGATTATTGGTTCATGAACTAGGCAAAATATGAATCCTGACGAGCTGATAATCGATTATCCTAAGTGATAAATGATCATTCCAGTGAGTTTTTTATTTTTGGCTCAGAATTAAGGATAATTGATTATTGCCCCAAATAATCGATTATTAGAGAATGTTTTTGAATTTTAAGGCTGAGAATTTAAGGATAATCGATTATTCCAGAATGTTTTGGGATTTTTTAAGAGTGTCTGATAATCGATTATTAACACTTATAATCGATTATTGACGCTATTTTTCGGATTTTTAAGGAATTTGAGTTTTTGGCAATTTAAGATATCTCTAATATGCCTAAGTCTCTTCTTAGTTCATAAAATCTATCTTTAGCTAAAGGTTTGGTAAAGATATCAGCTAATTGATGCTTTGTATCTACGTATTCTATCTCACAATTCCCTTTATTAATGT